>Ga0126383_10002101_pt1 | contig 12766 bp, 12 predicted proteins | sample PanSoiMetPlot_35_FD_96882 | JGI IMG/M metagenome (GOLD analysis project Ga0126383, IMG submission 96882) | Tropical forest soil microbial communities from Panama - MetaG Plot_35 | ecosystem: Environmental > Terrestrial > Soil > Tropical forest > Bulk soil | place: Panama | collected 2016-02-17
ACAGTCGGGTGCCCACACAGGCCTTCTTTTGGCTTGTGTGGGTCTTTTTGTATCCCCTGTCTCAAAATCTGGGTGCCCTATCCTGTCCCGTCTTTTGCGAAAGCTTGAGGTCTTCAACAACCCTCTTCCTCCAATTCCGGCTCGCGGTTAGCATGTAGAGCTTGACCCTTTCCGTCGTCATCATAACGCTCAACGAGGAAGCCAACCTCGCACGCACCCTGCCCAGTGTCGTTGGTCTGGCCGACGAAATTGTCGTGCTCGATTCTGGTTCAACCGACCGCACCCGCGAGGTAGCCGAATTGTTCAGAGCGAAGTTTTGTGCCGAGTCATGGCAGGGCTTCGCGGCACAGAAGAACTCTGCACTCGAGAAAGTCACAGGTGATTGGATTCTTTCTCTCGATGCGGACGAAGAAGTTGAACCTGCTCTGGCCGAAGAGATTCGCGACGCACTTGGCACGAACCCCTCCGTCGCCGGCTTTTATATTCCGCGCAAGAATTTCTTTCTCGGCCGCTGGATCAAGCACGGCGGCTTCTACCCCGACCCCAAGCTGAGGCTCTTTCGTCGAGGCGCAGGGAAGTTCGAAAATCGATTAGTGCACGAAGACATAAAGCTCGGCGGCACGACGGCGCGATTGCGCCACCACCTGCTGCACCATGCCTATCCCACGCTCGACAGCTATATCGAGCACATGAATCGCTACTCGTCCCTGGGCGCGCAAATGACCGCTGAAGGAAAACCGCGGGGCTTCAGCCTGATCGACATTGCCCTGCGCCCTAAGCTGACGTTTCTCTACAACTACATCCTGCGCGGCGGTTTTCTCGATGGCCGCGAAGGCCTGCTGCTGCACGCGTACCACGCGATGTACGTGAGCTGGAAATATGCCAAGGCCTGGGAACTCAGCCGTACGCACTCCAGGCCGTAGCAGGTTATGTCGTGGCTCCCTTGCCCTGTGCAGGCGCATCTACTAAACTGCAACGTCCGGCGCTTGCGCATACCTCGTGGGGAAGCACATGCCTGATACCAACAAGCCGACTGGAAAATCTATCGCCGAATCTCCGGTTACCGACCTCTTCGAGAACGGCCGCCATCCATCTGCCTCCGAGCGGCAGTGGGTCGAGAAGACGCTGGCGCCATCGCTGGAGAAGTCTTCCGAAAAGCCCATCGGTGAACCCACCGGCATTAACCTGGACGAGCATGGCCACGCCCGCTTCACCACGATCTCGGGAATGCCGATCCGCCGCCTCTATACGCCTGCCGACTTGCCGGACGACTGGAGCTACGACCAGTATATGAGCTATCCCGGTCAGCCGCCCTACACGCGCGGCATCCACGCCAGTGGTTATCGCGGCAAGATGTGGACCATGCGCCAGTTCTCGGGCTTCGCCTCGCCTGAGGAGACCAACGAACGCTACAAGTACCTGCTCGAGCACGGCGGCCAAGGGCTGTCGGTTGCATTCGATCTACCCACGCTGATGGGTTACGACAGCGATCACATGATGAGCGAAGGCGAGGTCGGCAAGTGCGGCGTGGCCATCGATTCGCTCGAAGATATGGAGATCTTGTTTAGCGGCATCGACCTCGAAAAGACCACGGTGTCGATGACCATCAACTCGCCCGCATCCGTACTGTGGGCCATGTACCTCGCCGTCGCCGAGAAGCAGGGCGCCGATCTGAAGAAGGTTTCCGGCACCATCCAGAACGACATTCTGAAGGAATACATCGCGCAAAAGGAATACATTTACCCGCCCGCTCCGTCGATGCGGCTGGTCATCGATACCTTCGAGTTTGGCTCGCAATTCACGCCAAAGTTCAACACCATCTCGATCAGCGGATACCACATTCGCGAAGCTGGTTCGACCGCGCTGCAGGAGCTTGCCTTCACCATCTACGACGGCGTCGAGTACGTCGAGTGGGCGCGGCGTCGCGGCCTCGATGTGGACGAGTTCGGTCCGCGCCTCAGCTTCTTCTTCAATGCCCACAACGACTTCTTTGAAGAAATTGGCAAGTATCGTGCCGCACGCAAAATCTGGTACCGCCTGATGAAGGACCGCTTCGGCGCGAAGAACGCGCGCACCCGGCTCATGCGTTTCCACACACAGACCGCGGGTGTCTCGCTCACCGCGCAACAGCCGATGAACAACATCGCTCGCGTGGCGATTCAGGCTCTTGCCGCAGTGCTCGGCGGAACGCAATCACTCCACACCGACAGCTACGACGAAGCGTTGGCCCTACCGACCGAAGAAGCCGTACGCGTCGCGCTGCGCACCCAGCAGATCATCGCCTATGAGTCCGGAGTGGCGCAGACCGTCGATCCGCTGGGCGGCTCGTACTTTGTCGAGCGCATGACCATCGACATGGAAAAGGGGGCTTTCGACTATTTCGACAAGCTTGACGCAATGGGCGGAATGGTGAAGGCCATCGAGAAGGGCTATCCGCAGAAAGAGATTGCTGAGGCGAGCTACCAGTTCCAGCGCGCCACTGAGGCGAAAGAAAAGATCACCGTCGGCGCGAATGAATTTGTCGTGGAAGAAGAACCGCCAAAGATTCTCTACATAGACGAATCGGTGGCCCATCACCAGAGCGAAAAGCTGGGCAAGCTACGTGCCCGTCGCTCGAATGACGAAGTTCGGCGCACGCTCGATGCGCTGAAGAAAGCCGCCGCCCAGGAGCCACGGATTCCCGCCGACGGAAAGATTTCGCCGGCGAACACCATGCCGTTCATCCTGGATGCGGTGAAGGCCTATGCCACCGTGGGCGAAATCTGTGACGCCCTACGCGAGGTTTACGGCACGTACGAAGAAAGCACATTCGCGTAGTCCGTCTATCCGCCTTTCCCTGCTTCCATAAAAGGCGCACAATGGAGCGGGCTCCTATGAACGACTCGCGCGAATTGCCCAGTATTCCTCCCATTGCTCGCGTTCCGGGCGTTGAAGACTGCAGCGCCGACATCAACGGCATTCGCTGGCGCTATCTTCACGCAGGAACCGGCCCTACTTTGCTGCTTCTTCATGGCTTCATGGCCTACTCGTTTTCCTGGCGATTCGTCATACACGGACTCGCACAGCACTACTCGGTCTATGCCGTTGATTTGCTGAACTGCGGATTTTCCCAGCGCGACGCCAGCCTGCCCGGAACACTTCCCAACGACGCTGAGAATCTGCTCGCGTTCGTTGATCACATGGACATCAATCAACTCGAGATCCTTGGTACCTCGCGCGGGGGCGGGCTCACCATCGCTCTCGCTGGACTGCTGGCAGAGCGTGGTATGCTGCATCGAATTCGCAGGGTTGTGCTCTCGGCTCCAATCAGTCCCTGGATGCGATACGGCCTGGGCCGCATCCGGTTTCTGCGCACTCGCGTCGGGAGGATTTACGTCGTCCATCTGGCTCGCAAATTTCCGTTTATCCTCGAAGACTTCTTTCGCAAGCTGTACGCTGAGCGGGCCACTATTCCTTCCGACAGCCTTGTCGGCTACCGGGCTGGGCTCGACCCCGCAGGCAGCTTTGAGCACCTTTGGAAGGTGATTCGCTCCTGGATGAACGATTTGAAGTGCATTGAAGCGTCGTTGCCGTTGTTGGAATCCGTTCCCGCGTTGCTCCTTTGGGGAGAGCGTGACGTAGCGGTAGCCCACAGCTCGATGAGGCAGTTGCACCGCCGCTGGAAGAACAGCGTCGAATACACCATGCGAGACATCGGCCACATGCCCTACGAAGAGACTCCCGCGGAGTTCAACCGCATCGTGCTCGATTTCCTGCTGCACGACACTCCCGCCACGCCCTTGCAGGCCGAAGCACACGCAGTTCCCGACGCCGTCGCGGAGTCGCGCCAGTCCTGATGCTCGCTCACCTCTTCGAGGTACTCCGCAACTACTTCCATACGCACGGTTACTGGACGTTAGCAGTGACCCTGCTGCTGGAGAACGCCGGCATCCCGCTGCCCGGGGAAACCATGCTGTTGTTGGCCAGTTTTCTTGCCTCGCAGGAGCGCCAGCTGCATCTTGCGCTCATAATCATCGTGGCCATCGCTGCCTGTATACTTGGCGACAACCTGGGCTATTGGATCGGATTCCACGGCGGGCGCCCGCTGCTCCACCGCTACCAACGCTTCTTTCGCGTTTCCGACGAGAAAATCGCACGCGGCGAGAAACTGTTTGACCGCTTCGGGCCTGCCACGGTGTTTTTTGCGCGCTTCGTCTTCGGCATGCGCGTGATTGCGGGACCATTGGCCGGTGTGTTGCGCATGCACTGGCGCACATTCGTGCTTTTCAATTTCCTGGGAGCGGCGCTTTGGGTGACTGTCATCTCCTGCGTTGGCTATTTCTTCGGACAGCACTGGCAAAGCCTAGTGCGACTCGTTGGCCGCGCCAACCTATTGATCTTCGTGATTGCCCTGATTGTCGCAGTTTACCTGTGGAGACAGTATCGGAACCGCAGTCTGGAATAAATCGTGGACTTAGTCTGCCGCGGTTTGTTCTTCCACCGTGACTTCTTCTGCCGCTCGCACCGCCCGCCAGGCCATGGTCGCCGCCCCAAAGTACATCGCCGAGACGATATAGAAACCGAATCGCAGTCCATCGCGGTGCGCCGCCTCACCGGCTATCATTGCGGTCACAATCTGCAGCGCGCTCGACAGAAAGAAGAACGTATTCTGCGCTCTTCCCATGTAGTATTTGGGCACCAGCTCCATCATCTCCGACTGGATGGCGATGCCTCCTATCCCTCGTCCCGAGCCCATGACGAAATAGATTGGTACCGCAACAACAATCCACGGGATCTGCGGCAACAGCAGCAGCGCCGAAGCAATCACGCACATGGTGAGAGTTACAGAGCGATGTGCCCCATTGCGCCGAATGAACTGAGATGCATAGAACATGCTGGTAAATGCGCCAAAGGCCCATCCCGCATTGAGCCAACCGTATCCGACTGCTCCGCGATGCAAGATGCGATCGCTGAGCGGGGCCGAGATTACGCCCTGCGTCATCATAGCCGCGATAAACAGCGACCAGGCCAAGCCCAGCAACCGAACTTGCTTGCGACTGTGGACATACCGTATTCCCTCCACCAGTTCGTGCAGGTAGCGTGCCACCGTGCCCTCCGGCGCTGCCTTCTCCTCGGTTGGTTTAAGGTGTGTTACTGTCACGCGTCCTTTGCGCACCTGGTAAACACAGGCAATCGAGACCGCGTAAGTCGCGCAGTCCAGCAGGAGAATTCCACCCAGCCCGATCTTGTTGTACAGAAACCCAACGACTGCGCCTGCCAGCACCCACCCGCCCTGTACGGCGGCCAGCATCAGCGAGTTGAAATCGACAAGCTTTTCGAGCGGCGCGAGTTCCTGCACAAGCGCGTTAATGGTCGGCCAGAACATCCAGAAGCCTACGGCGACGAGGATCGTCATCCCGTACAACTGCCAGACCTGCACTCTGTGTAGCAGCGCCAGCCCTGCCACAATCAAAATGATCAGACCGCGAGCCACGTCGAGCCACATCATCACGTGACGACGGTCTTCGCGATCAATGATGACGCCGGTGAAGGGGAGAAGAACCAGCGAGGGCAGGGTTTGCAGCGCAACCAGGAGTCCCAGCGACACCTCACTGCCCGTGGCCTGGAGGATGAACCAGATGACCGCTGCGGCATTCATTCCACTGCCGATCATCGAGACGAGGTTGGCCACAAATAGCAGCCTCATCCCGCGATGCTGAAACGCCTCGCGCATAAGTTCACTGTAACCTAGATTGCAGGCCCTGCCTGTCGCATATACTGGAAAGGCTCTTCGCCTTTCGCTCCTCTCCCTTCGACGAAGATGCTAATGGGAGCGAAACGAACAGCAAAAGACGAGCAGCGAACAGCGACTCAGGTGACGCCCATTGCGCCTCCACCGCCTCTTCCGTAAGAAAGAAAAACAGGAACATCGCATCATGCGCGAAGCCAAGGAGCGCGCTGGTGCTCTCGTGCCTGAGTATCACCGTCCTACCCCCGAGTGTCCTCACCCTGAGCGGTGGAGCATGTACGACTCCATGACCGCTGAAGTCGAGGTGTTGGAGTTTCTGCGCACGCTGGTAACGACGATTAAGCCCAACCTCGTCGTCGAAACCGGAACCTTCATGGGCGTCAGCACTCTGTGGATCGCCGAAGGGCTGCGCATGAACGGCTTCGGACGCATCGTTACGTGCGAGTTCGATCCTAAGGTTTACGGGACGGCCAGGGAGAAGTTTACTGCCTCACCTTTTGCGGGCCTCATTGAGTTGCGCAACCAGTCCAGCCTGGAACTGCAGGTCGAAGGCACTATCGACCTGTTGTTCAGTGACAGTGACATGCCTATTCGGGAGCAGGAAGTTCGGCATTTTCTCCCGAAAATCTCGCCCTTCGGTATCATCCTTATGCACGACGCCAGTTCGCACCTCAAGCAAGTCCGCGAAGCCGCGCTGAAGATGGAACGCGATGGCCTCATCTCGGTGGTGCTGCTGCCGACTCCGCGGGGCCTCGTCGTTGCCCAAAAACGTCAAGGCCGGAAGTAGGTAGTTGAGTTTGTGCGCTTCCTCATAGCCTCTCCGCCGGAAACGCGTTAGGATTTCCTGCTACTCACAAAGCGCCCGCGTGACTCATTCATCCGGCGCGCCTGCCTCGAGGTTCGACATGCACAGAGTATCTTCCTTCCTTCTCCTCCTGATCTTCAGCTCCTGCCTCAGCTCATGGTCTCAGAACAATCCCATTGTGATTCCCGCCGGCACTCCGGAAGACAAGGATCTGGCCACGATTGCCGCTGAGAACGATGGCCAGAAGCGCATCGCTGCCTACGAGGAATTCATAAAGAAGTATTCCGATGACAAGGCAGCGGTGGCGTACGCGGAATGGCAGATCTCGCAACTGTACCTCGCCGCAGGCGACACCGCCAAGGCGATGCAATACGGCAGCACAGCGCTGGAGGCCTATCCCAACAATCTCGACATTATCATGTCACAAGCCACCATCGCCCAAGCAATGAAGGACAACGGCAAGGTGATGGATTATGTCGTGCAGGGTGCGAATGTGTACAACTCAATCGCCAGGCAAACCAAACCGGCCGATGTCTCAGATGTCGATTGGACAGCCAAAATTGCCAACGAACAGAGCTCGGTTAAAAATGACTACGATTTTCTGGAGACGTCTGCCTATAACGTCATTGCGTCGGAAAAGGACCCGAATAAGCGCATGGCCGAAATCGAGAAGTTTACACCGGCTTTTCCGAAATCGAAGTTCGAGCCCCAGATTTCGCAGCTCGCACTCTACAGCCTGAGTCAGCTGAAGCAGCCTCAGCGGCTGGTAGCTTACGGGGAAAAAGCGCTCGCGGCCAATCCCAACAGCTTGCCCACTCTGCTGATGATGGCCGACGCTTACGCAGCCGACCCGAAGGAAGCAAGCAAGACTGCTTCCTATGCCAATAAGGTGCTGACTCTTGTCGGACCGAATCCCGACGACAAGGAGAAGAAATCGTACGCGGGTTTGGCCCACGTGTGCTTAGGCCGCGCCGAGTTGAGCCAGGAAAAGTTGGTGCCCGCAATCACGGATTTGAAAACGGCTGTTTCACTGCTGCAAGCCGATCCAGCCGACCAGCAGCAGGCACTATTCTACCTCGGCTACGCCTATGCCAAGCAAAACCACAAAGCTGAAGCGCTGGCTGCGTTGCAGAAGGCGTCTGCCATCGATGGACCTTACCAGGGCCCGGCAAAGGAGATGGCAGGCAAAATCAGTGCTGCGGGCCCTGCCAAGAAGTGAATCCACCACCGTCGTTGAATGCCTTATTTATTTCTTGAGTAGTGCCTCGGCCAGTACTTGTGCTTTCTTGGCGAGAAGGTAGGCGCGCTCGAAATCCCCGTCAGTGGTTGCCTTGCGTGACTGCTGCAGGTAAGACTGAACCTGGGTCTTCATCGCTTTTTCGTTATCGTTGAGCGATCTTGTAAGTCCCTTCAGCGCGTTCTCGGTAGCATCCACCATGCGGGTGGTTTCTTCCTTCTGTTGCGTGACCTGATAGTTAGGTATTGCAGCTGCGATGGCTGCCGTGTCCGCCGGATTCTTCGGGCGAGCGTTTGCAATGGTTTGAGTATTCTGGGCGCTCTGGTTCGACGAAGGTGCAGTCGCTGGAGGGTTCGACTTCTTCGCCGTGCCGGAGTTCTTCGGCGGCTTCCTCGGTTTCGTATTTGCTGGTTGTGGCGTCGGTGGCGGTTCTGCAACTGGGGGAGTCGGTCGTTCGGGTTCTTCCCCCTCTGTGAGAGGGATCTCGTTCGGCAGAACGACGGACACCGTTGGTGCCTGAGTTTGGCGAGGCAAGCCTGTATTTTCCTTCTTGCCGCACCCTTGCAGGACAAGGAGCAACACCAAAGAGCCAACAGCGACGAATTTGCGCACAGACTTCATGCAGGGACTCAGCTCTTTTTCGTTCAGCGCCAGCCGAACAGGGCCAGAGAGCTCTCTCTATGATAAACACTCGTGCCTCCCGGGCGCTAGGTGTGAGGCTCGGAGTGTGACTTGGTTTCCGCCATGTGCTACGTGGTGGTGGTCAAAACCTCCTTCGCTTCTGCAATCAGCTGGCGAGCCAGCGGAAGCGTCAAACGAAACACGGTGCCCTTACCTATCTCCGATTCGAAACTCAGCGACCCGCCGTGCAACTGCATTACGCGGTAGCTCATCGCCAAGCCGATGCCACTACCGCCTTTCTTGGTCGTGAAAAACAGGTTGAACACTTTGTCCTGGATTTCCGGTGGGATGCCTTTGCCCTGATCACGAACCGCGATGGTTGCACTGCTCTCGTCATGCCGAGTCGTAATCTCCAGCTCGCCGCCGCCATCTTCCATCGACTGTACGCCATTTAGCACTATGTTCAGCACGGCATGCTTTAGCAGGTCGTTGTCAGCTTTCACGGGCAGGCTGTCGGTCCCTGTACGGGTGACCATAAACACACCGCCGCGCGCCGCGTCCGGCGCGGCTAGCATGGTGACGTCGTCAATCAAGCGCCGCAAGTCGAAAGTGACGAATCGCAGCTCGATCGGACGATTGAAATCCACCAAGGCCTTAACAACTCGATCGAGACGCTGGATTTCGTTGCCGATAATATCGACGTGCCTCCTTGAGTCGTCGTCTTGGGCGTTCACGGCCTTCATCTTTTCGCGCAGCAGCTCCAGGTGAACCACGATGGCATTAATCGGATTTCTGACTTCATGTGCCACCCCTGACGTCAGCCGTCCGATCGCAGTGATGCGCTGCGATAGCTCCAGTTCGTTCTCCACCCGGCGGACACTCTCGGCGTCACGCATGGTTAGCAAGGCCCCGATGCGCTGTCCGCGTTCGGCGATAAAGTCGAGGGCGATCTGAATCCGCCGTCCATTTTCCAATTCTATTTCGCGTTGCGAAATGACATGGTGCAGAGCAAAGGCATCGAGCACAATCTGCCCTAGCTTGCTGGCGTCAGTGAAGATTTCCTCTACTGACCGGCCCAGCGTCTCCTCGCGCGAGCGCCCCAGAAAGCGTTCGGCCGAGGCACTTACCAAGACGACCTTGTTCTCGTTAGTGAACAGCACCACGCCTTCTTGCAACGATCCCATTACCTGATCGACGTTGCCCTTTAACGTGGTGAAGACTTCCTTTACATCCCGAATCTGCCGCCCCAGACGATCAATCTTTGTGTTCACCAGACCATATTCGTCTATCCTTCCAAGATCGGGCATGGGATGGCTGTCTGGAACCTCAGCCGTCATCTGGTCCAAGCGGCGGCCAATGGCTTCCAATGGACGCAGGGCAATGTTCGAAACGCCTGCCGCCAGCGCGAGCGACAAGAGAATGGCTATCGCGGAATAGGTCAGGGCGCGATTGAGCTGCGGGGCCAGCTCTGTTTTTAAGAAGACCGTCGAGATGCCAACCCGAATGGATCCGAATCGCTCATTCTCTCCCCGGCGAATCGCCAGGATCAGGTCATAAACGCGCGGAGGGCCGTAAATAATCCCCAATTGCTTAAATACGTTGGCGGATAAAACGTCGTTGTAATTTGGTCTTGGCTCGAGTGGCGTTCCCACCAGAGAGGCGTCCGTGTGAACGATGGTACGCCCGCTTGCATCAGTGATTCCCGCGTCGTAAACCGAAAATGAGTAGGCGAGAATCGATTGCAGCAGCGTATTCAGGCCTTTATCTTCCTGAATTCGTCGCTCCAGCGCGGCTTGGACACGCGCCGGGTCGCTGACGTCCACGCCCAACTCCTCCAGATCGATTTGGGTGGCTTCGCGAGCGCTCTCCTCGATCTCCTTCGCTATGAAGTCGGCGCGTATGTATGCTTCCGACGTGCTCTGGCGGAGGCGGTGCGAGATGTAGACGTAGCTGAATACAGCAACGAGTACGAACACCATCCCGCTGATAGCCAGAAGCAGCTTGGTTTTGAGGCGCAGTCTTCCCATCTGAGGGCTCGGGACGAGCTTGGCGATGGGGGCATCATATCAGTAATATTCACCAGACTCTAGGCGGGCAGCCGGTTCGCGTCGTTGGTATTCAGGATTGACAACAGGCCTTTGTAAGCGCACGACGTTTAATGCCCCCTGGGACTTTCTCGGCGAAACTTACAGCAGCAAATGTGTTAAGTTTTCGATTGCATAATATCTTGGGTGGGAGTGGTTATTGGACGCGTGAGCCCTTCGGAGCGCTTCGAACGATGGCGTTAATCTTCGTCGGGGAACTGCGGTTGAATCATGGAGGAAGAGCTCAAGAAGCTGCCTGAAGACACGGTCTCCACATTGCGAACCTTAGCCCACCAGCTCAGCAACGCCATCGAGAATGTCATGCAGGCTGCATACCTCCTGGGCCAGTCCAAACTGGACGGCCAGGATTCCCGCTGGTTGGCACTCATTAACTCTGCCGCCGAAGAAGCCGCTCGCATCAACCGCGAAATTCGAGAGATCCTGCGCTCCCGAAGCTAGCACTACTGCATCAGAGTTCCGCCTGCAAGCTAGGTTGCCCGAACGAAAATGAAACGCGGCCTGATCTCCCCGCGCTTCTCGTCGGAACGCTTGTTTCGGTTCTTCCTCACGAAATCAGCTTTGCATTCAAACTGATCTTCGCATTCAGGACCTTCGAAACTGGGCAACCGGTCTCGGCTGCGTGAGCAGCCTCATCGAATTTCGCCTTGTCCGCGCCTGGGATCTTGGCCGTTACGTCGAGGTGGGATGCGGTGATGGCGAATCCGTTGTCGGTCTTTTCCAGCGTGATTGTGGCCGTTGTGTCAATGCTTTCTGCAGTCATGCCTGCGTTACCAAGTTGTGCTGATAGCGCCATGCTGAAACACCCTGCGTGGGCGGCGGCAATCAGTTCTTCGGGATTAGTGCCGATTCCATTTTCAAAACGCGTGCTAAAAGAGTACTGGGTTTGATGTAGGACCCCGCTCGGTGTCGAAACAGAGCCCTTACCATCTTTCAATCCGCCCGACCAGTGGGCGCTGCCTGTACGTTGCATGTGAGTTCTCCTCCATTCAAAAGTTCTGGAATCAAGGTACACGAAGCTTGATGATTTGCGTGCGAGCCGGATGATGAAAGCAGCGAATCGAAAAATACCGGACTACGATTCGCAAGGGCTCACCAGAAGTCCGAGCAGCTTAGATAAAACCCGCAGGTCGGACAGACGAGTTTGCAATGCTGGTTTGCCAGGCGAGCCGAGCAGTTCGGGCAAATTTGAATCACTTCCGCGGCGGGAAACTTGTTTGCGAGTTTCGAAAGTATGTCACTGCTTAGGTCCTGCGCGGAATTTAGCTTGCAGTCTGGCATGATGGATGTTATTGGTTGCACTCAAGCCGTCAGTTGCGCAAGTAACCAAGTGAGGACGGCACGAAAGTAACATTGAGATAGCCTATAAGTTTGACTTTTTGAATCAGAAGTACATGTACCAAAGTGTTAGGCGGCTCCCAAAATGCTGTAAAAGCTCGGAGAACCGCCTTTCTATAATTCAGTCAGAGAGAGCCCTATTGCTCAGACGCCGGAGCTGGTCAGTGGAGTGTACCGTAGCTTTCGGCCGTTGCATTACGGCGTTTTCAGTGCTGATCTTCTTGCCACTTTAGATCACTTTTTAATCGTCAATTTCGCTCCTCTGCATCGATCGGAATCTTAGAATTCAAGCAGTATAGGCTCAATAGTCTGTACGAAAATCGTTTGTGCGGTCGTCGTACGGCTTGGCACGACTCTACAACAGGAGATTCACCATGAAAAAGACGTTCCTTGGCGTTCTTGCGAGCTTGATGGTCGCGGGGGTTATCTCCGCAGCCAGCGGCATAACCACTTCAAAACCGACACCTGAATCGGTCGTCATGATCGGCGATGGAACGTCTCCGATTATCAGTTTGTCGGCTAACGCCGTCGACACCGGCGACCCCGTGTCGCACAGCAACAAGTAATCCCCCAGCTTGGGTCTCGTACGACTCGTAGGAGATAGAAAATGAAGAAATACTGGTCCGCTACAGTGATTCTGCTGTTTGGTCTGGTGATCGGTGTAAGCGCACATAATACTCCCACTGACCAAACGGTCAATGTTCCCATACCCACGACTTCTAGCGATGGTGGCCCGATAGCGACCTGCCGTCCGGGCACGAACTGCGATCCCAGCACCCAGTTGCGCGAGATGGCCAGCGATGGTGGCCCGATAGCGACCTGCCGTCCGGGTACGAACTGCGATCCCAGCACCCAGTTGCGCGAGATGGCCAGCGACGGTGGCCCGATAGCGACCTGCCGTCCGGGCACGAACTGCGATCCCAGCACCCAGTTGC
>Ga0126383_10002102_pt1 | contig 12760 bp, 8 predicted proteins | sample PanSoiMetPlot_35_FD_96882 | JGI IMG/M metagenome (GOLD analysis project Ga0126383, IMG submission 96882) | Tropical forest soil microbial communities from Panama - MetaG Plot_35 | ecosystem: Environmental > Terrestrial > Soil > Tropical forest > Bulk soil | place: Panama | collected 2016-02-17
AACTCCGGCGAGAACTTCGTCCCCCAGTAGCGTCGGGCGTATTTCTTCAAGTCCTGATGGTATCCCACAAAATTATCGCCGGTCTTCGCCGCGCCGTGGTAGTTGGAACAAGACAATACGCGGTCAATATTCACGAAGTCGTAATGCGCGGCGATTCTGGCCCAATAATCGAAGTCCATGATCAGGTTCAGACGCTCGTCCAGCCATCCCACCCGCCGGCTTACCTCGCGGCGCCAGAAGATGGAAGGTTGATGCATTCGATAACCTTTCCAGAACTGGAGCAGCTTCCGGCGGTTCTCGTACTTGCTCTCCAACAGTTCCGTCGGCGAGCCGTCCGCAAATATCTTCAAGCAATGTCCGACCAGGGCGTAATTGCCCGCGCCTTCGGCCAGGCGGCGCGCGACCGCGCATAACGCCCCGGGCAGATAATAGTCATCGCTATTGAGCCAGCAGAGCACGTCTCCAGTGGCCCGCTCGAACCCCTTGTTGATCGCGTGACATTGTCCCCCGTCCGGCTCGCTCGCCCAATAGGCCAGCCAAGGCTCGTACCTGCGAATGATTTCGACGCTCCCGTCAGAGCTGCTTCCGTCAATGACGATGTATTCGAGATTCGGATAACCCTGAAGCAGAACCGAGCGGATGGTCTGTTCGATGTACCCGGCTTGATTATAGGAGGGAGTAATGACGCTGATTTTGGGCAGATCAATAAAATCGGAATGATCGAACGAGGTTTCGGTTTCGGCTTGCCAGGGCCATCCTTCAAGTCCGGCCGGAGCCGGCGGAAGATCGCGGATTGTGGCGGCGGGTATTGAATTAGCCACGACCATTACAGATTCAGCCTCGCCCATTCTCCCAAAACGTAAAAGCTCCAGACGCGCGACCAGGTAACGTGGCCCTTCAGGAAATTGCTCCACACTTCCTGCATCGCCGTGATGCTCAACAAACTGGTCAATTGCGGGGCCCACAGAGCGCTTTCGATCTGATCGCGCAATGCGCCGGCCAGCCAGTTTTTAAATGGCAATTCGAATCCGCGCTTCGGGCGGTCAATGATCTCTCGCGGCAGGTCGCCCACGGCGTCAACCAGCATCCATTTCGGCTCGTTTCGACGCAATTTCAACCGGCCGGGAATGGCCAGCATTCTTTCGACGATCTTGTGATCAATCAGCGGAACCCGGACTTCCAGGCTGTGCGCCATGCTCATCGAGTCGGTGTCGCGCAACAGGGTGTTGCTCAAATAGCCGCCCAGTTCCAGCGCCGAGGCTTGATTCAACGGGTCGGCGGTCGCGCAGTTCGCCGATTGGCGGTCGTTCCATTTCTCGAGCGCCGGCGACGCGCAGCCGTTCGCGAGCAGCAAGGCGCGGCGCTGCTCATTAGTGAACAAGGCGCGACGCAATTTTACTGAGTGCTCATTGAGATGATCGCTGCGCAGCAGGGCGCTCAACTTGGCCGTGCTATGATTCGTGGCGACCACGCTGATGGCCGACGCGGCGGCCTTGCGCAGTCCCAACGGCACGGCTTTCACCTGATTTCGGAGTTGCTCATCGCGCGCAATGGCGCGGTAGAAGTCATAACCCGCAAACACCTCGTCACCGCCCAGACCCGACAATGCGACTTTCAATCCCGCCTCGGCGGCCGCCTGGGAAACAATGAAAGTATTGACCCCATCCATCGAAGGCTGATCCATCGCGCTTAAGGCCCCCGGCAGGCGTGAGAGAATTTCATCTTCCGAGATCAGGATCGAATGATGGTCGGCGCCGTAACGTCGCGCGACCTTTTCGGCGTAAACAGCCTCGTTGAATTCCTGTTCTTTGAAACAAACCGAAAATGATTTGATCTCATTGTTGACGGCGCGGCGCGCCAGCGCGACCACCGAGCTCGAATCAATTCCGCCGCTCAGAAAAGCGCCCACCGGAACGTCCGAAACCAGACGCAGCTTGACGGACCCGGTGAGCAACTCGCCGATTTCCTCGATCAACCCGCGTTCGTCTTGAACTTCGTTTTGCTCGCCGGCGCGTATTTCCCAATAAGCTTCGGTACGGACGCTCCCGTCCTTAAGCTCCAGAATGTGTCCCGGAAGGAGGGAGTGGATGTTCTCGATGATCGTCAGCGGTTGCTCGACCGAACCGAAGGCGAGATAACTGTTGAGCGCGGGCGACGAAATCCGGCGCGGCGCTAGTCCCGTGGCTAGCAGGGCGCGAATTTCAGAGGCGAAGATGAACGTTTCACGGTCGTGGTAGTAATATAGAGGCTTGATCCCCAGACGATCACGAACAAGCGTCAAGACGCGCCGCCGGTCGTCCCAGAATCCGAACGCGAACATCCCACGCCAATCCGCGATCGCATCACTGCCTCGAGCGCCGAAGCCTTTCAACAAAACCTCGGTGTCACTTTCGGATCGAAATCTCAATCCGCGAGCGACGAGTTCTCGACGGAGGTCACGGAAATTGAAGACCTCGCCGTTGTAGGTGATCCAGTTGCCCGTCGCCTCGTCGCGCATCGGCTGATGCCCGGTCGGAGAGAGATCGAGAATGGACAGCCGCCGGTGCGCGAAGACTACGTTCACCTGATCGCGCTCGCCGGTGATGAATTCGACCCCGAGGTCGTCCGGGCCGCGATGCGCCAGGGCTTTGAGAGCGTGATTGACCGGTTCGATCAACTCAGCTCGCGGTTTGGTTGTGACGATGCCGAAGATTCCGCACATATTTTCCCGTTTTCCTATCTCTTAATTTTCCTGCCTGACTTTTTCCTGTTGGAATTGAGCAGGCTCACGCGCTTAATTTCAAACCGTAAAGGAAACCTCGTGTCGAGGCGGCTTCTGGTTCTTATTGCCTATCCATCGCTGAAACCTATCCAGGCTGATCCTTCAGCACGAAAGGCGCCACAGAAAGCTATGACGATAGATTCTGGAAACAGGGAGGCGGGAGAGAGTCGACGCCGGACGACGGGCGCCGGTAAAAACGAAAATCACGATTACTGAAACGTCGCGGGCCAATCATCTCCTACCCGGCGCCGCTCTTCTCTTTGCCGTCGCGTTCACCGTAGTAATGACTACTGTAATAAGTCGAGTAATAGTAGTAATCGTGCGGTTGCAATTTGATCTGATTCATGACGACGCCAAGTATCTTGGCTCCCACCGATTGCAAGTGCGCTTTTGTCCGCTGGGCCATTTCACGCGGCGTCATTCCGGATTTGACGACAATGATTACGCCTTCGACCAACGCCGATAGGATCAGGCTGTCGGCGAATGACGAAACCGGCGGCGAATCGATCACGATGTAATCGAAATTGGCCGACAGCGTCTCGACCACCTGTTTCATCTTCGCCGAGCCGAGCAGTTCGGCCGGGTTGGGCGGCAAGGGCCCGACCGGCAGCACGTAAAGATTCGGCATGGCGATCTGAATCAACGCCCCGAGGTCGCATTCGCCCGACAGGTAATTGCTCAGCCCGGCGTTGTTCTTGAGTTGGAAGACCTTGTGCACGCGTGGGCGGCGCAGGTCGGCGTCAATCAGCAGAACGGCGGCGCCGGTCTGGGCCAGCGAAATCGCGGTGTTGACACTGGTCGTCGTTTTGCCTTCCGCGGGCTGGCTGCTGGTGATGAGCAGCGTGCGCGGCGCATGACCGGCGGACGACAACATCAGCGCGGTGCGCAACTGGCGGTAACTTTCGGCGATTGATGAATTGGTTTCGATCTGGGTGAGGATTACCGATCCGGCGCCTGCCGTGGCCGTGGCCGGGGCCAATTGCTTGCCCGCGCTCCTTCCATTGGTTTCTCCATTAAGATTAAGGCTCTGGACGCCCGGGGTCTTGGTGAGCAGTCGTCGCGCTTTGCCACCCTGGTCGAGCGCCGGGATAACGCCGAGAGCGGGCAACCGCAGGTAACGGTCAATGTCCTCGACCGATTCCAGCTTGTTGTTGAGGTAATCCAGGAAGAGCACAAGGCCGATGCCGCCAATCAAGGCCAGCAGCGCGCTGAGCAGGATGTTTTGCATCCGTTTCGGCGCCACAGGATCGCGCGGCAGGGGCGACGCTTCGGCGATGCGGATGTTGTTCCTGAGCATGCCCGCCTCTGAAACTTCCACGCCCTTCTGGCTCTGCAAGAGGCTGTCGAGCAACTGGCGATTCGAATCGATGTCCGCCTGTAGCATCTTCGCTTCAATCGCGGCGTGGTTTTGCTGCATTGTTTCTTCCCGCTGTTGCAGGAAGGCTTTGCGCAGCGATTCTTCGCGCTGGGTCGCCGAGCGGTACTGATTGTCCAGAGTGGTCAGAACGCGCTGGTGAGAGGCGCGCAACTCGCCTTCCAGTTGTTCTATCTGTTGGGTGACTTTTTTGACTTCGGGCCATTCGGGGGTGAATTCAACCAGAAGCGTTTTTTGCGTCTGCCGCAGATCCAGGAGTTTCCTGTTCAACTCCTGGACGAACGGATCGCGCTGAATTTCCGGCAGCGTCGAAACATCCGGTACGGAGCGGCTCATATCGTAGGAAAGCTGTATGTTCTTGCGCTCGGTCTCGGCCGTCAGCAACAGGCGGTTGAGGTCGGCGTAACGAGCTGTGACGGTGCTTTCCTTCTGGCCGAAATCGAGCACCTGATTTGCGCGAAGGTAATTTTGCAGGCGTTCCTCCGCCTCTCTGAGCTTCAGTTTGTACCTGGCGACGCTTTTGTCCAGGTAGGATGCGGCCTCCTTGTTGGCGTCATAGCGTTCTTCGAGGCTGAGGGCTTTGAAGACCTCAGCCCAGGCGTCGGCGATCTTCCGCGCCAACTCCTGGTTCTGATGACGGTAATGAATATCGACCAGGCGGGTCTCGCGCACGGGAGTGACGTCGACATTGCCGAGCAGTGTGTCAACCCAATCCCTCAGCTTTTGCATTTCGACCTGCAGGTCGGTTTCGCCGTCAGTCACGTCCAGGCTCTCCGACGAGGAATTGAGCGGGCGCGCGCGGCCGGGCAAGAAATCGTTGTTGTGTTCGAGGTCCAGAGTCTTAGCGACGAAATATGCGACCTTCGAACTCCGCAGAACTTTCAATTTGGTGTTGATGTATTGCGAATCATCAGTCCCGGCCACGTTGATCTGGAAGTCCTTCAGGGCGACTCCGCTGTCCTCGCGCTGAATCTCGATCCTGGTCACTCCCTCGTAGATCGAGGGCAATCGCAGGTTATAGATCGTCGCCAACATTGATGTCACAACGACCATGCTGATTGGAACCCACAAACGGCGGCGGACGACGCGCCAGTAATCGCGCAGGTGCGTCTCTTCGCGGTCGGCCGTGGCGCCGCGCCCGTAATAACCGTAATCGCGCCTGAGGTCCAGAAAATTCGCCGCTTCTTCGGCGGTCATCAATTTGTTTTTTGCTTCTTCCTGCATACCGTTCAGATAAAAATCAGCGAAGTATGAAAAATGGCAGCGCGTTGAGCAGATTAATTCCCCCGCCCAGGGCGCCGCGGTAAGCTATTCGCGCGGTCGAACTCGGGATCTCGACAATGTCATTCGCCTGCAGCGCTACATCTTGGATTTTGCGCCGGTGGATGTCGCCAAGATTGTACATCGTTTCCTTTCGTTCGCCCTTGCCCGGAGTTCCGCGAACCAATCGAACTCGTCCCAGGGAGCCTTCCTGACTGACACCGCCCGCCAGCGCCACCGCCTGGGTCAAAGTCAGACCCGGGGTCATGGGAAAGGGACCGGGTCTGGTAACGAATCCGGTAACAAAAATCAGATCGGCTTCCGGAACGCTGATCACATCGCCTGGTTGAACAAACGGGTTTGAGTCAGGCGTCCCGGCCAACATGTCACTCAACTTGATTGATGTGATCACGTCAGAGATCGGAATGGTATTCTCCCCGTTTTCCGGCTGATTCTTGGCGCCAGTTTGCGAACAATGGTCGAGTTCGCCGTTGTGAATGATGTGAACGACGCCGCCGACAGCGGTGGTTTTCGGTCCGCCCGCGAAAGTTATCAATTCGAGCGCCCTGGCCCGCCGCTGCAATTGAAAGCGTCCGGGCTGGTTTACGGCGCCGATGACGGCCACGGGCTGGCTGCGATATTCCTTCACCAGCACGTCAACCTGCGGATCGCGCAGAAATTTTTTGTATCCTTCCGCGACGAGGCCGGCGAGTTTGGCTTCGGTGTAGCATGCGGCCTGCATCTCCGGGAGAAACGGCAACCGGATTTTCCCGTAATTGTCCACACGAACTGTCCGTGAAAGTTCGGCCCGTCCGAAGACTCGAACATCAAGCTCATCTCCAGGACCAATGCGGTAGCTCAGATCATCGCCGGAACCCGGCGCCCCTTGGTTCGGAGCCGAAGCCGGGTTCGGAGCCGCCACCGGCGCGTTTTGCGTAGATGGCTGTTGAGTTGTAGTCGGAGTCTGAGTCGAAGAGGGCGTTTGCGCTGCTGTGATGGAAGATAAGGGGAGAGCTAAGACTGATAACAACCAGCTTAGAGAAATGACTTTACGGATCATCAAAACCTCCTATGACTCACGAGTGATCTACCGTCTCGCAAGTCATCATAACGAGCGCCGCAGGGACGACTCGGTTGTCTCCGAACCTGCCCGGAGTTCTATATATTCTGAGGGAGAAGTGATCAGGGTCTTGAACCACCACAGCTTTTCCGGCCCTGCGGTAACTTCTAACATAAAGAGCTTTTCCGGCGTCATCGAGGAGGGATTTAGTATCGCCGAACCTCTTGAGGGCTGTCAATTCGGGGCCTTTGGACAGCCGGACTGGAGCGGCCAATCAGATGCTTATTCTCTCAACAACGCGCGCTCAAAAACAATCAGTGACCGAAGGGGAGAGAAAATTTATTCGCGGTTTCCTGTCGCCAATTGGCCCCCTTGCCGTTCATTGGCGGATTGGCTAGGCTTGCGCCACACAAATGACTCCCGACTCAACAGATCGCCCGACTACCAACAGATTGATGTGTTATGATCACGATTCCACTAGGCCCGATACCTGTTCGCATCATCTTCCTGGTTTCGCTCCTCGCGGGACTCTCCTTCCTCGGCTGGATCACCATCCGTTCGGTCGTCAGCGACCTATTGATAACATTCGTCGTCCCCAGTCCGAAGCTCTCGCTCGAAGACCAAATCCAATGGGCCGATATCGCGTTGAAATATTCGCCGCGCGACCCTCTGATCCGATGGAGGTGGGGAGGCGTTTACCTGAAAGCCGCTAATGAAAAGATGGAGGAATCGTGGCGGGAGGCCGCGATTGACGAGTTTCGCGCGGCGACGCGGATGAGCCCGGACGATTACCGGCTCTGGCTCGCGCTCGGACGCGCGCTGGACCGAGGCGGCGATATAGCGGGAGCGCGCGTCGCGTTCGATCGCGCAATCGAACTGGCCCCGAACCATTTCGATCCGCGGTGGGCTTTCGGCAATTACCTGCTGCGCGCGGGCGACCGCGACGGTTCGTTCGAGCAAATGCGATTGGCGCTGAGCAGCAGGCCGTCCGCGTTGCCGCTGGTCTTCGATTACGCCTGGGGAGTTTACCGCGGCGATGGGAAAGCGATCGCCGCCGCGCTCGATCCGCCGCGACAGGTTAAACCGCAATTGGCCGGTCTATTAATCTACCGCGGGCGTGTTGATGACGGGATGGCCGTTTGGCGAGCGATGACAGAGACGAGCGCCGGCGACGCGCAGAAAGTCACCGAGGCGCTTTTCAACACCGGCAATTTCCACAAGGCTTACGAGGTCTGGACTTCGGTTGAGATACCCAACCGTCCGGCGCCGGACCAGGGTTCGCTGCTCTCAAACGGCGGTTTCGAGGGAAGCGTTGCGAGCGGCCGGAAGACGCTGTTCCTGACCTGGCAGATTAATCCGATTCCGGGCGAGAAATTAGTGCAAGACAGCAAAGAACCGCGCGAGGGCCGGCGAAGCCTCCGGGCGGGGTTCGACGTGAGGGGAAACGCGTCGTTCATCATCGCTTCGCAAACCGTCCCCGCCAAACCGTCAACAAGCTACCGGCTGGCTTTTTCGATCAGAACCGACAAGTTGCAGAGCCTGAGCACCCCGCTGGTCGAGGTCTTCGATTCGGCCTACGCCCTCGAGCAAAGAAACCGGGTTCGTGTCGCCACACTGCCGCTGCCCAACGGCGACAGCGAATGGACGGATCACAAACTCGAATTCACTACCAGCGCCCAAACCGAGGCGGTGACAGTCCGCATTGTGCGACCGGCCTGTTCCGAACCGCCGTGCCCGATTGAAGGCCACGTCTGGTTCGACGAATTCAAGCTCACGGAAAAAGTGAAATGATTTTCGAGAAGTTTATTTTCTACGCCCTATTAGCGCTGCTGGCGCTGACGCCTTTGCCTTACGGCGCGGTCGAGGTCTGGTCCACCGCGCTGTGGGAAATCTGCGTCTTCGCGGTGACGCTGATCTGGGCCGCTCAGGCCGCGATTGAAGGCCGGTTGAAGATCGCTACTAATCCGCTGGCGCTGCCGCTGATCGCGCTGTTGGGCGTGGCCGTCGTTCAGATTCTGCCGATGGCTTCGGGCGGCGAGCGGCGAACGATCAGCTACGACGCCTACGTGACGTCGCAGGCGGCCATTAAAATCTTCGCCTCGATCTGTTTTTTCCTGCTCATTGCGACTTTCGTCAGGGACGACAATCGCCGCTATCTGGCGGGCGCCGTCATCATTGCGATGTGCGTCCTGATCGCGCTGGTCGGCATCGGGCAAAGTTACATCGGCAAGATGTTGTGGCAGCGCGGCTCGTACGGGCCGTTCGTCAACCGGAACCATTTCGCGGGCTTTCTGGAGATGGGCGTCGGGCTGGCCGGCGGGTTGATCATCGGGCGGGTCGTCAAACAGTTGATGCTGGCCATCTGCGCCAGTTGCGCGCTCGCCATGTGCGCCGGCGTCGCGCTCTCGGCGTCGCGCGGCGGCATATTGGCGCTGGCCGCCGAGATCGTCTTCCTGGCCATTATCGCAATCCCTAACTTCATTTCGAGTCGCAAATCGAAAGATTCGCTTGGCCCGAGCAGAGCCGGTATTTTGCTGCGTTCCGCGGCGGCGATGCTTCTGGGCTTTGCGGCGCTCGGCGGCGCGACGCTGCTGGTCGGCTCGGAAGGGCTGATCCAGAACATCTCTCAAACAGAGGGCGAAATTGTGGACGAAGTTCCCCCGAGCGAACGATTCAGCCGCCGCGAAATCTGGAGCGCGACCAGCCGGTTGATCAAAGATCATCCCTACATCGGAGTGGGACTGGGCGCCTTTCAGTTCGTTTACACTCGTTACGATCAAAGCTCCGGCGCTCAGCGCGTCGAACAGTCTCACAACGACTATCTGCAGATCGTGGCCGACGCCGGTCTGGTCGGGGGATTGATCGCGCTGGCCTTCTTGATCCTGCTCTTCGCCCGCGGATTTTCGGCGGCGCAGACGCGCAACCTGGAGAGTCGCGCGATCACGATGGGCGCGCTGGCCGGGTGTTTCGCGATAGCCGTACACAGTTTCGTCGAATTCAACCTGCAGATCACATCGAACGCGCAATTGTTCCTGGCGCTCGCGGCTCTGGCGACGTCTAAACATAAACATCACGAGGAATAGGGTGGATGCCGCCTGGTGTTTGGTGATAGCCTGTAACCAGGCGCCCGGGCGGCATCCACTGACCACTAACCACCAATTCAAAATGGACAAATTTCGAATCATCGGCGGAAAACAGTTGAAAGGTAGCGTCGCAATCAGCGGCGCGAAGAATTCCGCCTTGCCCTGTCTGGCGGCGGCGCTGCTCACGCCTGAAACGGTAACGCTGCGCAATGTGCCTTACGTGCGCGACCTGATCACGATGCGACGATTGCTCGAAGACCTGGGCTGCACCGTGCTCGTGCCCGAACTGCGCACCCATCAGATCAACGCCGGCACGGTCGAAGATTACGAAGCGCCTTACGAACTGGTGAAAACCATGCGGGCGTCGGTGCTTGCGCTCGGTCCCCTCGTCGGCAGGTTCGGTCAGGCGCGGGTGAGCCTGCCCGGAGGCTGCGCCATCGGCCAGCGCCCCATTGATCTGCATCTGATGGCGCTGGAAAAGTTGGGGGCGAAGATCGAATTGCGCGGCGGCGTGGTCGAGGCCGGCGCTTCACGACTCCGCGGCGCCGACATCGAATTTGAAACCGTCACCGTGACCGGCGCCGAGAACGTCATGATGGCCGCCGCTCTGGCCAAGGGCGTGACGCGGATCGCAAATGCCGCGTGCGAGCCGGAGGTCGTCGATCTCGCCAATCTGCTCACCAAGATGGGCGCGAAGATCGAAGGCGCCGGCACGCGCATGATCACCATCACCGGCGTTGATCGGCTCGGCGGCGCCGACCACACGATCATGCCCGACAGGATCGAGACCGGCACTTTCATTGTCGCCGCCGCCATCACGGGCGGCGATCTGGAGATCACCAGTTGCGAGCCGGAACACTTGCGGGTGGTGATCGAAAAGTTGCGCGAAGTGGGCGTGAAGATCGAACAAACCGACCAAAATAAATTGCGCGTCATCGGCAACGGCATGTCGCAGGCGCGCTATCGGGCCGTGGATGTGACCACGTCTGTTTACCCCGGATTTCCGACCGATATGCAGGCGCAATACATGGCGCTCATGACACAGGCCGAGGGCGATTCGGTGATCACCGAGACGATCTTCGAGAACCGCTTTATGCACGCCGCCGAATTGATGCGCCTGGGCGCGCAGATGCGAATTCACAGTCGCAGCGTGGACGTTCACGGCCCCTCGCGCTTGACCGGCGCGCAGATGATCGCATCGGACCTTCGCGCCTCGGCTTCACTCGTCCTCGCCGGACTGGCGGCTGAAGGCGAGACATGGATTGACCGCGTTTATCACATTGACCGTGGGTACGAGAAGATTGAAGAGAAACTGCGCGCGGTCGGCGCGGAGATTGAGCGGGTGAAGACGTAATTTAATTTAGCAAGGAATTTCGAGACATTCGTCAAACACGAATCAGATGTACGATCCGCCAAATATCTCGCGAGTCAACTTTCTATGGAGGTGGATTAGGTGTTGGCTGAGCAATCTCGACTGATAGCGTTTGACTATTCTCTTATCTTTCCCAGAAAAGCATTAAAGTTCTCTGCCACCTCATAGAATGGCGCATGTTGTTTCGGCCCGCCTACAAATTGCAAATCAACGTAGATCACTTTTCCAGAATCCTCGCCGGCCAATAAGAGGCAGAAAAAACTGCCACCGGAGTCGCATGCTATTGGAAGCATTTGGGCGGGAACGCGATCGGAGAATGTCTCCTTGTTCCATCTCAAGTCACTGGACTCATCAAATGCATCGACCCCGAAGAATTCTAGCACATCAGTCTGGCTCTCAGGCATTCCCTCAATCTCCACAGTGTCAGGAGAAGGTGATCCGCCATTAAATTTCAGCAAGAACTGACGATATTCTATCGGAAGAGTCGCGCCAATCTCGCTTTCAAAGTTCGAGAGGCGCTTCTCAGTCACTGGTTTCGCTGGTTCATCTATTTCAATCATTTTTTTTCTTTGTCGCCTTAAATCCACCATCATGCCTCGTCTTGGCATTGATTTTGCGCGGCGCTAATGAGATTTATTGGCGCCTGAAGCCACTTCAGGAAAATGTCGAAAATTTCTACGATGTTTTGGCCCCACATAATAAAGACGCAAAACAGGGAGAATTTTGCATACCTCGAGAAAGAATTTCTTCTTCGTAACTGGCGATTGAATCTATGGCGAAGACGCCGAATTAGAATGTGAAATCGCGCGCGGCGCCAAGCGCGAGGTTGGATTGAATCCGCGTCGTCCTGCGGTGGGCTCTGTGGCTTGATCCGGTTCTTGGGCGCCGCATTTATGGGTCGAACCCGACAAATACCGGCTCCGGCGTGAGAGAGACGCCGAATCTTTCCGCCACGCGCTCTTGGATCTCCCTCATCAGGCCGGTCACTTCTCGCGCGGTCGCGCCGCCGCGATTGACTATCGCCAGCGTATGCTTCGAAGAGATTCCCACCCGGCCGCGGCAGTAACCTTTCTGAAATCCCGCGCGTTCGATCAACCAGGCCGCGGGGATTTTCACTTTGCCGTCGACAGCCGGGAAATGCGGGACTTGTTCAGCGTCGCCGATCAGGTTTTGCCCTCTGGCGATCGCTTCAATGCGAGAGAACGTTTCGGAAATAACGACGGGGTTTTTGAAGAACGATCCCGCGCTGCGGCAATCGGGATCATCGGGCGTGATCAACATCGCTTTGCGCGCGCGGATTGTCCGCACCGCTTCGCGCGCCAGCCTGAGCGAAGGTTTTGTCGAAACATTCGAGAAGAAGCTCTTGAGATCGGGATAGCGAATCGCCGGTTCTCCGCCAGGTTTCAACGCATAAGTGACGGCCGTTACGACGTAACGGTCACGGGCCGTGGTGTTGAAAATGCTGGCGCGGTAGCTGAACTCGCACTCGGCGTTGCTCAATTCGGCAAGCCGTCCGGCGAGGCGATCAAAGACGCGAACAGAAACGATCGTCTCGCTCACCTCCTGCCCGTAAGCGCCGACGTTTTGAACCGGCGTGCCGCCGACGCTGCCCGGAATTCCGCTCAAACATTCGACACCTGCAAGACCGCGCTCGACGCATTGTCGAACAAGCTCGTCCCAATCCTCGCCGGCCTGGGCCGTAACGATGACCTCATCGCCTTCGCTGCGCCACGACACGCCTTTGAACGCCACGTGAACGACCAGACCGGGGAAGCCTTCGTCGGCGACCAGCGCATTGCTCCCGCCGCCGAGAATGAAGAGGGGAAGGCCATGTCGTTCGGCGAACGAA
>Ga0126383_10002103_pt1 | contig 12755 bp, 12 predicted proteins | sample PanSoiMetPlot_35_FD_96882 | JGI IMG/M metagenome (GOLD analysis project Ga0126383, IMG submission 96882) | Tropical forest soil microbial communities from Panama - MetaG Plot_35 | ecosystem: Environmental > Terrestrial > Soil > Tropical forest > Bulk soil | place: Panama | collected 2016-02-17
CGTCGAACAATTGCAGACCCGTATCACGCGCCTCGGCTACGGCCACCGCATCCGGCTCACCGGCGTCCTGACCGGCGCGGCGCTCAGCCACGCGTACACCACCGCCGACCTGCTCGTCGCGCCGTCCCGCTCGGAGACCTACGGCATGACCGTCGCCGAAGCGCTCGCCCACGGCCTGCCCGTCATAGCCGCCGCCGTCGGTGGGCTGCCCGAAGCGCTCGGCGCCACCGCCGACGGCACCCGCCCCGGCCAACTGGTCCCTCCCGGCGATCCGGCTGCCCTGGCCGCCGCGCTCGGAGACTGGCTGGGGGACGAGCGCCACCGACACCGGCTACGAGCCGCCGCACGACAGCGGCGGTCGGCCCTGTGCGGCTGGGAACAGACCACACAAGAGATAGCGAACGCGCTGACCGCCCATCGGGGCCGTAAGCCGGTGCCGCCCGGAGTGGACATCCACCCTGAAAAGACCGGCGACTCGGCTTGACCTTGATTCTGCGTCAAGCTCCGACCATGGGCGGACGACGAACCACGGGGCAAGCCAGGCACCACTTGCGGCTGTCTCTGTCACCGGGGCTGGCTGGGCCCCGGGCTGCGCAAGTCGTTCGGCGGCACCCGGTGCTCGACGGCATCGACATGACCATCCCCACGGGCAGCACCCATCACGATGATCATGATGCTGGCGTCATGTCACTTCGCGGGTCGCAAAGCCACGCCAATACGTCCAGAATGTTGCTGCCGCCACGCTGCCTGGAAGATCAAGAAGGCCTGACCGTCTCGGACGATCAGGCCTCTGACCTGGACTTACTTGGTAACGGGGGCGGGATCGAACCCGCGACCTCTGGGTTATGAGCCGCACGACGCAGGTCTGCGACGTCTCGCCTGGTCTCTCATATGCCGTCTGGCCTGGGCGGTTATCTTGCTCGCGTCCCTTGGTGTGGGCTACGTCTCCGGCGTTCCGCTCGATCTCGCTGGAGTTTGCATCTTCAGTGTCACCAGGGCAGATGTCTTCCCACTTGACGTTGTACAGGTTCAGGATCCCGCGTATATCCCGTGTCCACCGGGGCCGGCCCGGGTGGCGGTATGGCCACCTTGGCGTGCTCCGGTCAGCGCGCACAGCCCGCCCGCAACCGCTTCCGCCCAGCCGCGCACCAGCTGCTGGGTCAATCTCCGGCCGGGTCCTGGCGGCGGGCCTGGTCAACCGTTGCTCACCGTGGCTAATGGCCCGGCGGGCAGGACCGCGCCCTTGCCGCGCAGTGTCGTGCCGTATTGCACCCAGGCCGGCTGGGTTCGATCAGTCGCCGCCGCACTCACCCGGCTGACCCTGGCGCGCCCGCCAGACGCCTGGCGGGGAGAAACTGCCGTGCGATCACCTGGCTCGGGTCATGGCTGGCAAGTCCGCTAGCGCGGCGGGAGGGTGAGGCCAGGGTTGAGCACGGTGATGGCCTGATCTTGCCGACCGGCACGTTACTGGGTGATCAGCCGTTGCAGCAGGTTGGTGACCTGGTCGCGGATCTGGTCGCGGATGGGGCGGATCTCCTCGATGCTCTTGCCGGATGGGTCGTGAAGTTCCCAGTCCTCATAGTGCTTGCCGGGCAGGAGCGGGCAGACATCGCCGCAGCCCATCGTTACGACGACGTCGGCGGCCAGGACGAACTCGTCGGTCCAGGGCTTGGGGAACTCCTGGGAGATGTCGATGCCGGCCTCTGCCATGGCGGCGACAGCCTCCGGGCTGATAACGGCGACCGGCTCGGCGCCGTCTGACTGCGTGAAGTCTGAGCGGGTTAGTGCCGGGTGTCGCGGACCCAGGCCTGGGCGCCCATCTGGACCGCCTCCCACGGGCTGCCCAGCGGCGGGGTGTAGGACAGGTCGAGGTCGCTGACCGCGTCCACGGTCATGCGGTGGAAGATCGCGGTGGCAGCGATATCGATGCGCTTGGCGATCTCGGCGTTCTTGTGCCCGAACAGCTGCATGCCCAGCAGGCGCCCGGTGGCGCGGTCGCCGGTGACACGCATCGTGATCTTGTGGCTGCCGGGGTAGTAGGCCTTGTGGTCATCGGCCTCGGATTCGACCGTGACCGGGTCGAACCCGGCCGGCTTGGCCTCGTGGTCGCGCAGGCCGGTGCGGGCGGTGGCCTGGTCGAAGATCTTCACCACCTGGGTACCCAGGCTGCCCGCGAACTGCCGGTCCCCGCCGAGCGCGTTCTCCCCGGCGACCCGGCCTTGCTTGTGCGCGGTGGTGCCCAGCGGCAGGTAGGTCTGGCCGAGCAGCCGGTGATGGGTGACGACGCAGTCCCCGGCGGCGAACACATCAGGCAGGCCGGTGCGCATCGCGGTGTCGACCGAGATCGCGCCCTTGACGCCCAGCGTGGCCCCGGCCTCGGCCGCCAGCGTGGTGTCCGGGCGGACGCCGGCCACCACCAGGACCATGTCGGCTGCTCGGGTCACGGGGGTGCCGTCGGCTGCGGTGGCGTGGACTTGCAGCCGTCCGGGCTGGCCTGCCTCAGCCCGGCTAATCGCCTGGACGGTGGTACCGGGCATGACCTCGACGCCGTGGGCGGTGAGTTCGGCGTGCACGCGGGCGCCGAGTTGCGGGTCGACGGTGGGCAGCACCTCTTCCAGCTGTTCCATCTGGGTGACCTGAAGCCCGCGGACGGTCAGCGCGTCGGCCATCTCCAGGCCGATGTAGCCGGCGCCGACGATGACCGCGCTGGCCGGGGCGGCGGTTTCGAGGGTGCGCATAACCGCGAAGGTGTCGCCCATCGAGTGCAGCAGGTGCAGCCCCTCCGGGGCGCCCAAGGCGTCGGGGCCGGACAGTCCGCCGATCGGGGGCCGCACCGGGACCGCGCCAGTGCCAACGATCAGCTTGTCGTAGGCGAGGAGCTCCTCCCTGCCATCGGCGCCGGTGACCAGCAGCTTGCGGCCCGCTACGTCGATCCGGCGGGCGGTGGTGTCCAGTCGCAGCCCCATGCCAGCCGCCTCCAGGTCGGCGATGGTCCGGTGGGCCAGGTTGCGCCAGTGAGTGACCTCGCCCGACAGGTAGTAGGGAATGCCGCAGATCGAGAAATTCGGGAAGGCATCAGCCACCACGACTGTGACCTCGGAGCCGGGGTCGAGCTCACGGGCGCGCAGCGCGGCGCTGATGCCGGCATCGCTGCCGCCGATCATCACCAGGTGCATGGTGGTCTCCGTTGGGTTGGCCAGCCGGTGCGCTAGCTGGAGCCAGGCGGCCGGGCGCCCGGGGCGCCCCCGTCGTGGGCGCCCCGGGCGGCGGCCGGTCCGGCTTGGTCTTGCTGGTGGGGAACGACGATGTCGGCGGCCTGGGCCGAGGTGATGCCGGGATACAGCATTTTGATGACCCCGATGGCCAGGGCGCCGCCAACGATCTCGGCGGCGATGAAGCTCGGCACCGACGAGGGAGCAATGCCGGCGAAGGTGTCCGAGAACATCCGGCCGACGGCGATCGCCGGGTTGGCGAAGCTGGTGGAGGAGGTGAAGAAATACGCAGCGCCGATATAGGCCCCGACCGCCGCCGGGGTGGCCTGGGGCCGGCCCGACCGGGCCAGCGCGAAAATCACCAGCATCAGCCCGAGGGTCGCGACGATCTCCGACAGGAAGTGGCCCGGGGTAGCCCGGTGCTTGGTGGAGATGCTGACCGCCGATAGCGCAAACATCAGGTTCGCGATCACCGCGCCGCCGATGCACCCGGCCACCTGGACCGGCAGGTACGCGGCGGCGTCGCGCCAGGACAGCCCCCCGAACGCGGCGTCCACGAACGACACCACCGGGTTGAAGTGGCCGCCGGATACCGGGCCGAACATCAAGATGATCGCGAACAGCCCGGCCGCGGTCGCCGCCGCGTTCTCCAGCAGCTCCAGCCCGGTAGCACCGGGTGAGTAACGCTGGGCCGCAAGGCCCGAGCCGATCACCACCGCGGTCAGGAACGCGCTGCCTAAGAACTCGGCGGTCAGCCGCCGCCACGGCGGGGCGGGTGCGGTAGCCACGCCGCCATCTTGACAGAGCAACTTAGCTCAGTCAAGATTGAGTCAATGAAAGCTGATCGAAACTCGGAGCTGGAGCGGCGTGCCATCATGCACGCTGCGCTCGCCGATACAGCGCGGCTGCATATCACCGACACGCTGCTCACCGGCGACGCGTCCCCCTCCGAGCTGGCCGCCATGCTGGCCATGCCGTCCAACCTCCTCGCCCACCACCTCCATGTGCTGGAACAGGCCGGGATCATCACCCGCCGCCGCTCCGACGGCGACCGGCGCCGCACCTACCTCCAGCTCATCCCCAGCGCTCTGGACTCGCTGGCTCCCCCGCCTGCCCGCGCGGCGCTACGGGTCCTGTTCATCTGCACGGCCAACTCCGCACGCTCGCACCTGGCCGCTGCGCTGTGGCGGCGGACCAGCGCGGTCCCGGCGGTATCAGCCGGAACGCACCCGGCGGAGGCGATCGACCCCGGCGCCATCGCCGCCGCCCAGCGCCACCACCTGCCGCTGCCGCGGCTACGGCCCCGCCACATCGGCGATGCCCGGCAAAACGGCGACCTCGTAGTTACGGTGTGCGACCTGGCCCACGAGGAACTCGCCGAAGCCGGAGCGGTGCACTGGTCCATCGCCGACCCGGTACCGGCTGGCGACCCGGACAGCTTCGACGCGGCACTGACGCGGCTGGCCGATCGCGTCGGACGCCTGGCACCACGCCTGACGGCCGTCTGCTGACCCCGCCGTTAGCACCAGCCGCCTGCCCACCGCAGCATTCACGTGGTCGCAGGCTTGACGGCCCGGATGATCGCCGAGTGGATGCCCGGTGCCGCCTCATTGGTGAACCTTACTGACGCGTCCACGAACCCGGCCGCGGCGAGGCCGTCGAGGTACTCGGCCCGGCTACCTCAGCCTCACGGCCGATGAAGCGCGACACTTGCCCGCTCCTGCTCGCCGAAATGATCATCCAGATCGCGCAGGACCGTGGGCGGAGGCCACCGCCATCTCAGCCGGCTGCCGGGTCTTGCCGGGCTATCGCGGCGGCCGGTTGCAGGCACCTCGGGGAAGCTCTGGTGCCGGCCGGCCGTACCGTAGGCGCTCCGGTGCTCCGGGCAGAAGTCCCGGGCGTGTTTCGGCACGCAGTCCCACCGCCAGGACCGCGGTGAGGGCAGGGACGAGGTACACGGGTTCGACGATGGCGCCCATGAAGACCAGCCCCATCGCAGCGAGCGCGGTGGCCAGCCGCGCGGCTCTGCCCGGCCGGGTCATTTTCCGCGATGGGAGGACGGCGCTGGCCATTAGGAAGACGCTGACGCCTCCGTAGAGCGCGGCTCTGGGCCCGGCGCCGATGGTGGTTGCCCCGTCCGCGGCGAGGATGGCGATGTGCAGCCCGGCGCTGGCCGCGGCGATGCCGGCTACCACTGGCAGGTTGAGCGCGGTGAACACGGCGATGGCCGGCATCCCGTCGAGCGCGTGGCGGTCGGCGGCGGTGAGCCAGGCCCACCACAACGCGGCCAGGGTGATCAGCGCCGCCGCCAGCACGATGGCCAGGGACAGGCTCCACGGCCGCGCCGCCGCGGCGCTGATCAGGCGGGCCATGGATTCGCCAAGAACGATCAGGACGAACAGCTGGAACCGGTCGGCCAGGTGCGCGGTGTTCACCGGGACCCGGCGGTGTGGCACCAGCATCGCCAGGGAACCGGCCGCGTCGGCCAGCAATGCGACGCCCCAGATCGCGTACCGGGCGGGCCCGGCCACGGTGAGCGAGGCCAGCCAGAGCGCCCCGCCGGCCCCGAAGCACACCAGGTAGCAGTTGTACAGCGGCCGGGTGGCCGGCAGGTGGTGCCGGGCCCGCGCGTAGAGCAGCAGTTGCAGGATGCGCAGGGATGCGAAGGCGATGACGAAACCGGCAGTGTTGCCGGACAGGGCCCGCGGTGCGCTGGCGGCCAGGCCGATGCACAGCAGGATCGCCGCCAGGAACGAGGCCCGGTGGGTGGCGTCCTCGGACTCGTGCCGGTCGGCGTAGAACGACAGCTGCACCCAAAGCCACCAGATGGGGTGAACAGCAGCGCGAACCGGGCCAGGGTGGCCAGCGCCGGATGGTCCTGCAAGGCGCCGGCGAGTTGCCCGACGGCGCCGGCGAAGGCCAGGTCGAAGAACAGCTCCAGCCAGCTGGCGCGGCGCTCGTCGCGGCTGTGCCCGCCGGTGGTGCGCAGCGGCGGGCGGCCCAGATGCACGGCATAACGCCGGCCGGGGTGCCCCTGCCGCGCTCCGGTCGGCCGGGAATACGGGCGGAGCGGAGCGCCGGGCAGATGCCGCCGGGAGCCGAAGCAAGGCACCGCGCTGCCGTGCTGCGGTGGTGCGGAGCCGGGCCTGGTTGTCAGCGCGGCGGGCTGGGCGCGGCTGACCTCGGTGACGTGCATGGCGGAATTCCTTCCTGATGTATGCGCCGGTGATCTCCCCGCAGGGGGCAGCGCGCCTGGGTGCCGGGATCAGTGAGTTGCGTAGCTGTTTCTGGCGGCGAGGACCCTGGCCAGGTCCAGGAGCAGGGGCGGTGCGTCGGCCCAGCCAAGGACGGCCTCGATCAGGACCGGCGGGCACGCTTCGTCGCGGGCCGCCGCCAGGAAGGCGGCATCGAGGTCCCCGGCGGTCACCGCGCGCACCGTGGTCACCGGGGTGCCGCCCGCCATCAGCGCGGGCAGCTTGCACCAGTCCCAGGCAGTGATGTGGTGATAGGCGGCGCAGGCGTGGTGGATGACCCGTTCGATCGCGTAGCCGCCGTTGTTGAGGACGATGACCACCGGGGCCGCGCCCTGCGCGAGCAGGGTGCCGAACTCGGCGGCGGTCGGCTGGAGCGCGCCGTCGCCGGTGATCAGGACAACACGGCGGTCCGGCGCGGCCAGCGAGGCCCCGAGCGCGGCGGGCAGGGCCCAGCCGATGGAGGCCCACAGCGGCTGGCCGATCAGCGTGGTCCCGGCCGGCAGGGTCAGGCCGGCGGCGCCATAGAACGCGGTGCCCTGATCGGCGATGACCAGGTCGCCGGGCAGCAGGAACTCCTGGATGGCCGCCCACAGGTGCTGCTGGGTCAGCGGTGCCGCCGGGTCGGCCTGGGCGGTGGCCGCTGGCGGCGTCTCGGCGGGACCGATGAGATAGGTACCGGCTCGCAGCTGGCTGACCCGCACGGCCGCTGTGAGGGCGGCGAGGGCCTGCCCCAGGCCAACGCCGGGATAAGCGGTGCTGCCGATCCGGGCGGAATCGGGGGCAAGGTCGATGCGCCGGGAGGTGGGCAGCTGGTGCGTGCCGCCGCCGGTGACGGTGTCGCCCAGGGTCACCCCGACGGTGATGAGCAGATCGGTGTCCTCCACCGCCAGCCGGGCCCGCTTGGCCGACGCCGCGCCGGCATAGAGGCCCGCGAAGCGCGGGTCGGCCTCGGGGAAGGTTCCCTTGGCCATGGACAGCACGGTCACGGGCAGGTCGCCGGCCGCGGCGAGTTCGGCCACCTGCGCAGTCAGCCGATGGCGTTGTGCCAGGTGGCCGACCAGGATGCTGGCGCTGGCCGCGGTGCCCAGCGCATGGCGGACGTCGCGGGTGAAGGCGGCAAGGACGGCCGGGTCGGCGTGGTCCTCCCGGCCAGCCAGCAGCGGGCCCGCCGGCGCGGGCACGGGCGCAGTGGCCACGTCGGCCGGGATGGCAAGGTAGACCGGGCGGGAGGTGCGCAGCGCCACCCGCAGCACCCGGTCGATCTCGTCACCCGGGGCGGCGTCGGCTCTCAGGTCGGCCTGGGCCGCGGTGACCTCGGCCGCCATCGCGGCGAAGTGCGCGAAGCCGTTCCCCGGCAGGTTGTGATGCAGCGTCAGGCCCGTTCCCCGGGCGCTGACGGCCGGGGTGCCGACGATGTGCACCACGGGCGCCGATTCGGCGTAGGCGCCGGCGATGGCATTGATGGCCGACAGTTCGCCGACCCCGAAGGTGGTGACCAGGGCGCCGAGGCCGCGTAGCCGCGCGTAGCTGTCGGCGGCGTAGCCGGCGCCCTGCTCGGTGGCCATGCCCACCCAGGCCAGGTCCGGCCGGGCGGCGATCTCGTCGAGCAGGCCGAGGCTGTAATCGCCGGGCACACCGAACACCGAGATCACGCCGGCTTCGGCCAGGCGGGTGAACAGGTAGCCGGCCACGGTGGTGGCAGCGGGCGCGGCGAGGATCCCGGCTGAGGACGTGCGTGCATTACCGACTGCGGCCGGGCTCTCCGTACCAGGCCCGAGCGTGGTTGCCGTCCGGGACGTGGGGGACCCGGCGGCCGGCCAGGCGGGCACGGCGATTGCGGTGGTGCTGGACATGAGGGTGGTTCCTTCCTGATGAGGTGGCCGGGCTCAGCCGGTGGGCTGGGGGATGGCGTGGTCCCGTGCCGGTGCGCTGACCGGCGCCGGGCGCGCGGGCGGGATCGCGTGGTTGGCCCGGATCAGGTCGGCGGGGTCGACCGTGGCCTTGATGCGGCGCAGCCGCTCGTAGGCCTGCGGGGTGAAGAAGCCGCGCGGGTCCCGGCTCGTCTCGGTGAAGTTCAGGTACGTCTGGCCCGCGGCCCAGGGGGCCATGGCGGACATGACGGCCGCGACGCCGTAACCGACCGCCTGCGCCGCCTGCGGGGTGGCCACCATGCCCACGGCATGCAGGCCGTACTCGGCATCCACGGCGGCCAGCGCACCGTTGCCCGGCCGGAACCGCCGCATCTCGCCGCCGACGTGGCGCACTTCGACCACCTGCAGCAGCGAGCCGGTTTCCGGGCCGGCGGCCCGGGCGAGCTCGGTGACCGCCTCGGATGGCAGGTCTGCGAGCATGAGCCCATCGCTCACGCGGGGCACCGGGTGCTCGGGATCCATGTGCAGGTGGCTGAGCGCCGGCATGTCGATGGTCCTGATCGTGTCGGTGACCGGGCGCAGGCGGCGCAGGGGGAGCGAGCAGCGCGTCCGCCTCGGCCGGGGCGCCCAGGTGGATCGCGTCCACGACGGCGAATGACCGCCCGCGGACCGGCTCGGGGACGTCGGGGAGGCTAGGGACGCGCAGGAACTGGAAGACCGTGGTGAATTCGTCCGGCAGGCCGCTGCGGGTCAGCTCCTGCCAGGCGTGCAGCACCTCGCTGCCCGCCTCGATCGGCCACCACAGCAGCCCGGCGTACACCTCGGTGATGCTGAACAGCCGCAACTCGATCGCGGTGACCACGCCGAAGCTGCCGCCGCCGCCGCGCAGCGCCCAGAACAGGTCGGGCTCACTCGCCGGGTCGGCGCACCGGAACCGGCCGTCGGCGGTGACGACCTCGAACTTCTCGACGTTGTTGGCCGACAGCCCGTAGGCGCGGCCCAGCCAGCTCATGCCTCCGCCGAGCGTGTAGCCCGCCACGCCGACGTTCGGCGAGGAGCCGGCCAGGCCCGTCAGGCCGTGCCCGCTGGCCGGGCCGATCACGTCGGCCCATACCGCGCCTGCCTCGGCGCGGGCGGTGCGGGCGGCCGGGTCGATGCGTACCTGCCGCATCCGCTGGGTCTTGATCAGGACGGTGTCGTCCAGCGGGCCGAGCGGCGCGGCGCTGTGCCCGGTACTCTGCGCGGCGACCCGCAGCCCGTGATCGCGGGCGAAGCTGACCGCCGCGATGACGCCGGCCGCCGACTCGGGCACGGCGGTCGCGGCCGGGCGCTGGTCTACCGCGAGGTTCCAGGCCTTCCGGGCGTCGTCCCAGGCGGGATCGGCGGGAGTGAGGATCGGCGTTGCCGGGGCCGGGGCGAAAACAGGCATGGAGGACTCCTCCGGGAGGAGGGATGGATCCGGCTGGCCGGCGTTTCGCGACGCCGCGCATCTCAGTCGGCGACGGTGGCGTGTTTCACCGGTGTCATCGACGCTACGGGCGGGACGGCCGGGGTAAATCCGCCGCTGGCACGGATATCCGCCGGGCATCGGCGCCGGCCGGACGGCCTTATATCGGTAGAACTACTGAGCCGCGTCCGCTATCCGCGGGAGGTGCCCTCAGGGCCGCCGCCGGCCGGTGAGCTGGGCAGCCTGCGGGCCAGCTCCGCGCGGGTGCGCACACCCAGCTTCCGGTAAATCGAGGCCACGTGCGTCTCGACCGTGCGCACGCTGACGAACAGTGCCGCGCCGGCGCGCCACAACGTGGACTTGCCGGCGCCGGCCTCGCCCGCCAGGGCCAGCACGGCAGGTGAGACCCGGGCAGCCACGGCAAAGTCACGAACCCGGCGCCACTCGGCCACCCGCACAATGCTGTCGCCCGCCACGGCCACACGCCCATCACACCACAGACACGCATTCGCTCCGCTCCCGCGCACCGGCCCGCGATGTTCCTTCCAGCGGTTGGGCGGGATGGGCAGCATCCTGCCCCCCAGCATCGCCGGTTCTGCTCCGGTTGCCGCTGCGTAGCCGCGGATGGTGGCGCAGGAGCGACACGCCACCTGGGAATGGCTGGCAGGTCCGATCCGAGACGGTCATCACCGGCCAGTGCGGCCCGATCCTGCTGCCGCCACGCTGCCTTGAAGATCAAAAAGGCCCTGACCGTCTCCTGGCGATCAGGCCTCTGACCTGGACTTCCTAGTAGCGGGGGCGGGATTTGAACCCGCGACCTCTGGGTTATGAGCACAGAGCGGCACTGTTCAACCCAGCCTGGCAGTTGCCGGGCCGGGGCGTTCCGTTGCCTGTGACTGCTGTTGGGCAGGCCCTCACGTTGGCGGCTCAGCCTTCTGGCAGGCCCAGCAGCCCGTGGGCGACCTCGGTGAGGTCGGCGCCGGTGACGTTGGGCGGGGCCGAAGATGGGCGAGTACTCCCGCTCCAGTCGACTAACCCAGCCGGTGACCAGCCCGGCCCGGCTGGGCCCGTGGCAGTCCCAGGCGTGCGCGGCGACCAGCGCCAGCCCGCCTGGTTCCACGCCGAGCAACGACGCCGCGTTCCGGTACACCACGGCCGTGGGCTTCCAGGTCCCGGCCTCTTGCACCGAGATCACCCGCTCTATAAAAGGGCACAGCCCAGCCCGCTCCACGAATGAACTAATGAGGGCGGCGCTCCCGTTGGTCAGCCAGCCCAGCCGCACCCCCGCCCCGGCCAGAAGCTCCGCGGCGGGCAGCGCATCGGGGTGCGCGGGCAGCTCGCTCAGACTGGCCAGCACGGAGGCGACCTGGGCCGCGTCCATCCGGTACCCGGACACGGCCCTCAGCGCATGCCCGGCGACCTCGGCAAACGGCGCGTACTCCCCGGTTGCAGCCAGCGCCATCCCGTCCCGCAGGGTCCGGGTGAACCACAGTTCCAACAGGTAAGGCGGCAGCCGAGCAGCGGCGAACCGCTCCCGGAGTGGCTCCAGCGGCATCAGGGTTTCGATCACGTCGAACACGACCGCGGCCGGGCGACTGACCATGATCCACGGTGCCGCCCGGTGATGGCGCTGAACCGCTGGCACAGGGCCGCTTTCATCGTCTCGCCGCCTCGCGGCGCGAGCTGGGAAGCTGCGCACGGCCGGGTGCGCAATCACCGCTGCTGGAACGGCGTCTCTACAGATGCGGCGGCACATGCGGCAACCGAAGGAGGCGCCATGAACAAGGCGATGGCGGCCGTGGTGGTGGCCGGGACAATGCTGGTCGGCCCTGCCGCCGCCGGCCCCACGCCGGTGGTGGTGGAGGCGGCCACCACCACTAAGAGGGCCCCGCTGCCGGGAGCTGAGGGCATTGTCTGAGCCAGCCCTCACCGGCATGGCCTCCGCAAGCCCAGCTCAAACACTCAACGGGCAGGTCGGGGCCCGCGTGGTCGCCCGGCGTGTCCCCGGCGGAGCGCGGGTCAGGTGGATGGTCATCCCCGATCGCGGGCTCGATCCCGGGAACCCTGTGGTCAGGGGCCAACTGGAGGCCGCGCTCACCGAACTGCGGGCAGCGACCGGGCTAGATGACCCTGCAGGCCCTGAGCCCGGGATTGCCCTGCCGTGGTGATATCCCGGCAATGGTCAGGGCGTGAGGGCGCAGACAATGCGGAGCGCGAGACTCCCCCCGGCTGTGGTGCAATCAAGAACGGGCGCCGGGCGTCGTAAGTGGATGTGAAGAGCCGTGGGTGCTGACCATCGCGCATTCCTAGAGGCCACGCTGCCGCACCTGGATGCGGTATATCAGGTGGCGCGGCTGGCGGCCGGGGACGGGCAGGATCCTGAGGACCTAGTGCAGGAGACTTACCTGCGGGCCTACGCCGGGTTCGGGTCCTACCGGGGCGGGAACGCGCGGGCGTGGCTGGCGGCGATCTGCCTGAACGTGGCCCGGTCGCAGGCGCGCCGCCGCCGGCGGCGGCCGTGGGAGGTGCCCGGCTCTGTCCTGTTGGAGGTGCTGCCGCTGTCCCGCGCAGATGGTGGGGAGGGCACGGCGGACGTGGCGGATGTGGTGATCGCCGGGCTGGACGCGGAGCAGGTGTCCCGGTGCCTGGGCCGGTTGCCGGAGCCGCAGCGGCTGTGCATCGTGCTGATGGATGTGGCCGGATACACCGCGAAGGAGGCGGCGGAGGTGCTGGGGTGCCCGCGCGGGACGGTGCTGGCGCGGGTGCACCGGGGCCGGCGGCGGCTGGCCCAGTTGCTGGCGCAGGCGGGGGTGAGCCATGGACAGCCATGACCGGCTGCTGGCAGCGTTCCTGGCCGGGGATCTGGACCCGGCGGACGCGCAGCGGTGGGATGAGCACCTGCTGGAATGCGAGGCCTGCTGGCGGGCGGTACGTGAGGACCGGGCCGGGCGCCAGGCCGCGCAGGTGCTGC
>Ga0126383_10002104_pt1 | contig 12754 bp, 12 predicted proteins | sample PanSoiMetPlot_35_FD_96882 | JGI IMG/M metagenome (GOLD analysis project Ga0126383, IMG submission 96882) | Tropical forest soil microbial communities from Panama - MetaG Plot_35 | ecosystem: Environmental > Terrestrial > Soil > Tropical forest > Bulk soil | place: Panama | collected 2016-02-17
CAGAAGATCGCGCAGCTTCACCGCGTATCCTTCGCGCTCACCAGCAGCATTTGGTCGGCCTTGGGCAAATCGAAGCGCGGCGGAATGTTGAGCAGAGGCGCTACCCGTTCAATGACCTGAGCGCCGACCGGTACAGCGTTCCAGCCTGAAGTGCTGAACCCGTGCGTTTCGGGTAGACCCTGCGGTTCGTCGAGCATGATCAACAACAAGTAGCGTGGCTTATCAACCGGCAAGATGGCGGTGAAACTCGTCAAGACTTTGGTCTTTGAGTACCGCCCGCCGACCACCTTCTCCGAAGTTCCGGTTTTTCCACCAACATAATAGCCCGGGACGTTGGCCCGAGTCGCGGTGCCTTTTTCCACGTTCAGGCGCATCAGATAACGCATTTTTTCGGCTGTTTCCGGCTTGATCACCTGCTGGGCAACGCGATCGGCCTCAGCGCGGTCGCGCTTGAGGAAGGTCGGTGGAATCATCTTGCCGCCATTGACCAGCGCGGAAATCCCCATCACCGCTTGCAGAGGTGCGACCGACAGTCCATGGCCAAACGCGATGGTGACGGTGTTGAGCTCACCCCAGTGTTTAGGTACGAGCGGTTCAGCGCTTTCCGGTAATTCGGTGCGCAACCGGTCGAGCTGGCCGAGCTTTTTCAGAAACGCCCTGTGATAGTCGACGCCCAGCGTCAACGCCATCCGCGCGGTGCCAATGTTGGACGAATAGGTGAAGATTTCCGGCACCGACAGAACACGCTTTTGGGCGTGATAGTCGTGAATCTCAAACTTGCCGTAGCGCAACGGTAGCCGCGCATCAAATGATGACTGCAAGGAGATGCGACCGCTGTCGAGCGCCATCGCCAGCGTCAACGCCTTGAAGGTTGAGCCCATCTCGTAGACGCCGGTAGTCAGGCGATTGAGCCGGTTGGGATCATTGGCTTCCCGTGGATTATTGGGATCGAAATCCGGCTCTGAAACCATGGCGACGATCTCGCCGGTGTTTACGTCGGCAATTATTCCAGCCGACGCCTTTGCCTTGTACTTGTCGCGTGCAGCAATGAGTTCCTCGCGCAACGCGTATTGGACGCGCAAATCTACCGCCAGGCTGACCGGCCGCTGCAGCGGGTCGGTCGCCAATCCGGCCATGTGCAATGCGGCGAGTCCCTGGCCATCCAGCCATTTTTCGATGCCTGCAATGCCCTGATTGTCGATGTTGACGTGCCCGATCTCATGCGAGATCACCGGCCCGTTCGGATAAATGCGCTTGTTCTCCGTAAGGAAGCCGACACCGGGGACGCCGAGATGATGAATCTCCTGTTGCTGTCTCGGTGTAATTTCGCGCTTTAGCCAAACGAAGCCTTTCTTCGACGACAGTCGTTCGCGTACTTCTCCGGCGTCGAGGTCCGGAAGAACCGCCGTGAGCAATTCTATCGCCTCATCCACATCAATGATCTTGCGTGGCTCGGCGAACAGTGATGGCGTCTTGATGTCGGTGGCGATGATTTCGCCGTAGCGGTCGAGGATATCGGGGCGCGCAGTGGCAACAGCATCCTGAGCCACGCTGCGGCGGCCACCATGGCCGTCACCGACGTTCGCAAACATCACCAGACGTAGCGCGATGACCGAAAAGATAGCGGCGAAGGCAAGAATAGCCAGACCGAGCCTCGCCTTCGCTTTCACAGTGCGGTCGACGTCGCGGCCGTAGAGCAGCGCACGCAAAGTGCGCTGCCAGCGGCTTTCGTGGAATTTTCGCGACGAATGCATGGCGATCACCGCGGTGCGGCCGGCGGCACGCTGCCCGTCGCGTCGGGGATTGCCGGCCGGATCATGACGTCGATTGTTGTTTCGCCTGGTGCGGGCGCGACTGCCGGCGAACGCTCAGGCAGACGATCCAGATTATCGAACTGGGTTCTATCGATCGGCCGGAGAGCCAGATGACGATCCGCCAGTCCCTTGATACGGCCGGGTGTATCGAGCTTTGCCCAATCGGCCCGAAGGATCGCGATGGCGTTTCGCTCTCGCCGCAACTCGCCGCGTAGCTTGGCAACCCGTTCGGCTTGGAGAGTCGAATCGAACTTGATTTTGTACACAAAAGACGCCGCCAGGATCAGCGCACCGATAACAAGAATGTTGAGCAGGCGCATGATTCACCGACCCTTGAGCACGTCGGTCAGCCGCGGCAGACGTGGCAGCAGGCCGGAGGGCACACCGGCTTGCGGCGATGATTCGTTACGCTCGGCCGCGCGCAACTTGGCGGAGCGCGCACGTGGATTGCGGCCGATTTCGTCCGCGGCGGCGGTCAAAGGACGCTTGGTGAGGATACGGAAGGTGGAGGCCGATCGAGCCGGTTCGGGCGCATGTCGCGAACCGCTGCGGGGTTTACCGCGGTCGGCAAGAAACGCCTTGACGATGCGATCCTCGAGTGAATGAAACGACACGACCACCAGGCGTCCGCCTGGCTTGAGAATGCGCTCCGCGGCGGCAAGCGCGCGGACCAGCTCGCCAAGCTCATCATTCACGAAAATGCGCAAAGCCTGGAACGTGCGCGTCGCCGGATGGATATCGCCGGGAGGTAAAGCGACAACCGACGCTACGATGTTGGCCAGAGCGCGGGTTGTATCGATGCGCGCGCTGGCGCGTGCTTTGACGATTGCGCGCGCCACGGCACGCGAATGCCGTTCTTCGCCGAGCGTAAAAATGATGTCCGAAAGATCGCGCTCGCTCGCGGCATTGACCACGTCGGCTGCGCTTGCGCCATCGGCGCTCATGCGCATGTCGAGCGGCCCCTCGAGCCGGAACGAGAACCCGCGCCCGGCAGTATCGAGCTGCACGGAGGAAACGCCAAGATCGAGCACAATACCGTCGACTGCGTCGAAGCCGGCATCGCGGGCGACAGCGTCGAGATTGGAAAAACGTTCCTCGATCAGAGTCAGGCGGCCCTTCGCCTCTTCGACCAGATCGGCGCCCAGAGCGATGGCGCGTTGGTCGCGATCAATGCCAATCACCTTGCAATCGGCGGCCGCAAGGATTGCGCGCGTGTGGCCGCCGGCACCGAAGGTGCCGTCGACATAGGCGCCGCCGTCGCGAACCTTGAGGAAATCGACCGCCGGATTGCCGAGCACGGGAATGTGGAGGGCCGGTCCGCCAGCGACAGCCGAGCCGCCGCTGCCCGCCATCATTCCCGTGCTCCAGGCGCGTTGCGCGCCGCCACCCGGGAGCCCAGCTGCCCTCTGAGCGCGCGCACCTTTTGGGTGGCCTCCGCGAGCTCGGTCTGGAACCGGCTGGGCTCCCAGATCTGAAACTTGTGACCAAGACCTACGAATGCCACCGCCTCTGTAATTCCAGCATGCCCTCTGAGTTTCTCGCTCAACACCACCCGCCCCTCGCTGTCGATCTTCAGCGTTTCGCTCGTGCCATAGAGCGCCAGAGCGAAATGCTCTCGCTGCTCCGAGAACGGGGCGTACTGACCAATCAGTGCCTCGATCTCCGTCATCAGCGCATTTCCGCCGGCATCGATCGCCGGGCGATCGAGCGCCGGATAGCAATAAAGGCCCTCGAAACCATCGCGGGCGAGTAACGCGCGAAAAGGACCAGGGATCGAGACGCGTCCCTTGGAATCGAGCCGCAGCGTGAAATGCGCCACGAATCGATCCATATCCGCCACTCCACGCTGACTGCGCGCCACAAACGAGGGTCAGAAGCAACGCATGACGCTCGGCAGAGTCGGCCGCGCCGCGCCGAGCGCCACCACCCGAAAGGTTTCTGCCCCAAAATGGGAATTCTTGGGATATCATGGGATTATATGGCCGTCAAGAAATCGGCCCAACCTCCCGGCGGGATACCGTTGCGGCAGATCAACGCCATTAACGACGGTTAAACTTAAAGAAACGTTGCCTAAATTTCGGCCGCGCGGGGCTGACCGCACATGTGGATCGGATTACTCACCGACATTCATGCGAACAGCGAAGCGCTTCAGGCGACCCTTGAGCACGCGCGCGGGGGTGGCATCGGCCGCTTCATCTTTCTTGGCGACTATGTCGGTTATGGCGCTGATCCAGGCTTTGCGGTCGACACTGTGATGCGCGAGGTCGAGCGTGGAGCGATTGCCGTGCTTGGCAACCACGACGCCGCTATCGCGAATGGCACTGGCGGCATGAACCCGATTGCGGCGGAAGCCATTGACTGGACGCGCCCCCGGCTCAATGCCGAACAGCGCGAGTTCCTCACTCGATTGCCGCTCACCTTCGAGGACGGCAACCGGCTGTTCGTTCACGCCAGCGCGCACGCGCCCGGGAGTTGGGAATACATCATCGACGTTGAAAGCGCTTCCCGCAGCTTCTCGGCAACGCGCGCGCAGGCGACTTTCTGTGGCCACGTTCACGTACCGGAACTTTATCACTTGTCACCGACGGGAAAGCTCGCCGGTTTCCAGCCGGTACAGGCCGTGGAGATCCCTTTGCTCGCACATCGGCGTTGGCTCGCCGTCGTTGGCGCGGTTGGTCAACCACGAGATTACAATCCGGCTGCCTGCTACGGCGCACTCGATATTGAACGGAACGTACTGATCTACGTGCGGGTGCCATATGACAATGAGGCCGCAGCGCGCAAGATCCGCGCTGCCGGACTGCCCGCGATCTTGAGCCATCGCCTGCTCGAGGGAGCCTGATACGTGAATCCGCGGACACTCGAAGCCGAACAATCGATTGATGGCTTTCGTCTCATTGAGCCGCTGCAAGCGGGTGGAATGGCGAGTTTCTGGCGCGTCGTGCACGATGACAATGACCTGCCAATGGTGATGAAGATTCCGCTGCTGCGTCCGGGCGAAGATCCTCTCACGATCATCGGCTACGAGGTGGAGCAGATGATCCTGCCCCGCCTGACCGGCCCGCATGTACCGCGCTTTGTCGCCGGCGGCGACTTCGATCGGCCGTACATCGTGATGGAGTTCATCGAAGGGACCTCAATGAAGTCCCTGCTTGGGGAGCTGCCATTGGCCCCGGAGAAAATCGCAGCAATCGGCGCCAAGATCGCCTTCGCGCTGCACGACATTCATCGCCAGCACGTGATCCATCTCGATCTAAAACCAAGCAACGTGATCCTGCGGCAGGACGATGCGGTCCTGATCGATTTTGGGTTATCGCGGCATGATCAGCTGCCTGACCTGGTGCAAGAGGAAGCGGATGGCCCCGTCGGCACTGGAGCGTATATCGCGCCCGAGCAGGTGCTCGGTGACCGGAGCGATCCGCGCAGCGATCTGTTCGCCCTGGGTGTTATCCTTTATTTCCTGGCAACCGGTGAGCGACCGTTCGGCGAACCGCAGAGAGCTGAAAATTGGCGCCACCGGCTGTGGCGAGATCCAATTCCTCCACGCGGCCGCAACCGCGCCGTTCCATCGTGGTTGCAGGAAATTATCCTTCGCTGCCTGGAGGTCGCTCCCGAAGCCCGTTACGCCACAGCGGCTCAGTTGGCCTTTGATTTGCAACATCCGGACCAGGTCCCCCTCACCTGGCGGGCGTCCCGAACGCGGCGTGATGGGCTTTTCACGGTAGCCTGGCGCTGGCTGCAAGGAGTTCGGAACCCGCCGCGGCGTGCGCGCCGTGCGCTGAGCAGCCATCTTGCCGCCGCGCCGATCGTGCTGGCGGCGATTGACCTTGAGCCCGGCCATGAAGCGCTCAGCCAGGCGCTCGCACTCGCGGTGCGGCGCGTACTGGCAACTGAGCCGAATGCGCGGATCGCCTGCGTCAATGTGCTGAAAATTGCGCGACTTACCCTCGACAAGATCGAGGATGCGCAAGGGCGAAATCCGCACCTTGGCCGATTGGTCGAACTCAAGCACTGGGCGCGTTCGATTCCGATTGCACCCGAGCGCATCACCTACCACGTGCTCGAAGCGACCGATCCCGCGAGCCAACTGGTCGAATATGCCCGCCACAATCGCGTCGACCACATCGTGATCGGCGCACGCGGGAGTTCAATGTTGCGCCGTTACCTTGGCAGCGTTTCCGCCCATGTCGTCGCCGAGGCGCCCTGCACGGTGACCGTCGTGCGCCTGCACGCGAACGAACCGCACGCCCCGACAGAAAGGGGCAACAGGCAAAACGCATAGCTCCGAGTTCCCTTTTTTCAAATCAAGTCCGCGTTCCATCGAAAGGGAACAGCGACCATGGCCACGCGTTGTGCTGGGCAGGAACTAGAGGAGGCAGAAATGCTCAAGAAGTTTTTGATGTGCACCGCACTGAGCGCCGCTATGGCGACAGCTGCGTTTGCTCAAGCGCCGAGTTCAAATGCGCCGAGCTCTTCCAGCTCGCCGGCCGGCCAGTCCCAATCTTCGGGCAAGATGAACTTCGTGTCGGCGCAGAAGCCGGACCAATGGTTGGCAACCAAGTTCAAGGGAACTGACGTGATGGGGTCCGACAACCAGAAGATCGGCGATGTCAGCGACATTTTGTTTGACAAGAACGGAAAGGTCGAAGCCTTCGTTATCAGTGTTGGCGGCTTCCTTGGGGTGGGATCGAAGGAAGTAGCGCTTGCGCCGAGTTCTTTCGACGTCGTGCCTGGCCAGAACGGTTCGGCCGACAAGCTGAAACTTGCCGCGACGAAAGATCAGCTCAAAGACGCGCAAAACTTTGCCCGCTATGAACCGCCACGTCCGGCCACAACCGGCTCAAGCAGTGGGACGGGCGGTGGTATGAGGCCATCAGGCCCCGCTTCTTCGCCGGCCAGCCCCAAGTAGGTAGTTCTAGGTTAACCGGGACTGCGGCTCTGGCGGTAACGCCGAGCCGCAGTCGCACGTTTGCAGCCTTGCTTTTTTGATCGGGGGGTGAATGATGCCGGCCCTGCCACAAGCACAGGTTTTGTCCGGCCTATGTCTGCTTTTTCGCCGGATTCCTTCATTGTCGCCGCCGTTGCGCCCTCGCCTAATTTTGACGGGCGTAAGGACGGCCGCCCACCGGACATGATCTTGTTGCACTACACGGGAATGAAGACCGGTGACGAAGCGTTGCACCGTCTTACGGCGCTCGCGAGCAAGGTATCGTCCCACTATGTGGTGTTCGAGGACGGCCGCATTGTTCAATGTGTGGCCGAGGAGCGGCGCGCCTGGCATGCCGGCGAGTCGTCGTGGGCTGGCGAAACCGATATCAATTCGCGCTCCATTGGCGTCGAAATCGTGAATCCCGGGCATGAATTCGGCTACAGTGACTTTCCGCTCCGGCAGATTGCTGCGGTTATCTCACTCTGTAAGTCGATCACAACGCGACGCGGGCCGATCAGCGCCGACCGCATTCTTGCCCATTCCGATGTTGCGCCCGGGCGCAAGATGGATCCGGGTGAAAAATTTCCCTGGGGTCTGCTAAGTGAGTCCGGCGTCGGCCACTGGGTACGCGCCGCCCCACTCGATCTCGAAGGCGCGGGACTCAAGCCCGGCGCTCGCGGCGAGTCGGTGGTGCGGTTACAGCGCACCTTGCGATCATACGGCTACGGCATTTCGGAAACCGGCAGCTATGACGACGCTACGCGCGAAGTTGTTGCGGCGTTCCAGCGGCATTTTCGACAGGCGCGTGTTGATGGCATCGCCGACCCGTCGACGCTCCTGACTTTGCGCGCACTCATCGAGACACGACCCGCACCACTGAGTTGATGCAGAGACGTTTACGTGGGTTTTTCTTAAGCTTGTTGCGCGACAAGGCTTGACGGCTCGCCGCGTTATCCCCATTCCTATCTCGTCAGTCGGCCGGACGGCCGCTCCGCGCCAAAACCGAAAGGTGGCCGGGGAGGAAAGTCCGGGCTCCATGGACAAACGGTGCCGGATAACGTCCGGCGGGGGGATCGATCCCCCCAGGGACAGTGCCACAGAGAACAGACCGCCTCGGCGCGTTGCGTTTAGCCGCGGCAAGGGTGAAACGGTGCGGTAAGAGCGCACCGCGTTTCCGGCAACGGAAGCGGCACGGCAAACCCCACCGGGAGCAAGACCGAATAGGAATGACGTCGAGGCGCGAGCCTCGGGTCGGTCCAGACCAGTCATTCGGGTAGGTTGCTTGATGCGCCGGGCAACCGGCGTGCAAGATGAATGGCTGTCACGTCTGCGGTTTCCCCGCAGGCCTTACAGAACCCGGCTTACAGGCCGCCTGAAAGGGGGCCCGGCGGCAAAATCGCCGGGCCCCCGCCAATTTTTGTGCTCCTTGGCGCGACAACGGAACTCGGGCTAGCGTGCCGGTGCCTGCATGACGACTTCTCGCGAAAAATTCGGTCTCGCGTTCGGGATTACCGGTGTCCTTCTATTCGGAGGAACGCTGCCGGCGACGCGGGTCGCCGTCACTGTGTTCGATCCACTGTTCCTCTCGGCGGCGCGCGCAGCGATTGCGGGTTGTGCCGGCCTTCTTCTGCTGGTCGCAATGCGCCGACCACCGCCACCGCGTGCATTCTGGCGCGACCTGGTGCTTGCCGGCGCGTGCACTATCATCGGTTTTCCGGTTTTCATGGCGTTGGCCATGGCGCATGTGCCGGCCTCGCATGGCGGCGTTGTGCTCGGTATTATTCCTCTTGCTACCACTGCCGCCGCAACCCTTGTCGCGCACGAGCGACCGAGCCTGGGCTTTTGGTTGGCGAGCGCAGCGGGCGCCACAGTCGTGTTCGTTTTCATGGTGCGACAGAGCCAGGACAGCACCGTCGAATTGGGCGATCTCTATCTGCTCGGCACGGTGATTTCGGGCGCCTTTGGCTACGCACTGTCCGGCCGCCTAAGCCGCAAACTGCCGGGTTGGGAGGTGATCTCGTGGCAGGTCGCCGCGTTCCTGCCGCTGTCGTTGCTCGCCGCCGGACTGCTGGTTCCGGCGACATTTGCCAACACGCCGGCGCCGGCTTGGGCGGGACTTGCTTACGTCAGCTTCATCAGCCAGTTCTTCGCCTTTTTCGTATTCAACAGGGCGATGGCGATGGGTGGCGTCGCCCGCGTTGGTCAATTGATGTTGCTGCAGCCTTTCGTGATTGTGGCGCTATCTGTGCCGGTCAACGGTGAGCGTTTCCAGGCATCCACGCTTCTCTATGCAGCCGCGGTAGTCGCCGCCGTAGTCGTGGGCCAGCGCATGCAGGTGGCGCGGCGCTGAAAAAGCAGCCCGCGGAGTTGCTATTTCCGATACGCAGCCAGTATCGCTTCGCCGTCCGCTCCGGCGGAAGCGGCCCACTCCTTTGCTATCGTCGCGCCGATTTTTGCCAGGCCGGATTCAAGTTGCCGACTCGGCGCGAGCACCACGATCCCGGCATCCTTGAGCGCCTTGGTCTTTACCGTCATTTCCTCGACCGACAGTTTCCAGCCGCGCTCCTCGGCCACTTTTGCCGCTTCGGTGAGCCCTTTCTGTTCCGCCCCCGAGAGCCGCTCAAATGCCGCCTTGTTCGCGAACACCATATTGCGTGGCACCCAGGCCTGCGTATCCATGTAATGCGTCAGATATTCTTCGGCTTTCGATTGCACGCCGCTCGATGCCGATGTAATCATCAGATCGACACGTCCCGACGCGAATGCAGCGGGAAGATCGGAAATTTCGATCTGCATCGGCTGCGCGTCTGCAAGCTCCGCGATCCGCTTGGTCATCACGTTGTAGGTCCGGAATTTCAGTCCTTTGATTTCCTCGATCGACTTGAATTCCCGCTTGGCATAGATGCCCTGTGGCGGCCACGGAACCGAAAACAGGAGGATTAACCCCTCCTTCGCAAGCTGTTTCTCGAGATAGGGCCTCTGCGCCTCATACAGTTTGCGAGCGCCGTCATAGCCGGTGGCAAGGAACGGAATTGAGTCGACGCCGTAGAGCGGCGTTTCATCGGCTGCAAGTGAGATCAGGATTTCCCCAGCCGCCACCTTTCCTTCGCTCACCGCGCGCTTGATCTCGGCGCGTTTGATCATCATCCCGCCAGGGTGGACGGTAATCTTCAGCGAACCAGCAGTCGATTTTTCTACCTCCGCAGCGAACTGAACGATATTTTTCGTATGAAAAACACCAGCAGCGTAGTTCGTCGGCAGATCCCACTGGGTCTGCGCCAAAGCCGCGCTCGCAAAGCTCCCCGCGAAAACGAGATGCGCGAATGCGAACGCAAGGTATTTCATTGCGCCTTTTCCGTTTTGATCCCTGCGCACAATGGCGTTAGATCGGGTCGACCCCCTTGGCCCTAAGAGTCGCTGCGGCGGCGGGCGCCGTGAGAAAGCGAATGAGGGCCTTGGCCGCGTCGGGTTCTTTGGTAGACGCGCTCAACCCGGCGGCAAAGCCGATTTTCGTTTGTAATTCTTCCGGGATTGGACCGACAGCGTCTACGCCCGGAACGTCGGCAATGCGCGTGGCGACAACAACCACCATATCTGCCTCGCCTCGCGCCACGATCTCAACGGTATCCTCTGCCGGCATCGGCTTGAGCTTGCCTTGCATGTCACCCTTGATGCCCATGCGGTCGAGCAGACCCACGAAATAAATGCCGCTGGCGCCCTTGCCCGGAAACGCCACCGCCTTCGCTGCGAGCAAGGTGCGTTTAAAGGCGTCGACCGTTGCGATGTCCGGCTTTGGCGCGCCCGCGCGCACTGCAACGCCAAGGCCGGCCTGCCCGATATCGGCGCGTGGGCCGACGACCGCGCCATCCTTGATGAGCGCGTCGACGATTGGTGGATTCCCGACCACAACATCGAAATGCTCACCGGCTTCGATCTTTTCCTTGACGTCGACGTTGACCCCGAAACGCAGGTCAACCTTATTGCCGGTTCTCTTTTCAAACTGCGTACAGAGCTCGCGCACCGCCGCCCGTGGACCATTGCCGCTCAGGACCTTGATCTCAGCCCCCTGCGCGGCTGAAATTACCAACAGACCAGCAGCAGATGCCAACAACAACTTCATGGCGGCACCAGTTGTTTCCCAAGGTTGAGCCTAGCAGGCTTGTTTTGTCCCCGACAGGCCGGACATAGTGAACTCGGGACGCAACATGTCGAAAAAACCAGCCGCGCAACTTTGGGACTTCTGGATTGATCGGGGCGGCACGTTCACCGACGTGGTGGGACGGCGGCCTGACGGCAGGTTGGTGGCTCACAAACTTCTGTCGGAAAATCCCGAAGCCTATTCCGACGCCGCCGTGCAGGGCATCCGCGATTTGCTCGGTCTTAAAGCCGGCGCAGCAATCCCGTCCGGCAGCGTTGGTGCCATCAAGATGGGCACCACGGTCGCGACCAATGCCCTGCTCGAGCGTAAGGGTGAACGGACGCTTTTGCTGGTTACCAGAGGATTCCGCGATGCACTCAAGATCGGCTACCAGGCGCGTCCAAAGATATTCGCCCGGCAAATTATCAAGCCCGACATGCTCTACGAGCGCGTGGCCGAGGTTGATGAGCGCGTGCGCGCCGACGGAACGGTAGAAAAGGAACCGGATGTTGCAGCGGTTTGTGCTGATTTGGCGGGAGCCAAGGCTGACGGCATCAAAGCCGTCGCAATTGTGTTCATCCACGCCTACCGTTTTCCCGACCATGAGAAGCTTATTGCCGAACTTGCGCGTGAAATGGGCTTTGCGCAGGTTTCGGTAAGTCACGAAGTTTCGCCTTTGATCAAACTGGTCGGGCGCGGCGATACCACCGTGGTAGATGCCTATCTATCGCCAATCCTGCGCCGCTATGTCGCTCAGGTGGACAAGGATCTCGACGCGCAACGCTCCGCAGCGCGTCTGATGTTCATGATGTCATCCGGTGGACTGACAGCCGCCGACCTATTCCAGGGTAAGGACGCAATTCTATCTGGTCCGGCTGGCGGCGTTGTCGGCATGGCGGAAACCGGGAGTCAGGCCGGCCTCGGTCGGCTGATTGGTTTCGACATGGGCGGAACGTCGACCGATGTCTCCCACTTCGACGGCGAATATGAGCGCGCATTCGAGACCGAAGTTGCCGGCGTGCGCATGCGCGCGCCCATGATGCTCATTCACACGGTTGCGGCTGGCGGCGGATCGATTCTGCATTTTGATGGCGCGCGTTTCCGTGTCGGGCCGGATTCGGCCGGCGCCAATCCGGGCCCGAAGTGCTACCGCCGCGATGGACCGCTGGCCGTAACCGACGCCAACGTGATGGTCGGCAAGCTCATTCCCGATTTTTTTCCGGCAATTTTCGGTCCCTCGCAGAATCTGCCGCTTGACGCCCATTCGGTGCGCAACGCCTTTACCGATCTGGCCCAGCAAATCGGAGGCCGCAAGGCCGAAGATGTCGCCGATGGCTTTATCAAGATCGCTGTCGAAAACATGGCTAACGCGATCAAAAAGATTTCGGTGCAACGCGGCTATGACGTCACCCGCTACGCGCTCAATTGCTTTGGCGGCGCGGGCGGCCAGCACGCCTGCCTCGTCGCCGATGCGCTCGGCATGACTCGCGTACTCATGCACCCATTCTCTTCCCTGCTATCAGCTTACGGCATGGGGCTCGCTGACATACGCGCCACGCGGGAGCAGGCAATCGAGCTGCCGTTTGGCGACAAGGCATTCAAAGCCATCGCGCGGATCGGTGCTTCGCTCGGCAAGGACACGAAGATGGAAGTCAACGGCCAAGGCGTCCCGGCCGACAGCATAAAGGTGCACGTGCGCGCTCATATTCGGTACGCGGGCACGGACACCGCGCTGGTTGTGCGTGCCGGCGCCGCGGCCACGATGAAGCGCGCTTTCGAGAAGGCACACAAGGCCCGTTTTGGCTTCATCGATCGCAAGAAACAAATGGTGGTCGAAGCGGTATCTGTTGAGGCCGTCGGTGGCGGCGCCAA
>Ga0126383_10002105_pt1 | contig 12754 bp, 7 predicted proteins | sample PanSoiMetPlot_35_FD_96882 | JGI IMG/M metagenome (GOLD analysis project Ga0126383, IMG submission 96882) | Tropical forest soil microbial communities from Panama - MetaG Plot_35 | ecosystem: Environmental > Terrestrial > Soil > Tropical forest > Bulk soil | place: Panama | collected 2016-02-17
ATGCTCTCGGTGGCGGTGGGCTGGCAGATCTACGACATCACCCACCGGGCGCTGGACCTCGGCATCATCGGCCTGGTCCAGTTCATCCCCTCCTTCGTGCTGGCCTTGCCGGCCGGGCACGTGGCGGACATCTTCGAGCAGGAATCTGCCGACGCCTGGTACAAACGCGAGGCGCGCGAGCTGCTGCCGGATGATTTCCGCTGCCAGTGCGGCGGGAGTGAGTTCACCAAAGAAACGGACATCCTCGATGTCTGGTTCGACAGCGGGTCTTCCTCAGTCGCAGTGCTCGAAGCGCGGCCCCATTTGCGCTGGCCCGCGGATGTTTACATCGAAGGCGGCGATCAGTTTCGCGGCTGGTTCAATTCATCGTTGATGGTTGGTCTGGCGGTGCATGACCGGGCGCCGTACGATGCCGTGCTCTGTCACGGCTGGACTCTCGATGCCCAGGGCAAGGCGATGCACAAATCGTTGGGTAATGCCGTTTCGCCCGACGAGGTGATTCCCAAGCTCGGCGCGGAGGTCCTGCGTCTGTGGTGCGTGTCGTCAAACTACATGGATGACCTGCGCTGCTCGGACGAGATTCTACAGCGCGTCAGCGATGGCTATCGGAAAATCCGCAACACGGTGCGGTTTGCGCTCGGCAATCTCGACGGCTTTGATCCGGCGACTGATTCGGTGGCCGAGCACCAGATGGTGGAAATCGATCGCTGGGCGCTGGCGGCTTTGAATTCGGTGGTGGTCGACGTCCGCGAAGCTTATGAGGCTTACGATTTTCACGGTGTCTATCAGGCGTTGCATCAGCTTTGTACGGTGACCTTGTCGGCGCGCTACTTCGATATCATCAAGGATCGTCTGTACACGTTTGCGCCGAAGCATCAGGATCGCCGCTCGGCGCAGACAGCGCTTTATCAGATAGCCGATGCGCTGGCCCGCTTGCTGGCCCCGATTCTGGTCTTTACCAGCGATGAGATTTGGGAAAACCTGCCGCGGTCTCAAGCCCAGGCGCCCTCGGTGCACATCGCCCAGTTCACGGAGCCCCGTACGGCAGATGACAGTGAATTGCTGACCACCTGGGCGCATCTGTTCGGATATCGCGACGAAGTGCTGGCGAAGCTGGAAGCGGCCCGGGTGGCCAAGACCATCGGCAGCTCGCTCGAGGCGCGCGTGGAAATCTCTGCGGGCAGCGATGCCTATGGCAAGCTGGCGCCGCATCGTGATTTTCTGCGTTACCTGTTTATCGTTTCCGAGGTTGCCTTATTGGAACCGAATGCTGAGCTCGCCGGCGATACCGTCCAGGTAACGATCGCGCGCGCGCACGGAGAAAAATGCGAACGGTGTTGGAACTATTCGACGCGGATCGGTGAAGCGTCGAAGTATCCGACCGTTTGCGAACGATGTGTGGCAGCCCTGCAGGAGATTGAGACTAATGCCTAGCGCGGCCAGGAACCCGGGCGGCTTTGGATGGTGGGAACCGAATTGAATTCTGGCTCAAAATCTCGCCTGGCGTGGCGCGGTCTTTATCTGGCCGCCTCGCTGGGCATCTACCTGACGGACCAGGCGAGCAAGGCCTGGGCAATTCGACGTCTGCGGTTTGCCGACCGCACGGTCATCAGCGGATTGCTCGATCTGGTTTACGCCGAGAACCCGGGCATTGCCTTCGGCCAGTTGCAGGAGGGGGGATCATTCGGCCGCTGGTTCTTTGTCGTGCTGGCGGCGCTGGCTGCAATTGCGGTGCTGTTCTATTTCTTTCGCACCCTGCGCAATGACGATCGCATTCTCGGCGCGTGCGCGTTATTGCTGGCGGGGATCGTCGGAAATCTTACCGACCGCGTGCGGCTCGGATTTGTGATCGATTTCATTCAATTGCACGCGGGTCAATATCATTGGCCCACTTTCAATGTCGCGGACGCGAGCATTACGTTTGGCGCTTTGTTGCTCGCCTACGATCTGATCTTCGCCGGCAGACATCAGAACTCAGAGGTCAGACATCAGAATCAGGAGGTTGCCTGACGCGCCGTTTTCGATTTCCGACTTCTGACTTCGGCATTTCTTTTTCATGTACCCCATTCTTTTTCGCGTCTGGAATTTCCCGGTCAACACCTATGGAGTTTTTCTCGCGCTGGCCTTTCTCGGCGCGATATTCGTAACCGTCCGGCTCGCCGAGCGCGACGGCCTGCCGAAAGAGCGGATTTACGATCTGTGCCTGTGGCTGCTGCTCTCGTCGCTGGTCGGGTCGAAACTCTTGATGCTCTTTACTGAGCCGGAGTACCGGCAGCATCCGCGACTGCTGTTCTCGCTTGATTTCCTGCGCTCGGGAGGCGTTTTCTACGGCGGGTTAATCGGAGCGATCATCGCGGCGGTGCTGCTGATGCGACGCTGGAAATTGCCCTGGTGGAAAACTGCCGATGCTTGTGCGCCGGGCATTGCGCTGGGAAATTTCTTCGGCCGGCAAGGCTGCTTTGCCGCCGGATGCTGTTGGGGAAAACCGACCAGCCTGCCCTGGGGAGTACAGTTCACGGAAGCCGGCCACGAAGTCACCGACGTGCCCATCAACGTCCACCTGCATCCGACGCAGTTGTACGAATCGTTTGCCATGCTGATCGTTTTCTTCCTGCTGCTGTGGCTGCACCGTAAGAAAAAATTCAATGGGCAGGTGATTCTCGCTTATGCGGTCATCTATGCGACGGTGCGTTTCCTCATCGAGTTTGTCCGCGACGATCCGCGTGGCGATATTATGGGACTCACCAGCCTCACCGGCCTGTCGACCTCACAGATGATTGGCCTGGTGGTTGGAATCGCGGCGCTGATAACGCTGATTGTTCGCTGGCGCCGGGCGAACGCAACCACGAACAATAAACCGAAGCTGGCGGCCACGGCCGCGCATGTCTGACCGCGCCGGTGACTTTGTTTTGAATTCAAAGTCATCGTCGCGTCGATCCCGCTCGTTTACGACGTGCCGCTGGTCCAGGTCTGTACCGCTAATCTCCGTTCTCTGCTGGCCTGAAGACGTCGCAGTTGTTAAGATTGGCGGCTTTTCCCCGAATCATAAAATGAAGTTACGCGTCCTTTATCACGGCCATTGCTTTGACGGAGTCGCTTCGGCAGCGACCTTCACTCGCTTTTATCTCGAACGAATCAACCATGAGGCGGAAGTCGGCTACGGCGGCTTGCTGCACCGCCCGAACAACTTGTTGTTCGACCGCGATATGTTCGACGGCGATGAAAACGCCATCGTCGATTTCAAGTACTCACCGTCAGAGAAGCTGACCTGGTGGTTCGATCATCATCAATCGGCCTTTCTCACGCCGCAGGATGAAGCTCACTTCCGGGCGGACGAGTCCGGCCGGAAGTTTCTCGATCCCAGCCGCAAGTCCTGCACTGAATTCATCGCCGATATTGCGCAAACAAAATTTGGTTTCGACGCTGAGCCCTTGCGCGACTTGATTCACTGGGCGCATGTAATTGACGGGGCGCTCTACGAATCGCCGGCGCAGTGCGTCGAGCTGAAGGAGCCCGCGCTGCAATTGATGCAGGTGATCGAAGGCACGCCGGACGAATCTTTCATCGAGCAAATTATTCATGAGTTAACCCGCCACAGTCTGAATCAGGTTGCCACCAGCGCTGAGGTGCAGCGACGGTTCGAGCCAATCCTGAAACTTCATCGTGAGACGCTGGACGCGGTCAAGCGGAAAGCCACCTCGAGCGATGATGTCGTGCAGTTTGATCTCGTGGATGAGGGCTACGAAGGTTTCAATAAATTCATTCCGTATTACCTGTTTCCCGAGGCGACCTATACGGTGGCCCTGACGCGCGCTCCGCAACGCACAAAAATCTCCGTGGGCTCAAATCCGTGGGCCCCGCGGCCTCGGCGTCACAACATCGCGACCATTTGTGAACGCTACGGCGGCGGCGGGCACGCGGTCGTCGGGGCCATCTCATTTGCTCCGGACGAAGTTGAGAAAGGCCGCCAGGTGATGAAGGAGATTGTTGCCGAACTCTCACATTGATGGGAACAATCACGAACGTCCACGAGTCTAAAGCAAAGAACTCGCGGGAATTCGATGAAGTCGATTGCCATCCTATCAGGCGCCTGCTTATTGCTGGTTGCCTGCACGTATCCAAACGGCGCTCCGGTCTGGAAGCTTGAGAACCCGATACCTCCGCAGGCCGACGCGGCGCGAGCGGAAAAGAATTCCGTAACTGTAATACATCTGTTTGTCGCGCTGTGCGACAACATCCACCAGGGTATTGTTCCCGTCTCGGCAACGCTCGGTAACGGCGATGATGCGCAGCGAAATCTCTATTGGGGCGCCGCCTTTGGGGTTAAAACGTTCTTTGCAAAAGACAGGGACTGGCGGATGGCCGATTGCCGGCCCGGACCCGACAACGGGCAATTCGTCATCGAGCGGTGTGTGTTCAAGCGTAAGGATCGTGAAGCCTTCCTGGTGGCTGATGCGTACCGGGGCAGCGAAATTCAGCGTAGCACGCAGACTTTTCTGCAAGCCGCGGCGGGCTACCCCGGCGAAAGCATATCTGTGGCGGTTGATGGCAAGTCTTATTCATTGCACTTGCACGGCAGCGCAGCCCTGGTGGCCTACACAGGACATGATGGATTGATGGACTTTCAGTTAGCCTCTCCGCCAAACAAACGGGACAACGAAGAACGCGCGGCCATTATTCTCGCGTGCGCCAGCAAGAGTTACTTTGCCGAAGTCCTGCATAAGACCGGCGCCAGGCCGTTGCTCTGGACGACCAATTTGATGGCGCCGGAGGCCTACATCCTTGCCGCCGCAATCGACGGCTGGCTCAGGAACGAGAATGACGAGCAGATCAGAGTGCGCGCGGCCAGGGCCTACAACCAATACCAGCATTGCGGCGAACGCAGTGCGAATAATCTCTTCGCTACCGGCTGGTAAGATCGAGTAACCCTCGCAATCGTCGATCTCCGCCGCCGCCGCGCTCTGCCGGGGCACTCCAAATCTCAATTTGTTGTTCTGATGCTGGTTGTGATAGACAAACCGTAAGGAACACCGGAACGGAGATCACATACAAATGTCGTCTGGAACGAACATAGAATCTGTCTTGCAGGAACAGCGAGTGTTTCCACCATCGAAAGACTTTGCCGCGCAGGCACACATCAAATCGATGGCTGAATTGGAAGCTCTGCGCGCCGAGGCAGCGGCAGATCCGGAAGCCTTTTGGGCGCGTTATGCCGAAAGCGAACTGCATTGGTTCAGGAAATGGACGGATGTCTTGAAATGGCAGCCCCCACATGCCGAGTGGTTTGCGGGCGGCCAAATCAATATTTCCTACAACTGTCTGGACCGGCACTTGACGACCTGGCGGCGCAACAAGGCGGCGCTCATCTGGGAAGGCGAGCCGGGTGACACGCGCACCCTCACTTATCAGCAACTGCACACTGAGGTCTGCCGGTTTGCCAATGTGCTGAAGAAGATCGGCGTGGTAAAGGGCGATCGAGTGGCGCTCTATATGCCGCTGATTCCGGAGCTGGCCATCTCGATGCTGGCCTGCGCCCGGATCGGCGCCACCCACTCGGTAGTCTTTGGCGGGTTCTCCAGCGCCGCGCTTATCGATCGCATCAATGACGCGCAGTGCAAAGTTGTAGTAACTGCCGATGGCGGCTGGCGGCGTGGTCACGAAGTGAAATTGAAAGGCGCGGTCGATGAGGCGCTCAAAGAAACGCCTTCGGTTGCCGCGTGCATCGTCGTTAAGCGCACCGGCAGCCCCATTCACATGGAAGCGGGCCGCGATCACTGGTGGCACGAACTAATCGCGAACGCCAATGCAGAGAATCAGGCTGAGAAACTCGACAGCGAACATCCGCTCTTTATTCTTTACACTTCCGGGACCACGGGGAAACCGAAGGGCATTCTGCACACTACCGGCGGTTACCTCTTGCAGGCCCACCTGACGACGAAGTGGATTTTCGATCTGAAGGACGAAGACATTTACTGGTGTACTGCGGATATCGGCTGGGTGACCGGGCACAGTTATGTCGTTTACGGTCCCTTATCGAACGGCGCGACGGCCCTGATGTATGAAGGAGCGCCGAACTGGCCTGAGCCGGATCGCTTCTGGGATATCATCGAGCGTCATCGAGTGAATATTCTCTACACGGCGCCGACGGCCATTCGCGCGTTCATCAAGTGGGGTGAACAGTGGCCGCTGAGGCATGATCTCTCTTCGCTGCGTCTGCTCGGCACCGTCGGCGAGCCAATCAATCCGGAAGCCTGGATGTGGTATCACCGCGTGATTGGCAAAGAAAAATGTCCGATTGTCGATACCTGGTGGCAGACCGAAACCGGCGCCATCATGATTACGCCGCTGCCCGGCGCGACCCCGGCAAAACCCGGATCCGGGACCAAGCCTTTTCCCGGCGTGGCCGCGGACGTGATGACGCGCGATGGAAAATCTGTCGGCCCAAACGAAGGCGGCTATCTGGTGATCACCCGGCCCTGGCCTTCGATGCTGCGCACGATCTACGGAGACGACGCGCGTTATCAACAGCAGTACTGGTCTCAAATAAAAGGTGTGTACTTTGCCGGAGATGGAGCGCGCAAAGATCAGGACGGTTACTTCTGGATCATGGGCCGGATCGACGACGTCATCAATGTGGCCGGCCATCGTTTGGGCACTGCCGAGATTGAGTCGGCGCTGGTGTCGCATGAAGCAGTGGCCGAATCAGCGGTGGTAGCCAAACCCGATGATCTGAAGGGCTCAGCGATTGTTGCCTTCGTGACCCTGGAAGGCGGCCGCACGCCCTCGGATCCGCTGAAGGAAGAATTGCGGCAACATGTGGCGAAAGAGATCGGCGCCCTGGCGCGGCCCGATGATATTCGCTTTGCCGACGCGCTGCCCAAGACGCGTTCGGGAAAGATCATGCGGCGGCTTCTGCGCGAGATCGCGACCAGCGGGTCCGTTGCGGGCGATGTCACGACGCTCGAAGACTTCTCAGTGCTGGAGAAATTGAGAAGCGAGGAGGAATAAAGTAGCGCAAATTGTTAATTTGCGGCCTACTCTCCCGCGAAGCGGCTGGTCCTCTCAAATTCGCAGGCTGACGACTTGCGCTACCCGCAATCCTCTGCATTTTTCACCGTTTTACCTGTATCATAGCCGCGGCTGCCTCAGCCGAGCTTACAAGGAGTCACTGTACATGCCCCAAGCTACTTTCATTGAAAATCGCGCCGGCCAGCGATATATCCATGCTTTCCCGATTCGGGCTGAGTGGGACACGAATGACGGAAACCATGTGGTGGCCGAAGGTGAAACGGAAAATGTCGGTCCGGAAGGCACGTTGGTCTATCTCCAGAATAATTTGCCCCCAGTCGGCGGCCGCGTAAACCTGCGGGTGCTGGATGAAACGGGCGAGAAGATCAGCGTCATTGCCGAAGTCCTGCGCATTGAGCGAAACCCCGTGCGGCCGCAGGCCGCGTTGCAGCTCCTGGGGGAAACTGATGAATGGCGCGGATTGGTCTGGGAGGAAGCGGGCGTGCGTATGGCCCAGTCTGACTATGACTACGACGAAGATGAATTCTGAGCTGGATGCGCCATCCTCACGCTAACGGTTCATGACGCCTCGACCTGATCAACCACCAGTAAGCGAAGTCGCCGCCTGGGTACAAACCCGCGTCGTCTTGCGAATCATTGCGATCCTGCTGGCGGTTGCCGCCTTTCTCTGGGTCGTCTACAAGCTCACCGCGGTCCTGTTGTTGGTGGTGCTGTCGATCTTCTTTGCGTACCTGGTGGCGCCGCTGGTCGATCTGGTGGAAAAGCCCGTGCACCTCGGGGGGCGAATTGTCAGGATCCCGCGCGGGGTGGCAATCGGCGTTGTGTACCTGTTTGTGTTTACCGTCATCGCCGCCGGCATATACTTCCTGACCCCTCAGTTCGCGGCCCAGTTTCCCGAGTTCAAGCAGCAGGCCGGCGTCTACTACAAAAAAATTAGCGATACTTCGGCGCGGGTGAACCAGTACTTCACCGACCATCGCATGCCGCCGGGCATGGTGAAGACCGTGAATGACACCTTCCTGGGCGTCATTGCCAAGAGCGGTGAAGTGGTGAGTCTGGCCGTCGAAAAGATGCTCGGCTGGATAATCTTTCTGCCGTGGATCATCCTGATTCCAATCCTGAGCTTCTTCTTTCTTAAAGATGCCGACAGCTTCCGCCGTTCGGCGCTGGCCATGTTGCCGCGCGGCCGTCTGCGCTGGCGTGGCGACGAACTTTTTCAGGACATTAACAGCACGCTCGCGGCTTACATCCGGGCCCAGCTCACGGCCTGCGTTTTAATCGGGATAATTTGCAGCGTCGGTTTTGCGCTGATCGGTTTTCCCAGCCCGCTGGTGCTGGGAGTGATCGCCGGCTTTTGCGAATTCGTGCCGCTCGTGGGACCGCTGGTCGTCGCTACTATGGTGGCGATGCTGGCCCTGCTGCAGTCAGGGCTGGGGATGGCTTTCGTGGTGCTGCTGTTTCTCGGAGTGCTGCGCGTGGTCCATGACTATGTGGTCTATCCGCGCATCATCGGTCACGGCATTCACCTGCATCCGCTGGCAGTGATTCTCGCGATCCTCGCCGGCGCTGAGATTGCCGGCGTCGTCGGAATATTTCTGGCGATTCCCGGAATCGCGATCCTCACGGTTGCCTACCGTCATTGGCTGGAACATCGCGGCAGCGAAACCATCGCCGAGGTGCTGGAAGAAGCTGTTGTGGAAGCCGAAGCTGAATCAGAATTGAGTATGACTCACCCGACGACCGCAACGACGCCCGAAGAAATGGCCCGCGTCCGTCCCGATTTGCTGACCGGCGAATTGAAAATTCCGAAGGGCTGAGCTGTGCGTCCCGAGGGTGAGCCGTCCGTTGCGGGCCTGTTACTGGCCGCCTGCCTTCGTTAAAGAGACATCCAGTTTCTGTGCGAGTTCCCACACGTGCGGTTCCTTAATCATATCTAAGTGCGTGCCGCTCACTTCGACTAGCTCCAGACCTCCGCGCGCCAGTGTCTGCCAGCCCGCGATCATGTCGAATTTAGCGCGCAAGTCTTTGCTGGCCCAGAACAGCGTCACACGTCCGTCGTAGACCTGGGGGCGATAAGATTGGGCGGCGAGCCAGTTGAATTCTTCTACGTCCTTTAATGCGCGCGGCAGCTCGCGGCCGAGGTTTTGATATGAGCGATAGATGGCACGCCACAGTTTGCTCTTCACGCGCACGGGACCATACTTTGATTTGCCGGCGATGTACGAGAGCTTTTCGCGCCGCGATAGACTGCGGATGTTCGCCACGTGGGCGGCCACTCTCCGGGTGAATTGCCGCGCCCTGGCTCTTGCCGAACCGGCATCAGCTGATAACCGCTGATAGCCGACTGGATACGAGTCGAGCAGCGCCAGCAATGCTACTTCCTGTCCCGCGGCGCGCAGTTGGCAAGCCATTTCATAAGCAATTATTCCGCCCAGCGATCGCCCGCCGAGGAAGTATGGTCCATCGGGTTGGACCTGCCGCAGTTCATGAATGTAGTGCTCGGCCATCTCGACAATGGATGTATGCGGGGCTTCACCGTTCAAGCCGCGCGATTGCAGACCATAGAACGGTTGATCCATTCCCAGATGCCTGGCCAGGTCGTGATATTCGAGCACATTGCCGCCCACGGCGTGAACACAGAAGAAAGGCGCGCGCGTGCCTGACGATTGAATCGGTACCAGCGACGAAAACTCGGTTTCGGATTGCCTCTCGAGGAGCGTCGCGAGTTGCGCGACGGTAGGCGCCCGGAACAGCGTAGCCAGCGGCAAGCGTTTGCCGAATTCTTTTTCGATTATCGCGAACAGCCGTACGGCTATTAACGAATGGCCGCCCAGTTCGAAGAAGTTTTCGTGAATGCCAAGCTGGGGAATTTCGAGTACGGATTGCCAGATTCCGGCGAGCTTCTCTTCCACGGCGGTCCCCGGCTTTGTCTCTCGATCGCTGATGAGAATTTCCTTTTGCCCCAGAGCCGCGAGCGCGGCGCGGTCCAGCTTTCGATTTGGCGTGAGGGGCAGCGACTCGAGGACTACAAACCGTTGCGGAATCATGTAAGCCGGCAACTTTTCAATTAAGGCGTCGCGAAGAGCGCCCGGGTCCGCGCACGTGTGGGTCGCCGGAACTATATAAGCGGCCAGAGAGTTTGCGCCGCCCTGTTTTTCGGCGGTCACCACGACTTCCCGCGCATAGCCGGTGCGGGCGATGGCCGCTTCAATCTCACCTGGTTCGATACGATAGCCGCGGATCTTTATCTGACGATCTGCGCGGCCCGCGTGCTCGACATTTCCGTCGGGCAGATAGCGGCCGAGATCGCCGGTGCGATAAAGCCGATCGCCGGTCGTGCTGGTGAAGGGATTACCGATAAATCGCTCCAGAGTGAGCGCGTCGTCTTTGAGATAGCCTTTGGCAAGATGCGGGCTGCGAAAATATATCTCGCCGAGTTCGCCGATACCGCAAAGCTCCTGCGACGGGCTCAGCACCAGCAACTGCACGTCCCTGATGCCGCGGCCGAGCGGCAGTACCTGCTTCGGCCCCTGCCGGCCCATCGTCGAAGCGACGCAATAACCGACCGCGCGCTGTGTCTCAGTCGCCCCGTACAAGTTGACGCAGGTTGCCGACGGCGCCAGTTGTTTCAGCTTCGCCACATCGCGCTGCGTGAGCACGTCTCCCACCAGGAACGAGTAACGCAGCGATGTGAGTTGCGCCTCGTCAGCCGCCCGGTACTCCTCGCACAATAACTGGGCCATCGCCGGAGTCAGGTTCGCAATCGTGATCTGTTGACGCCGCATCCAGGCACGCAATTGAGCGGGGGCTTCGAGGTCGCGCGGATCGGGAATGCAAATAGTTCCGCCAAGTTGCAGCGGCGTGAAAATGTCGCGATGCAACGGGTCATGGGCCAGGCCCGACAGGACACAGAATCGATCACGTTCGTTCAAATCGAATTCGTCTTTGGCCCAGGCGGTGAAGAGTGTCAAAGGTCCATGCCGCCCCATTACACCCTTCGGTATGCCGGTCGAGCCTGAAGTGAAGGCGATGTATGCCAGGTCGTCCTTGGCGATCTGAACGTCAGGGATCTCATCCGGAAAAGCGGCCAACGTCTTAGCTTCGCCACGCTCATCGAGGGTAATCCGGCAGCAATCGTCGAGTGAGGCGACGAATTGATCCAGGAGTTCCGGCGGCGCTCCGGCGTTTTCAATTTGAATCAGCGCACGCGGCGACGCGGCGCGCAGACAATCGATCGAACGCGGCGCGGGATTGGCCGGATCGATGATCGTAAAGGCTGCGCCGGCCTTGAGCGCGCCGATGATCGCGGTCACCAAAGGCGCGCTGCGGTGCGCGTAAATGGCGACCACGTGACCCTGGCGAATGCCATTGGCTATCAGGAAGTTCGCCAGCTGATTACTTTGCGAATCAACCTCGCGGTACGTCCAGCTTTGAGCTGCATCAACCAGGGCGGTGCGGTCAGGATGTCGCAGCGCCTGGCGGGAGACGATGGTAGTAATCGCTTCGGGCTCATGCGCATTCAGCGGCAGCGCCGGATCAGGCAAGAGCGCCTTGGTCGCCGGCGTTACTAACGAGTACTTGCCGATCATTTCGCCGGGCTGGTTCGCGACCTGCGACAGCAGATGTGTGAACTGTCGCATCATCTCGGCCACGCGCCCGGATGTGAACAGGTCGCTGTTATAAACAAATGCGAGCTTGAGCTGATCGCCGTCGGTGCCCGCGTAGAGGGTCAGATCGAATTTCGCCAAACTCTCTTCAGTTTGAAGCCAGGCATCGACCAGGCTCCGGCTGTCACCACCCGGCAATTGAATCTGATCTGAAAAACTGAACAGGTTGAAGTAGACCTGGAAAATCGAAGTGCGGCTCAAATCGCGTTCAGGCTTTAGCTCTTCGATCAATCGCTCGAACGGCACATCCTGGTTGGCATACGCGTCCAGGGCGGTTTGTCGCACCCGGGACAGCAGTTGTAGAAAACTCGGGTGGCCGGACAACTCGCTGCGAAGCGCGAGGTTATTCAGGAACAGGCCAATTAGATTCTCGGTTTCGGCTCGGGGTCGATTGGCAATCGGCGATCCGACGATGATGTCATCCTGTCCACTGAGTCGATGCAGCAGAACGTTGAAGGCGGCAAGCAGGGTCATGAAGAGCGTGGCGCCTGCACGCCGGCTAAGCGAATTCAATGAGTGGGTTAGCTCCGCGGACAAGGTCGCGACTTCGCGCCCCCCGGCGTAGGTTTGCATCGGCGGCCGCGCGTAATCAGTGGGCAAATCCAGCACCGGCAGCTCGCCGCTCAATTGCTGCTTCCAGTATGAAAGCTGCGCAGTGACGACGTCATCGCGCAGCCAACGGCGTTGCCATTCGGCATAGTCTGCGTACTGGATCGAAAGCGGTTCGAGCGTAGCAGCCGTCCCGGTCACGAACGCGTCATAGAGCGTCGAGAGTTCTTTGAAGAAGAGGATCAACGACCATCCATCGCTGACGATGTGGTGCATCGTCACGATGAAGATGGATTCATGTGGGCCGCACTGAATGAGCTTGGCGCGAATTAATGGGCCATGGTCCAAACGAAACGGCTTGAGGATTTCCTGCTCAATCAAATGGCGGCTTTCGCGCTCGCGTGCCGGTTTGTCGGTGGAGGTAAGGTCAACTATTTCGATCTTGCTGTTACACCGTTCGACGATGGTGGTGGACGGCGCGCCGTCAAGAGTGACGAAGGTTGTGCGCA
>Ga0126383_10002106_pt1 | contig 12753 bp, 14 predicted proteins | sample PanSoiMetPlot_35_FD_96882 | JGI IMG/M metagenome (GOLD analysis project Ga0126383, IMG submission 96882) | Tropical forest soil microbial communities from Panama - MetaG Plot_35 | ecosystem: Environmental > Terrestrial > Soil > Tropical forest > Bulk soil | place: Panama | collected 2016-02-17
CTATAGCCGTATCGCGATCCTCGGCGTCGCCCTCTCCATTGCTTGGGGAACGGCGAGCGCACAGCAACAGCCACCCACGCCCGCGCCCGTGCTCGGCCCGAACGCCGTGCCGGCCGACCCGGTTTTGGGACCGAACGCGGTACCTAGGAGTCCGGCGCTCATGCCTGATCAGACGAACCCAGCCCCCGTTCGCGGGCCCGGTGCGGTGCGGGCCGACCCGGTGCTCGGGCCGAACGCGGTGCCGACCAGTCCCGCGCTCTCGCCCGATCAGACCAGGCCCGCGCCGGTCCTCTCGCCCGTGCCAAGTGATTCGCTCGCGCCGCTCCCGCCGATCTATCCGGGAGGCAACCAGTAGCGGCGTGCGCTTCTCTTCGCTCCTCCCTCGACGAAAGGAAACGCAGAATGAAAATACTCCGTCTTCTCATCGCCGCCGGGGTGATGGTCTCGCTCGCGGCGGGCAGTGCGTTCGCGCAGTCCGAAAAGGCCAACAAGCAGGCCGAGATCCGCAAGGTTGCTCAAGGGTCGCTCGAGCGGTTCTACAAAGCGGATCCGAAGCTCAAGGCCCAGGTCGCCAAGGCCCCGGGCTACGCCGTCTTCACCACCTATGGGTTCAGCTTCCTGCTCGGCGGATCGGGTGGCAAGGGGCTCGTCCACAACGCCAAGACGAACGCGAACACCTATATGGACATGGCGCAGGTCAGCGCGGGCCTGCAGATCGGCGGGGGAGAGTACGAGACGTTGATCATCTTCCAAACGGTCAAGGCCATGGAGGAGTTCATCAACAAGGGCTGGGAGTTCGGCGGGGGCGGCGGCGCGGCGGCCGGCGCGGCGGGGAGCACGGCTGGTCAGGTGTCGGGCAACCAGGTGATCGCCGACGCGCTGTACTACACGCTGACGAAGAACGGGCTTCAGGCCGGCGGCGCGGTCGCCGGGACCAAGTTCTGGAAGGACAAGGAGTTGAACTGAGGCGTAAGCGAGCGAGCTGGTCCCCGCGCCGTCCGCGTCACGGGATCGCCGCAGGTCTCGCCGCACTGACGCTCGACCTGCTGCTCGCAGGCTGCGCGGTGCAGCCGGTGAACCAGCCGCTCCGCGCCTCGCCGACGTTTCAGAAGCTTGTGCGCGAGCTCAGCGCCGCCGCTGGCGCGTCGCAGTAGGCGAGCCGCTGCAATTTGTAACTCGTCGCCGACTCGGCGCAAATCTGTCGCCTAGACCCTACAGCTGCCTCGTGTCGCCGAGCGGAGACACTGCGCGGGGCGCAACAACGCGTCCCCAATTTTCCACGTCGGAACGAACACGTGGTTGAAGGGTCGCAACGACTCGGGCGAAAATTAGCCGGCCCGGCGCTCCAAAGCATGTCGCGCTCTCACCGACGTTTGATGGGCTCCCGCTATTGCGCTCTGCTGGCGACGGGGCTCGCTGCATGCTCGAGCGGCCCGCCGCTCGTCCACGAGCAGGAACGCTTCGCTACCACGAGCGCCTATTCACAGACCTACGCCGCGTCCCCGCCGGCGACCTGCGAAGCAGCGCGCCGGGCGTTGCTGAGCCAGGGCTACGTGATCAACTCGGCCAAGTCCGACGCGGTCGAAGGGCGAAAGAACTTTCAGCAGGATCCCAAGACGCACGTCGAGATCCAGTTTCACGTGGTGTGCGCGGCGAACGGCAACGGCGGGGGGTCGATCGCCTTCGCCAATGCGTTGTACGATCAGTACGCGTTGAAGAAGAGCGCGACATCGGCAAGCCTCGGTGTCGGCGTCCTCGGCAGCTTCTCCCTGCCGTTCGGCTCCAGCGACGATGCGCTGGTCAAGGTCGCGAGCGAAACGATTTCGGCGCACGATTTCTATCACCGGTTCTTCGGCCTGCTTACGCACTACCTCGGCCCCGAGGCGGAGCCGGCGTCGGTCGAAAACGGGTCGCTCGACAAGGCGCCCGAAAAAGCTCCCGCACCGGCTTCCCGGCCGCCCGCCGGCTAAGTGACAGCGTTGCATTTCTTCATGCGTGCCCGGCAATGCGATTTGCAAACTCTCGGTAGTCGGGTCAGCTTTGACGAGCTCCGCGTTCCGATATGGAGGAGCTATTGATGAAACTTTCTCGCGGTGCAATCGCAGCGGCGGCCGTAGCGGTCGCGATCGGCTCCGCCGCCGCACTCGCGCTCGACAATTCCTACGTCGATACCACGATGGTCCGCGAGGTTCAGCGGATGTTGCACACGCGCGGCTTCCGTGCCGGGCCGATTGATGGCGTGATGGGGCCCTCAACCCGGGCGGCACTGAAGAGCTTCCAGCAATCCTGGAACCTCGAGAGGACCGGCCAGTTGAACCATCAAACGCTCGTCGCGTCGGGCGCGCAGCCAGACCCGATGTCAGGCGTCGAGCGTCAAGCAGCAGCCTACGGGACGCTCGCCCAACCGACGGTCAGCGCAGAGCGCCGCGCGCCGATCTTCATCGTCGCAATTCCGTCTAGGACCGTGCGCGAGGTCCAGCAGGCCTTGAACCAACGCGGGTTCCAGGCCGGCCCGCCCGATGGATTCATCAGTCCGGCGACGGAGGTCGCATTACGGAACTTCCAGGCGTCGGCGAACCTCTACGCGAGCGGTCAGGTTAACCGTCAGACACTGGACGCGCTCGGCATCCGCGGCCACGCTATTAGCGGTTCGTAGAAAGGCAGCCGGCGAGGGCCGGCGGCCAGGCGTCCGGCGGGTACCCCCTAGCGGGGGACCAGATCAATACGCCTCGCGCCAGAGGCCGGTCCCCGGAGACCAGTTTGACGCACGTCCGATTTTTCAAGGCGTTGCATTCCTTCATCCGCGCGCGGGAATGCGGTTTGCAACCTCTTCGTACCGGGTCAGCCTCGACCGGTTCCGCGTTCCGATATGAAGGAGCAATCGATGAAACTTTCCCGCACTGCCATTGCGGCGGCCGTAGCGCTCGCCATCGGCTCCGCCACCGCGCTCGCTCGCGACAATTCCTACGTCGATTCCACGACGATCCGTGAGGTCCAGCAGACGTTGCACAAGCGTGGCTTCCGTGCCGGCCCGATCGATGGAATCATGGGGCCGTCGACCCAGGTGGCCCTGAAGAGCTTCCAGCAGTCCGAGAACCTCGAGACGACCGGCCAGTTGAACCGCCAGACGCTCGTCGCGCTGGGCCTGCAGCCAGACCCGCTGTCAGGCGTCGAGCGTCAAGCCGTCTACGGCCGGTCCACCGTCCGGAAGGTTCAGCAGACGTTGAACAACCGTGGCTTTCACGCTGGCCCGGTCGACGGCGTGATGAATCCGGGCACACGGTCGGCGTTGCGCGACTTCCAGAAGTCGGAGAACCTCGAAGCGACGGGCATGCTCAACGAGCAGACGCTCGCTGCGCTCGGGATGCCCGCCGAACCGGTAGTCAGCGCAGAGCGCCGCGCGCCGGTCTACGTCGTCGCCACCCCGTCCAGGACCGTGCGCGAGGCGCAACAGGCCTTAAACCAGCGCGGGTTCCAGGCCGGTCCGCCCGATGGATTCATCGGTCCGACGACGCAAGTCGCAGTACGAAACTTCCAGGCGTCGGCGAACCTCCAGGTGACCGGACAGCTCGACCGTCAGACGCTGGACGCGCTTGGCATTCGCGGCTGATCTTGCACTAGAAGCGGTTGGTAGAGCGCAGCCGGCGAGGGTGGCCGGCCAATGACAGTCCCCTTAGGGGGACGGGATCAATACGCCTCGCGCCAGAGGTCGAGCGCTTCCTGCACCGGACGATCGGAGAAGCTGAAGAGCACTGCCTCGTCATCCGCCTCGAGCACGCTCGGCATCCAGGAGGGGACGACGAAGTGGTCCCTGGGGCCGAACGCGAGCGTCTCGTCGCCGACCTTGATGCGTCCCTTGCCCTCGACGACCGAGTAGCAGGTCGAATCGGTCGCGCGGTACGGCTTGCCGCGGAACCCCTTCGGCAGGAGCTGCATGAAGCTCCCGATCGTCGGGATCGCCCAGCCGCCGGTCGCCGGATTCGTGAACTTCAGCTTGTGGCCGTACGCGGGGTTCGGATCACCGGCCTTGGCGAGCTCCGCAAGCGCCTCGCGCGTGCGCTCGAACGGATACCAGAAGAGCGGCGAGGTCTTCGACTTCGGCTTGAAGTCGACGGGCAGCATCGTGTTGCCGAACCGCGCGAACGACTCGCCTTCGGTGCGGGTGGTGTGCTGCGACTCCTCCGGCGGCCGCTCCATGAACTGCGCGTCGAGCACCTCGACGATCGGGATGTCGAGGCCGTCGAGCCAGACCATCGGCTCGCGCGACGGATTCCCGTGGTCGTGCCAGGTCCACGACGGCGTGATGACGAAATCGCCGACGCTCATCGTCACGCGCTCGCCGTCGACCGCGGTGTAGGCGCCCTTGCCGTGCACGATGAACCGCAGCGCCGACTGCGAGTGCCGGTGCGCCGGTGCGACCTCGCCGGGCAGGATCAGCTGCAGGCCGGCGTACAGGCTATGGGTCACGCGCGAGTGCCCGCGCAGGCCCGGGTTCTCGAGCACGAGCACGCGCCGCTCGGCTTCTCTCGCGGTGATGAGCTTGCCCGCTTCCTGGATCCACGGCCACACGAGGTCCCACTTCCAGAGATAAGGCTTGCACGGCGTGTTCGGCGTGGGCGTGATGAGGCCGTGCAGGACCTCCCAGAGCGGGGTGACGTTGGCCTTGTCGATCTTGTCGTAGAAGGCCTTTCGCTCGGCGGCGACACTCGGCTGCGGGACGGCGGACATCGAGGCTCCTCGGATAGGGCCGGAACGCGGGGTAGCCGCCATTGTCCGCCGCGGGGCGCGGTGGATCAAGGTGAGCCCGCGCCGGGCGCGCGGGCCGCGAAGGGGTGCTAGAAGACCAGCGCCTTCGCCAAGTTGACGACGCCGATCTCGATGAACCGCGAGCCGTTGTGGTTGATCGGCGAGAAGCTCACTTCGTAGCCGCCGAGGTCGACCTGCCAGAAGGTTTCCAGCGCCGCGACGAACCGCTCGCGCGTCGGGTTCTTGCCGGCGCGTCGCAAGCCCTCGACGAGCACGCGCGCGGCGACGTAGCCCTCGAGATTCGTGTAGTTGGGCGTCGCGTTGGCGTTGAGCTGCTGCAGATGGCCTCGGAACTCCTTCACGATGCGCGGGAAGTTGCGCTTCGGCGTCGGGAGGACCTGCACGAACTTGATGCCGATCGCGTCGTCCTTCAGGTCATCGAGCACCCTCACCCCCGAGAACGAGCTGCTGATGAACTCGCCCGTGTAGCCGCGCTTCTTCATGCCGCGGACGATCTCGACCAGCGGCGGCCCGTTGGTGATGAAGAGCACCGCGTCCGGCTTCGCCGCGAGCAGCTTCTCGACCACGGGGCCGAAATCCTTCGCGTTCCGATCGATGCCCAGGGCCTCCACGGCCTTGAGGTTGTTCGCCGCTAGGGCCGCCTCCATCGCCGGGCGGTTGACCGCCGCGTCCTGGAGGAAGACCAGCGCGTAGCGGCTCATCCCGAGCTGCGCCGTCGTGTCCACGATGTATTTCATCTCGGCGTCGTAGCCGGCCCGCGTATGGAACAGGAAGCGATGGTGCTGGGCCCGGATTCCCATGTTGCCGCTCGCGGGCGAGAGCATGGGAACCCGTGCTTCCTCCACGATCGGGAGCGCAGCCTCGGTGCCGGCGCCGCTCGTGTAACCGATCAGCGCGAAGACGTTGTCCTTCTCGATGAGCTTCTTGGTGTTGGCGACGACCAGGTCGCGTTTCCCTTGATCGTCTTCCGTGATTAGCTTGAGCGGCTGACCATCGATGCCGCCGGCGCGGTTGACCGCCGCGAAGTAGGCGAGGATCCCGTCGCGCACGTCCTTGCTGTAGTCGGCTTGGCCGCCGGTGAAACCGGCGCTCTGGCCGATGAGGATCTGCGCGGTTGCGGATTGTGAAATGAGGGCGGCAGCGAGGACGAAGGCTCGACCCATGATTCGAGGACTCATTCGCTCTCTCCTGGTCTTTTGTTGGACCCGCCAATCTAGAGCATCGGCCCAAGCGGCGGTAGGACGTAGTCCTCGCTGGCGGCTTCAGGGCTTCTCCGGCAGCGAGGTTTCGCGCTCATAGGCCTAAGGGCTCTAGGTGTCACCACGCATACACCGCGCCTACAAGGCTGTTCCCGCATGCGCGGCCCGCTATTTAGCAACTGATGAAAACCGCACAGTCCCAGGGCGAACCCTCGCGCCGCGTCCGTGCTGCGCCGATGTTGCGGCGTCCCCGAGGGGCCACTACGATGGCGATGCGCGGCCGGGAACCGAGGAGCGGCGCCCACACGACGCCCGGGTCGTGCCGTCGCGAGGAAAGGGGCACGCAATGCCTACAACACGTTTTCTTTGCGGTCTGGGTTCGGCGGTCCTCGCCTTGTCGCTCGGCGCCTGCACCTCGCTGCCGGGCAAGCACGCGGAACCGAACGTCGCTTCGCAGTGGAACCAGGAACTGCTCGAGGCCGTGAAAGCGACACGATCGAGCGACGTCGTCACCGCCCGCGCGCTCGGCACGATGAACACGGCGGTCTACGACGCCTGGGCGGTGCACGACAGCGTCGCGACGCCCGTGCATCTCGAGGCGAAGCTGCGCCGGCCCGCGGCGGGCGACGCGGACAAGCAGACGGCCATCAGCTTCGCCGCGTATCGCGTGCTCGTCGATCTCTTTCCGTCGCAGCGCGAGGTCCTTCGCCTTCGCATGGTCGCGCTGAAGCTCGATCCCGACGACGTCTCGGAGCGCCCCGGAACGGCCGCCGGCATCGGCAATCTCTCGGCGCGGGCGACCCTGACGGTGGCGCACGCGGACGGCGCGAACCAGCTCGGCGACAAGCGGCCCGGCGCCTACTCCGACTATACGAACTGGCAGCCGATCAACGCCCCCGGCAAGCCGATCGACGTGCGGCACTTCACGCCGCCGGTCGGCGGCGACGGCAAGCCGCGCGGCTTCGGCGTCGCGCACTGGCGGCTCGTCAAGCCGTTCGCGCTCACCTCGGGCGCGGAAGTGCGCCCCAGGGCGGCCCCGCTGATTTCGGGCAATGAGGGCGAGATGGTCAAGCTCGCGCAGAGCGTGCTCGACCTGAGCGCCGCGTTGACGGTCAAGGAGAAGGCGATCGCCGAATACTGGGCGCTCGACAACGGCACCTACACGCCGCCCGGGCAGTGGATGCACTTCGCGCAGTTCGCGGCCGCGCGGCGCGGCTACTCGCTCGACCAGGACGTCAAGCTGTACTTCGCGCTCGGCAACGCCATGCACGACACGGCCATCGTGACCATCGACTGCAAGGTCTACTTCGACAGCGCGCGCCCGGAGCCGGTCATCCGGACGCTGTTCAAGGGCAAGGCGATCCGGGCGTGGGGCGGGCCGAACCAGGCGACCCGCGAGATGGACGGCGGGGAGTGGCGGCCGTATCTCCCGACGAGCGCGTCGCCCGAGCACATTTCCGGGCACAGCACCTTCAGCGGCGCCGGCGCCCGGCTGCTGCAGCTCGCCACCGACAGCGACAGCTTCGACTACGTCGCGATCGTGAAGGCCGGACAGTTCACGCGCGAGAAGGGGCCCGCGGAGGACATCGAGCTCCGGATGGCGACGTTCACCGACGCCGCCCGCGACGGCGGTGCATCGCGGCTGTACGGCGGGATCCACTTCTGGACCGCGGACGAGCAGGGGCGCGCGATGGGAACCGCAGTCGCCGAGAAGGTCTGGGCGAAGGTCGACGCACTGGTCGCCGGCCGCGCGCGGTAAGCCGGCACGAGCAGGATCTCGCCCGAGCGGAAGCGGCCGGGACTGCCCCATAATGGGGCTCGGTGCAGCAGCCATTGAGCGAGGGAGCGGCGCGTGGGCGAGCAGAGCGAACGCACCAGCCGGATCAAGGACGTCGGTCGAGCGGCCGGCGCGCTGGTGGTGGGCGTCGCCGCGGTCGACGCGTTCAACGAGTTCGTCCCGGACGGCTACCGCCCGGCGGATCTGCTTCCGGGCGCGCGGAGCGTGGTCGTCGCGGGAAACCTCGGCCCGACGGCGGGCGCGTGGCGCTGCCCCGATCACCGCGTGATGGAGATCAACGGCTACGATTTTCGCGAGAACGTCGCCATTCACGTCATGAGCGACTTCATCGAGCGCGAGTACGGACATCAGGCGATTCAGGCAGCGTCCCTGCCTACGGCCGGCCACCAGCCGCCGATGTCGATGATGCTCGCTGCGGTGCTCGCCGGGCTCGGCACCCGCTCGCTCGCCGCCAACATCATCCTGCATCCCGAATACGGCATGCTGTACTACGCGGCGCTGCTCACCACGCTGCCGCTCGATCCCGACCACGTCCTCGAAAAGGACGTGTGTCCCGCGCCGGCGTGCGTCCAGATGTACCGGAAGCTCGGCACCACGCCGTGCCTCGCGTCCTGCCCGAAGGACGACGGCGGCTGCCTCGACGGCGAGATCGGGCCCGACGGCCGGATCGCCTATTCCTACTACGACCGCGAGCGGTGCGTCGCGCGCTCGCAGAACTTCGGCCAAGGCGGCCTGCAGAAGAGCCTGCTCGATATCGTCAACGAGGAGGACCCCGACCGGCGCCGCATGATGATCTACTCGGACTTCTTCACCCAGTCGGTGTCGTCCGCCTGCTTCTTCAAGGAGAGCGTCGCCCAATGCTTCGAATGCATGAGGGTCTGTCCGGTCGGCAGGAAATACAAGCGGCTGTCGTGAGCACGCGCGCATGACGAGCGAGCGCACGACCGTTCGCAATCGCCGGGACGAGCGGTTCGACCCGGCGGTGGCGAAAGATGAGCTGCGCAAGGAGGCGCTGCGGGGCGGCGCGCTCGTGTGCGGCGTCGCCGACGCCGCGGCCTTCACCGCGGCGCCCGAGGGCCAGCGGCCAGGCGACCTCCTGCCGGGCGCGCGTACCGTGGTGGTGGTGGGTGGCGCCGCGCCGCGCGCGGGCGACTGGCGCAGCCCTTTGCACGAGCACCAGGAGACGATGGGCACGAGCGAGCGCATCAACTCGCTCGGCCTCAAAATCGCGAAGCTGATCGAGGACCGGCTCGGGTTCTACGCGCTGTTCGTGCCGCCGGGGCTCAACAAGGGCAACCGGCCGTTCCTGTCCGTCCAGTACGCCGCGGAGCTCGCCGGCTGCGGCTCGCCCAGCCTCGCCGGTCCGCTGCTCCACAAGCAGTACGGGATGCTGTATTACGCCGCGATCATCACCACGTTTCCGTTCCCGGCCGACGGACCCTCGACCGAGCAGGTCTGCCCGGCGCCGAGCTGTGTGGACATGTGGCAGCGCGAGGGCACGACCCCGTGCTTGCGCGTGTGCCCGGTCGACGACGGGGGTTGCCTCGGAGGTGAGATCGTCGAGGGCGGTTTCCGCAATCGTCGCTACGACGCGGCGCGCTGCACCACCCGCGTGTACACGCACTGGATCCCCGGATTCCAGAAGTCGCTCGAGGCGGTGCTCGAGGAAAAAGACCCCGAGCGGCGCAAGATGATCCTGTACGGCAGTTTCTTCACGCGCACGCTGTGGGCGATGACCTACTCGGCGCAGAACCAGGCGCAGTGCTACGAATGCATCCGCGTCTGCCCGGTCGGAACCGAACGCAACAAACTCTGAGGAGGCCCGCATGAGCGGATTTTTCTTCGTCGAGCCGGAGCTCTACCACCGCTACAAGGACCAGGTGCTCGAGCTTTCCAACTCGGTGCAGATCAACGTCCAGGAGCACCTGCCGCGCGAGCACCGGCGGCGCGGCCTTTCCGACCGGGAGATCGCCGAGCGCCTCGGTCTCGACGAGCAGGTGGTGCGCGAGATCCGCGTGGTCGCCGAGCGCGACCGCTACGGCATCGAGGAATGGCAGAAGGCCATCGAGTTCAAGGACCGCGCCTGCCGCGCCTACGCGAAGGAGGGAGCTTCCTACGTGTTCGAGGGCCGCCGCAAGCGCTGAAGCGGCGCGCCTCTAGGCCGGCTCACGCCACCGAGCGCGCGCCGAGATAAGCATCGATCACCCGCGGGTCGGCGAGCACCTCCTGCGGCCGGCCCTCGGCGAGCGGCAGGCCGTAGTTGAGGACCAGGATCCGATCGGCGAGGTCGGCGACCATCTGCATGTCGTGCTCGACCCAGACCATCGCGATGCCGAGCTCATGCTTGATGCGCAGGATATAGCGCGCAAGGTCTTCGCGCTCCTCGCGATTGAGGCCGGCCGAGGGCTCATCGAGCAACAGCGCGCGCGGCTGCATCGCGAGCGCGCGCGCGAAGCCGACGATCTTCTGGATGCCGAAGGGCAGCGCGTCGACCGGCGCATGCCGGTAGCGCTCCAGCTCGACGAACTCGAGCACCTCCTCCGCGGCGCGCCGGTGCTCGACCTCGGCCGCGCGCACCCCGGGGAGAAACAAGCACTCGGCGAGAAGCGCGGTGGAGATGCGTGCATGGCGCGCGACCAGCAGGTTCTCGAGCACGCTCATATGGGGGAAGAGCTCGCCGTGCTGAAAAGTGCGCGCGACGCCCATGCGCGCGATGCGGTGCGGGCTCTCGCGCGTGATGTCGCGCCCGTCGAACTCGATCCGGCCGGTGCGCGCGCGATAGATCCCGCAGACGCAGTTGAGCACCGAGGTCTTCCCTGCGCCGTTCGGCCCGATCAGCGCGAAGAGTTCGCCGGGCTGCGCCGCGAACGATACGCCGTCCAGGACCTGCAGCCCGCCGAAGCCGAGCGAAACGGCGTCGATCCGCAGCGTAGGGCGTTCACCCATACCAGCGGCGGCTCCGGCGGTACTGCTTGACGTCGCGATAGCTGCGGCGGCGCTCGCCGCCGCCGAGATAGAACTCGCGGATGTCCTCGTGACTGCGCAAACGCTTGGGCGTGCCGTCGAGGACGATGCTGCCGTTCTCGATCACGTAGCCGTGGTCGGCGATGTCGAGGGCGACGTGGGCGTTCTGCTCCACGAGCAGGATCGTCGTGCCGGTCCCGCGGATCGCCACGAGGCGGCGCATGAGCTCGTCGATGACGAGCGGCGCAAGGCCCTGCGAGAGCTCGTCGACGAGCAGCAGCTCGGGGTTACAGGCCATCGCCGAGCCGATCGCGAGCATCTGGCGCTCGCCGCCCGAGAGGTAGCCGGCCTCGCGGCCACGCACGCGGCCAAGCGCTGGAAAGAGCTCGTACACGGATTCCGTCAGCCGCCTCCGGTCGGCGCCGGCGCGCGGCACCACTGCCTCGAGGTTCTCGGCGACGGTGAGATTCTCGAACACCTTGCTGCGCTCCGGCACTAGCACGATGCCGAGCGCCGTGATGCGGTCGGGCCGCAGGTTCTCGATGCGCTCCCCGCGGTACCAGACTGCGCCCGCAGTGACACGCGCGTCGTCGAGGCCGATGAATCCGGAGATCGCCCGCAGGAGAGTGGTCTTGCCGGCACCGTTGGTGCCGAGCACCGCGACGATCGAGCCCTTCGGCACCTCGATCGACACGCCCTGCACCGCGGTGATCACACGGTGATACGCGACCTCCAGCCGCTCCAGCTTGAGGAGCGGCACGGTCATTTCGTCCCCGCGAGCGGTTTCTGCTTGAACGGCCACAGCAGCAGCCAGTTCTGCGTCCGGCGCCAGATGCCGACCAGGCCCCGCGGCTCGAACACCAGGAACAGGATCATCAGCAGGCCGAACGCCGCGTAGTTGACCGCGAAGACGACCGAGGCGAGCAGCTCGGTGAGGCCCAGCGCCGCCATCGTCCCTTCGATCACGTAGGGAAACAGCACCACGAACACAGTCCCGAGCAGCGCGCCGAGCACCGACCCCATGCCGCCGATGATCACCATGGCGACGTACTGGATGGCGAGAAAGAGCGAGAACGCTTCCGCGGAGACGAACCCGCGGTAGTAGGCGAACAGGCAGCCGGCGACCGCGGTGATCGTCGACGAGACGACGAACGCGGAGAGCTTGGCACGGGGTACGCTGATGCCGAGCGCCTCGGCCACCGCCTCGCGGCCGTGGATCGCGCGCCACGCTCGTCCGGTCCTCGCGCGCACCAAGTTGACGCTGACGAGCACCGTCGCCGCCGCGGCCGCGAGCAGCACGAAGTACCAGGCGCGCGGATCGTCCAGCACCCAGGCGCCGAGCTGCGGCGGGTCGACCACGATGCCGGTGGAAAAGCCGCGCTTCGTCTCGTACTCGTTGCCGAGGTGGATGACGATGAAGTGCAGCGCGAGGGTCGACACGGCGAGGTACAGACCGCGCAGCCGCAGGCTCGGCAGGCCGAAGATGACCCCGAGCGCTGCGCCGACGGCCGCCGCGGCGGGGAGCGTCACCCAGAACTGCGCTCCGGTCTCCTTGAAGAGAATCCCGGTCGTGAAAGCGCCCGCCGCGAGCAGCCCCGCGTGGCCGAGCGAGATCTGTCCTGCGTAGCCGGTGAGCAACATCAGCGCCACTGCGCCCACCGAGGCGAGCAGGACCTGGTTGGCGAGCTCGAGCCCGAAAGGTCCGGCGACGAAGGGGTAGGCGAGCGCCGCGGCGAGGAAGGCGGCGAGCCATGTCTTCTGGGTGCGCGTGTCGACGAGCGCGAGGTCGCGCTCGTACCGCGTGCGGAAGTAGCCGCTCGCCCGGGGCGGCGTCATACGCGATCCAGCTCTTCGCGCGTGCCGAACAGCCCCCAGGGCCGGACCGCCAGCATCGCGAGCAGCACGAAGAAGGGCACCACGTCCGAGAGCAGCGGGTCAACGTAGTAAATGAGCAGCACCTCGGCGGTGGCGACGATCAGGGAACCGACGAGCGCCCCCACCAGGCTGTCCAGCCCGCCGACGAGC
>Ga0126383_10002107_pt1 | contig 12748 bp, 11 predicted proteins | sample PanSoiMetPlot_35_FD_96882 | JGI IMG/M metagenome (GOLD analysis project Ga0126383, IMG submission 96882) | Tropical forest soil microbial communities from Panama - MetaG Plot_35 | ecosystem: Environmental > Terrestrial > Soil > Tropical forest > Bulk soil | place: Panama | collected 2016-02-17
CATTTCGACGGCGCCCTGAAAGCCGCCGCCGGCGCCGGGATAAGCCGACCAGTCAAGCGCGGTGTCGAGCGCGCCGGCGCGATAGCCGGGGCCGTAGCGAAAATTTGCGCGATCGTCGAATTTCGGCGCCCGAACGATTTTGCCCGGATTGAACAGATGCTGCGGATCGAATCGGTCCTTCACCTCCTCGAATGCATGCACCAGCTCTCGGCCGAACATCGTTTCATGGAATTCCGAGCGCACGATGCCGTCGCCATGCTCGCCGGAATGCGAGCCCTTATATTCGCGCACCATGGCGAAGGCCTCCTCGGCGATGGCGCGCATGGCGCGCACGTCCTTGTCGAGGCGCAGGTTGAGCACCGGCCGCACATGCAAGCAGCCAACTGCGGCGTGAGCGTACCAGGTGCCGCGCGTGCCGTTTTTCTCGAAGATCTCCGTCAGCCGCGCGGTGTAGTCGGCGAGATGTCCGAGCGGAACGGCGCAATCCTCGACGAAGGAGATAGGCTTGCCCTCGTCCTTCATCGACATCATGATGTTGAGCCCCGCGGTGCGTACCTCGCCGATCGCGGTCTGCAATTTGGGGTCGAGCACGTCGACGACGCCGCCCCATTTGGCTCCGGTTTTGCCCCAGGAGAAGCCGAGATCGCCGATCAGCGCGGCGAGCGCCTTGAGCCGGCGCGCGTTTTCGTCGCGATCCTCGGCAAATTCGACAAACAGGATTGCCTCGGGATCGCCGCGCAAAAATGAGTCGACCGTCGGCTTGAACATGGCGATCTCGCGCGCAAGCCCGAGCATCGTGCGGTCGATCAATTCCACCGCGATCGGCTTAAGCGCGACAATGTGCTGCGCCGCTGCCATCGCTTCGTGAAAGCCACCGAAATGGCAGGCGCCGACGGCGCGCGGTCCGAGCAGCGGCGACAGCTTCAATTCGATAGTGGTCGAAAGCGCGAGTGTGCCTTCGGAGCCGACCAGAAGATGCGCGAGATTGATGTCGTTGCGTCCAGGCACAAGCGCGTCGAGATTGTAGCCACCGACGCGGCGCTGCACTTTCGGAAATTTCCGTTCGATCTCGTTCGCTTCGCGGGCGGCGATGGCGAGAACATCGCGTATCAGCGTCGGCGGCACGTCGACGCCGCCCTCGCCGATGCGGCCGAAATGCGCGCGCGTGCCGTCGGCGAGAACGGCATCGATCGAGAGAACGTTTTCGCGGGTATTACCGTAGCGCAACGAGCGTGCGCCGCAGGAGTTGTTACCGACCATGCCGCCAATGGTGGCGCGCGAGGCGGTGGAAATGTCGACCGGGAACCACAGGCCGTGCGCTTTGAGCGTGCGATTGAGTTCGTCGAGCACGATGCCCGGCTCGACCACGCAACGGCGTTCCGCGGCGTCGACTTCTATGATCCGATTGAGATGGTGCGAGCAATCCAGAATCACCGAGCGGTTAACGGTCTGACCGGCCTGCGAGGTGCCGCCCCCGCGCGGCGTCACCGGCACGCCTTCGGAGCGACAAATCGCGAGCGTCCGTTCGGCATCGGCGGAGGATCGCGGCGTGACCACGCCGAGCGGCATGATCTGATAGTGCGAGGCGTCGGTGGCGTAGCGCCCGCGCGTGAACGCGTCGAAGCGCACCTCGCCCATTTGCTCCGCCTTGAGCCGGTGTTCGAGCGATTTTTCCAGCGCTGGCAACAGCGTGGCCGCCAAGGCCGTCTCCTTCTTGTGTTTGGGCGATTGCCCGCGCGCATGGGGCGCGCCAGCCGTGACGAGGGATCGGGGCTTGACCCGAATGTCGCATTCGCTATTCAACGCCACAAGCCGCGAGCGCCTCGGACGCGCGCCAAGGCTCTTTATATCCGGCTACATCCATCCGTCCGCAGGAGTGCCGAAAATGCCGCAGAATTCGTCGCGCGCCGTCGGGCGACACTTTTTGCAGATTCCGGGGCCGACGCCGCTGCCCGACCGCGTGCTGCGGGCGATGGATACCCCGATCATCGATCATCGCGGTCCGGAATTTGCCAAGGTGGCGAAACGCTGCCTCGACGGTATCAAGACGATTTTCAAGACCACGAAACCGGTGATCATTTACACCGCGACCGGCACGGGGGCCTGGGAAGCGGCGCTGGTCAATACGCTATCGCCTGGCGATCGCGTGCTGATGGTCGAGACCGGCCAGTTTGCGACGCTGTGGAAAGTGATGGCGCAGAAACTCGGTTTGAAACCCGAGTTCATTCCAGGCGACTGGCGCACCGGCGCCGACGCGGGCAAAGTCGAAGAGTATCTGCGCAAGGACAAGGCGCGTGAAATCAAAGCGGTTTGCGTGTTGCACAACGAAACCGCAACTGGCTGTCTGTCGCCCATAGAGCCAATCCGCAAAGCGATCGACGCGGCAGGCCATCCAGCGCTCTTGATGGTCGACACTATATCGTCGCTGGCCTCGACCGATTATCGGCACGATGACTGGGGCGTCGACGTCACGATTGGCGGCGCGCAAAAAGGCCTGATGCTGCCGCCCGGCATGTCGTTCAATGCGATCAGCGACAAGGCGCTCGCCGCAGCGAAGACGTCGCAATTGCCGAAGTCGTTCTGGGCCTGGGACGAGATGCTGACCATGAACAAGATCGGCTTCTTTCCCTACACACCGGCGACGCAGATGCTGCAGGGCCTCGCGGTGTCGATCGACATGCTGCACGAGGAAGGTCTCGACAATGTGTTCGCGCGGCATGCGCGCCTTGCCGAAGCCACGCGCCGCGCCGTGCGCGCCTGGGGCCTCGAAACCCTTTGCCGCGATCCGAAATATTATTCGCCGACGGTCACCGCGGTGCTGCTGCCCGATGGCCACGACGCCGACGCTTTCCGCAATCTGGCGCTGGAAATGTTCAACATTTCATACGGCGCCAGCTTCGGGCCCTATGCCAAGAAATATTTCCGCATCGGGCATCTCGGCGACGTCAATGACGGCTGGCAGGTCGGGGCGCTGGCGGCAACCGAAATGGCGCTCGCGCTCGCCGGCATTCCGCACAAAAAGGGTGGCGTCCAGGCGGCGATGGATTACATCGTCGCGGCCCATACAGCCGGAGCCCGCGCCGCCGCGGAATAATTACATTCCTGCGCTATGTCAGCGGCACCGCCGCGACGTGATCCTTAAAGGCCTTGCGCGCGGAAATGGCCGCATACCAGCGTTCGAAATGCGCAAGTGCCGGGCGCTCCGGCACGAGCTGCCGATAACGGTAGGCAATAATGCCGACCGGAATGTCGCCGTATGAGAATTCATCGCCAGCGAGAAAGACGGTTTTTGCCAATTGCTGGTCCATGATCGTCATCGCCGCGATCGTCTTCTTCTTGGAGTCCTCGATGGCGACGTGATCGCGTTTTTCCGGCGGCGTGCGGATCAGCCCCCAGAAGCATCCGAAGATCGCAGGGCCGGCGACACTGAGCTGCCAGTCCATCCATTTGCTGGCGAGCGCGCGTTGGCGCAAATCTGGCGGCTCGAGCTCCGTGGCTTTGTATTTGGCGGCGAGATAGCGAACGACGGTATTTGATTCCCACAACAGAAAGCCATCCTCTTCCTCGAGCGTCGGCACGAGACCGTTCGGGTTCATGGCGAGATAAGCCGGTTCGCGGTTTTTGCCGAAAGGTCCGCCAATATCGACGCGCTGATGCGGCAGACAGAGCTCGCCGATCGCCCACATGACTTTCTGCACGTTGGACGAGGTGTTGCGGCCCCAGACTTTGAGCATGGTTTTCTCTCCCGTTTCGATTCGTCATTACCGGACTTGATCCGGCAATCCATGGGGCAAACCGCCATTTCGGCAATACAGCAAGGACCCGCGGGCGACGAAGGATGTCAATCGATCCGCCGCGCCTCCTCGGGCAGCATGATCGGAATGCCGTCACGGATCGGATAAGCGAGCTTGGCTGCGCGCGAGATCAATTCTTGTTTATCCGCGTCATATTCGAGCGGCGTTTTGGTCAACGGACAGACCAGAATTTCGAGCAATTTGGGATCGACGCTCTCGGCCGGACGATCGGACATTATCAGCTCCAGTTCAATCACGATCAATGAGGACCACGCTACTGCAACTGTGTTTCGCCCGGCGTCTTGCTCTTGGCAAGTTCGATCTCGGTGACCGCGACCAGGATTTCCGCCCGGGTCTTTAAGTCGGGCGCTTCCAGCATGGCCTGCTTTTCGGCGATGTCATACGGCGACATCATGGCGAGCGCATTGACCAAAGCTTCATTGGGCGCGTTCTCGATGCCTTCCCAATCGGCTTTCAGTTTGTTGGCTTTGAGGAACTCGGTCAGTGCACGCAACAGCGCCTTGCGATCGACCTGCTCTTCGCCCTTGCGGGCGACGAAATCGTCGACGAAGGGCGCATAGGTGACGCGGCATTGCCGATACGGCGTGCTGACCGGCAGTTCTTCCTCGATGCGAAAGCGGGCAATGCCGGTGAGCTGGATCAGATAACGGCCGTCGCCGCTCTCGGCGAACTGGGTGACGCGGCCGACGCAGCCGACTCTGAACAGATTTGGTTTGTTCTGATCGGCGCCTGGATGCGCCGCATCGGGCTGGATCATGCCGATGATGCGATGCGAGGAACGTAATGCGTCCTCGATCATCGCCAGATAGCGCGGCTCAAAAATATTCAGGGGCATCTGGCCCCTGGGCAGCAGCAGCGCGCCCGGCAACGGAAATACCGCAATCACTTCAGGCAGCGCGTCCGGCCCTTTATAGGTCGCGTTCATCGGCATGTCGCGCTCCGCCCGGCGACGGCACCGAAACGTACGGCAGCAATTAATACGGCTTGCAGTATCGCCGTCTGTGCAGACCGACGCAAATCATTAAGCGAACAGGACCGAGGACAGCCGTTTGCGGCCTTCGATCGTCGCTTCATCGGCAGCACCCCACGCGTCAAAAAATTGCACGAGCTGCTTGCGCGCGCCGTCGTCGTTCCATTTGCGGTCGCGTTTGACGATCGCCAACAGATGTTCGAGCGCGTCGAGCCGGCGGCCTTTGCTGTTGAGCGCGAGCGCCAGATCAAAGCGCGCCTGATGATCGAGCGGATTGGCGGCAACTTTGTGCTCAAGATCGCCGATCGGCCCCACGGTTTTGGCCTGCTCGGCGAGGTCGAGCGCGGCGCGGGCCGCCGCTACGGCGGCATCGTTTTGCTTGCCCGCCGGAATCATCGCCAGACTCTGGCGCGCGCGGTCGAGCGCGCCGGTTTGCACATAGCAGCGCACCAGGCCGGCCAGCGCCGGCACGTTGGCAGCGTCTTCGGCAAGGATTTGCGCATAAAGCTCCGCCGCGCCGGCGGCATCGCCGGCGGCAAGCGCCGCGTCGGCAGCATTGAGCAAATCTTTGGCTTCACCGCCAATGCGGTCTTTGGTTAGGCGCTCCAGAAACGCGACCACCTGGTTCTCGGGCAGCGCGCCCATGAAACCGTCGATCGGCTGGCCATTGACGAACGCGATCACTGCCGGGATCGACTGAATGCCCATCTGGGCCGGTATCGAGGGGTGTTTCTCGATATCCATCTTGACGAGCTTGACCTTGCCCTTGGCGGCCTTGACCACCTTCTCCAGAACCGGCGTCAGCTGTTTGCAGGGACCGCACCAGTCCGCCCAGAAATCGACCAGCACCGGCTGGCGCTTGGATTCTTCGATGACGTCTTTGACAAAACCTTGCGTGGTCGTCTCCTTGACCGACGCTTCTGCGGTGGCCGTTCCAGGTTGCAACATGTCGCGTTCTGCTCGTCTTCTACCCTGACTTTTATTCGCGCCTCCGCCCGCATTTCCCCCGCAAGGCCGGCGAATTGACCCATCTGGCTGATTAAATGGGAAGAAAATCACCGAATGCAATCGGGGATTTTACCCCGGTAACGCGGAGAGGACTTCAATGCGGGGCGTGTGTCCGGTCGCCGCCAAGAACTTCAGTAAGCCGTCGCGCGATATGGCCGTCGTCGCGGTATTCACCAAAGGATGAAAATTAAGCGCCTCATAGGTCATCAGCGCCGCGTCGAGCACGACGCTCACCCGAGACTCCTTGTCGTTGATCACCGCGAACGGCGTGACTGAGCCGGGCAACACACCGAGCACATGCTGCATCAGTTCGGCCGAGCCGAACGAGAACCGCCCCGAGGCGCCGAGCAGCCGATGCAGCGAACGCAATTCGATGGCAGCATCTTCCGGCGCGACGACGAGATAGGGCGCGCCCTTCTTGTCGCGCAAAAACAGATTCTTGGTATGGCCGCCGGAGATGGCGCCGCGCAAATCGCGCGCCTCCTCGACCGTGAACACCGCCGGGTGGGTGACGGTCTTGTGCGCAATCCCGAGCGTGTCCAGATAGGCGAAAAGTTCGTCCGGTGTGGCTGGCATGGGACCGCTTGATAGTGCCGGACGGGTGCGGTTGCAAAGATAGGCGCTCTTTGGCATAGCTTGGCGGCGGGCCGGTCATACCCAGCCGTTCCGATGGCCGCTTATCACTTTAGGACGCGGGTGTAGCTCAGGGGTAGAGCACAACCTTGCCAAGGTTGGGGTCGTGGGTTCGAATCCCATCGCCCGCTCCAGATTCCTTGATTTGATCGAAGCCTCGCCCGTCGCCAGTTTGCGTGCCGGAAGGCCGCGGTGTCGGGCGCAACGCAAATTGGCCGAATACTGCCGTGACTATCGCCACTGCCAATGAAAGCCGCCCCGCGCCCGCGGAACAGGGCGCCTTGGCGCTGCTGCTTTTGTGGCTCGCCGGCGTGTGCCTTCGCGTCACCGTGCTGGCAATCCCGCCGGTCATCCCGCTTTTGCATCGCGACCTAAATCTGTCGGAGACAGATGTCGGCTGGCTGTCCAGCTTGCCGCCGATGCTATTCGCGCTCGCGGCGATTCCGGGCGCGGTGCTCATCGCGCGCCTTGGCATGGTGCCGGCGCTGTTCGTCGGCCTTCTGCTCAACGCGATCGGATCGATCGCGCGCGGGGCGCTGTCGAACGCGGCAATGCTTTATGCGACCACCATTGTCATGGCCGCTGGCGTCGCAATCATGCAGCCGGCGCTGCCGCCTTTGGTGCGCGCCTGGTTTCCGCGGCGGATCGGATTTGCCACGGCGGTGTACACCAATGGGCTGCTCGCCGGCGAAACCATCGCGGTGGCGCTGACCATTCCACTGGTGCTGCCGCTGGTCGACAACAGCTGGCGGCTGAGTTTCGTTGTCTGGTCGATTCCGGCCTTTGCCACGGCGCTTCTGATTATCGCCTGCGCGCCGCGCCCGCAGGGCGCGAACGGCGCGGCGGTAGCCGGCCGGCTGTGGTGGCCCGATTGGCGGCGGCCGCTGATCTGGCGGCTCGGCGCAATCCTCGGCAGCGTCAACTCAATGTACTTCGTCACCAATGCCTTCCTGCCCGACTTCATGACCGCCGCCGGCCGGCCTGATCTGATCTCGAGCGCGCTGACCGCAGAAAATTTCTGCCAATTGCCGGCCTCGCTGATCATGTTGGCAGTCGCCGGTCGATTGCTGAAACAGCCTTGGGCCTATGTGGCCGCCGGCGCGTTGTCGCTGATCAGTTTCGTCGGGATCATGACAGCAGCAAGCGGCGCCTGGATCGTGTTCTGGGCTGGCGTCTTGGGTTTCGTCACCACCGCGATTCTGGTCCTGGGCTTGGCACTGCCGTCGGTGCTCAGCGCGCCTGACGACGTCCATCGCGTCTCGGCTGGCATGTTTACAATCAGCTACACCATTGCCATGGCGCTCTCTGTCCTCGGTGGTTGGCTCTGGGATTTTACTCGCTCGCCGATCGCGAGCTTTGTGCCAGTGGCGCTCTGCGCTGTCGTGGTGATGGCGCTCGCCTCGACCGCCAATCACCCCGAGCATCCGGACAACGCGGCCTGATGCGAGATGCTATGTGACCGGTCGTCCCGCGGTAGCGTGGACCAGACTGGATTCCCGCTTACGCGGCAATGAGCGAAACTTGATCAAAATCCCACCGCTAGCGCGCCGCGCGTGCGCGGATCGGCAGCACCGACGAAAGCGTCCGGCGTGATCATGATTGAATTGGCCGAAGTGAACGGCCGCTGCGCCACCACCTTGTCACCGCCCGCCTGCAGCGCGGCAATTATGTCATCGCCAATTCCCGGTTCGACATAGACCTGGTCCGGCACCCATTGTTGGTGCAGTCGCGGTGCCGCGACCGCCGCCGCAATGTCCATGCCGCGATCGATAACGTTGATGATGATCTGCAGCACCGTGGTGATGATCCGGCTGCCGCCGGGGGAGCCCGTGACAATAAACGGCTTGCCGCCCTTGAGCAGGATTGTGGGCGTCATCGAGGAGAGCGGCCGCTTGCCGGGGCCCGGCGCATTGGCCTCGGCGCCAACAAGACCGTAGGCGTTGGGCGCATCGGCTTTGGCGGCGAAATCATCGAGCTCATTGTTGAGGAGAATGCCGGTGCCTTCGGCGACCAGCCCGACGCCATAGCTGAAGTTGAGCGTGTAGGTATTGGCGACCGCGTTGCCGAAACGGTCGACGACGGAAAAATGCGTGGTGTTGCGGCCCTCCGGCTGCATCACCGCGCCGGCGCGGATGTCCGCGGCCGCGGTGGCATGAACCGGATCGATGCCGGCGCGCCAGCCGGCGGCGTAATCTTTTGAGGTCAACAGCGCGACTGGGTTTGCCACCCGGTCCGGGTCGCCAAGAAACAGCGCGCGATCGGCATAAGCGCGCTTCATCGCCTCGATCATCAAATGCAGCGCCTGTGCGGCGTTGGCGCGCGCGACGCCGCCCAAGTCATAGCCTTCGAGGATGTTGAGCATCTCAATGAGCTCGACGCCGCCGGACGATGGCGGCGCCATGGAAACCACGTCGTAGCCGCGATAGCTGCCGCGCACTGGCACGCGTTCGATCGCTTGATAGCCCTTCAAATCATCGGCGGTCATGACGCCGCCTGACGCCTGCACCGCAGCCGCAATTTTTTCCGCAATCGGCCCTTGGTAGAAAGCGCGTGGCCCTTCGCGCGCGACCACTTCGAGCGTGTCGGCAAGGTCGCTCTGCACCAACCAATCGCCGGCGCCGAGCGCGCCGCCGTCGTTTTTGAAAAAAATCTTCGCTGAGGCTGGCCAGCGCGCCAGCCGCGCGCGCACATTCGGCAGCGAATCCGCCGTGTCGTCGGTAACCGCGATCCCGTCTCGCGCCATAGCGATGGCCGGCGCGATCAACGCGGCAATCGTGAATTTCCCCGAGCCGTATGCTTGCTCGGCAAGCGCCAAGCCGGCGACCGTGCCCGGCACGCCGATGGCAAGCGCGGAGTCGCGCGACTTTCCTGGATCTGCATTCCCGGACTCATCGAGAAAGCTCTTGGCGTCGATGCCAACCGGCGCGGTCTCACGGTAATCGATGGTCGTGTCCTTGCCATCTGCCAGGTGAATCACCATGAAGCCGCCGCCGCCGATATTGCCGGCGCGCGGGTAGCTCACGGCAAGCGCAAAGCCGAGGGCAACGGCCGCATCGATGGCGTTGCCGCCGTTTTTGAGAATATCGGCGCCGATCTGCGCCGCGCGCGCCTCTTGCGCCACGACCATGCCGCCATGCGCCACCACGCCTTGAGCAGCGGCGATGATATCGGCCGCCTGTTCGTCGCCGCGCGCAAGCGGCGGTAGCACCAACGTTGCAGCCAGCGCAAAGCAGACGAAGCGTCGCAGCGCGAATAATTTCGAATGCATGTTCGCAGCGCTGCCTTGCTCTACAACATCGACGGCAGAACGCGATCGGGCGGGCGGTGGCCGTCGAGGAACGTCTTGATATTGACGATGACCTTCTCACCCATGTCGATGCGGCCCTCGAGCGTGGCCGACGCGAGATGCGGCAGCAGCACCACCTTGCCGACGCGCGCAAGCTTGATCAATTTCGGATTGACGGCCGGCTCATGCTCGAAGACGTCGAGACCGGCGCCGGCGATGTGCGCCGTCTCGACCAACCGTGCCAAGGCGTTCTCGTCGATCACCTCCCCGCGCGCGGTGTTGACGATGTAGGCTTCGGGACGGATCAGCTTGAGCCGCCGCGCCGAAAGCAGATGGTAGGTCGCCGGCGTGTGCGGGCAATTGATTGAGATAATATCCATGCGGGCGAGCATCTGATCGAGGCTCTCCCAATAGGTGGCGTGCAATTCTTCCTCGATTTGCGCCGAGACCCGGCGGCGATCGTGATAATGGATTTTCAGGCCGAAGGCGTGGGCGCGGCGCGCCACGGCCTGGCCGATCCGACCCAGCCCGATAATGCCGAGCCGCTTGCCCCAAATGCGGTGACCGAGCATCCAAGTCGGGCTCCAGCCGCTCCACTCGCGATCGCCGGTGAGCACCTGCGCGCCCTCGGCCAGGCGCCGCGGCACCGCGAGAATGAGCGCCATCGTCATATCGGCGGTATCCTCGGTGAGCACACCGGGCGTGTTGGTAACGGTGATGCCGCGCTGCACCGCGGTCGCGACGTCGATATTATCGACGCCGTTACCGAAATTGGCGATGAGCCTGAGCCGCTCGCCGGACTGGCTGAGCACGGCGCGGTCGACGTGATCGGTGACGGTCGGCACCAATACGTCGGCGGTTTTTGCAGCTTCCACCAGCTGCGCCTGCGTCATCGGTTTGTCGTCGGCGTTTAGCCGCGCGTCGAACAGTTCGCGCATGCGCATTTCGACGCTGTCGGGCAGCCGACGGGTGACCACGACCAGCGGCTTCTTGCCCGTCGCCATACGCTACCTCTTCGCTGGGATGGTTCCAATCAAGACCCGCAAATTCAGCCCTGCAATCACACGCTTTGCAACAGCCCTTTTGCGTGCCCGCCGTTCAGGTCTCCTTAACCCCGCTCGCCGAAACTAAAGGGCGGGGAGCGGTCCATTAAAATTTCTAGCAGATGCCCATAGTCCAACAAAGTGCGCCCGGGGTCACGGTGCGCAATGCGATCCTGTCGATATCGGCCGCATTGGCAGGCCTGACTGCACTTTGCTGCACCCCAGTTCTGGGTTGGGCTCCGGCCTTGGTTTGGTCGCCGGCATGGGCCGGCAACGATACAGTGACCAGCGGATTGCCGGTTCCACGTTTTGTCAGCCTCAAGGCTGATCGGGTGACGGTGCGTGGCGGCCCCGACAAAGATCATGATGTGGCCTGGATCTATACTCGCGCCGGCTGGCCAGTCGAAATCACCGCAGAATTCGAAAACTGGCGCCGAATCCGCGATTGCGACGGCGCCGAGGGCTGGGTCTACCACTCGCTCCTCTCCGGCAAGCGCACCGCGGCGGTGCAACTGAAAACAAAAACCGATCTGGCGGCGCTCTACCGGACGCCCGACCTTCACAGCGCCATGACTGCCCGCTTGCAGGTCGGCGTGCTCGGATCGGTGAAGCAGTGCACCGGGACATGGTGTCAGATTTCCGGCGACGGTTTTGTCGGCTGGATCGAGCAGAGCGCCTTGTGGGGCGTCTATCCTGGCGAGAAGATTGAATGATCGCGGCTTTGCGCGATCGCTTCAGTTCACGCCTGCCACTACAGCCATAGAACAGCGCGGGCACTCATCGCTGCAATCGCGATCGCCTACAGTGAAGTGAAGGAAATTCAGGCCTGTTTGCGCCGCAATCGCACCACGACATCGATGCGCGCGATCTCATACCCTTCGGGCGGGACAGGCGCGTTGTCGACCATCACATCGCCGGCCGGAATATCGAGGAGCTCGTTCTGATCCTCGATGAAAAAGTGGTGGTGCATCGAATTGTTGGTGTCAAAATACGCCCTTGATCCGTCCACCGCGACCTGCCGCAACAGGCCGACTTCGGTAAACTGGTGCAGCGTGTTGTATACGGTGGCGAGCGAGACCGGCACTTTGGCGCGGTTCGCCTCTTCAAAGAGCACTTCCGCCGTTACATGCCGGTCGCCCTTGGCGAACAGGATCCAGCCCAGCGCCATGCGCTGGCGGGTCGGACGCAGTCCGACGTCGCGCAGCTTGGCTTTGACATCATGCCAAGGACAGCCAGTGAGCGCGCCATGCTTCGGCTCTCGCGGACCCTCTTGGGCTCCCCGCTCTTGGGCCGCCCGCTCTTGGGCCGCCCGCTCTTGGGCCAGCCGCTGTTGGGCGAGCGCGGTCGGCGCAAAAGCGATTGGCACTGGCTGTTTCTCGACGGGCTGTTTCATCACGCACCCATTGCTCGCCCGTCAGGGGGCGATTGTTGCGGACGAAATCAATATACGACAGTTTTCCGTGTCGCAACCGCCGCTCCCGCCAGCAGAGCGCGTGGACTATGCGGTTGCGGCATAGTGGGGATGCGCCTTTGCCACGCTGTGCCAATATGTTAGTGAAGCATCGCCCCGGAAATCGCGGAGCTGAACCGCGGATGCAGGAACGCCGCTCGAATTTCGACTATGAGGACCTTCTCGCGTGCGGGAGGGGCGAACTGTTTGCGCACGGCCCGCAGCTGCCGTTGCCGCCGATGCTGATGTTCGACCGCATCTCCGAAATCGCGGAGGTAGGCGGGGAATACGGCAAGGGCTTGGTTCGCGCGGTGCTCGATCTCAAACCTGACCTGTGGTTCTTCCCGTGCCATTTCAAAGGCGATCCGGTGATGCCGGGCTGTCTCGGCCTCGACGCGCTATGGCAATTGCTCGGCTTTTTCCTCGGCTGGATCGGGTCGCCCGGCAAAGGACGCGCGCTCGGCATGGGCGAAATCAAGTTTTCGGGGCAGGTCCTGCCGACCATGAAAAAGATCGTCTACGGCATCGACATCAAGCGCGTGA
>Ga0126383_10002109_pt1 | contig 12747 bp, 11 predicted proteins | sample PanSoiMetPlot_35_FD_96882 | JGI IMG/M metagenome (GOLD analysis project Ga0126383, IMG submission 96882) | Tropical forest soil microbial communities from Panama - MetaG Plot_35 | ecosystem: Environmental > Terrestrial > Soil > Tropical forest > Bulk soil | place: Panama | collected 2016-02-17
CACGTGCTCTTGGCCGATGACGTCTTTGAAGCTCTGCGGGCGCCACTTGCGCGCCAAGACCAAATAGTTCATTGCCGCAGAATCTAAACAAACGGGGCTGACGAATCCATGCAGATTCGATCGAGCTGCCACAAGCATCAGCGTCCGACGCGCCGCAAATTCAAGGGAATGGAGCTCCAGTGGGCAACCTGTGGAAAACCGCTATAGATGCTCGGGCGCCAAGCGAGTACAACGGTTTTGATGGCAGCCCGACGCGCTCGAACGAAGGGGACAACGACCGAGGAAGGCGCTTTTTCCCAGGAGCTTAAGCACGTGGGGGAGCGACTGGACCAAATGGACGAGCGCGACCGAGCGACCTCGGCCCGACTCGACCAGATGGACGAACGCGACCGGGCAAGAGACGTGCGACTGGAGGAAATGGATCAGCGTAATCGGGGGATGATGGTCCTGCTCGAGCAAATGGACGAGCGAAGTCGCGCTACGATCGACGCAGTGTTTTCGGTCCGAGACCAGCTGAATCGTCGAATCGACGATTTGCGCACCGAGCTGACAGCTAGAATTGACGTGCTCGAGATGGCGGTGCGGGACCTTTCAGCCCAGGTGAAAAAGAACAGCGAGGACATCCAAAAGAATACGGTCGCCATCGGTGCCCTTGAGGAGCAAGTGACAGAAAACACTCGGGAGCTGAGGGAGATCAAAACAATGCTCGAACGCAAGGCAGATCAGGCGAGCATGTTGGCTCTCGAGAAAAGGGTATCCGTGCTCGAAGAGAAGTTAGGCGTGAAGGCGTCGAACTAGGCCTCTGGCCAGGAACCTAACCGAGGGCGCGGATCACCAGCTTTGCAGCATTGTGGCCGGCGGCGCCGATCACCGAGCCAGCGGGATGGCAGCCGGCTCCGCAAAAGAACAAACCCTCGATGGGCGTTTCGTACGGAAGTCGATCGGCAAAGCCGATCTTGTTGTCTACGTGGTGGATGTGACCGCGGCTGATCCCGAAGTGCGCTTCGATTTTCGGCGGGGTCAGTGCGAATGCTTCCTCGACGATCTGACTCGTGCCCGGCGCGAATCGATCGCAAATCGAGAGGAGGTGTTGGACGTAGCGCCCCTCCTCTTTATCCCAGCTCGTTCCGTTCAAGGCATACGGCACCCATTGCACGAACAGTGCGGCGCTGTGCCGACCATCGGCGTCTTGCAGGGAGGGATCGACCGCGGTGTGGATGTACCATTCGATGGCGGGGAACTCGGCGAGGCGTTTCTCCTTCATCGTTCGATAAGAACGCTCGAGCTCCGCAAGGACGACGTCCTCATCGGGCAGCAGATGAATCGTTGCGCCGAGCGGTTTGCGACCTTCTGGAAGGCAGGCGAAGCGCGGGAGCTGCCTCAGACAAAGATTGACCTTCAGCGTCGAGCCATCCGCGCGCAACTTCTGCAATCGCTCTTGGTAGCTGGATGGAATTGCGGCTTCGTCGATGAGGGATAGGGCTCGGAACGGGTCGGCATTGCAGAGCACGACTTCAGCGGACATTGACTCTCCCGATTGCAGCGTCACTCCCTGGATTGCTCCCGCCTTGACGTCGATACGAGCGACGGCCGCGCCGGTGCGTATTCGCACGCCGGTCCCTTTCGCCGCATTCGCGATTCGCGAGGTGACGGTTCCCATTCCACCTTTGACGATCATCCAGGTGCCATTGCTGTTCGGCAGGCGGCACATGTTGTGGATGAGCAAATTCATCCCAGTGCCGGGCGTGTCGTAGCCCCCGTCGAGGCCAGAAAAGGCGTCGGTGACGGCATACATCGCTTTGAGCAGATCGGACTGGAACCGAAAGCGCTCGAGGAATTCGCGCGCCGATCCCCGGCACAGCTCCACGAACGAGCGGCGCAGCTCTCGGCGAATGAACCGCTCCGCGGTTTCTTCCAGGCTTTGAGGAGGCGCCAGCCAGGACGGAGCGAGGTCATCGCGAATCTTTCCCAGCTCCTCGTTCATCGCCTGATTGGCCGACCAGTCCTCTTCGGAGAAGAACTGCACGAACTGATTGCGCAGCTCGCGCTGATCTGATCCAAAGAGAACGTATCGATCGGTCGTCGTGGGAAGAAAGTAGTGAGGATCGCGGCGGATGAGAGGAAGATCGAGGCCGAGCTCAGCCAGAAGCTCGGGCGGCATCAGTCCGAGCAAGTATGCGCCGGTCGACGAACCCAATCCCGGCGCGCTTCGAAAAGGGTACTCCGTCCTGCACGCGCCCCCGACGCAGTCGCGCTCCTCGAGCACGGTTACCTGGTGACCATCGCGGGCGAGGAGGATGCTCGCCACGAGGCCATTGTGTCCTGCGCCCAAAATAATGACTTGCGCCATAGGCGTGCTCCGATGTTCGCCACCACTGCGCGGAAGGCAGCGCGAAAATGACGGCTCCTACAACCGGGCGGATACCATGGATGTCGATTTTTTCCATCGGTGCGATCCCGGGAATCGTCGCCGTGCTCCAGCTTGGACGGATTCACCCGGATGAGGTGTACCAATGGCTCGAACCGGCGTTCTATCGCGCGCGCGGGTACGGTGTGCTGTCGTGGGAATGGTCGAGAGGCATCCGAAACTGGGCGATCCCGATCGTCTTCGCTTGGGTTTTGAAGCTCTGCGCGGCGATTGGGATTTCGAATCCGAGGATCTACCGTGCCGTGCTCGAGATCCCCCAACACTTGTTGCACGTCGCGATGCTCGCCGCGGTGTTCCGGTACAGCGCGCGGCGCGTCGGTCTGCAATGGGCGATGTTGGCCACGGCGGCGGTCGCGCTCTGCGAGCCGATCATTGTCTTCGCGGGAAGGACGATGGGCGAATCGTTCTCCGCTGCCTTCCTGGTGATTGCCATCGCGGCTCTCGACGAGCCCGGGCCAAGAGCGCGGGCACTCTTCGGCGGAGTGATGCTCGGCGCTGCGGTGGTCGCCCGTTACGCATCCGCGGTGCCGGTTGCTGCGGCGATCGGCTATCTCGCCATCCAAGCTCGGTGGCGCCAGCTGTCCTTCGCGTTGTGCGGAGCGCTCGCGGTTGCCGCTGGCTTGGGAGCCCTGGACTGGGTCACTTGGGGCAAGCCATTTCATTCTCTGCAGGCTTACCTCGAATTCAACGTGCTCTCCTCAGGCGCCGCACAGCAGTTCGGCGCTGCTCCTGCTTGGTACTACTTACCGGTGATCATCCGCTCTGTTCCCTTTTGGGCATGGCTCGGATTGCCACTGGCGATGACCACCGAAAAGCCCCGCGTTCCGATGCCGCTGTTTTGCGCCATTTGTTCGATCGCGGCGGTCAGCGCAGTGGCGCACAAGGAGGAGCGATTCATCTATCCGACTCTCGTCCTGATTGCGCTCAGCGGGGCGCCCGGCCTCGCGCTGGGGGTCCGGCGCGCTGCGACGAAGCTTCGTCCAGGGATCGCGATGGCTGCGCTGGCGACCAACGCGCTGGGATTCATCTATCCGGGCGAGCTGCGAGCCCAGCGCGGCGATGAATTTCGAGCGATTGTGCGCGCTTCAGCGCCGCCCGATGCGACCGGGCTGCTCATCGTCAACGAGGGCCTCTGGGGAGCCGGAGGGTTCTTTTACATTGGCAAACGCATCCCCTGGCTCACCTGCGACTGGCCGGCAGACTACAATTTCCAGCTCGCGGTTGCCGACGCCCGGTTCAATCGCGCGGTGACCTACGAGGGCCGCGCCCTTTCGGAGCTGCAGGCTCTTGGATTCCGCGCCGAGGAGCAGATCGGTCAAGCAACGGTCCTCGTCCGGCGCTGAGGTGAAAAGCCCATCCGGCGCGCACCGGATGGGCTGTTAAAAAAACGGCCGGGACACACGCGAAGGTTCGCTACCGTTGCTTCCTTCCGGACCTGGCGGGGTTCACGTCCCCGCGTCGTCCCGACCACAAACTCTGCGACGGAGAGAGTGGGATTCGAACCCACGATACCCTTTCGAGTATACACGCGTTCCAGGCGTGCGCCTTCAGCCTCTCGGCCATCTCTCCCAAGCGCTCCGCTGCCACGGAGAGCGTAGGATTCGAACCTACGGTACCGTCACCGGTACGCCTGATTTCGAGTCAGGTGCCTTCGACCACTCGGCCAGCTCTCCTTTCCTTTCGCGGCTCTTATACGCGGCCGGCTCTCGATCGCGCCATCCCGTTTCAAGCCTTTTGCGTTCTCAGCTCGCGGAAGAACTCTTCCAGAAGCTTGCGGCAAGGTTCAGCCAGCACTCGGCGCTCGACTTGGACGCGATGGTTGTGTCGCTCGTCTGCCAACAGATCGTACAACGAGCCGACGGCGCCCATCTTCGGATCATCCGCTCCGTAGACCAGCCTCGTCAGCCGGCTCTGGACCATCGCGCCGGCACACATCGCGCACGGCTCGAGGGTCACGTAGAGCGTGACTCCAGTGAGACGCCACGCGCCGAGCGATACAGCTGCTTGCTTGAGCGCGATTAGCTCCGCGTGCGCCAGCGGATCGCGATCGACCTCGCGCCGGTTGTAGCCCTCGGCGATGATCTTCTCGCCGCGCACGGCGACAGCTCCCACGGGAACCTCGCCGAGGCTGCCGGCCTGTCGCGCAAGCGCGATTGCTTGCCGCATGAAGTCCACGTTGTCCATTCGCGCAGACTAACGCGGCGATGGCCGAAACGGAGGGAAGTGGTGCGCGCCCTAGAGGATTTGAACCTCTGGCCTTCGGATTCGTAGTCCGACGCTCTATCCAACTGAGCTAAGGGCGCTTGCCTGCGCTGGAGCGGAGAGAGAGGGATTCGAACCCTCGATACCCTTTCGAGTATGCAGGTTTAGCAAACCTGTGCCTTCAGCCTCTCGGCCATCTCTCCCCTTCAATCGATTGTCAAAGAGCTGCTGCGGAGGAGGTAGGATTCGAACCTACGAAGGGCTTTCACCCTTGGCGGTTTTCAAGACCGCTGCCTTCAGCCGCTCGGCCACTCCTCCCTGCCCGTGTTTTCGACCGGTTAACCGGCACTGCTTGGGCTGGCCGAGCCGGAGCGTAACTCCAGCGTAACTCGGATGCAGGAACTATCACGGACCGGGCCATTATCACGCCTGCTTTCTGATCGGGAGGGGCAAAACGGTCGCATCGTGCAGTTAGTCCACCTCGTACCGTTTGAGACAGAGCAGGCCACGATTGCCACTGTTCGCGATCTACGACGCGACAGTCTTTCTATTCGCGCCATCGCGGCCAAGCTCAATGCGGACGGTATTCCGGCCCGCGGTACGCGCTGGTATGCAACCTCAGTGGCGCGCCTTCTTCGACGAGAGGTTGTGTGAGCCGGCGGAAGATAGTCGACCTGGCCCGAGAGCGCCGAATTCGGACCAATCTGGCCAAGCTCAAGGAGATGCTCGCCGGCAATCCGGAGCTCGCCCGGCGAACCCATGATGCCTTAACGGGCAAGCTGGCCGCGCCCGATCTGGAGGAAGCAATGGCCGAACGACGAGCAGGTTTCGATTCGAGTGCCGAGGGGTTTTCTTGAAACGGGTTGAGAAACTGGCCCGACAAATCCGCAAGGACCCTGCGCACAGCACAACCTATCGCGTGACCCGCGCCTCGACCTTGAGGATGGCACTCCTTCGAGGCGTGGAAGCCCTCGAGGCGGAATAGGCCACCAAGTAGCCCACGAACAGCTCCACAATACGCACACTGGAGGAAACAGCATGAAGTCGAAAATTAAGAAGAGAACGGCCGAAGATGACACGATCGAATTCCTGCGTTGGACCCTGAGCCTCGTCGAGGGCCGAGACCTGAGTCCCGCAGTCGCACGCCTTCTTAGGTTCCCGCTAGAATGCGCCTTGGGCATGGTCGAGGACATGATGCGAAAGGAACTAGGCCGTAGCCCGGCCAACTCGGAGGAGTGGGCCAGGGCGTAGGGCCTATATCCCTTGCCACCGACTTCCCAACAAAGCCCACGCGATTAGCAGCGTGTTGTTCGCCAGATGGGCAGCGATCGGCGTCACGAGACTTCGCGTCCGCCAATACAAAATCCCGTACACGATCCCGCCCGTCAAGGCTGGTAACCACGTTCGACCGTGCGCGAGACCGAACGTCAACGCCCCGCCCAAAACTCCGAGCGCTGGGTGGATCAAGCCGAGGAGGTTTTGAATGCCGCCCCTGAAGATCAACTCCTCAATCGGGGCCTGGATCACATTCCACAAAAGCCACGCGCTCGTCACGTGCGTAGGGGGTCCGGTAGGGGTGAACAACCGGGCCAAGGGCATCGTGACGAGCGGTAGCAGGATTCCAACGAGGGTGCCTAGGCCGACGTTGTGCAGAACGGCTGGGAATAAACCGTTCCGCAATCTCCCCGCGTCGCGTCTGCGATCGTGTCCCGAATCAGGGTCACAAGATCGGTGCAAATCCCGATTGAGACTGTCAGCCATCCCGTTAAGTCTCCTCCACCGGCAGCCATCAACAACTCGGGTGATTCTAGCGTTCGTAACGTCTCCTTCGACAGCGTCAACCTCTTTTTTGTCTGCATAAGGTCCTCCTGATTTAGCCGCGGAACTGCGGCGGACTCAAAGGTCCTACGAGGTCCGCTCGCAGCTCAACGGGTCTAGGGCTTCCACGTACTAGGGAAAATACGCCGCCTCCGGCCGGAAATGACCGAAGGCCCTTGCCTACTCGATCAGCTACGCACCCCGCGAGGTCAGGCGCGTAGGGCTCGCTCTGCTCACGCGTGAGGCCGAAATCGACGCCCGCCCCGCCCGCGCTTGTTTCGGCGCCGCACTCGCCGTCGCCGCGGATGCCAAGGCGATCACTTTTCGAGGTCGGCCTCCATCTCGCCCGATGCGGCTTGCTTCTATTGATCGCCGCCCGGACGAAGCGGGCTCAAGGTTTGGTGATCTGGGCATTGGGTTTTTCCGCGGCCTTCGCGCTGGGGCTCCGTGTTTGTCTTTTTCATACGCCCCGGAAGCGGCTAAGTGGCAAAGGCCCTCTGTTGCGGCACCTCAGGTTGACATGAACGTTACGTACTTTTGACACTTGATAACAAACATCGATGGTACGTAGCGCTGTTGTTGGTTCCCGGTTGGAGGTGATGGCGTGCTTGCTTATGCGCTGCTCTCGCTCGCTCTGGCTCTCTCCGACTTAGCTGCCACGGCAGTTAAACCCCCTTTCACCGGGGCCCAACGGCACGTCGCGACGCCTCCGGCGCAGCCGCTCTCCTTCAACGAGTTTTTCGAGGCGAGCCCCCGCGAGCTCAAACCCACTCAAAAGTTGCTTGGGCTCAATGGGAAGCGCGTCAAGATGCTCGGGTTCATGGCCAATCTGGAGAATGCGCCCTCGGGAGCTTTCTACCTCGCCCCTCGCCCGGTCATTTGCGACGAAGCGGGCGGAGGTACGGCAGATTTGCCACCGGAATCGGTGCGCGTGATTGTCCGCTCGGCGCAGGGGAAGAAGATCCAGTTCATCCCGCGGCTCCTTGAGGTGACGGGGATTCTAGAGGTTGGCAATCGGGTTGAAGACGACGGCCAGGTGTCGGCCATCCGCTTGGTACTGGATCAGACGAAAGGGAAGCGCATTCCAACAAAGACAAAATAAGAGGTACAAAATCAGGTGTAAGACGCAAATTTTCGTCAACACCGGGGGGAGTAATAACAATGTTTTGGTCCAGCAGACGTGACGTTTCATTCATAGCGTTGTCAGTGGTGTTGTTGATCAGCAGCCTTGCCACTGCAGCTCCTACCAACGTTAGAATCATTCCCGCCAACCGCGCTCGGTTTCTGACCGGTCAAAAGTTCGACGTCAGGGTCGAGGGGCGCGGAACCGGACCGTTCTCTGCGACGCTCGCGATTGACGGCGTACCGCAAGAGTTCACTTCGGGGGTGCAGAACTCCAAAGAAACCGACGGAATCAGCGCGGCCGGGTATGGCGGCTTCAACTTGCGCGGCTATGCCAACCAAGTTGCCGGTGGCCACACCATTTCCGCGACGTTTTCGGATGCAAGCGGAACCGTAAGCACGGAAGTAACCTTCGAAATCATCGACCTCCGCGGTGAGCATCGGCCGGCGAAAAACATCATCATTCTGCTCGGCGACGGGATGGGAGTGGCACACCGGACCGCCGCCCGCCTGGTCAAGTATGGGGTGAGCGATGGGCAGCCGGATGGCTACCTTGCAATAGACCGTCTGCCTGGAACCGGGCTGGTAAGCACGCATTCGCTCAACAGCGTTGTCACCGATTCTGCACCTGGGATGGCCTGTTACTCGACCGGAAACCACTCCAACAACGGACAGGAAGGCGTGTACCCGGCAAATGTTATCAATCCCTTCTACTACCCGAGGGTTGAATACATGGCTGAGTACCTCCATCGCACGCGCGGTACTTCGCTCGGGCTCGTCACCACAGCCGATATTGAAGATGCGACTCCCGCGGCGAACGCCGTGCATACCGGCGATCGAAATGCGGGAACTGGCGTGTGCGATCAATATCTCGATGAGAGCGATGCGGAGGGGAGCGGCAGGTATGGAACCGGGCTGACAGTATTGATGGGAGGAGGTCGGCGTTGGTTCCTACCTGCCGGGCAGTTTGGCTCCAGCCGAGCGGCGGGGACCGACTATGCCGATTTACCCGAGGACCTCGTTGCCGCGTGGCACCTTCCGTCGGGCGGCGGAATCGATCCGTCGAGGGATTTGATCCAGGACTTCATCGACGCCGGATACACTTATGCGGCAACGGCGAGCGATCTTTCCAACATCGGTAGCCCGAACAAGCTCCTCGGACTATTCGGCTACGGAAACATGAACGTCGCCTTGGACAAGCTTGCAAAGAGACGCGGCGTGCCTCTGCCCGGAACCAAGACCTTTGCGGTAGACGACTATCACGCACCCGATCAGCCGATGCTTGAGGAGATGACCGAGGCGGCCCTCCGAGTGCTGAGACAGAACCCGAACGGTTTCGTCCTGATGGTTGAAGGTGCACACATCGACAAGCAATCGCACTACATGGATGCGGATCGCGTGATCGACGAAACCATCGAGTTCGACAACGCAGTGGGGGTGGCTAGGCGGTTTGCCGACGAGGCCGGGGACACCGTGATGGTCGTCCTCGCGGATCACGAATGCTCGGGATTCAGCTTGATTGGTGCGCTCACCGGCGGAATCAAACATCTACAATCCCTGCCTTCGGACCGGGAGACACTTGACCCGGCCACGCACCCGTCGCGCCAGAGTCTTGTGGGCACCTATGATGCTGCCGCGTTTCCTCGATACAACATCCTCCCCGACGGCTATCCTGAGACATTCGACATCGACGGCAAGGTCCTCGTCGGGTACGGCGCGGATGGCGACCGTTACGAGGGCTGGCTGATGAAGCCGCATCCTGTCATCGACAGCTTATTGCCCAACGACATCAAAGCTGAGCTCGCTGCTCTCGGTTATGCGACCGACCCATACTTGCGCGAGGAGAGTCGCGTCGGTTTCTTCATTCGCGGTCAAGTCCCTGGAACGCAAGCGGTGCACACCGCTTCCGACATCCCTGTTTCCGCTTACAGCACCGATCATCGAGGGCGGCCCAATCATTGGTATCAACAGTTCTTTGGAGTTCAGACAAACACAGACGTGTTTTTCAAGCTGATGCGCGCTGCGCTTGGTGGCTCCTGAGGTTTTTAGGACCATTTCGCTGCGGGTTCTAAACGGGGGATAACCATGAAGCGAAGGTTGAAGGTCGTCGTCTGCCTGACTGTAGCCTTCTCTGGTGCCGGGCTGTCCTCGGCGCATGCTCAACCACAACCCGGACCGGGCAATGAAGAAGCGATTCGATTGGCGAGCGCGTCCCCGCTGGTGCGTTCTGCCGAACGCTTCGTGCTGAGACAAATCGAGCACATTCGCAACGCGGCTCTGCGCGGCGCCACTCAAGACGCGCTTGCCAATCCTCGGACCTGCGTCCTGCACCGCGCGAGCATGAGCGAGGCGATGAAGGCTGCGATTGTAAAGCAACTTCTTGCAGAGGGACTGATCGCCCCAGCCGATGCTGACGCGTTTCCAGGTGGAGCGATCGCAGGTGTGTTTCCGCCACTGCTGGAGGAAGGCAGCGCTTGTCCTCGCCTTCCCCAGACATTTTTTTCGGCGCCGGGAAGCGTATACGGAGGACACCACTCTTATCCGGGGGGGCTCGCGATTCATGAGACATTCAACGAGCTGAGCGATCTGCAGCTCGCCGCCGGGTACCGGCGGGTATATGGCTCAACCCGAAGAGATGGGCTTCCCGTGGTTGGCCGGCCGGACGAGCGCTCCGACATCGATATCGACGAGGATATTATCGTCGCCGCGCCGATCTGGCACGATTGGGCAAAGATTATCGTTTTCCAGTGGAACAGCAATGGGAGTGAGTTCCCCGAGCTGAACTTTGGCGGAAACGGGCAAACCGACGCCTACGGCGAAAGCGGAGACTCGAGAACGGGCGGTCATCACATCATCGGAGTGGCAGAGACAATGGTGCGCGGCCTGTCGCCTGATTTCATCATCGCCCAAGCCTCCGCCCATTCAACGCCGACTTCGGGCAATGAATACAAAGTGGTGAACTGGATAAGGGCGGCGGCGATTATGACCGGGCTCGATCCCGTCAAGCAGGGGTACCTCCGCCGCGACAGCGCAAACCGGTTGCGGCTGCCGGCCGTTCGACAACTTGCGAGCCTCGATTTGAACGAGCTTTCGCCGACCCAGACGAACGTGCTCGCTGAGTACGTGCTTCACAACATATCGGATTCGGATTTCACGCTCACCGGGCCCTCGGTAACGATTGTGCAGTTCCTGCTCGCGAACATCGCTGCTGAGTTTGGATACGACCCAGCGGAGACCAGCAGGTACAATCGGCAGTTCAGGAATCCTGCGTTGACTTATCTCAGCGCGGAGCGACTGCTGATTATTTACGGAGAGCGAGGGATCGACGGCGTCCGAAACGAGGTACGGAAGCTGAGACGCCATGGCATCCTATAATTCTGCACGCGCGTGAACATTGCCTTCGCCTCGTTCTTTCGCAATAAGCGGCGGAAGACAAGCGAGGCGTGCAATGTCATTGCGAAAAGTGAAGCTCTCCGATTTGAAGCCGTTCGCCTACAGTTTCGGCGCCAACATCGGAGGACAGATGGCAGACGTGGGACGCACCGTCGGCTCGAAGACGGTCGGTCTGGTTATTCAAACCGTGCGGCCCGGTTGTTTCTCGTCGCGGCGCCACAAGCACGTGTTCCAGGAGGAGATCCTGATCGTCATGGCCGGCGAAGGCACGCTGCATCACGGCGACGAGCGCGTAGCGGTGTCAGCCGGTGAGTGCGTTTGCTACCTGCCGACCGATCCGGAAGCACACAACTTCGAGAATACCGGCACCGCCGACCTGGTTGTCTGGGCTTTCGGCAATCGCTTCCCGTATGAGGTCGCAATCTATCCGGATCAGGGCCTGGCTTTCGTCGAGGGATTGGGCGCCGACGTGCCTCTGGCCTCGGGCGCTCAGAGCGACTGGACGGAAGACCGGCGGAAGCGCTGAGCCGCTGCGGGTGGTGAGCGACAAGAGCGGCACCCCGCCCACCTCCCGATCATCCCGGTTCGCAATGACTGCTGTCAAAACCGGAGCAGTGGCTTGGGTGACTCCAGGCGCAGAGTTTGGCTATGCTGGAAAGTGGCCGGAGTGAGTCGAAAGCGCCACGTGAACCGACACAACAGAAGGAAAAAGTTGGCTCCTGTGGGCAAGGCTGCCGCGGATGAATTGTCGCTCGCGACCACCGCGGCAAAAAGGGCAGGGCCCCGGGCTGAGTATGAGCCACCTCACGTTGAGCGCCTCGGGAATTTGCGCGAGCTGTTGGCGAAGACCGGCGCAGCGCTTGATGTTCCTGCGCACCATCCAACTCGCCCGTAATAATCTGACGTCCGAAACTCTCGTCGCGCTGATGCTCCCGGTTCCGAACCCCAAGTTGGTGACTGAAGCAGAAGGCGAGGCCTTCTCCAGCCGGTTTGCTTTGGCCAGCCTCGGTGCGTCGTCGCTCTGCCTCGATCTCCAGACGGGAAATTTCTTCGAGTTGAACGCGACGGGCGCTCGCATCTGCACAGCTCTCTTAGACGGAAATTCAGTCAGAGATGTCGAACAGCTGATGTCCTCGGAGTTTGGCCTTTCCCGGGCTGAGGCCAGGCGAGACGTTGGCTGGGCAGTGAATCGTCTCAAAGCCCAATATCCCTCTCGGGAAAGGCCGCGCCTCCAATTCGAGCGCGGGGCGGAGCGCTGGAAAATGCTGTGGGACGGGACCCCCATCTTGGATTTCGATCCGCATTCAGAGGAATTGTTCTGGCTCCGGTCGAGCGCGGCGGCCGATGAAATCGAGAACTGGCTTCGAGTGGCGTTGCCGCACCTGCTCATTCATCGCGGCAATCCGATTGTGCACGCCTCCTCAGTGCGTTTCGAAAATGAGCTGGTCGCCTTCTGCGGACCCAGCGGCTCGGGAAAATCAACGTGCGCGCGCATTTTCTCCGAAGACGGCGCGGTCCTTGTTTCCGAGGACCTGCTGGTCGTTCGGTTGGAAGCAGCTCCGGAAGCATTCCTGGCCAGTGAGGGGGTCCTGCGAGACTGGGCAGCGAAAACAGCTCGCATGGTTGGCCGCGAGGCCGTTTCTGCTTGCCTGGGTGCGCTGGTCGACCAGCTCTGCGGACCCACGGCTCGGCTAAGCCAAATGATCTTTCTCGACCAAAACCGTCGGGGAGGAAGCGAAATTGTTCTGGAGCGTCTTTCGACACCCGACGCCGCCGGTGCGCTG
>Ga0126383_10002110_pt1 | contig 12742 bp, 15 predicted proteins | sample PanSoiMetPlot_35_FD_96882 | JGI IMG/M metagenome (GOLD analysis project Ga0126383, IMG submission 96882) | Tropical forest soil microbial communities from Panama - MetaG Plot_35 | ecosystem: Environmental > Terrestrial > Soil > Tropical forest > Bulk soil | place: Panama | collected 2016-02-17
CGCGCCGAGCGCGACGCCGCCGCCCCCGATGATGACGGCGGCCGCCGTGGCCAGACCCGCGCGGCGGGCTCGTCCTGTCGTTCTCATCTGCTGAGCTCCCTGCGGTACGCCCGGCGCCGGGTGCGCCGGGCGGCCCGGGGCCGGCCGGCCTCCAGGGCGAACCCAGGTAACCCGGCGCGTGTGCACGCGGGACGCTGCGGCGATGGTGACGGTGTGAAGGAGCCCGGCGGGCAGCCCGGTCAGGGAGTCAGGGAGTCAGGGAGTCAGGGAGTCAGGGAGTCAGGGAGTCAGGGAGTCAGGGAGTCAGGGATTCAGGGGTTCAGTCGTCGCGGGCCAGGCCCAGGCGGTAACCGCCGCCGTGGACGGTCTGGATGATCTGCGGATTGGCCGGATCGGCCTCAATCTTGCGGCGCAGGTTCTTCACGTGCGAGTCAACGGTGCGCTCGTAGCCCTCGAACTCATACCCTCGCACCCGGTTGATCAGCTCGAACCGCGAGTACACCCGGCCCGGCACCGTGGCCAGCGCCAGCAGGACGCCCCGCTCGGTCGGGGTGAGCTCCACCACCTCGCCGCGCACCGTGGCCAGGTGCCGCGGCTCGTCGACGACCAGGACGCCCCCGCCGTAGCTGGCCACGCCCTGCTCGGCCGCGGCCCCGCCGCGGCGCAGGATCGCCTGGACGCGCAGCACCAGTTCGCGCGGGCTGAACGGCTTGGTCACGTAGTCGTCGGCGCCCAGCTCCAGCCCCCGGATCCGGTCTTCCTCCCCGCTCTTGGCCGTCAGCATCAGGATCGGCGTGGCGGACGCGGCGCGCAGCTCGCGGGCCACCGTCTCGCCGGGCACGTCCGGCAGCCCGAGATCGAGCACGACCAGGTCCGGTGAGGCCTCGGCCGCCATGGTGATGGCCTCGGCTCCGGAACCGGTCGACAGCACGGCGAACCCGGCGCGCTCCAGATAAGACCGGACAAAGTCCCGCAGCTTGCGCTCGTCCTCCACCAGCAGCACCGTCGCCGCCATGACAGCTCACCTGTCCTTTCCCGGCCGGCCGGACGGCCGGCCGATCGCGCCTCCATACCGCCACCATGACAGCTTCACCGGACGGGCACGAGCACCGGATGCACTGAACGCTGACAGCACCGATACCTAGGGCGGCACGGATGACCGGAATTGACCTGATCGTGGTGGCACCATGGATTATCTTCGCCGCCGCGCTGCTGGTTGTCTGCATCCGGCTGTTCCGCGCGCGCCGCACGCCCAGGGACCCTTCCTCCCGGCACGACGCCTCCAGGGGCGACGCCTCCGGGCCCGGGCGTCCCGCCTCGGAACCGCAGCCGGAGCGGCGTCCTCACCCACAGGGAACACAATGCCCCGAGAAGAACGCGCAAGCTCCTTGGCAATAGCACCAGTGCCGCCGGCCGGGAATTGCGCGCCGCGCTGGCGTGCGCTCCTGGAGGCCCGGTGGCGGGCCCGGCTGCAGGAAGTCACCGAGCTGTCGCTGGCCTATCACGGCGCCGCCGCGGCCGCGCCCGAAGGCCGTGACGCCGCGGCCGGCCAGCGGGAGACGCAGCGGCTGCTGTGCCGCACGATCGCGGCCCGCCGGATGCTAGCGGACGTGGACGACGCGCTGAGCCGGCTGGCGGCGGGAACCTTCGGCTCGTGCGAGCAGTGCGGGGCCCAGATCCCGGCCGGGCTGCTCGCCGTCATCCCCGAGAGGCGTTACTGCCCGCTCTGCGAGGCCGAGGCCGGCCCGGCAGCCGCTCTGCCGGGTCGCGGCCAGGCTTCATAAGATGACCGTGCCCGCGTGGGCTTGGATCGGCACGCTGGCCGTCTTCGCCCTGCTCATCACCGTGGACCTCGTCCGCACCCGGAGATCAGGCGAGGGCCTGCGCGCCGCCGCTATCGCCAGCGGGCTGTGGGCCGCGGCGGGGCTGGCCTTCGGCGGGGTTCTCTGGCTATGGCAGGGCCCGGCCCTGGCCGGCCAGTACTTCGCCGGCTACCTGCTGGAAAAGGCGCTCAGCGTGGACAACATCTTCGTGTTCGTGCTGTTGTTCACCTCGCTCGCGGTCCCGGCCGGGCAGCAGCGGCGGGTGCTGTACTTCGGGGTCGTGGGCGCGCTGGTGCTCCGGGGCGGCTTCATCGCGGCCGGCGGCGCGCTGCTCAACCACATCAGCTGGGTGTTCTACGTGTTCGGCGCGCTGGTCGTGCTGGCCGGGGCGCGCATGTTCCGCCCGTACGCCGCCGACCCGGGGAAGAACCTCGCGGTGCGCGCGATGCGCCGGGTGCTGCCGGTGACCAGCGACTACGCGGGACGCCGTTTTTTCACCCGGGTCGGCGGGAAGATGATGGCCACGCCGCTGTTCGTCGCCCTGGTGGCCATCGAGACCACCGACGTGGTGTTCGCGCTGGACTCGATCCCGGCCGTCTTCGGCGTGACCCGGGACGTATTCATCGTGTTCACGTCCAACGCCTTCGCCGTGCTCGGCCTGCGGGCGCTCTACTTCCTGCTGGCGGGCTCGATGGACCGGTTCCGCTACCTCAAGCAGGGGCTGGCCGCGCTGCTGGTGTTCATCGGCGTGAAAATGCTCGTGTCCTCCTTCGTGCACGTGCCGGTCACGGTGAGCCTCGCCGTGATCGCCGTGGTCGTGGGGGGCGCGGTCGGCGCCAGCCTGTGGCGCGACCGCACCCCGCGCCGGGTGGAAGGGCACGATGAGCGGGTGCCGGACGAGCGGGTGCCGGAACGGGTGCCGCGTTGAACGTGCTGACCAGCCTCCAGGTCGACTCCCCGATCTCCTATCTGATCGCGATCATCATTCCCGCCCTGGACGCGGTCTTCCCCGTGCTGCCCAGCGAGACCGCCATCATCGCCCTCGGCGTCGCGACCGCGGGCAGCGCCGACCCCCGCATCGCGCTGCTGGTGGCCTGTGCGGCCGCCGGGGCCTTCCTCGGCGACAACCTCTGCTACCTGCTCGGCCGCCGCTTCGGGCCCATGGTGGAACGCAGGTTCTTCGCCTCCGAGAAGGGCGCGCGGCGGCGCCAGTGGGCCGAGCGCTCCCTGGCCCGCTTCGGCGTGCAGCTGATCATCGTCTGCCGCTTCATCCCCGGCGGGCGGACAGCCGTCACCCTGAGCTGCGGGCTGGTCGGCTACTCGCGCCGGAAGTTCGTCGCCGCGACCGCGGTCGCGGCGACCATCTGGGCTCTCTACGCGTTCTTCATCGGCCGCCTCGGCGGCAAGGCCTTCGAGGACAAGCCGTGGCTCGGGCTCATCGTCGCGTTCGGGGTCACGGCCGCGGTCAGCGCGCTGATCGAGGCCATCCGGCGGATCCGGGCCATGGTCACCAGGACTAGGGCGTCACACCGGACAGGTTGAGGCCGATCACCCCGGCCAGGACCAGCGCGATCGACACCAGCTTGAGAGTGGACACCCCATCGCCGAGGAAGATCATGCCCACGGTAGCCGCCCCGGCGGCGCCGATCCCCGTCCACACCGCGTACGCGGGGCCGACCTCGAGCTCGCGCAGGGCCAGGGTGAGCAGGGCAAAGCTGATCAGCGCGCAGGCGGCGAAGCCAGCGGTCGGCCAGGGCCGGGTCAGCCCATGACTCAGCTTCAGCATGACCGCAAAGCCGGTCTCGAACAGGCCGGCGGCGAAAACGATCAACCACGGCATCGCGTCACTCCCCTGTATCTCATCCATTGATAGAGCGGAGGCGAGGAACCGGGGTGTGACGGCGATGGAACCCGGATGGAGGATCGCTAGCCCGACGCGGCCCCGGACCGCGGGCAGCACGCGCGGGCCGAGGAGCTCGATACCGCGCGCGGCGGTCAGGCCGTGCGGCGTCCCGCGGCCAGGCCGGCCGGGTCGACCCGGCCGCGTCCAGCCCGGGCCTGCGCCGTGAGCACGACGGCCCTGAACACGGCGGCGGCCGTGTTCAGGGGTCAGTAACCGCGGGGCCAGCCCCGGTGCTGGTAGTAGGCGTGGCCCTGTTCCCAGTCACGGTGCATCCGCCGCCGGAACCGGTGCGCTGCGATCATGGCGCCGACGCCCACCACCAGCGCGAACACCAGGATCATCTGGAGGAAGGCGAAGAATACCCAGCCGCCGCCCGGGAGCAGGATCACCGCGAGGAGGATCAGCGCCGCCAGCGGCAGTATCCCGGGGCCGCGCCGCCGGACGACCAGGTTCGGCCCGGCCGCCCGCGGCACCACCCGGGGCTGCAGGACCGGCGCGGGCTCGGGCAGGTCGGCCAGGACGCGGCGCAGCTCGCCGAACGTCCGGGCGTTCAGCGCCGCGGTGATCCGCTCGTCCAGCTCCTCGCGGTCCAGCCGGCCCTCGGCGAAGTGATCGCGCAACCGGGTGGTGACACGCTCCCGGTCGGCGTCGGAGGTCCGGATGCGGTCATCCATTGCCATCGTCGTCTCCCTGCGACTCGTCATCCTGGTCGGCGTCCGCGTCCTCCTCGGCCAGGATGTGGTACAGCCTGCGCCGGGTCTGCTCCAGCAGCCGCTCGGCGGCTTCGACCTGCCCCGGCGTGCCGGCGTGCGCTATCTGCACGATGCCCGCGCCGAGCCGGGCGGCCTCGGTGAACAGCCCGGGCAACTGCCAGGATTCCTGCTGGGCCCGGGACTCCCACGCGCCCCGGGCCATCTCGGGGTTCTGCCCGACGTAGTCGCGGCCCGCCTCGGTCAGCGTAAACGTCCGCCGGCCGCCCGACTCCTCGCCCACGATCAGGCCTTCGTCGGCGAGCTGGGCCAGCGCCGGGTAGACCGCGCCCGGGCTGGGCCGCCAGGCGCCGCCGCTGCGCTCCTCGATCTCCGACATGATCTGGTAGCCGGTGCGCGGGCCTTCCCGCAGCAGCGCCAGGATCGCGGCCCGGACGTCGCCGCGGCCGGCCTTGGCGCCGCGCGAGGGGCCCGGAGGCCCAGGCCACCAGCTCCCCCACGGCCCGCCGGAACCGCCCCACTGCCCCGGGCCCTTGGGTCCCACGAACCCTTTCCCCCACGGGCCGCCATGACCGGCCATCCCGGCCACGGCCCGCTTGAGCTCGCGCAGGTCGTCCAGCGAGCACAGCGCGTCGAACAGGCCCGGATCGAACTCCCAGCCCTTCCACTTCGGTGTCGGCATCCCGCACCTCCGCTCCCACGTTCGCGATACGATCACGATATATCGACAGCGTACGTCGTGTTCGCGCTGATGACAAGATATGTCTCGATCAGGGTACCGGCTGCGCTTCCCCTGAGCTGACGGAGGGCAGGGCCGGCATGGGCTGGAAGAACCTGGGCGAGGAGCCGGTCGTCGAGACGCCGTGGTTCCGGCTGAACCTGGCCGAGGTGGAACTGCCCGGCGGGCGGCGCCTGGACCACTACCTGCTCCGCCTGCCCCCGGTCGTGCTGGCGGCGGTCCTCGACTCCCGCGACCGGGTACTGCTGCTGTGGCGGCACCGTTTCATCCCCGGCTCCCGGGGCTGGGAACTGCCGTCGGGCATCGCCGACCCGGCCGAGGACCTGGAGGCCGCCGCCGCCCGGGAGGTACTCAAGGAATCCGGCTGGGAACCGGCGCGGCTACGGCTGCTGATGCGGCTGGAGCCCTCCGGTGGCCTGACCGATTCGGTGCACCACGTCTACTGGACCGAGCAGGCCGTGCACCGTGGTGAGCCCGCCGCCGCCTTCGAGGCTGAGCGGATCGAATGGCTCCCGCTGCGCCAGGTCCCCGCGTTGATCGCCGATGGCCAGGTCCGCGCGGCCAGCACGGTCGCGGCCCTGCTTTACATGCACTACCGGCGTCCCGGGCCGTGAGCGGCCCGGCGCTCTGGCCCCGCCTAGCCGGGCAGAGCGTCCTTGACGTCGTGCGCGGCGTCCTTGACCGTGTGCTCAAGGCGCTTGGTTTGCCGCTTGTTCCATTCGACCAGGCGCTCGATGCTGCGAGCCTGGTTTTCCCTGGCGGCCTTTCCCCCCGTGACCAGGACGATGATGAGCGTGATCGCGTAGGTGTAGAAGCGGGGGTCACGCAGCAGGCGGATCAGCAGGCCCAGCCCGATCCCGACCAGGATCATGCTCTGCCGACGCTTGTCCCGCGATGGTCCGGCGGACGCCCCGTCGGCCTTGCGCTCCGGCCTGACGTCAATCGTCATGTCGATCCCTTTCGGTCAAGGCCAGTCTGTTGCGGGTCCCGGCGGCAGTCAACGGGTGGTCACGGCTGGCGGGCGGCCGATCAGCTCGATCAGCCCCAGCACCACGAGCAGCAGGACGGCCAGCAGGATGACCACCAGGGCGGTGGGCCGGTCCCAGAACACGAAGATCAGCGCGGCGAGGGCCACGGCGCCGATCCGCAGGGCCGTACGGTGCGCGTAGGTCCACCGGCCCACCGGTCCGGTGGATACCCCCTGGCGCTCGCCGGCCCGGCGGACCCAGTCGAATCCTGACGTGACGGCCCTCCGGGTGCGCACCGCGGCCGCCGAGGGCCCGGTGAAGAACGCGCCGATCGCCACCACCAGGCCCAGCACCAGCAGAGTGCGCAGCGCGGTCCTGATGAAGCGGACGAAGGTATCGAAGATCACGGACGCGGCGTCCGGCGGCAGCACGTTGCTCGGGACGCTGCTGAGGTAGATGCTGCGGGCCAGCAGCAGGCCCAGGCCCAGCACCAGCATGGCCGCGGCGAACCCCAGCCCGGTCCCGATCAGGGCGCGGCGGCGGCGCCGTGCGACAAAAACCCCCGCGGCCAGCAGCACCAGCGTCAGGATCGGCAGCACGATCTTCAGGTCGTTGATCAGCCGGTAGCCGGCCTGCGCCTTGTCCAGGTACTTCGCGGAGAACAGCGCCAGCGTCGGGTGGATCGACGGGAGCCTGTTGACCAGCGTGAACCCCTGCGCGGCCAGGTCCTGCTTGACGATGGCGACGAACGGGGCCAGGTCGAGGACCACCTGGCCGTTCTTGACGTTGACCGCCTTACTCCGCCCCGACAGCACGTTATTCAGCCCCTGATGGGCCTTGGTGTTGACCTGGACCCAGGCGCGGGCGAACCGCGGGCCCGTGACGATCTTGTGCACCTCGTTGTGGATGTACCCGGCCACCCCGCTGGCCAGCGACGGGGCGACCGACTGCAGCAGCGAGCTGACCCGGGACAGGCCCTTGTCGTTCAGCGCCGCGACGGCCTGATCGGTATACCCCTCCACGTTCAGCTTGTCGGTAATCGCGGTCGTGAGCTTGTCGGTCAGCGCGTTCTGGACCGCTCGCTCGTGGATCAGCGGCCCGATGTTCGCGACGTAGCGATTGGTGTCGGAGACCTGGTTGGCCGTCCAGACCGCGATCACGGAGACCGGGGCGAGCACGCAGCCGATGACGATGAGCAGCGCCGACACCGGGGTGCGCCAGCTCATCCGGTGCCGCCGGGCGGAACGCTCCGGTTCGGCTTGCTCGTCGTGGCTGGTGTCGCGTTCTCCAGCCATGCTCTCCGCCTCGCTGCTGGTGTCAGCCAAGGTCCACCTCTTGCCGCACCCCCCAGTTCGACCGCCGGCTCGCCGATCACCGCGCTGGATTCACCACTCAGTCTTTCACTGTGGCCGAGCAGGGCAGGCCGTGCCTCACCCGGCCGGGGTGAGTCAGGGCTTGCGGGCCACCTCGTGGGTGTTGTTCGCGGTCGGGATGCCGGCGCCGATGCCGGGGGAACTGCCGGATGCCCGCCGCGGCCATGTAGCTTCCCCTCTCCTGGGTTACGCCACCCTAGCCGGGGACTTCCGCGGCCGGGTGCTCCGGCAACCCGATGCGCCGGAGCTGCGCGAGGTCGGCCGGGCCGAGCCGTTCCAGCAGGCTGATCACGGCGCAGTTGGCCCGGACCTGCTCCGCGCTGGTGGCGCCGAACAGCACGCTGGCGACGGCCGGGTTGGTGAACGGGAAGGCCAGGGCCAGCGCGGCCGCGGTGGTATGCAGCCCGCCGGCCAGGCTGGCGAGTTCCCCGGCCGCCGCCACGGCCGCCGCGACCCGGGGGTCGGCTAGCGTCCCGGCGGCGCGGCCCGTGGCCGGGCCTGCCAGGTACTTGCCGCTGAGCACGCCGCCGGCCAGGCAGAACGAGGCGATCACCCCGGCGCCTGACGTTTCGAGGGCCCGGGTCATGACGGGATCGTCGACCCAGGACCGGCGCACCAGGCTGTAGGGCAGCTGGATCGCGCAGGGCGGCATCACGCCGAGGCCGGCCGCTGCCTCGCCGGCCTGGACGGCGAGGCCGGCGGGCCAGTTCACCAGGGCCCACGCGCGGGCCTTCCCCGCGGTGACCAGCCCGGCGGTGCCGGCGACGAGGTCGGTCACGGCCATGCCCTGCGGCGGCGCGTTCGCGTAGATCACGTCGACGTAGTCGAACCTCATCCGCTGCAGTGACGCGTCCAGTTCCGCGGCGGCGCTCTGTTCCGGCCAGAACTCCCACCACAGCTTGTTGGCCACCACCGTCTCGTCCCGGCGCAGGCCCGCGCCGCGGAACAACTCCCCGAACACCACCTCCGAGTACCCGGTCCGCATCGGAGCCGTGCCGGTCTCGTCGTCGTAACGGGCATCGTCGAAGAAGTTGATCCCCTCATCGCGGGCCGCCCGCACGATGGCCACGCCAGTCTCGGCGGGCAGCCGCTCATACGTGCGCCACGAGCCGAGCGACAAGGGTGACACTTCTATCCCGGCCCGGCCCAGCGGCCGGGAACCCGGGACACCGGCTGGCATCCTGTTTCCCTCCGGGCGACGGCCGCCCTGTGCTGGCTCAACTCATACCATCTCCGCGGCCGGTCAGGCGGCGCGCGCCGCGTACAGGTGCCGCCGGCCGGGGCGCCCGGGTGACTCAGCGTTAGGCTGCGCTGGTGTGACGGACAGCATCGACCCGGTAGCGCACAACCGCGCGGCCTGGGACCGCGAGGTTGACAACGACAACGAGTGGACCCGGCCGGTCGGGCCCGAGGTCATCGCCCGGGCGCGGGCCGGGGACTGGTCGGTAGTGCTCATCGGCTACGAGCCCGTGCCGCGCGAGTGGTTCCCCGCCGACCTGGCCGGCGTGCCGGTGCTGTGCCTGGCGTCCGGCGGCGGGCAGCAGGGCCCGGTCCTGGCCGCCGCGGGCGCGGCCGTGACCGTGTTCGATAACTCGCCGCGGCAGCTGGCCCGCGACGAGGAGGTGGCCGACCGGGACGGGCTGGCTATCCGCACGGTGCTCGGCGACATGCGCGACCTGAGCGCCTTTCCCGGCGCCAGCTTCGATGTGGTCTTCAACCCGGTCTCGAACGTGTTCTGTCTCGACCTCGCCCCGGTCTGGCGGGAGGCGTTCCGGGTGCTGCGGCCGGGCGGCATCCTGCTCGCCGGGTTCATGAACCCCGACGTCTTCATCTTCGATGACGAGGCGCTGGAGCGCGGGGAACTCGTGGTGCGCCATCCGCTGCCGTTCAGCTCCCTCGACCTGCCCGACGCCGAACGGAAGCGCGTCTACGGCGACGGCCCGGTCGAGTTCAGCCACTCTCTGACCGAGCAGATCGGCGGCCAGCTGGCCGCCGGCTTCATCCTCACCCACCTGGGCGAGGCACCTCATCACTGGGGCCCCACCGCGCGGTACCTGCCCGGTTATTTCGCCACTCGCGCGGTCAAGCCCGGCTGACCCGTCCAAGGTAATGTCCTCGAAAGAGGCGGCTGATGGACGGTTCCGTGATGGCAACGCGGTACTGGCACCGCACCGATGACGGGCGGGCCCAGTGCGACGTGTGCCCGCGGGCCTGCCGTCTGCGGGACGGGCAGCGCGGGTTCTGTTTCGTGCGGATGGGCCAGGACGGCGCGGTCGTGCTGACCACCTACGGGCGCTCCAGCGGCTACTGCGTCGACCCGGTCGAGAAGAAGCCGCTCAACCACTTCCTGCCGGGGTCGCCGGTGCTGTCGTTCGGCACGGCCGGGTGCAACCTGGGCTGCCGGTTTTGCCAGAACTGGGACATCTCCACGTCACGGGAGACCGACACGCTGGCCGACGCGGCATCGCCGGAAGCGATCGCCGCCACCGCGGCCGAGCTTGGCTGCCGCAGCGTGGCGTTCACTTACAACGACCCGGTTATCTTCATGGAATACGCGATGGACGTGGCCGACGCGTGCCGGGAGCTCGGCATCAAGGCGGTGGCGGTGACGGCCGGGTACATGTGCGCGGAGCCCCGGGCCGAGTTCTACCGGCACATGGACGCGGCGAACGTGGACCTGAAGGGATTCACCGACGGCTTCTACCGCCGGGTGTGCCTGGGGAAGCTGGACCCGGTGCTGGAGACCCTGCGGTACCTCAGGCACCAGACCGGCGTGTGGCTCGAAATCACCAACCTGCTGATTCCCGGGCTGAACGACGCCGACGAGGAGATCGACGCCATGACCCGGTGGGTGGTGCGGCACCTGGGCCCGGACGTGCCCCTGCACTTCACCGCGTTCCACCCGGACCACAAGCTGCGGGACCGGCCGGGCACCCCGCCCCAGACGCTGGCCCGGGCCCGGCGCATCGCCCTCGGCAACGGCGTCCGCTACGCCTACACCGGCAACGTGCACGACGCGGCGGGCCAGAGCACCTACTGCCACGGGTGCGGCGAGCTGGTGATCGAGCGCGACCGGTACCGCCTGGGCGCCTACCGGGTCATCGGCGACGGCCGGTGCGCGGGCTGCGGCACGCGCGTGCCCGGCGTGTTCGACGGGCCCGCCGGGACATGGGGCCGCCGACGGCGGCCGGTGCGGCTGGCCACGCCCGGCAGGCGAGGTCGGGCCGCCGGCGTTAAAGTCGGGCAGTGACTAACGCGGAGCCACCGCCGGGTCCGAAGAGGCGAGGGTTCGGGACGGGACGGCTGGAGGCGTTCAGCGACGGCGTGTTCGCCATCGCCATCACCCTGCTGGTCCTCGAGATCGCCATCCCGGCCAGCGCCGGGCAGCATCTGCTGCGCTCGTTCATCGACGAGTGGCCCTCGTACCTGGCCTACATAGTCAGCTTCTCGAGCATCGGCGCCATGTGGCTCGGGCACAACGCGGTCACCGAGTACCTCGAGCACGTGGACGCCACGTTCGTGCGCCTGAACCTGTTGTTCCTGCTGTTCGTCTCGTTCCTGCCCTTCCCCACCAAGCTGTTTGGCGAGTTCATCCACCTGGAGAGTGCGGAACGCGTCGCGGTCACGATCTACGGCGTCTCCCTCCTGCTGACCGCGACCCTGCTGGCGGTCCTCTGGCGCTACGCGCGCCGGGCGAGGCTCGTGCGCCCCGATGCGAGCGACGAGGAGATCCGGCTGCTGACTCAGCGCCTCACCCCGGGCCTGGCCGGCTACCTGATCCTGATCGTGGTCGGGCTGTTCGTCCCGGTCGCCGCCGTCTTCGGCTACTTCGCCATCGCCATCTTCTACATCATCCCGTTCCGGGAGGTACGCCCGGCCCTTCTGTTCTGGCGCCAGGCGCGCCGGCCACCGCGCTCGTGACCTGGAGGCCGGGCGCCGACCTGCCACCGACGCAATCGAGGAGTGTGCTGAGATGACCGAGCCCGTTCCGCGCGTGGTCGCCGGCGGCAACATCGGCCCGGTGGACGCCACCGTCGTGCCCCGGTACGCCGGGGAGGCCACGTTCGCCCGGCTGCCGCGGCTCGGCGAGGTGGCGCGCGCCGACGTCGCCGTGCTGGGCGTGCCGTTCGACAGCGGGGTCAGCTACCGGCCCGGGGCCCGCTTCGGCCCGGGCCACATCCGGGAGTCGTCGCGGCTGCTGCGCCCGTACAACCCGGCCCTGCAGGCGTCGCCGTTCGCCAGCCAGCAGGTCGCCGACGCCGGCGACCTGGCGGTCAACCCGTTCAGCATCGACGAGGCCATCGTCGCTGTCGAGCGCGCCGCCCGCGGCCTGCTGGAGCAGGCGGGGCGCCTGCTGGTCCTGGGCGGCGACCACACGATCGCGCTGCCGCTGCTGCGCGCCGTGTCCGCGGCGCACGGCCCGGTGTCCGTGGTCCACTTCGACGCGCACCTCGACACCTGGGACACCTACTTCGGCGCGGCCTACACGCACGGCACGCCGTTCCGCCGCGCGTCCGAGGAGGGCCTGCTGGACCGGTCGGGGTGCCTGCACGTCGGCGTCCGCGGCTCGCTGTACACCGACGCCGACCTGACCCAGGACTCCGGGCTGGGCTTCCAGCACATCGCGGCCCCCGACGTGGAGCAGCTCGGCGTGCCCGGCATGGTCGAGCGGATCCGGCAGCGGGTCGGCGGCCGGCCGGTGTACGTGTCGGTCGACATCGACGTGCTCGACCCGGCGCACGCGCCGGGCACCGGGACCCCGGAGGCGGGCGGGCTGACCAGCCGGGAACTGCTCGCCACGCTGCGCTCCTTCGCCGGGCTGAACCTCGTCGGCGCCGACATCGTGGAGGTGGCGCCCGCCTACGATCACGCGCAGATCACCGGCATCGCCGCCGCGCACGCCGGCTACGAGCTGCTGTCCGCGCTCGCCGCGGGGAAGGCCGCGCGATGAGCGCGGGCGACGGGACCGTGACCGTGCTGGCCTGCTGCCAGCTCGCCCCGGTGCTCGGTGACCCGGCGGCGAATCGCGAGCTCGCCGCGGACGCGGTCGCGCGCGCCGCGGCGCGGGGCGCTGGCGTGGTCGTCCTGCCCGAGCTGGTCTCCAGCGGCTATGTCTTCGCCAGCCGGGCCGAAGCCGCCGCCAGCGCCGAGCCGGCCGGCGGCCCGACGGTGACCCTGTGGGTCCGGCTGGCTGCCGAGCACCAGATCGTCATCGTGGGCGGCTTC
>Ga0126383_10002112_pt1 | contig 12738 bp, 11 predicted proteins | sample PanSoiMetPlot_35_FD_96882 | JGI IMG/M metagenome (GOLD analysis project Ga0126383, IMG submission 96882) | Tropical forest soil microbial communities from Panama - MetaG Plot_35 | ecosystem: Environmental > Terrestrial > Soil > Tropical forest > Bulk soil | place: Panama | collected 2016-02-17
GCCATCAGCCGCGAGACGTCGTAGCCGGCGACGTTCTTCATCACCCGCCCGCCGAACGAGAGATCCTGTCCGCGGCCGTCCATGATCCGCACGCCGAGAACGAAATCGCGCAGCGCGCCCGACGCGGCCCGGCGTGGCCCCGACAGCCCCACCGCGACCGCGCCGCCGATCGTGGCTGCCTCGCCGAAGTGCGGCGGCTCGAACGCGAGCATCTGCCGCTCCGCGGCGAGCGCCGCCTCGACCGCGGCGAGCGGAGTCCCGCCGCGCACGGTGATCACGAGCTCGGTCGGGTCGTAGGCGACGACCCCGACGTAGCGCCGGGTGTCCAGGATCTCGCCAAGGAGCGACTGGCCGTAGAAATCCTTGGTCCCCCCGCCGCGCAGGCGCAGGGGCTTGCCGGCCGAGCCCGCGGCCTTGACCCTTTCAGCGAACGCCGCGAGGACCTGCTGCATCCGCGGGGCTAGAACCGCGGCAGATCGGCGTGCGGGAGCGCGCCGCGGCGCACCACCATCTTGCCGTACTCGGCGCAGCGACGCAGCGTGGGAATGTTCTTCCCGGGGTTGAGGAGCCCGTCCGGGTCGAACGCGCGCTTCACGCCGCGGAAGCGCTCGAGCTCGGGACCGGTGAACTGCACGCACATCGAGTTGATCTTCTCCACGCCGACGCCGTGCTCGCCGGTGATCGTGCCGCCGACCGCCACGCACTTCTCGAGCACCTCGGCCGCGAACTGCTCGGTGCGGTGCAGTTCGTCGGGATCGTTCGCGTCGAAGAGAATCAGCGGATGCAGATTGCCGTCACCGGCGTGGAAGACGTTCGGGCAGCGCAGCCTGTACTTCTTCTCCATCTCGCCGATGAAGTCCAGCATCTCCCCGAGCTTGCGGCGCGGAATCGTCCCGTCCATGCAGTAGTAATCGGGGGAGATCCGCCCCACCGCCGGGAACGCCGCTTTCCGGCCGGCCCAGAAGAGGTCCCGCTCGGCCTCGCTCTGCGAGACCCGGGTCGCCGTCGCGCCCGCGGCGCGCAGCACGTCGATCATGCGCGCGATCTCCTCCTCGACCTCCGCGGGTGTGCCGTCGGACTCGCAGAGGAGGAGGGCCTTCGCGTCGAGGTCGTAGCCGGCGTGCACGAACTCCTCGACCGCGCGCGCCGCCGGCTGGTCCATCATCTCGAGCCCGGCCGGGACAATGCCGGCCGCGATCACCGAGGCCACCGCGTCGCCCGCCTTCTCCACGTCGTCGAACGACGCGAGGATCACGCGGCATGCTTCGGGCCGCGGGATCAGGCGGACGGTCACCTCGGTGATCACGGCGAGCATGCCTTCGGAGCCGGTCACGAGCGCGAGGAGATCGTACCCGGGCGCGTCGAGCGCTTCGGAGCCGAGCTCGACCGCGTCGCCCTCGATCGTGAATCCGCGCACCCGCAGCACGTTGTGCACGGTAAGCCCGTACTTGAGGCAATGCACGCCACCCGAGTTCTCGGCCACGTTGCCGCCGATCGTGCAGGCAATTTGCGACGACGGATCGGGAGCGTAATAGAGGCCATACGGGTCCGCGGCCTCCGTGATCGCGAGGTTGCGGACCCCCGGCTGCACGCGCGCGATCCGCGCGACCGGATCGACGGCAAGGATGCGCTTCATCTTGGCGAGCGAGAGGAGCACGCCGTCGCCCGACGGCAGCGCGCCGCCGGACAGCCCGGTGCCGGCCCCGCGCGCGATGACCTGTACCTTGAGCGCGTGACAGGTCTGGAGGACGAACCGGACCTCGTCTTGGTCCGCCGGCAACGCGACGATCATCGGCAGCTCGCGGTAGGCGGAGAGGCCGTCGCACTCAAACGGCCGCGTGTCTTCCTCCTGGAAGAGCACTGCCGCGCCCGGCAGGCGAGCCTGCAGCCGGCCCACAATCTCTGCCTGGCGGACCCGGTTAATGCCCTGCGCGCGGTCGTTCATCTCTGCCCTAGGCCTTCGCGACCTCGTGCTTTCCCATCAGCTCGAGGGCCTTGACGAGCCCCGAGTGATCCCAGGCAGCGCCGCCGTTCGCGACGCACGCGCTGAAGAGCTGCTGCGTGCCCGCGGTGTTCGGCAGCGCCAGGCCGAGCGCGCGAGCCCCGGCGAGCGCGAGGTTGAGGTCCTTCTGATGCAGCTCGATGCGGAAGCCGGGCTGGAAGGTGCGCTTGATCATGCGCTCGCCGTGCACCTCCAGGATCCGCGACGCAGCGAAGCCTCCCATCAGCGCCTGCCGGACCTTCGCGGGATCGGCGCCCGCCTTCGACGCGAAGAGGAGCGCCTCGCCCACCGCTTCGATCGTCAGCGCGACGATGATCTGGTTCGCGACCTTGCACGTCTGCCCGTCGCCGTTGCCGCCGACGAGCGTGATGTTCTTGCCCATCAGCTCGAATAGCGGCTTCACCCGATTGAACGCTGCCTCCGGGCCGCCGACCATGATCGTGAGCGTCGCCTGCTTCGCGCCCACCTCGCCGCCCGACACCGGCGCGTCGAGGTAGTCGCAGCCGAGCTCGTTGACGCGCTTCGCGAATTCCTTGGTCGCGAGCGGTGCGATCGAGCTCATGTCGACCACCGTCTTGGCGCGCGCAAGGCCCTCGGTAAGCCCATTCGCGCCGAACAGCACCTTCTCGACATCGGGCGTGTCCGGCAGCATCAGAAACGTCGTGTCGGCCTTCTGCGCCACCTCCTTCGGCGACGCGCATGGCTTGCCGCCCTTGTCCTTCAGTTCCTGCGGGACGCCGGAGCGGCTGTAGAGATGAAGCTCGTGCCCCGCCGCGGCGAGATGCCCCGCCATGGGCTTGCCCATGATGCCGAGGCCGATGAAACCCAGCTTTGCCACGTTCGCCTCCTACACTATAGATAACGCTTCAGCCAGCCCAGGCTCTCGCCGGTGGTCCTCGTCGGCGCGTATTCCGCGCCGATCCATCCGTCGTAGCCGAGGCGATCGATCCAACCGAACAGAAAATCGAAATTCACCTCGCCGGTCCCGGGCTCGTGACGGTCCGGCGCGTCGGCGAACTGGATGTGGCCGATCCGGGCGAGATTCGCTTCGATCGTCCGCGCGAGATCGCCTTCCATGGCCTGCATGTGAAAGATGTCGTACTCGACCTTGAGGTTCGCCGCCCCGACCTCGCGGATGAGGTCGAGCGCCTGCGCCGTCGTGTTCAGATAGAACCCGGGCATCGCCCGCGCGCTGATCGGCTCGACCAGCGCCGTCATCCCCGCGTCGGCGAACGCCGCGGCGGCGTAGCGCAGATTCTCCACGATCGCCGCGCGCACCCGGGCCGGATCCGCGCCGGCGGGTGGAATGCCCGCGAGGCAGTTCACGCGCGGACAGCGGAGCGCCTTGGCGTAGCCGAGCGCGGTCGTCACGCTCTCGCGGAACTCGGCTGTCCGGTCCGGGTGGCATGCGATGCCCCGTTCGCCCTTCTCCCGGTCGCCTGGCGGCAAGTTGAAGAGCACTACCTCGACCGCCGATTGCTCGGCCGCCTCCTTGAGGTCGGCGTGGGCGTGTGCGTACGGAAACGGAAGCTCGACCGCGCGAAAACCGGCCCGGCGCGCCGCGGCGAAGCGGTCCAGGAAATCGACTTCGGTGAACAGGAACCCGAGGTTCGCGGCGAACTTGGGCACGGGGGGATCTCCGTCGGCTGATGCTAGTGGCGCCGCTTGGCGCGGTCAATGCCCCGCGCCGAAGATGCCCGAGGCGGCGACGACCAGCACCAAGATCTCCGCGATGCAGATCGCCGCTAGCGCTCGCTCGCGAGCGCGCACGAACACCGCCAGGACGCGCGCGTAGCACAGGATCGTGACCGCCCCGAGGATCGCGACGCCGACGAAATTCAGGAGGTCGCTCTCGTCTAGCCGCGCGATCCACGCCCAGCCGGACGGCGCGCCCGTCGCGGCCAAGTACTCGCTGACCGGCAGGCCCCAGTAGCGGGGCAGATCGGCGAGCGCGATCCCTGGCGGCACCAGCCCGGTCACGTACACGAGGAAACTCGCCACGAGCGCCGCGAACCCGATGCGGGCGCCGACATCGAGCCAATCCGCGTAGAGGCGCTGTTCGGGAGATGCGTAGTCGCGCTCCGTAGTCATTGCAGTCTCCCGCTACTCCGAGATCCCGAGGCCCTTGGTGAGCGCGCGGACGCCGGCGATCGCGAGCAGAACGAGCATGATCCGATGCGCTATCGCGGATCGCATGCGTTGCAGCAGATGCACCCCGACGCGCGCACCGAGCATGACGCCGAGGATCGAAGGCACGTGAAGGATCGGCAGGAGCGCCCCGTGGTTCAGGTAGACCCACGCGGCGGACGTGTTGCTGATCGAGATGGCGAGGGTGCTCGTCCCGACGGCAAGCTTGATCGGCACGCCCATGACGAGGTTCAGCGCCGGGACGTTCGCCCAGCCGGCGCCCAGGCCGAGCATGCCGCCCATCAGGCCGATGGCCGCGAATGCCGCGAGCCCCGACGGCGTCCGGTGCGCCTGCCAATCGATGTCCCGCGCTTCGGCGCGGTCGTGAAATACGCCGGACAGCCTGAGCGCAACGCTCAAGGCGTCGGGCTGCGATGCGCGCGGGCCGTCGACACCCGGCATCCGCCACGTGAGCAGGACGATGAGCAGCACGACGGCGCCCAGGGCCGTCTTCACGATTGCCGTCGGCAGCGCGAGGCCTACCATCGCCCCGAAGATCGCGGTCGTCGAACCCGCTAGCGCGAGCGGCAAGGCGAGCCGCAAGCTCGCGAAGCCTCTGCGGAGCAGCTCGGGCGCGGCGGAGAGCGAGCCGGACAGGGCGAGCAGCAGCCCCGCGCCGCGCACGAAGTCGAGGTGGAAGGGGAAGAACCCGGCGACGATTGGCACGAAGAGGACCCCGCCGCCGACCCCCGCGAGTACCGCCACGATCCCGAGCAGGAAGGTCACGGTGAAGAGCGCGATCGGCCAGACCCACCACGGCGCCGCCCACGCCTCCGCCGCCGAGACCGTTGCCGGCGCGAGGGCGGCGAGGACTAGGATTGCGAACGAAGGGGCGCGTGTCATCACACCGGTCCGTCGACCGAGGCGTCCACCGGACCACCCCTAGGGCACGGCGTCAACATCGTCGGTGCGCCAATTCTCCGCAGGTCTCCTCGCCGCCGATCAATACAACGGTTCGCGGTAGAAGACGAGAATCGCGCTGATCAGCAACAAGGCACCGACGGACGCCAGCCCCGCCGCACGCGAGTCCCGCGCTCTGCCTGATTCCGCGAGGCGAAGCTCCAGCCACCGGCCCGCCGCCATGAGGATGGCGAGCAGGCCCATGGCGAGATGCGTCGACTGGATCAGGTAATCGCTCCTGATCTCGAACTGCGCATGGGCGTGGGTGAGGAGAAGTAGGCCGCCAAGCGCGCAGAGCACCGGGAACACGAAGCGCAGGCGCTTCGCGCCCTCGCCACCGGTGCGCGCGCGAGCTTCCACGATCCCGACCGCGAAGGCGAGCGCAGTCGCGAGTCGGTGCTGCAGGATCTCCCCGTTGCCGAACGTGCTCTCCCAGAAGCCGATCGGGCCGAGCGGCCAGACCTCGGCGTCGCTCCGGAAGAAGAGGAACATGCCCAATGCGACGAAGCCGAGCGGCCAGTATCGCGCCCAGCGGAAGCCGCGCCGATAGGAGAGCAGCGCGAGCAACCCCGTCGCTGCGAGGAGGATGCCGGAGACGTTGTGGTTGTAGTCGGACCACTGCGTCGCCGCGAGCGACGGGACGCGCCCGACCAGCGCCACGCGCCCGGGCTCACCAGCTAGCAACGCCACGTGCGTCGGCGATTCGAGCCGCGGCCATTTGGGGGCGAACATCCCGAGCACGTCCGCCACGCTGGCGGTGAGCCCCGGGATGTCCACCGCCGGGGGCTGGGAAGAGAGCGTCGCGGCCCCGAAGACGATCGCGAAAAGCAGGAAGGCTTCGGCTTCGACATAAAGCGGCACTCCGGTGCCGATCTCCGTGGCGCGAGGGTCGCGCAGCCATCGCCGCCCGGCAGAGAAGTTCATCGCCGCGAAGCCGAGCGCGAGAAGGAGCAGGAACGCCTTCGCCACGATCAAGCTCCCGTAGCCCGTGCCGAAGAGGCTGTCCCAAGCGGGAACGTATCGTGTTGCCATCGCAAAGCCGGTCACCAACAGCCCGGCCACAGCGCCCACGCCCAAGGCGGAAAAGCGCGTGACGGCGATCGGCCAGAAATGCGCGGCTGCGGCGTCCGACTTGCGCAAGCGCGAGAGCGCGAGGAGTTGCACGACACCACCGACCCACACTGCCGCCGCGAGCTGATGGACGACGGTCAGTGTCATCAGCGCGCCCCGAGCCTCGAAGCGCCCGACCGCGTGCACGAGCCAGGCGCCACTCACAACGAGGGGCACGGTCAGGGCGACCAGGAGCGCCCACCTCATCGGCGACGAAGGCCGCCGCAAGAGGCGTGCACTCGCCAACGCGAGGCTCGCCGCGAGCGCGACGCGCACCGCGCCGGCGTCGAACTGGACCGTCGTCGCGTAGGCCTCCCACGGCAGCTCGCCGAACGTCGCCGCGACCTCCGTCGCCTGCGTCAGCAGCTTGGCCGCCTGGGCGGCCGCGAGCAACCAGGCGCCGAAGCGCAGGAGCCCGACCCATCGTCGCAGCATGGCGGGGCTGGACCGCGTGAGCTCAGTGTGGATGCGCAGAACAAATCCACCCCAGAACAGGCTGCCCACCACGATGCACAGGCCGATCAGCGCCAAGCCCCCCATCAGGTCGTCGAGGAAATTCGCCACGCCCTGGAAGTCCATGACGTATCGGCGTTACTTCGCGACCTGGAAGCGGATCACGTCGTCGGTCAGGTGGCCGTCGACGGCAAAGACCCGGTACTTGAGCGCGTAGCGTCCCTCGGCCAGCGCTGGAAGCGACACGACCAGTTCGCCGGGCGCCGCACCGGCGCGGACCGCGAGCACCTGCCGCGCGTTGCTCTCCGTCACGAGAAAGACGCGGGAGAGGGCGACCTCGATGCCGCTGTTGAAGCGCAACGTCACGCTCGTCGCGACCCCCGCTGTGACGGGCGACTGCTGCAGCGACGAGCCGATGATGACCGCGTGCGCGCGGGCGTCGACGATCGCGAAAGCGAGTGCGGCGGCCAGCAGCAACGCCGCCACCCGGCCTCCCGCGCGGCTGGAGCGAGACGTGCCGACCACGGCTTGTCCGGTCTAGCCCCTATCCGGTCCGCGCTTTGAGCGCGTGCCCGGCGAGGGTCTTGCCGAGATCCCACACCGCCCCCGGGATCCTATGGCAATCGGCGATGACGGCCGCCATGGCGGAGACGATCCAGTTCACGTCCCGCTCGTCGATGACGAGGGGCGGCAGGAGCTTGATCACGTTGATCCCGTGTCCCGCCACCTGGGTCAGGATGCGATGATCCCGGAACAGCGGAATCGCGACCATCTGGCAGAACAAGCCCTTGGTCGCCGCCTCGAGCAGGTTCCACGCGGCCCGGAGCGACAGGCTTTGCGGCGCGTCGAACTCGAGCCCGATCATGAGACCCTTGCCCCGTACCTCCTTGAGGAACTCGTGCGTCCCGATGAGGGCGCGCAGCGATGCGACGAGCTGCTCGCCGCGCAGCGCCGCGTTGTCGACCAGCCGTTCCGCTTCGATCACCTCCAGCGCCGCGAGGCCGGCGGCCATGGCCATGTTGTTCTTCGAGAACGTGGAGCCGTGCACGACTGCGCGGTCCATGCGATCGAACACCGCATCCATGACGTGCTTCCGCATCGCGACCGCGCCGACCGGAATGAAGCCGCCGGAGAGCGACTTCGCCATGAGGATCATGTCCGGCGCGACGCCCCAATGGTCCAAGGCCCAGAATCTGCCGGTACGGCCGAGCCCGGTCTGGATCTCGTCGGCGACAAACAGGGTGCCGTACTTCGCACAGAGGCGCGCCGCCTCCGGCAGGTAGGTGTCGCCCGGAATGTTCACGCCCTTGCCCTGGATCGGCTCGACGATGAACGCAGCCACGTCGCGGCGGCGCAGCGCTTGGTCGAGCGCGCCGAGGTCGTCGAACGGGACGCTCGCGCACTTCGGCAGCAGCGGCTCGAAGCCGTCGCGGAAGATCCGCTCGCCGTTCAGCGACAGTGCGCCGGTGGTGAGGCCGTGGAAGCCGTGCTCGCAGTAGACGATCGTCTCCCGCCGCGTGGCATAGCGGCCGAACTTGATCGCCGCCTCCACGGCCTCCGCGCCGGAGTTACAGAAGAAGACCCGGTCGAGGCCGGGCGGGCTGAGGTTCACGATCCGTTCCGCCAGCAGACCGCTCAACGGCGAGACGTCGAGCTGGACGAGGTCGGGCAAGTCGTGCGCGAGGACGTCTTGCAGCGCGGCGACCACGCGCGGATGGTTGCGTCCGAGGGCAAAGACCCCGAAGCCGCTCAGCAGATCCAGATATTCGTTGCCGTCCTCGTCGACGAGGTACGGGCCGCGGGCCTTCACATAACGGCGATCGTAGCCGATCGCCCGCAGCACCCGGACCATCTGGGCGTTCAGGTAACGCTCGTGGAGCGCGAAGTTTTCGCCGCAGCGCAGTGCGAGCAGCTCGGAAGGAAGCGGCATTAAATCGCTTCGAGCGTGACGGGAGATCTGTACACGCAGCGCATTCTAGTGCCTCACGCCCTGTCCTTTACGTCGCGCGCACCGCTCTCGCCGGCGTCGAGCAGGAAGCCAGGGCCCATTCGCGGTGCGGCAGCGCTCAGGGTTCGCAGGGCGGCACGGAAGCAGCGGGCGATGCGCACGATCCCGGCGAACTCAGCCGGGTGCAACAACGCGAGGCCGAATAACCGCGCGAGCCCGACGGTGCCGCCCTCGCCCGTCGCACGCACCAACGCTTGCGGCAACGGCAACTCGGAGGGGTCAGCGATGGCGCGGATCGCGAGAAACGGCAGCCGGCGCTCGCGGGCGCCGGCGGCGACGGCCGCAGTCTCCATGTCGACGGCGATCGCGCCGTGGGTCCGCGCGAGGGTGCTCTTGTCCTCCGCGCTCGCGACCAAGCGGTCGACGGTCAGCAAGGGCTCAGTTCGCACGGTGAAGTCACTCGCGAGGGCCTCGTGAGCGCGCGATCGCCACGCGGCCGGCGCGTCGAACGCCTCGCCGCGGGCGTCGAGGACCGTGCTCGGCAGGCAGAGATCGCCCGCGCGGAGACCGGGCGCGAGGCCGCCCGCGCAGCCCCAGCTCACGAGGCCCCGCGCCCCTCGCTCGACGAGCACGCTGACGGCGTGCCTCGCACGCTTGACCCCGGTCCCGCAGACGCAGACGAGGCTGTGGTCATCGAGCCGCACGCATTCGCCGAGCCGTGGCGCCGGCGCGATGAGGCTCCGGCCCTCCGTGGGGAGGGCGACGACGATGCCCGCGATCGCACTGATCACGCGGCCGTGCCGAGCTCGCGCCGCAGTCGGGCGAGCGCCCAGAGCGGGAAATACCTGCTGTAGCCGTGGTACTTGAGATAGAAGACCCGCGGGAAGCCGGGTGCGGTGAACCAGTCGTCCTCCCACAACCCGTCTGCTCGCTGGGAATGAAGGAGATAGTGCGCGCCGCGCCGTACCTCCGGCGAAGGTCCCTCCCCCGCGGCCATCAGGGCGAGCATCGCCCACGCGGTCTGGAACGACGTGCTATCGCACCCCCGGCCCGCGGTTTCGGCGTGCAGGTACGTGTCATTGTGCTCGCCCCAGCCGCCGTCCGGCCGCTGTACGGTTTTCAGCCAAGCGACTGCCCGGCGGACGGCCGGATCGGAGCGCGGAACGTTCGCCCGCTCGAAGGCCGTCAGCACCGACCACGTTCCGTATACGTAGTTCGTGCCCCAGCGCCCGAACCAAGCGCCCGACGATTCCTGCTCGCGGCGCACGTAGCCCAAGCAGGTTTCGAGGACGTCGCGGCAGGCGGTGCTTCGGCCGGACTCGCCCGCCAGCGCGGCGATGCAGCGCGCGCTGACGTCCGCGGTCGGAGGATCAAGCAGCGCGCCGTGGTCGGCGAACGGAATCTCGTTCAGCGAATAGTGCGTATTGTCGGCGTCGAACGCGCCGAACCCGCCATTGCGCGACTGCATTCCGCAGACCCACGCCTCGGCGCGCTGGATCGGCTCGTCGAAGGCCGGCTCCCCCGAGCCCCGCATCGCCCAGATCACCGCCGCGGTGTCGTCGACATCTGGGTAATGGTCGTTCTCGAATTGGAACGGCCAGCCGCCGCCCGCCAACCGAGGACGAGACTCGCGCCAGTCGCCGGGCGCAGCCACCAGCTGGCGGTCCTTGAGCCAGTTCAGCGCCCGCCGCACCTCGGCCTCGGCAGCTCCTGCCTCTTCAAGCGCGAGGCAGGCGAGCGCGGTGTCCCATACCGGTGGGAAGCAAGGTTGGCAGTACGCCGATTTCTCGCGCACGACAAGCAGCCGCGCTAGCGCGGCCCTCGCCATGCGACGGCTGGGGTGCTCCCGCGGATAGCCCAGGCAGTCGAGCGCTTCGTGCGCATTGACCATCGCCGGGAAGATCGCCCCAAGCCCGCCGGTCCCGTTCAGACGTTCGAGGATCCAACCTTCGGCGCGCCGCACTGCGAGCCGGCGCAGCGCGCTCGGCACGAGCGGCTCGAGCGTCCGGACGAGCCGGTCGACGGCGAGAAAGACACGGTTCAGCGGCGAGCGCACCGGGAAGTAGTCGCGCTCCTCCTCAGGCGGCACGGTGAACAGCTCGCGGACATCGACCCGTGTGGGGTTTCGCGCTCGCGGCTTCAGACTGCAGAGGATCGCGAGTGGAACGACGACGGTTCGCGACCAATAGGAGACCTTGCCGAGGTGGAACGGGAACCACCGCGGCAGCAGCACGATCTCGACCGGAACGACCGGAACGGCACGCCAGGGCACCTGGCCGAAAAGCGCGAGCGTGATGCGCGTGAACACATTGCATCGCGCCGCTCCGCCGTGGGCGAGAACCGCCTGGCGCGCCCGCACCATGTGCGGAGCCTCAGCGCTGTCGCCGGCGAGCTTGAGCGCGTAGTAGGCTTTGACCGAGCAGCTGACGTCGAACGCGCCGCCGAAATAGAGGTGCCATCCACCATCGGCCTGCTGGCGCTCGCGGAGGTAGACGGCAATCTTCGCTTGGAGCGCGTCGTCCACCTCGTCCAGGTAGTGCATCATCAGCACGTACTCGGCCGGAATCGTGCAGTCCGCCTCGAGCTCGAAGCACCAGTACCCCTCGGCATGCTGGACGGCGACCAATCCTTCGCGCGCGCGGTCGACCGCCTGCGTCAGGCCCTGGGCAAACGACGGGGGGCCGGTGCGCGGCCTTGCAATGACGGGTGAGGCGCTCAAGCTTGCTGCTCCGATCCGAACGAGAGCCCGGATGCCACCGTGCTGAACGCAAGCTTAATCGCGGGCTCGCCGCGCGCTGCGCGCAGTCGGCGCCGCTACGGATGATCGACAACCCCGCTGACAGTTCGCTGACGCCGGCATCCCGCGTTACTCTCGCTCCGGTCGCAGCATAGAGCCAATGTACGGAGAATACCAAACCCGCGTGCAGCGAACCCTGGGGGCGGCAGGGCCGAGGAAAATGCGGTAGGCTGCTTTAGGTCCGGCGCGGCTCACGCGATCGCATCACGTCCGAGGAGGGTCGAGAGGCATGGAAATCCTGCTTGCCAACCCCCGCGGATTCTGCGCGGGTGTGGTGCGTGCGATCGACATCGTCCATATCGCACTCGATGTGTACGGTCCGCCCATCTACGTGCTCCACGAGATCGTGCACAACAAGCGGGTCGTGAACGATCTGCGCGGGCGCGGTGCGGTGTTCGTGGAGCGGCTCGCCGACATCCCCGCGGGAGCAGTCGCGATTTTTAGCGCCCACGGGGTCGCGGCCGCCGTGCTGAAGGAGGCAGGGGAGAAGGGGCTCAACGCGATCGACGCGACCTGCCCGCTGGTCACCAAGGTCCACCTTGAGGTAGCCCGCCATGCGCGGGTCGGCCGCGAGGTGGTCCTGATCGGACACGCCGGTCATCCGGAAGTGATCGGCACGCTCGGCCGTTATGATCGCAGCGTCGGCGGCGAGATCTATCTCGTGGAGACCCTCGCGGACGTGGCGCGGCTGCAACCGCGAAATCCCGGTGCGCTCGCGGTGGTGACCCAGACCACGCTCTCGATGGACGACACGCGCCGCATCCTGGAGGCGTTGCGCAGGCGTTTTCCGGGGATCGTCGAGCCGGCACGGGAGGACATCTGCTACGCGACCCAGAACCGGCAGAACGCCGTCCGCCGGCTGGCGAGCGCAGTGGACCTCCTGCTCGTCGTGGGCGCCCGGAACAGTTCGAACTCCAATCGACTGCGCGAGGTTGGCGAACAGGTCGGCGTCCCAGCTCACCTCGTCCAAGACGCCGGCGAGATCGACGCCAGCTGGCTGCGTGCCGGCATGCGTGTAGGCGTCACGGCCGGCGCTTCGACGCCGGAGGTCCTGGTCCAGGAGGTGCTCGCTCGCCTGGCTGCATTTGATGTCGTTCGCATCACGGAGACAGAGGGGCAGACAGAACGCCTGACGTTCAGGCTGCCGAGCGCCTTGATGAGAAAAGCGCGCGCCGCGGGCTAGGTGAGCGAAACGAGAAGGCCGATCCGTCCAATGAGTATTCCGTTCCGCCAGCAGGTGCGCGTGGGATTGTACGTGCTGAAGCAGAAGCTCCTCGGCGTCGAGCGCTACCCGCTCGTGCTGATGCTCGAGCCGCTGTTCCAGTGCAACCTCGCCTGCGC
>Ga0126383_10002113_pt1 | contig 12734 bp, 9 predicted proteins | sample PanSoiMetPlot_35_FD_96882 | JGI IMG/M metagenome (GOLD analysis project Ga0126383, IMG submission 96882) | Tropical forest soil microbial communities from Panama - MetaG Plot_35 | ecosystem: Environmental > Terrestrial > Soil > Tropical forest > Bulk soil | place: Panama | collected 2016-02-17
ATAGCAAGCCGCAGCACGGTGGAGTTCTGGCGCGGCAACCGCCTCGCCGTCGCCATCACCAGCGCGGCAACCAGGCGCAACAGCACGAACACGGCGGCCGCTCCTACGAGGAAAAACGCCGCGATGCGGCGATCGTAGGTGGTCAGCACGGCAAGCGCCGCAAGTATGGCGACGATCGCAGCGCTCGCGGCGATATAGCGCGCGCGTGGCCATGACCGCTCGCCGGCAACCTGATCGCGAAACAGCATCGAGACTGAAATGTCGTGAGCGCGGCCAAGCGGCCAGAGCGAAAAGGCGAGGGCGGTCAGGATGCCATAGGCAATCGACAAAGCCAGCACTCCAGGCTGAACCGCGGGTTCGACCGGCAGCGGAAGAATCGCGCCGAAGAAATATGCAATCACGAACGGCAGGGCTGCTCCGAGAACGACGCCAATCAGCGTTGCGAACAAGGCGACGGCGATTATTTCGGTGCAGTAGGCCGTGAAAATTCCGGCACCGCTGGCGCCGAGCGCTTTGAGCGTTGCAATCGTGTCGCGGTTGCGCGCCAAATGGCTGGCCACCGCGTTGGCGACGCCGACGCCGCCGATGAGCAGCGTGGCCAAGCCGACCAGTGTCAGATATTGCGAAAAGCGTTCGACATTGCGCTCAAGCTGCGGCGATGCCTTGTTGCGGCTGCGGATCTCCCAACCGGCTTCGGGGAATTCTGTTTGCGCCTGCTTCTCCATTGCGGCGATGGCGCTGTCGCTTGACTGCGGCCCCGACAACTGCAGCCGATATTGCCAGCGCACCAGACTGCCGGGTTGCAAAAGGCCGCTGGCGCGCAATGCCGCATCGCTGATCAAAAGGCGCGGACCAAGGCTGATGGCACCGGCGAGTTTGTCCGGTTCGCTGGTGACCCTCGTGCGCAGTTCAAATTCGGCATCGCCAATCTTGACCCGGTCGCCGACGTTCAGGCCAAGCCGTGTCAAAAGCAGCGGGTCCGCGGCGGCACCAAAAGCGCCATCGCTCCGCGCCAGCAAAGCTGCAAGCGGCAGTGGCGGATCAGTAGTCAACGCGCCGAATAGCGGATAACGATCGTCGACGGCTTTGACTTCGACCAGTGTGGCCGCAAGGCCGGTTGCATTTGTCGATGGCTCCGTGAGCGCAGGCGCGAGGGGACTTGGCGCTGGACGCGACACTGGATGAGCCACCGGACGCGCCATGGCGCGCAGGCTCGCGGCCGCCGAAACCGTGCCATGCGCGTCGAGGAAAGCGCGCTCGATGTCGTCGGCCTCGCGTTGAATGAGCGAGAAGGCAAGATCGCCGCCAAGGATCACGCGGCCGGCTTTGCCGATGCCCTCAGCGAGGCTTGCGGCGACCGAACCGACGCCGGCGATCGCCAAGACGCCGAGCGCGATGCAGGCAATGAAAACGCCAAAACCACGCAGGCCGCCGCGCAGATCGCGCCAGGCAAATCGCCCGGCAAAGCCGCCGGGCCATCCGGCGGCGAGGGTTGCGGATAAAGAGGAGCGAAAATTGAGCGTCACGGTCATGTGAGCCCGTTCATCCGATGCTCGATTCGGCCGGCGCAGGCGCCTCGATATGTCCCGAGCGCATGTGCAGCACGCGATCGCAGCGCGCCGCCAGCGCGGGATCGTGCGTGACCAGAACCAGCGTGGTGCCGCGCCCGCTGTGGCCGCGGAACAGAAGCTCGATGATCTCGCTGCCGGTCGCTTCGTCGAGATTGCCGGTGGGTTCGTCGGCGACAATGATCGCCGGATCGGGCGCCAAAGCCCGCGCGAGCGCGACCCGCTGCTGCTCGCCTCCAGAAAGTTCGGCGGGATAATGCCACGCGCGTTGCGCCAAGCCGACCGCGGCGAGTTCGCGTTCGGCGATTGCCTTGGCGTCGGCGATGCCGGCGAGCTCGAGTGGCACTGCGACATTCTCGAGCGCCGTCATTGTCGGGATCAGATGAAAAGCCTGAAAGACAATGCCGACGTTGCGGCCGCGAAAGCGCGCCAGCCGATCCTCGTCGAGCGTCAGCAGATTCTGCCCGGCCACCATAACCGAGCCGGAATCCGGCCGCTCCAGTCCGGTCATGACCATCAAGAGCGTGGACTTGCCCGAGCCCGAAGGGCCAAGTAGGGCAACGGCCTCGCCACGACCTATATGAAGATCGATGTCTTTCAGGATATGCACCCGCGCCGCACCGCGGCCGAGCGAAAGATTGACGCCGTCGATGGTCACAGCTTCGCCCGCCAACAGTCGCCCGGAAATGTCGTTCATGGCTTCGACCGGTTCAGCAAAGACGACCGCCTCGTCGCATTGGAATGAGACACCGCCGTGGCGTCAGGCACGCGTTCGCTCATATGGGATGCACCGGCGGTTCTACCAAATCATCGCGCTCTATTGTGCGCTGCTCTTTGGCGCAGTGAATCCGCCTTTTGCAACAGCCGAGACCCCGGTTCACGTGATGGTCCTGGGCGATTCTCTCACCGCCGGCTACGGCCTTGCCGTCAAGGACGGCTTCGTGTCGCAGCTTAAGGCGGCGCTCGCTTTGCAAGGAATAAACGTCGAGCTCGCCGACGCCGGAGTCTCCGGCGACACCGCCTCAGATGGGCTGGCGCGCCTCGACTGGTCGGTGCCGGAGGGGACCGATGCCGTGATCGTCGAACTGGGGGCCAATGACATGCTGCGCGGCATCGATCCGCGGGTCACGCGCGACGCGCTCGATGCCATCCTGGCGCGACTGGCACAACGTCACATTACGATCATGCTCTGCGGCATGAAGGCGGCGCCCAATTTGGGCGTCGATTTCGGCCACGCATTTGAGCGCATCTATCCCGAGCTCGCCGCCAAATATGGTGCGGTCTATTACCCATTCTTCCTCGATGGCGCCGCCGCCGAACGCAGGCTAACGCAGCAGGATGGCCTGCATCCGAACGCCGCCGGCGTTGCCGTCATCGTGCGGCGGATTTTGCCCACAGTGCAGGAACTCATCGCCCGGGCGCAAAAACAATCCTGAGGGTTGCGCAGGCGCGGTAATCATCCCATTCTGCAGCTATCGCGAATCGCCCGGCAGAAACGCCGTAAAAGAGCCCGCGGCCGGGATCGCAGCGATCCTATTGTGCGGAGGTTGTCGTGCCCCGCTTGTTCACCGGAGTTGAAATCCCGCCGGCAGTAGCCCAATCGCTCGCCATGATGCGGGGCGGGTTGCCTGGCGCCCGTTGGATCGATCCGGAAAACTATCATCTGACACTTCGCTTCATCGGCGACGTCGACGACGCTTTGGCGCATGAGATTGTCGGCGTGCTTGGTCGTGTCCATCGCCAAGCTTTTGACCTGCGCCTCGATGGACTGACCTCGTTCGGCGGCCGCAAGCCGCGGGCCGTCGTCGCCGCGGTGGCGCCGGTCGCGCCGTTGATGGAGTTGCAGGCCGAGCATGACAGGCTCCTGCAACGCCTCGGGCTCGAACCGGAGGGACGCAAATACACGCCGCACGTGACGCTGGCGCGCTTGCGCGAATCATCGAGCCGGCAGGTCGCCGAATATTTGGCGGCGCGCGGCCATTACCGCTCGTCACCGTTCGAGGTTTCGCGGTTTGTGCTGTTCTCCTCCCGTGCGTCGGTCGGCGGCGGGCCCTATGTCGTTGAAGAGGCGTATCCGCTCGCCGCCTATGACGTGAGACGCGCTCGATACGTCGGCTAAGTCCGCTCGGCTCTGCGGCCGGCTGGACTCAGACACGACGAATAACGAGTGGAGTTGCTCTAGGCTCGCAATATCCGTGATTGCAGATCGAGCATGGCGGTGGCGAAGCCGTGACTGTCCGACATCACCTCGCGCATCAATGACAGTGGCGTCGGGCGCGACGATTCGACCTCGCCGATGACCGTTTCGAAGTCGAATGAAAGTTCGGCATCGAATTTGCGCGCCAGCTGTTGCATGCGTTGATTCTCAGCAAGACAGGCCATGTGCAGGAGCCGGAAGCGGCGGTTGCGCGCCGCCAGCAAAGTGCGGCGCAGCAATGCCGAGCCGACGCCGTGACTCTGCCAATTCTTCTCGACGCTGAACGCGGCTTCTGCCTCGCGCGGAAAGCCCGCTCCGAGCGGGCGCAGCTCGGCGGCACCGCGCATTGTGTCGCCGACGAAGAAGCCGTGCACGACTGCATCCAGGCCGGCGATGCGCTCGACGTAGTTGCGAATGAGCTCATCGGACACGCCGCCGGAAAAGCGGTTACGCCGGCTTTGCGCATCCAGACGCAGCAAATGGTCGCGATATTTGGCGGTCTCTCCGATCCACAATTTGCGGACTACACCGCCATCGGGAAGGATATCCTTCATTGGGTCTCCTGACATTATCGTCGACAGACCCGCCTTAAGTTCGTTTCCTCCCGGAAAGCACTCGAGCGCAACGAATAAATCGTGCGCTCGGCGAATCACAGGATCATGTTGGGCCGTGGCGCCGGATTAGCAAGGCGAAGGATTGAGCAACATGCCCATATTCCGTATACGCATGGCTCGCGACGCATTTGCGGCGGTTTGCTGACGAAGCGAAGACTTGTGCTTTGCACTCGCCGGCAACGATGCTGATGCGGCAGCCTGGGAGCAACAACGACCGTCATCTTTCGTTCACAGCCGTTAAACACGACGTCAGACTCGACCCGCCGCGCCAAACAACTCATCGACCCAAAACTCATGACCTCCATGGCGAGCTCAGTTGCAACCCGCTATGTGGCCAATGTCGCCGCGGGCCGCATCGAGCGTGACGATGCGCAGTTCGCCATCATTGAAAAAATGACGCGGCTGGAAGAGCGGATCTCGGAATATTGGTCGCGAAAATCTTCTGCGCTCGACTGGCTGTTCGCAAGCCGCGGGCAGCCGCCGATCAAAGGCCTTTATATCTACGGCGAGGTCGGCCGCGGCAAGACGATGCTGATGGATTGGTTTTTTGACAGCAGTCCGGTCGAACGCAAACGCCGCGCCCATTTCCACGAATTCATGCTCGACGTACACGAGCGCATTTACCTAATCCGCCAGAAAATGAAATTCGGTGAACACACCGATGAAGACCCGATCCGGCTCGTTGCCGACGAGCTGGCCGAAGAGACGTGGCTCCTGTGCTTTGACGAGTTTCACGTCACCGATATTGCGGATGCGATGATCCTTGGCCGGCTTTTTGCGCAATTGTTCGAACGCGGCATCGTCGTTGTGGCGACGGCCAACGTGCCGCCAGACGAGCTCTACAAGGATGGGCTCAACCGCGCTCTGTTCGTGCCGTTCATTGCGATACTCAACGAGCGGATGAATGTTGTGCGGCTCGCCGCGCGCACGGATTTTCGCTTGGAAAAGCTCACCGGCCAGCCGATCTGGTATGTGCCCGATGATCCGGCCGCCGATGCAGCGCTCGATCAGGCTTGGCGCCGGCTGACAGGCGGCGAGCATGGAAACGCACAGGACATACCGCTGAAAGGCCGCTCGATTCACGTACCGCGCGCCTTTATGGGGGTGGCGCGATTTTCATTCCACGATCTGTGCGAACAGCCGCTTGCGGTCGCGGATTATTTGCGCCTCGCGCGCGAATTTCACACCATTATTCTCGATCACGTTCCGGCAATGACCTATGACAACCGCGATGCCGCCAAGCGTTTCATTATCTTGATCGATACGCTGTACGATATGAATGTGAAGCTGATCGCGTCTGCGACCGCGTCTCCCGAAGCGCTGTACCGGGCCGACGAAGGATTCGAAGCGCGCGAGTTCAAGCGCACCACATCGCGGCTGATCGAGATGGGCTCGCAATCCTATTTGGCTCGCCCGCATGGTGCCGGACATGAGCCGCTGTCCGGTTCGTCGGTTGGGATCGTTGAGACTTAGGTCAGATTCGCCGGCGGAAGACATCAACCTCGATGTTACCCGGCAAAATTCGCGATCAGCATTGCCGCGACCACCACACCCATCAACGCGGTCGCGGCCCAGCCGAAAATCATCTGCATGCGCGATGCCGCAAACGCGCCCATGATCCTGCGATCGCCGGCGACCAGCATCATGGCCGCCATCAGCGGCACGGCAACGATGCCGTTGACCACCGCGCTCCAGAACAGCATCCGGATCGGATTGAACGGGCTTAAGGCCGCAATCAGGCCGGCGAGCGTTGCCGCCCCGAGAATTAAGTAAAAGCCGGGCGCGCGGCGCAGCGGCATTTCCAGGCTGCCGCGCCAACCAAGGCTGTCCGTGATCGCATAGCCGGCGGAGCCTGCTAGCACCGGCACGGCAAGCAGGCCGGTGCCGATGATTCCCAGCGAGAACAGCAAAAACGCCAGCGGCCCGGCGAATGGCCGCAGTGCTTCGGCGGCCTGTTCGGCAGTGCCGATCTGCGTGATGCCATGGGCATGCAAAGTTGCGCCGGTAGTCACGATGATGAAGAAACCGATCAGATTGGAGTAGATCATGCCGGTCACCGTGTCGAAACGGATGCGAGCCGCATCGCGCCGCGGCAGGCGTTTCCTGGTGACCGAGGCGGCGCTTGCATCCGAATTGGCGTGCAGCCTTCGCTCTTCAACTTCGAGCGATGCTTGCCAGAAGAACATGTAGGGGCTGATCGTGGTGCCGAAGATCGCCACCAGCGTCAGCATGAAGTCGCGGTCCCACGACACCTGCGGGATGAAGGTCGCGGCAAGAACCTCCCTCCACGGAATGCGGATACTGAATGCCGCCGCCACATAGGCAAACAGCACCAGTGTCAGTACTTTCAGATATTTCGAATAGCTGTGATAGGGCACCAGGATCTCGGCCGCGAGACAACCGATCCCGAACAAGATGACATAGATCAGCATCGGTCCGCCCGCGACTAGACGTAGCGCGTCGCCCATTGCCGCGATGTCGGCGGCGATATTCAGCGTATTGGCGATGAGCAACAGTCCGACCATGCCATAGAGCGCGGTCGCCGGCATCTCCTTGCCCAGATTGGCGGCGAGACCCCGGCCGGTAACCGCGCCGATCCGCGCCGTCACCGTCTGGATCGCAATCATGAACGGCGAGGTGAGAAACATCGTCCAGCTCAACGCATAGCCGAACTGCGCGCCGCCTTGGGAATAAGTGGCGATGCCGCTCGGATCGTCATCGGCGGCGCCGGTCACAAGTCCGGGCCCAAACATGCGGAATAATCGGCGCGCCGAAGAGATCGTCGATCTGGCATAGGCGCTCACATTGCTCATCATGCTCGTCATTTTCGATTCGGCGCGCGGACGTAAGAACTTCCGGTTGATCAATAGTGAGCCGTCCGCTTTCGTTCCCGCGACCGGCCGCGCTGTCGCCCTTGAACGGGTGATCCGAAACCGCTAATGACGCCGGAGACCCGGCCTTTGCTAGCAAATCAAGGACATTTGTCTGATGCCGCGAAACAAGATCGCATTGATAGGTTCGGGCCAAATCGGCGGCACGCTGGCGCACCTGATCGGCCTTAAGGAGCTCGGCGATGTCGTGTTGTTCGACGTTGCCGAGGGCGTGCCCCAAGGCAAGGCGCTCGATCTCGTGCAATCCTCGCCGGTCGAGGGTTTCGACGCCCGCTTTGCCGGGACCAATTCTTATGAAGCGATCGAAGGCGCCGCGGTGTGTATCGTCACCGCCGGCGTGCCGCGTAAGCCGGGCATGAGCCGGGACGATCTGCTTGGCATCAATCTGAAAGTCATGGAGCAGGTCGGCGCCGGCATAAAGAAATACGCGCCGAATGCCTTTGTCATCTGCATCACCAATCCGCTCGACGCGATGGTCTGGGCGCTGCAGAAGTGCTGCGGCTTGCCCAAGAACATGGTCATCGGCATGGCCGGCGTGCTCGATTCGGCGCGCTTTCGCTATTTCCTCGCCGACGAGTTCAATGTCTCGGTCGAGGACGTCACCGCCTTCGTACTCGGCGGTCATGGCGACAGCATGGTGCCGCTGGTGCGCTATTCGGCCGTCGCCGGCATACCGCTTCCCGATCTGGTGAAAATGGGCTGGACCACGCCGGCTCGCATCGAGGAGATCGTCGAGCGCACGCGCAACGGCGGCGGCGAGATCGTCAGTCTTTTGCGCACTGGCTCGGCCTTTTACGCGCCGGCTTCCTCGGCAATCGCAATGGCGGAAAGTTATTTGCGCGACAAGAAGCGGGTGCTTCCCGCTGCCGCATGGCTCAACGGCGAATATGACCTTAAGGACATTTATGTCGGCGTGCCGGTGGTGATCGGCAGCAAAGGGGCCGAGCGGATTGTTGAGATCGAACTCAACAGCGCCGAACGCGCAATGTTCGAAAAATCGGCGAATGCCGTGCGGAGCCTGATCGACGCGTGCAAAAGGATCGCGCCCGACATGGGGAAATGAATTCGCCGTCACCCTGAGGTGGCCGCCAACGGGTCCGGCCCGAAGTGGCCGGCCCGATGACGAGTTCCTCGGGCCCTCGAAGGGCGACGGCAGCAAAGCGACTTTGTTGAGGACCTCGGCCGCATCGTTCGAGGGTCGCTCCGCTCGCGCCTCAGGATGACGGAACGCACGTTCGGGCATTTACGAAATGAACATCCACGAATATCAGGCGAAAGCGATATTGCGGGAGTTCGGCGTGCTGGTGCCGCGCGGGATCGCAGCGTTCACGACGCCGGATGCCGAAAAGGCCGCCAATGAACTGGGCGGCCCGGTCTGGGTGGTGAAGGCGCAAATTCACGCGGGCGGTCGCGGCAAGGCCGGCGGCGTCAAAGTGGTCAAATCGGTCGCCGAGGTAAAGCGCGAGGCCGAGCGGATGCTCGGCTCCGTTCTGGTCACGCACCAAACCGGGCCGCACGGCCGGCAGGTGCGCCGCGTCTATATCGAGGAAGGCTCTGCGATCGAGCGCGAATATTATCTCTCAGCGCTGGTCGATCGTTCGGCCTCGCGCGTCGCCTTCGTCGCGTCCACCGAGGGCGGCATGGACATTGAAGAAGTCGCGCACAACACGCCGGACAAAATCGTGAGTTTCTCGGTCGATCCGGTGACCGGCTTCATGCCCCATCACGCGCGCCACGTGGCCCGTGTCCTCGGCTTTGACCGCGAGTTGACCAAGCAAGCCGAAGACATGCTGCCGAAGCTCTATCAGGCCTTCCTCGCCAAGGACATGAGCCTCTTGGAGATCAATCCGCTGGTCGTGACCAAATCCGGCCAGCTCATTTGTCTCGATGCCAAGATCGCATTCGATGACAACGCGCTGTACCGCCACCCCGATGTGACGGCGCTGCGCGACATCAACGAAGAGGACGAAAAGGAGATCGAGGCGTCGCGCCACGATCTCAATTACGTTGCGCTGGATGGCACGATCGGCTGCATGGTCAACGGCGCCGGCCTCGCCATGGCCACCATGGACATTATCAAGCTTTATGGGGAGACGCCGGCCAATTTCCTGGATGTCGGCGGCAGCGCAACCAAAGAGAAAGTGGCGGCCGCTTTCAAGATCATCACCTCGGATCACAACGTGAAGGGGATCCTGATCAATATTTTCGGCGGCATCATGAAATGCGACGTGATCGCCGAAGGCGTCGTGGCCGCGGTCAAGGAAGTCGGGCTTCGCGTACCGCTTGTGGTGCGGCTCGAAGGCACCAATGTCGAGCTTGGCAAGAGGATCATCGCGCAATCCAATCTCGACGTGACTTCAGCCGACGATCTCGACGATGCAGCGCAGAAGATCGTCGCGGCGGTGAAAAAGACGTAAGCGCCGGACCAGAGCAATGTCCATTTTGATCGACAAAAATACCAAAGTGATCTGCCAGGGCTTTACCGGCAAGAACGGCACTTTCCATTCCGAGCAGGCGATCGCCTACGGCACCAAGATGGTCGGCGGCACCTCGCCCGGCAAAGGCGGCTCGACGCATCTCGGCCTGCCGGTCTTCGATACCGTCATCGAAGCCCGCGACAAGACCGGCTGCGATGCCAGCGTCATCTATGTGCCGCCGCCCGGCGCCGCCGACGCGATCTGCGAGTCGATTGCGGCGGAGATTCCGCTGATCATCTGCATTACCGAAGGCATCCCGGTTGGCGATATGGTGAAGGTCAAGCGCGCGCTGTCGGGGTCGCGCTCGCGGTTGATCGGACCGAATTGTCCCGGCGTTATGACCGCGGGTGAATGCAAGATCGGCATCATGCCCGCGAATATTTTCAAACCCGGCAAGGTCGGCATCGTGTCGCGATCCGGCACGCTGACCTATGAAGCCGTGTTTCAAACCACGCAGGTCGGCCTCGGCCAGACCACCGCGGCCGGCATCGGCGGCGACCCGGTCAAAGGCACCGATTTCATCGAGGTCCTGGAAATGCTTCTCGCCGACCGGCAAACCGAAGCGATTATTATGATCGGCGAAATCGGCGGCGCATCCGAGGAAGATGCCGCGCAGTTTCTTCAGGATGAAGCCAAACGCGGCCGCAAGAAACCAATGGTCGGCTTTATCGCCGGCCGCACCGCTCCGCCCGGCCGACGCATGGGCCATGCTGGCGCGATCATCGCCGGCGGCAAGGGCGACGCCGAGTCCAAGATCGCCGCCATGGAAGCGGCCGGCATCAAGGTCGCGCCGTCACCGGCGCGGCTCGGCAAGACGCTGGCTGAAATATGGAAGTGACTGTTCATTGTTTCATCTTTTGTCTGCCATGCTGAGCGATTAAATAGAGAGAAAGTCCTGCCGACCGGCGCGGAAAGCGGTAGTTCGGCGGGTCCGGCGCTCGTCCCTTTGCCGGTTTAATCCCGTCCGAGCTTGCTTGAAGGTCGCTGATGTCTCGCCAAGACGCCAATGCCGCTTTCGCCCGCACCTCGTTTTTGTATGGCGGCAATGCCGACTATATCGAAGACCTCCATGCCCGCTACGAGACCGACCCGAAGACACTCGACGCGGCGTGGCAATCGTTTTTCCAAAGTCTGAAAGACGAACACGCAGACGTCGAGCGCAACGCGCAGGGGCCATCTTGGCAGCGGCCCGATTGGCCGCCGCTTGCCACTGATGAGCTCACCGATGCGCTTGATGCCGGTTGGCAAGCGACGACCGCGGCGATCGGCGGCAAGCTGAAGGCGCAGGCGCAAGCTCGCGGTGTTGACATCACCTCCGCCGAGGTCGAGCGCGCCACCCGCGATTCGATCAGGGCGCTGATGCTCATCCGCGCTTATCGGGCGCGCGGGCATTTCCATGCCAATCTCGATCCGCTCGGGCTCGAGCCGCCGCAGAACGAGGAGGAGCTTGAGCCTCGCTCTTACGGCTTCGGCGAGGCCGATCTCGACCGGCGGATTTTTCTCGACCATGTGCTGGGGCTCGAATTCAGCACCATCCGCGAGACCGTCGCGATACTGCGCCGGACCTATTGTCAGACGCTCGGCGTCGAATTTCTCCACATTTCCGACGCCGCGCAGAAGAGCTGGATCCAGGAGCGCATCGAGGGCCCGGACAAGGAGATCACGTTTACCCGCGAGGGCAAGCGCGCCATTCTCAAGAAGCTGGTCGAAGCCGAGGGGTTCGAAAAATTCTGCGATGTGAAATTCACCGGAACCAAGCGCTTCGGTCTCGATGGCGCCGAAGCCATGATCCCGGCGCTGGAGCAGATCATCAAGCGCGGCGGCGCGCTCGGCGTGCGCGACATCGTCATCGGCATGCCGCATCGCGGCCGCCTCAACGTGCTGGCGCAGGTCATGGCCAAGCCGCACCGCGCCATCTTTCATGAATTCAAAGGCGGTTCATCGACGCCGGATGCGGTCGAGGGCTCCGGCGACGTGAAATATCATCTCGGCGCCTCGTCCGACCGCGAGTTCGATAACAACCGGGTGCATTTGTCGCTGACCGCAAACCCGTCGCATCTCGAGATTGTCGACCCAGTCGTGCTCGGCAAGGTGCGCGCCAAGCAGGATCAGTTTGGCGCCACACCCAACGATCGCACCATGGTGATGCCGTTGCTCATTCACGGCGATGCATCGTTTGCCGGCCAGGGCGTGGTGGCGGAATGTTTCGGGCTGTCCGGGTTGCGCGGCCACCGCACCGGCGGATCGCTGCATTTTATCGTCAACAATCAGATCGGCTTTACCACCAATCCACGGTATTCACGCTCGTCGCCGTATCCGTCCGACGTCGCCAAAATGATCGAAGCGCCGATTTTTCACGTCAATGGCGACGATCCGGAAGCCGTGGTGTTCGCCGCGAAAATCGCGACCGAATTCCGGCAAAAATTCCAGAAGCCGGTAGTCATTGATATGTTCTGCTATCGCCGGCACGGCCACAATGAAGGCGATGAGCCGTCATTCACCCAGCCGCTGATGTACAAGGCGATCGCCGCGCATCCGACGACGCTCGAGAACTACAGCAAGAAGCTGATCGGCGAAGCCGTGGTCACCGCCGCCGAAGTCGAGACGATGAAGGCGCAATGGCGCGCTCACCTCGACGCCGAGCTCGAGGCCGGGCCGGGCTACCGTGCCAACAAAGCCGATTGGCTCGACGGCCGCTGGTCCGGCTATACCACCGCGGGCGACGCCGACGATCCGCGCCGGGGCCAAACCGGCGTCGACATCGCCATATTGAAGCACATTGGCGGCAAGATCACCGAATTGCCGGCCGATTTCCATTTGCACAAAACGCTGCAGCGCTTTTTCGACAATCGGCGCAAAGCGACCGAGACCGGCGCCGGCATCGATTGGGCCACCGCCGAGGCGCTCGCTTTCTGTTCATTGTTGCTCGAAAAGCGTCGTGTCCGCCTGTCCGGCCAGGATTCCGAACGCGGTACCTTCTCGCAGCG
>Ga0126383_10002114_pt1 | contig 12733 bp, 8 predicted proteins | sample PanSoiMetPlot_35_FD_96882 | JGI IMG/M metagenome (GOLD analysis project Ga0126383, IMG submission 96882) | Tropical forest soil microbial communities from Panama - MetaG Plot_35 | ecosystem: Environmental > Terrestrial > Soil > Tropical forest > Bulk soil | place: Panama | collected 2016-02-17
GAGACCTTTTCTCATGACCTGCTGGAAGCCTTCCGCCAACGCACACTGCAATGCCTGCTGCTGGAAGACTTGAATGAGATAGCGCGCTTTGACGGCAATTTTGAACTGGCTGTTGCCGCCACAACCCCACGCTCGGGCGCCGCAGAGTTCCGGTTATTCAAGAGCAACCTGGCGGTAATACCCGTGGCGTCACAGGGATTTCAGTGGCGGCTGGCCGATGTGAATTCGGTGAGCTTCGATCCGGACACATATCAAGTGACCCTGCGGGCCGGTCAGGATGCGCTGAAAGCAGGCAAACTGGCTAAGCGAACCGAGGAGTTTGCCGCTAGCGCCAAAGATGCCATCAGCGCTTTGGCGGCGCAGAGCGCGCGGGCGCTGCATTCGGCGTTTCCTTTTCTCGCGCCGGACCAGCTTCAGGCGGCAGCGGCGCTTCTGCGGGAAGGACATTCCGCATCGATGGCCCGGCTGACGTCCATCCATCCCAAATTTGCCGCGGCGCTGGCCGCCAATGCCGTGGACCACGACTTGAAACCTTATTACGACGATCTGCTGGCGCGGACAGCCAAGAACAGCGAAACGCTCTTCGCGGGCTTCAAATTGATTCGCCCGGAAAACTCCGGCGAGGGTGGATCGGGGAGCGAAAGCGAAACGGAAGATGCCGGAGGCGATCGCGGCGCACCTGACATCGACAGCAGCGGCCCGGAAACGCTTTACTGGTTTTACTTTCCCATCGCGGGCAAGAACGGCACCGCCAATCTTGTGGCCTGGGAGGCAAGTTCACGCGGCGGACGCGCCACTTATTTCTTTCGGCTTGTGGAGCCAGCCCGTGAAGCAGAGCTGGCCGATCCTGCGCGTTCGCCGGCGACCCTGGAAGCGGCGCTGCGCCGGCTTGATCGCGTGCTGGGCACGCTCAATTTCCGCCGCCGCCCCATCTATCTCTCAGACGACGAACTGGAACGCGATGCAAAATTCCATCGTTACTCGATCGCCGCGCGGCGCATCCCGGAGCTGCGCGAAGTGCGCGCGTCATTTGTGGGCCGGGCGGTCCATTCGTCGCTTGAAGCATGGCAGGGACAGGTGAAGGCGATTCTGGCGAAAGCCGGTGTGACGTAGTTGCTTCTACATCCCGAGCGCAGCGAGGGACCCCTATAGCTACGATGGACGGCGGGCGAAGCGAAATTATGGCGCGTTTTTGCTTACAGTCAGAACGAGAACTCGAAAGGCACAACTCAACTCCAGTTTTCTCGCAGCTATAGGGTTCCCTCGCTACGCTCGGGATGTGAAAACCACACTGCGTTCGTCTGCACCACGATTCTCAATCGCAATCTCCACGTCACGCTCTTGCGCGAACCTCTGGAATTTTTCTCCCCACTCGATGAGCAGGATGCTTTGTGGCGTCATCAGATCGTCAAGGGCCAGCGTATCGAGTTCGCGCTGCGTATCGATTCGGTAAAGATCGATGTGAAAGAGCGTGACCGCGGGGCCGCGATACTCATGGATCAAGGTAAACGTCGGGCTGGTGACGTCTTCGGCTTTGGCTGCCTGGAAACCTTCCGCAATGCCTTTGACCATGGTGGTCTTCCCTGCTCCCAGATCGCCGCGCAAGAGCACAATGCTGCCGGGCTTGAGATCGGTGGCCAGACGGCGGCCAAGGTCAGTCGTTTCTTCGGCGGAATGGGTTGAGAAAGTTTTCATCGCTGGAGATAGGTGAACTTGCTGTGGGATTCCTCTTCGCAAACAGCAAAGGCTTCACCCAGGCAGTTGATGATGTCGGTGGCGATCATGGATTGCTGACCGTAAAGCGACGCGGCGATGTCTCCGGCGAGTCCATGGAGATAAACCGCCCTGGCAACGTGCAGTGAGGCGACCAGCATGATTGCCTGCCGGACTTTTTCATCCATGAGCGCCTGGATTTCCTTTAGCAGGATGGGATCTTTCTTCTTGAGGTACTCATCGCGCAAGGCCCGGATCTTTTGGGCATCGGCGTCGTGCGCGGAAACCCACCGAAAAAATGAAGACGGCGAAACATCTCCCGGTGGAGGATCCATTGCGGCTTCCCGCGGCATGAAGCTGGAATCTTCCATCTGGGTGAATTGAGCAAGCATTGCAGCCACAATCCCAGACAGAACATCGCCGGACCCGCCTTTGGCCATGCCGGGATTGCCGGTGGTATTGACCCAATACTCGCCGTGCGGATTGGCAATCACCGTGCGATGACCTTTCAGCACCAGCAACGTTTGTGTCTCATTCGCGGTCTTGCGCGCAAGCAGTAGACGGTTGGATTGAATTTGGCCTGTTGGCACGCCGATCAATCTGGACATCTCTCCGGGATGAGGCGTAAGCACACGCACCGCCAAAGGACCGACCTCGTTGTCCGGTCGAAGTTCATCAGCAGCGCCCTGGAAGGCGTTGAGACCGTCCGCATCAATGACCATCGCCGTGGAACAAACGCTCACCAGGTCCCGGACAAACTCGGCTGTTTCTTCATTGCGGGAAATACCGGGGCCGATGACGACCACGGACTTGCCTTTCAGCAATCTCTCTCTCTCAGCCAGCGCCAGCAAAGAGATGGTCCCTTCAGAGGTTTCAGGCAGCGGCTCCGTCATCAACTCCGGGGCAGACATTGCAATCAACGGCTGGACCGATTTTGGGGCCGCAACGGTGACAAGTCCGGCGCCCGCGCGAAGCGCAGCCATTCCCGCCATGGCAGCAGCACCGGATTTACCGATTGATCCTCCGATCACCAGCACGTGTCCAAAATCACCCTTGTGCGCATCGGCAGGCCGCGGAGAAGAAAGCCCCTGCACATCCCGGCTAATCAGGACATTGCGAATGACCTGGCTATGCTCAGCGACAAGGCGCTCAGGAGATCCTATTGAGGCCACAGCAATCGGTCCTTCGGTAAGATTTCCGAATACCAGCGCGGGCTTGGCTGCCGTAAAGGAAATCGCAGCGTCGGCGTGTACGTATATTGTGTCTGACTCCGGCGGCCATGAAAGGTCAGCATCAATACCTGAGGGGACGTCAACGGCCAGCACGAAGCCGTGCGCTTTATTGATGCGAATGATTGCCTTTTCCGCAATTCCCTTTATCGGCGGCTTGAAGCCGGTGCCAAGAATGGCGTCGAGGATAAGATCAGACTTGAGCGCCTGCTCAATCTCAGGCTGGCTGAAATCTTTTTCGTCGGCGAGCCATAACGCGGGCACCGGCAGTTTCTTGAACATCTCCGCTGCGTCGCCACGCAGCTCTTCTGCGCTTTTGGCCAGCACGATCACGGAAACTTTCTTTCCTGCTTCATGCAGCTTGCGCGCGGAGACAAAGCCATCGCCGCCGTTGTTGCCACGGCCGCAGACCGCGCAGACAGATTGAAAATCGAAATGCTTCTGCGCAAATTCGGCGACGGCCGTCCCCGCGTTCTCCATCAAGGTGAGCGACGGCACGCCATGTTTCTCAGTGGTGGCGCGGTCAATGGCGCGCATCTCTTCAGCGGTAACAATCTTCATGTGCGCATGCGGGCGGCAGCGGCCGCCAGAGATTCCAGCCTGGCAAGTTGGGCGGTTTCTCCCATGGCGATCAAGAAATCGTCGGACCCAATGGGCTCATGGGCTTCAGGGTTGAAGCGCGTATTGCCGTCAGCATGGCGGATGGCCAGGATCATGATGCCGAAATTATGGTGGATGCCGGAACTGCCAACTGTGGAGCCCGCAAGCGACGAGTTGGGCATGATCCTGATCTCCTCAATCAGCATCTGGAAATTTCCGGAGCGGTCGCTGGTGATATCGAGAAAATCCAGCAGATGTGGGCGCAGAAAGCTTTGTGCGATGCGATGCCCCGCGGCGGCGTATGGCGAGATCACAATATCGGCCCCGGCGGTCTTCAAGTGCTTTTCCGCCGCTTCCTCACTGGCGCGGGCAATGATCTTGAGCCGCGGATTCAGGCTGCGCGCGGTGAGCACAATATAGATATTCGTGGCGTCCGTGGTGGTGGCGGCCACCAGCCCGGCGGCGTGGTCAATACCGGCATCGCGCAAGGTTTTTTCACTGGCGGCGTCACCCACCAGGGCCAGCCACTTGGGATCGAGAGCGGCAACGCTGGCCTCAGTGGTTTCAATCACGACAAAAGGACAGGGCTTGCGCGAAAGCTCATGGGCCACACTGTGGCCTACACGCCCTGCGCCGCAAATGATGTAGTGGTCCCGGAGACTGGCGATGTCGCGTTCCATACGGCGTTTACCGAAGAGCTTGACCAGTTCGAATTCTAGCAAAGCCTGAGTAAGAGCTCCGATCATGAGGAAGACCAGAGATACGCCTGCAATAATGATGACGACGTTGAAGACGCGCCCGGCGTGCGAAAGAGTATGGACTTCCTGGTATCCGATGGTGCTCAGGGTGATCACCACCATGTAAAAGCTGTCAAACCAGCTCCAGCCTTCAATGAAATGAAAACCCACTGTGCCGGCCGCGCTGAGCAGCAGCAGCGCCGAGATAAATATCTTCAGCAGGCGAAAGCGATGGAGATTCAGATGAGACTCCTGATCGGGTTCATTTTAGATCAAAAGAAGAATCCACCGCGGAGGCACGGAGAGAACCAAAAACCTTACCGCGGATGAACACGGATTCACGCGGATTAAGACCAGCGGTTGATCTGAGGAATTTAAACGTTTGAGTTTTCCTGATCCGCGACAATCCGCGTAAACCCGCGGTAAGGCGGGCCATGGCTGGACTTATGGCCGCAGGGATCCCTCGCTCCGCTCGGGATATTTCAAACTCCGCGCTGGACGCGGCTGTGGCTGCGTCCATAACCGAAGTAAATGGCCATGCCGATCACCAGCCATACGACCAGGCGCACCCATGTTTCCCATGGAAGGTTCGCCATGAGATAGCCGGAGATCACAATTCCCAGGATCGGCACAAGCGGAACCATGGGAGTCTTGAAGGGACGCTGAAGATTGGGATCCCGGCGGCGGACGATCCACACGCCCGCGCAAACGATCACGAATGCCAGCAGCGTTCCGATGTTGACCATGTCGCCCAGCAGGTTGATGGGCAGCGAGGCTGCCAGCAACGCTACGCAGGTGCCAACCATGAGAGTGGAAATCCATGGCGTGCGGAATTTGGGGTGAACGGCGCTGAAGACTCCGGGCAAGAGTCCGTCGCGCGACATGGAGAAGAAGACGCGCGATTGCCCCAGCAGCATGACCACAATCGTGCTGCTCAGGCCCATGAGCGCGCCGATTTTGACCATCAGACTGCCCCAGCCGACGCCGGTTTTGTCGATGCCCACGGCGAGCGCATCGCGAACGTTGAGGAATTTGTAATTGACCAGACCGCAAAGAACGCCGACGACCAAAATATAGAGGATCGTGCAGATCACCAGCGAACCAAGGATGCCGATCGGCATGTCGCGGGATGGATTCTTGGCTTCCTGCGCCGCGGTGGAGACAGCGTCGAAACCGATATAGGCGAAAAAGATGACGGCAGCGCCGCGGCTGATGCCGGACCATCCATACTGGCCGCTCACGCCGGTGTTGGAAGGCATGAACGGATGCCAGTTGACGGCCATCAGTTCCGGATGCTTCAGCAGGTAATATCCACCCAAGACCACAAACACAATCAAGACGCAAACTTTGATATAGACGATTGCGGTGTTGAAGTTGGCCGACTCTTTGATTCCGACAACAAGAATCAGCGTGGCGATCATGATGGCGAGGAAGCCAAACAGGTTGAAAGCCCCGAATTGGTGCGGCAAGCCTGTAATGTCAATCTCGCCCGATTGGACCTTGGGCATCAGCAGGTTCGCGGGTTCCCAATGGTTTTTATAGAAGATGAATTCATCCCAGCGCGTGCCGGCGAGCGATGCGGGCAGCTTGATGCCAAAGTCGCCCAGCAGGCTGAGAAGATAGCCGCTCCAACCGGAAGCCACAGTGGCCGCGCCAAAAGCGTATTCCAGCACCAGGTCCCAGCCGATGATCCAGGCAAAAATCTCTCCCAGCGAAGCGTAGCCATATGTGTAAGCAGAGCCGGCAACGGGGATGGCGGAAGCAAATTCCGCGTAGCACAATCCGGCGAAAACGCAGCCCGTGGCGGCCAGGACGAATGAGAGAATGATGGCCGGACCGGCATATTGCGCGGTGGCAGTCCCGGCAAGAACAAAGATTCCCGTACCGATGATGGCGCCGATGCCGAGCGCAATAAGATTGTTGACGCCCAGCGCGCGCTTTAAGCTGTGCTCGCCGGTTTCATGGGCTTCGTCCAGGATGAGCTTCAGCGGTTTCGTGGCAAGCAGATTGGCCATCAATTCTCCCTTGTCTCCGGATAGACGTCTCAAAATAGACGCGCCGGAACGGAAAAGGACTTGCCATTCTAAAATAAAACCCTCCGCCGCAGCGGAGGGTTGGAAGATCTGACGAACCGAGAGCGCTAGTCTCCGCTTTTGGCAGATGCGACAGGCACAGCGGTCTGGCCGGTTTGCACTTTGCTGTGCTTGGCGCCGTAGGTGAAGTAAATCACCATGCCGATAACCAGCCAGATGACAAGACGTATCCATGTATCCAATGGCAAGGAACGCATAAGCCAGAACGCGGCCAACATGCCAGCGATTGGAGTAAATGGAACCCATGGCGTTTTGAATGGACGCGGCATATCAGGACGCTTGCGACGCAGCACCCAGACTCCCGCACAAACAATCACAAAGGCCAGCAGCGTACCGATACTGACTAATTCTCCGAGGATGCCGATGGGAATGAGCGCCGCGAAGAATGCGACAAAAATACCGACGATGATGGTGGATTTCCACGGCGTGCGGAACTTCGGATGGATTTCCCCGGCCCACTTCCAAAGCAAGCCGTCGCGCGACATGGAATAGAAGACGCGCGATTGACCCAGCAACATCACCAACATCACCGTGCTCAGACCGGCAATGGCGCCGACGTTCACCAGCAAGCTGCCCCACCAGATGCCAACCACTGACATCGCCAGTGAAACAGGAGCCGCAACATTCAATTCTGAGTAGTGAACAACACCAGTCAGCAGCAGTGAAACCACGATGTAAAGAATGGTGCAGATACCCAGTGAACCAAGAATGCCGATTGGCATATCTTTCTGCGGGTTCTTCGCTTCCTGCGCGGCGGTTGAGACAGCGTCAAAGCCGATATAGGCAAAGAAGACGACCGCGGCCCCTCGAGCAATTCCCGACCATCCGTAAATTCCATACGTGCCGTTGTTGGGAGGGATGAAGGGCGTCCAATTGGCTTTGGCCTGGGCCATGTGGTGCGCCACGTAATTACCGGCAACTGCAATAAAGATGAGAACGGCCGCCAGCTTTACGAACACAATGGCAGAGTTGAAATTCGCCGATTCTTTAATACCGACGACCAGCACTGCGGTCACCATCAAGATTCCAAGAAATGCCACAAGGTTAAAAACAGCCGTTACGTGCGGCAGAGTATGCCAATCGATTCCAGCGTCTGTGAGTGTTTTTGCAACTGTCGCCAAGGGCATCCAGTTGTTCTTGTAAAGAACCATCTGAGTGCCAGGAGTGTTGATCAACGTAGGCGGCAGGTTGATGCCAAAGCCCTGCAGGAAAGCAACAATCGTGCCGGCCCATCCAGAAGCGACAGTGGCTGCGCCGAAGGCGTATTCCAGAATGAGGTCCCAGCCGATGATCCAGGCAAAAATTTCACCCAGCGTGGCGTACCCATATGTGTAAGCGGAGCCGGCGATGGGAATCAGCGCGGCAAACTCCGCATAGCACAAGCCGGCAAAAACGCAGCCAACGCCCGCGAAGATATAGGAGAGCATGATGGCTGGTCCGCCATATTGAGCGGCTGCTGCTCCGGTCAAGACAAAAATTCCAGCACCGATGATTGCGCCGATACCGAGCGTGATCAGATTAACCGGGCCCAGTGCGCGCTTTAGACTGTGCTCGTTTTCCTCTTTGGATTCGGCGAGCAACACATCCATCGGTTTTGTCGCCAATAAATTGGCCATGCAGAGTTTCTCCTTTGTAGTGTCAGGCTTGTGAAACCGCGCTCCGGCGCGACCACACAAAATATACCGGAATTCCCAGCAGCACGATGATCAGGCCCGGCCATGTGTATTGCGGTTTGTAGCGCAATAATACGACATCGATGAACAAAGCCATCACAATATAAATGGCGGGCAGCACCGGATAGCCAATGGCCCGGTACGGCCTTTCGGCCTCTGGCTGAGTGCGCCGCAAAACAAACAGGCCGCCGATGGTCAATATATAAAAGACCAGGACGGCAAAAATCACGTAGTTCAACAGGTCGTTATAGGTGCCGGTGAGACACAGCACGCACGTCCATATGCCCTGCACGATCAGAGCATTCCTGGGCGTCAGATACTTGGGATGAAGCTTGCCGGTGGACTTGAAAAACAGCCCGTCTTTGGCCATGGCGTAATAGACGCGAGCGCCGCTGAGGATCAGCCCATTGCAGCAGCCAAAGGTAGAAATCAAAATAGCAACCGCCATCAGCCCAGCGCCGGAAGAGCCAAACATCTGTTGCAGCACGGCTGTGCCTACGCGATCCGATGCCGCGTACTTGATTCCCCGGGAAACCACATCAGCACCCGCCGGATTTCCATCGAAAGGCAGATGGCCCAGATAAATAAAGTTGGCGGCGGTGTAAAGCAGTATGACCACGCCGGTGCCGATGGCCAATGAGAGCGGCAGATTGCGCCGGGGATCTTTCACCTCGCCGGCGGTAAAGGTCACGTTGTTCCAGGCGTCGGCGGAGAAAAGAGAGCCGACCTGCGCGACAGCAAGAATCGTTAGCACGCCGACAAACGGTCCCAGCAGATTGCCGGCAGCGTCCGCGCCGCCCGCGGAATGCGGCAGGTTCAGCCGCCAGAAATTGCCATAGTTCGCCGCAGAGGCCTGGGCGTTGCGGGCAACAAAGATCCCGGCGAGCACCAGCGCCGCCAGCGCAGAAACTTTGGCAATGGTAAAGACGTTCTGCACAGCAGCCCCGGTCTTGATGCCAAAAACGTTCAGCCAGGTGAGGAAAACAATAATCACGATTCCCCACAGGTTCTGCGTGTTCAGGCCCATATCCATGCCACCCAGCGCAATACCAAACGGCTGCACCACGCCGACATGGAACGGCCCAATGAGCCAGTGCGTGGCAGAGATCGAGGGAAAGAAGTGCCCCATGAATTTTCCGAACGCCACGCCCACGGCAGCCACGGTCCCGGTCTGGATGACAAGAAACAAAGTCCAGCCGTAGAGGAAGCCCCAGAGCGAGCCGAGCGATTCACGCAGATAAACGTACTGCCCGCCGGCTTTGGGCATCATGGCGGCAAGCTCGCCGTAAGTGAGCGCGCCCACGATCGTCATAAAGCCGGTGACCAGCCACGCGCCAATCATCAGCGCGGGAGAGTTGACCTCGCGGCCAATCTCCGCCGACACAATAAAGATGCCGGAGCCGATCATGGACCCCATGACCAGGGTGGTGGCGCTGGTGAGTCCCAGCCCTTTTACGAATTCAGGCGCGCCCGATGCGGCCTGAGGCGGCGTGGTGCGAACTTCCGCGGATGATGACATAGTTGTTCTGTATGTTTTACCCCAAAACGCGCAGAAAATCCGCAACTGCTTTTGCCGGAGACTCAAGAAGGTCAGAAATCACGGCCACCGCGTCCGCGCCTGCGGCTTTTACCTGAGAACAATTCTGCCGTGTGATGCCGCCAATGGCCACTAAGGGTTTCCGCGTAACCTGCCGCGCCTGCCTCACTCCTTCCAGCCCGACCACCGGATCAGGATTGGCTTTTGACCCCGTAGCGAACACCGGCCCAATGGCAATGTAGTCGATCGGGAGCGCGTCGGCTTCGCGGAGTTGGGTGAGGTTGTGGGTGGAGAAGCCGATGATAAGTTTTTTGCGCGTGGCGACAACGGCTTGCTCACCCACCCTTTCGCTCAAGATCTCGGAAGATTGGGGCGGATTCGACGCGAAAGGATGGGGCACCCACGGTGTGGGAGTTCCAGACGTTGAATCAAAAATCTTCCGCGCCGCCGTGGGTGAAAGATCGTCCTGCCCCAAGTGGACTCCGTCTGCGTCGGCGGCAAGGCAAATGTCAACACGATCATTGATGATCAACGTGGCGCGCGGCTTTGTGCCAGCACCCCAGGTAACGCGACGCAGCTCGCGCGCGCAGCTAAGAAATCGCCGCGGCTGCTCGGGCTGAGACTTGTCGCGAAGCTGGATCAACGTCGCGCCAGCGGTGATCAATTCTTCCGCATAGCGGACGATGGCCACAACAGGGTCTGGCTGCGCCGCGAAGCAGGAGAAGTCGATGATGGGATAAAGGTAAGCGAGCGTCACTATGCTAGTTTACGGTGGCCATCCTACTTTACGGTATATTCGCAACAAGAAGAATGGGCTAGATACAATGCATTCGGATGAGCACTCGCCCCTCAGCATCAAAAACAAGCTCGGCCAAGCGCTCCTTATTGAAGGCCCACAGCTTTCACGGCGGCGGTTACCGAATCACAATCTTGCTGGGCAATCACGGATGAAGGAACGGACTTCAGTTCAATACATGAGGAGATGAAGTCTGCCGCAGCCTCCTTCAACCCGGCCGTTTTTCTAAGGTGCACCGCCAGCGCCCGATAAACAATCAGCTCTGCTTTTTCGCGGCCAATCCCTGTAACTTTAACACCGTGGTGAGTTCCCCCTTCCGCGATGAGGTATTCTGCTTTATTCAAAATCCCACTGTTGAAATGAACACAGCCATTCAAATAATCGTCTGTCGAATTGCAGATCTTATTATCTTCGCCCACCACTTCTGTGTAGTGATCGGGCTGACCGCGGTTGGTTGTTGAGTAGTCGCTATCCTTAACAAACCCACCGTTGTGCGGGTCCTTCATATCTCTGAGCGGCCTGGCTGGAGGAGCGAAATCGGGCAGGGTTGCCCCAATCATCCAGGTGTTCACCCCATTGTGCCCGTTAATCATCTGCCCGAAAAAGTCTGACAAAGACTCATTTACCGCCCCGGATTCGGCGCTATACATCAGACAGGAAAGAAATTGTGTAAAGCCATGGGTCACTTCATGACCTACCACGTCGAGATCTGAAGCGTAATGGTCCCCAAAAAACATTTGCAGCAGCTGCGGATGCCAGTACGCATTCTTCATTGTTCCATATCTTACATTTAGCCTCAGCTCTAAGGGCTCCTGTATCCCCGCATCGCAGAGCGATGGGCCGAGGCCCTTTCGGTGTTGTACGTCGCGAAAGTAGATCATGGTTGCACCTACATTCACAAAAGCACTTTGAGCATCCGCAGGAACCGGAGTTATGATCGGCCCACCTTCGTCCAAGACCAACGTACCCTGAGATGTTGTTGACTGGAAGTCATACGCTTTTCTCGGAATCTCAGAATAAACATCCCGATAGCGGTGCAGTAGTTCGCCTGTTCTGGCATCGATGAACATAATGAAACTACCAATATGAACCTGCCACGACAACCTAAGACCTTGAGGCGCGGAAGCATTAATTTTTTGCGGATCAAATACGTACAAGACTGGATCGGATGGCTTGGGAGATTCGCCAACCATTGCAGCTTCGCTAGATTTGATTGAATCATGGGCGGCTGCGATTATGGAATGATAGTATTCGATAGCTTTCACTGCAGCCTGGGTTTTATCAAGGGACGGCGTAGTATTTATGACGTCCGTCGGCACAAACGAGCTATTGAGGCTCGTCACACCGATGCTTGGGTTAACCTGAACCTTGGCTTCTGCTCCAAACACCGGGATATCCCCGATCTTCTGCTGCACCAAAACAATTGAGTTCTGAGGAAAATTCGGATCTGGCTGAGAGCCCATAACCGCAATGCGTTGCTGATTACTGGATTCTGGACCTAGCGCATTGAGCGCGCTGCTCTGATAGAAAAGGACGGAGCGAACTTCCCGTTTCGCAAAGAACTGTTCTACGATTTTTTGGGGATCCGTTGCAACCTGGGGATTGCTTTTTTTGGGAATCAGTTGGAAGACCCTGCTTGGCAGTCCAGTAGTGTCATCAAATTCAATACGAGCGTTTGGATAAAGATTCGTGAAGCGCTTGAGATTCTTAGTTACGGACTTCTGGACATCATTTGGGGTAAGTTTTGGCTGAGATGCGGTCGGCTGTGAAAAAGCTTCCAGGCCAAAAAGGCAGACCGCTGCAATACCCATCATAATAACGACTCGACGTGTGCTAGTAAAATGACTCATCGTTCTCTCCGATTACGACCAATCTGAAATTTGATATGCGTTGTGTCTCACGACCTCAAAGAAACGAATCATGTTTCATCAAATGGTGATAACGAGGACCATCCTGGTTTCCCTTTTTCCCCGGAAGATGATTCGAATGATCTGAGATTACTTTGTTGTGGCAGGCTCCGGAGCGCCATGGGTTTGACTATGAGAGTGGTCGTACGTCTCACTGTAAGCAGCGGACATTGGGCATGCTTTAGGACTTGGCCGGCATATACAAGGGCACCCTCAACTTAGCGGTACACATACAGCTGTCAGCGCTATCCTTCCGCAAAAAATCAACATGTTTCCTGGGGCAAGCTTTGTCAAGATGTACTACTTCGCGATTGATTATTGAGTTGAAATGCCCTACCCTCTAGCACCGCCTCAGGGCTGGAAAGCCATCAGATCTTTGAAAACCAAAACCCTTAACCACAAAGGACACGAAGTAACAACAAAGGGGGACTCTCTCAACCCTGCGCCA
>Ga0126383_10002116_pt1 | contig 12729 bp, 7 predicted proteins | sample PanSoiMetPlot_35_FD_96882 | JGI IMG/M metagenome (GOLD analysis project Ga0126383, IMG submission 96882) | Tropical forest soil microbial communities from Panama - MetaG Plot_35 | ecosystem: Environmental > Terrestrial > Soil > Tropical forest > Bulk soil | place: Panama | collected 2016-02-17
AGGTCGTCATCGGGCAGCCCGAAAACTTCGCGCAGCACGCCAACGATTTGGTAGCTCGCGTTTGGATCGGCGATAATCGCGAGCAATGCCGTCAACCACGCGTATGCCGGGCTTTCGCCTTCCCGATCGCTTTCCGAGTGCACCTCCACTGGAAGACCAACATCGATCAACGCATCCCGCAGCGGTCGAAGCCAGGCTTTCCGCGGACACAGAATCGCAACCTGCCGCCACGATTCCGCGCGCAATTTCTTAAGGCCGGTATCGCTGAGCCACCCACCGAGTTCGCGCGCCTCCAAAATCGCGCGCTGCGCTTCCGGCAATGCAGGGTCGACATCACAACCGAAATCGAACCGGATCACTTGCCCGGCCAAAACATCGGGACGCGGATTCAACTCCACAAACTCAACCTGGCCGTTCTGGTTGTTCAGAATTTCGCCAAACGTGGCGTTTACGAAATCCACTTGCGCGGTGTCCAACCGAAAGGTGACGGAAAATTTCAGCGCTTCGGCCGCGCCGGTTCTCACGAGCAATTCGTGCAGTTCGCGATAGTGCGTGAGATCGGCAGGGTCACGATAAATGGATTGCTGAAAATCGCCCACCATGCAGAAGTGACCGGGACGCGGTGGTGTGTGCGGAGGATCGTTTATCCAAGCGCCGTCGGCGTCCGCAGGCCGTGCAATTTCCAGAAGCACAAAGAATTGCTGCGGTTCAGTGTCCTGCGCTTCATCCACAATGACACGATAATTCTTTTCGCGAACACGCCGCGCGACTTCGGGGACCCGCAGGAGTTCTCCAGCCAACGATACTTGGTCAACGTACTTGACCAGGCCGCGCGCGAGCCGGAACTCGCGATAACCGCGTTGCACTTCAGCGGCAACACATAGCGTGCATGCATTAACCCAATCGCGCAGCGGTCGAAACGCTTCGCGCCAGATTTGCACAAAGCCTTTCGCCCTGGTAGCGCATGGCGGCCATGGAACAAATTCATCCGTCTCACGCCATCGTTTTTCCCAGCGCTTCAGCTCGGCCTTTGCCTTCGCAATATTCGACGACGCCTTTTCGCTCGCGGCATACGCCTTGGCAAAGTCCGCGTCCGGATACGGCATCTCCAGTTCCACTCCGGTGAGATCAATGTCGGTGTTGTGCGCGAGTTCCATTAATTGCCGCGCTTGCACATGACGCAAGAGCAGGCGGCGTTTTTCTTCACCTAACGAACGCCCAACGGTCGCGTATTGTTGAACGAATTGGTTCCAAAGGTCTGGATCGTCCGTGATCAATTCGAGATCTTGGGGTAAACCGAGATGATGCCCGTGCGTCGCGAGTAACTTCATGCAAAAGCTGTGAATCGTACCGAAGAACGCGCGATTGAATCCCTCGAGTAATTCCCGGTTTTTCGAAAGCTTCGGATCCTCCACAATCTGCTGCCGTGCGCGTTGCTGCATTTCATCAGCAGCGCGGTTGGTGTACGTGACGACAACGAGTTGTGGCAGCCATTCGAGTGCCTGCGAACTTCTGGCGATCTGAACAACCCGATCAGTAATCGCGCGCGTTTTGCCCGAACCCGCCGATGCAACAACGGAAAAATTTTTCTCCAGCTCGCACGCGAAGCGTTGGCGGGCGTTTCCGTCAACAAGGCTGCTCATGAATCATCCTCCAAGTCGAGCGCCAACGCTGGATGACTGATTGCCCATTTCTGTTTCAGCACCTCTTCATCGATGGCGAGCGTCGCCAGCGGGTAGTCGTGAGCAAAACCGTAGTCCGCATGAATCCGCCCTAGCATTCCAAAGATCCCGGTCTCCTGCATCCGATAGAGTGCCTGCCAGAAATCTTTTTGGGTGACCGCGTCTGCGAGATGAAATTGGGGATCCAATTCATCCGCCAAACCGAGCAAGGCCAGTTGCACGTTTGTTGCGCCAAGCGCATGCGTGGCCAGCGCGTACAAGGCGAGCTGTACGCCGCGACCTTTCGCCAGCAGCTTTCGAAACCTCTCTGCCGTTGCTTGCCTTGAGTGCCGCTCGTGCAGATTGAGCCCGCATTGCCGTCCGGTCTTGTAGTCAATCAACCACAAGTCGTTGAAGCCAAGGCGCGATGGGGTGCGCTCACCGCGCGCCAGGATTAAGTCAATTCTGCCCCGCACGCGCAGGAATTCATTTTCGCCTACCGGAATATTGGTTGGCGAATCCAACGGCCATTCCGGCGCCATGTGTGTCCAATCGCTCGCCAGGTCGGATAATTTCGCGGCCAGACGATCGGCGATGTATCGCGCGTTGCTCCAGCCGGACACCCACCAATCGGGCAAAGCTCGTTTGCACGCGACGCAGACATCGCGCACCTCCTTTCGAAATCGCCGTGCGTGCTCAACGAGCCGGACGCGAATCTCATCCACCTCGCAAAGATCGACGAATCCGTCACTACTCGCGTGCCGTACGCTTTCTGCGAGCCAGCGGTGCACCCAAAGGCCGGTGGACGTTGCCCAGGCGTCGCCGTTTTCGCCATCAGGATCGATCCCGAGAAACTCAGACATCCAAACAATTGCTGGCGATTTCACTGCCGACTCCCACTGCGTCACGCCTAACGTGACGGGTTTTTCCGGCGGCGCGCGCAATGCGAACTCGTACTCGCCGAACCCGCGCGGTTGACGCCGCATGTTATAGGCGTGTCGGGTTCGGCCAACGTCGGTCGAATCAACCTTTTGCGCGTCCGTCGGCGACCAATCGCCCAGCCATGTTCGTGTTTGTTCCTCCAACGCCTGGAGCGTTTGTTGTGAAACGCCGCGGCGCCGTGCCTGAAAATAGAGACTCGAAAAGGAGTCCGTCGGATTCGCGATCCGGCTGGGGAAACTCTCAGAGTAAAGATTTGCCGTTACGCCAATCCCCGCGACCGCCGATTCCATCAAATTACAAAGCTGCCGCCGCTGGATCTGGCGTCGCTCCAGCGGCCCCAGTAGAAGTGTTTTCCCCTCTGCGATACTCCAGTGGCCCTCACCGTGACGGCCGCGTTTTACTGCGCGTCGGTTGAAGATTTTGTGCCGCTTGTTGAACTGATCGATTTTTCCGCCAGTAACGAATTCCTCCTCGAATCCCGGCCACGCTTCTTCGTTTAAGCCTGCGAAAATCAGGTGCGACCACGATTGACCTTCCGCCTCCGCATACGGCAGCAAATGCACGCGGCTGTACGGGTGAGCGCCGCAGTCATCGCGGCTGCGCGACGGCGCGTTTAGAATTTCCCGGAGCCAGCGCAAATAATTCGCCCTCGAAAAACTCTGCGGCACGCGCTTGGCCCAACTTCGGCTGAGTCGTTCGACTTCGCTCCAGCGCTGTTTCCAACCGAACTGTGCGAAAGTTGCCTTGGTCTGCTTGAGAAAATTCGCAAACGTTGCCGCCGTCGACAGGAACTGAATTTTTTGCAGCCCAGCCGCGATTTCCGCCTTGTCTTCAGAGCGCGCGCAAAGTTCGCGGAGGATTTCGATGTCGTCGATGAGCACGCTGCTGTACGCATCACGCAGTTTTTCTTCGACTTCGAGAACCGAGATCTTATCGAAAATGTTCGCGTCCACAGCGCGCACAAACTGGAGAAGAAACTTGAGCCGCGGATTTTCCTGCAGTTCCAACCAAGCCCGCCACGCATCATCGTCAAAAACGCTGGGAGTCAGATGCGCGATTCCATCGTTATGTGCGATCTGTGCTGCACGAAGAAAGCTCGCCACGAGTCGCGGCAGCGCGCCTTTCTGCGGGAACAAAATTCCGATGCGCTCACAATTTTTTTCGCAGAGAAACTTCGCCGTGAGCGCGACAATGGCTCGCGCCTGCTCGGTAGTGTCGGCTCCAACAACAAACTGGACGTTGTCCAGTTCATCTCGGCCTCGCGGCTCTGCCTCGGCGTTGCCGTGCGACTCGGGGACCGGCTCCGCTTCGCCGAAAATTTCTTCCCAAGTGCCGACCCACGTTTCGTCGATATCGCGCGCTTCGTCGCGAGGATCGTTTAAAACCACAGTCGCTTGCTCTGAAGATTTGACCGCGGCGTGTAACAGCGGCCAGAGCGGCCAATGCGCTCCATCAAAACCAGTGACAAGCAGGTGGCTGAATCGCGGCGGCAATTGTTGCGCGTTCACCACTGCAAACCGGTCGGCTTCATGGACAAACGTGAATCCGCAATCGCGACACATTTTGTTAAAACGCGCGGCGATGTCGCAGAGGACCGGCTGGTCAACTTCTGCCAAGTTCCAGCCGGCCGCGCCCAATTCGTCGAACAGACGCAGGAAGTAATCGGGATCGCGCGCTACTGATCGTGCGATGAGAGGCTCGGATTGTTCGCTCTGGATGTTCGCGGCGATATCTTCGGCCGCCGTGGCGAGAAGCAAGCGCAAATGCTCGCGCAAAGGAAGATCCAAGCCACTGCCACGCAGCAAAACTTCGCGCAATTGCGCGGGCACTAGAAAGCGAACGCCCAGGAGCGAAATCCCGGCGGCGAGAAGCTTGCTACGGAACAGTTGCGCGTGGCTTCGAAACGGGGTAACCACCGCAACCGGGACGGTTTCGTCGGGAGCGTGCGGAGCTGCTGCTTCGAACCGCGGGTGCAGTACACTATCCCATGCGGCATCGAATGAAGTGCTGAGGTAGAGTGAAACGCGCATGGGACAAATGGGACTTATGGGACAAATGGTTTCGATTTGTCCCTCTGCTTTCCTCTATGCGCTAAACGCGCCCGCGTCATACGCTCGCGCAGGCCGCCCTCCGCGAGAAAATCCTTTTCTAGTTTTCGGATCAGTTGATCGAGCAGGTAATTGGCCTGGTGAATGAGACAGATCAGAATGTTGGCCACCACTTCGGGCCGGCGGGTTTCCATATAGGTCTCATATGTCTCATAGGACACATTCTCTTTTCTCGCGACCTTGCGCACAAACAACGCCTCCCGACTATTCTTCGCCCACAGCTGCAGCTTCCAATTCCGCAGAAGATCTTTGTAATCCTCCAGCAGTTCCTCCAGGCTGGAGCGCGAAACATTAATCAGTTTTATTTCCGCTTCCTTGGAAGTTCCTGAGACGTTGCCGCCTTCCACAATGTTCTGTTTCCCTGATCGCGCCGCCTGAATCATCTGGTCACATGTGCGGTCGCGCTTTTCCAGAAAACGCTCACAAAACCGAACCGTTCCCTGGAAGACAATCAGCGCCTTCTGATAAGCCAGCAATCCCGCGTATCCGCCATGCGGCGGAATAAAACTTTCGCTCGCATCGCGAGACAGATGTCCCATATGCCTCATTTGTCCCATTTACCGCAAGCAACGCCTGTCTCCCGTGCGCCGTGTGATCCCCTCGTGATCCAATCGCTCCAGAAAAGGCACCATTACGCGCCGGGAACTTCCCAGCGCCTGGCGTAAGTCGCTTACGGTTGCCGGTCCGTTTTTGGAAATAAACTCGGTCACTTGCGATTTCATGCGCTCAAAACTCTCACGCAACAAGACCACATCGGGAGCAATTTCGGTCGCGTCGCCATTCTCGATCAAAAAGCGCACGACCAGCTTGGCCTGCGGATCTGACTCGATCGTCTTGCGCGAGGGTGGGTCGAACGGCTGCTTGGATAGCGCCTCGCGGATTCGTTTCTCGACCGCTTGAAGCTGGGCCGGCAGCGCTGGCCGATGAGAACTGCGCGCGATGACTGATCCTTTGCGTGCGAAATGGCCGTCGCACAGATCCGCCACCAGCGATTCAAGCACCTCCGGCTCTTGAATCCGCAGCGCTGAGCGCAGCTCGCTCAGTTCAACCCCGGCGCGCGAGGGGCTTTGGCTGTGCGATTCATCGATTAAGCCGCTCGCTTGCGCACGGAGTTTCCGCCAGAATTTACAATCGGCCGCGATGTGCTGGCAAAGAATAATCTCGCCGTTTCGTTGCAGGCGTATCAGCGCCTCAGAAATCTCTTCGGCACTGAACCGTGATTTGCTCAGAAGATTTTCTCGCCGCGCGAATCCCTGTCGCATGACTGTAGCGCGTACTAGCGAATCGAGATTGTCTAATGCGATACTGGACGCCAGTGATTGCATGTCTCCGTCTGCATCCAGCACGATTCCGCCGGCGATGGTGTGTCGCTCCGATGAATCGCGAACGACAAAACGATCGCCAATGAACGCAAAAATCGGTGAGGCAAATTTTAAATGAGCAGATTTTCCCTTGCCTACCTCGAGGGGTCCATTTTCACGGAACCTAATCTTGGCGGCGACGCGCGACGCACCGTGGTGAACATATACCGACGATCCGTTTTTCAGGGGGTGGCCAACGGTCTTGTCGCGGTTGACGCGCGACAGCTTTTCCACATGAACAATCAGAGCCGAAGTTGGGACGCCTTGACCCGGAAGCGTCACCACGTCGCCGCGGTTGATCTGATCGACGCGGAGATCCGGTATATTGATGGCCGTGCGCATTCCCGGCTGCGCAACTTCCAGTTCGTGGCCGTGGCTCTGAATCGAACGAATACGCGTTTCGAGATTGGTCGGGTAAACAACGATTTGCTGGCCGCGGCGCAACGATCCGCCGGTTAGTGTCCCCGTCACAACGGTGCCGATCCCCCGGAGGGTGAACACCCGATCGATAAACAGGCGTGGCTTGGAGATGTCGCGTTGCGGGTCGATTTTTGCGAGTTCGATAGCCAGCGTGTGTACCAGCGTCTCAATGCCCGTTCCAGTCCGGATGGAAGTCGGAACAATCGGCGAATCTGTAAAAGACGTGCCAGTGAGTTGTTCGCGAATTTGATCCGTGACGATGTCAATTCGGCCCAGATCGCTCTTGGTGAGAGCAATCACAGCGCGTTGCACACCGAGGTAACTGAGGATTTGCAAGTGCTCTTCCGTTTGCGGCATCCAGCCGTCGTCTGCGGCAATGACAATAAGTGCCAGATCAATCGAGCCAACGCCCGCGATCATGTTGCGTATGAAGTCTTCGTGGCCGGGGACATCAACGATCCCCGCGTGAAGTTTCTCGCCATTTGGTGCGATTAGATTTAATTCCGCAAAACCGAGATCGATTGTGATTAGCCTTTTCTTTTCCTCGGGTAGACGGTCGGGATCCGTTCCGGTCAGCGCTTTGACGAGGGCGCTCTTGCCATGATCAACATGGCCTGCTGTGGCGATGATGAAATGACGAGCGTTCACCGCGTGCAGGCGCCGCGAATCGCCTGAATGACGAGATCGTCCTGTTTTGGAAAAATTGTGCGTAGGTCCAGTTTGAATCGGCCATCCGCAATGTAGCCGATCACCGGCGGATTTGACGCACGAAGGCTCGCTGCGAATTCGCCGGCGGACGAATTCGCGGGAACAATCTCGAGGGTCACCGACGGCACGTTGGCCTTCGGCAACGTGCCACCACCCGCTTTGGCGCTGCCGCGGCCGATTACAATTTCTAACGGCAAGCCCTGCAAACGCGAAGAAATTGCCACAGCACGGGCGCGCAATGCCTCCTCTGAAAATTGCAAAACCGCGAGCGTCGGGATTCCGCCGCTCTTTTGATTGAGGTGAAGGTCCACAGTCGCTTGCAGCGCGGCAAGACAAAGCTTGTCACAGCGCAACGCCCGAAATAGCGGCTCGCGTTTCAGCGCGGTCACGAATCGTTTTTTCCCGGCAATGATTCCCGCTTGGGGACCGCCGAAAAGTTTGTCGCCGCTAAAGCAAACAAGATCAGCGCCGGCTTTCAACACTTCGGCTGGAGTCGGTTCGTGCTCGGCAATTCCTAACGATTCAGTCGGGATTACGGCGCCGCTGCCAAGATCCTCGACAAACGAAGTCCGCTTTTTCTTCGCGAGCGCGCTGATCTCGTTCGAAGAAGGTGATTCGACAAAACCGCTCATGGAAAAATTGCTGCGATGCACTTTCAGAATCAGCGCCGTCTCTGGCCGACAGGCACGCGCGTAATCTTCGAGGGTTGTCTTGTTTGTTGCGCCGACTTCGCGCAACGTCGCGCCGCTCGCTTGGAGAATTTCGCTGATGCGGAAACCACCGCCGATTTGCACCAGTTCGCCTCGTGAAATGACAACCTCGGTTCGATCTTCGATGTTCCGCGTTGTGAAATACCGAACGATAAGGACCAACGCGGCTGCGCAATTGTTTACTACTGTTGCCGCCTCGGCTTGGCAAAGCAGCGCGATAGCAGCCTCGACATAAGCGCCGCGCCGGCCGCGTTCGCCTGTTGCAAGATCATATTCGAGATTCGAATAGCCTGGGCCGATTTCATTCAGTGCGCAGGCCGCTTCGCTGGCGAGCAGCGCGCGTCCGAAATTTGTGTGAATGACAATTCCGGTTCCGTTCACGACCGGTTGAAGTCTGCTGGCACGAAGCTCATCGAGCGAGCGACGGACATCAGCGACAATCAATTCGAGTTTCGGCGCCTGGTTATTTGCGCGGATCTCTGAAAGTTTCCGTCGGACAAGCTCGACAATGAAAGGCCGCGGCAAATCGCACTGGCCGAGCGCATCGAGGATTCTTGAGACGGCTGGAATTTGCCGTCGCTCAGCTGACTTCATTCGGTCATGCATATCAATGGGCGGCGGCGCCGGCGCGGCACGATTTTTCCGATCAGCTCGGCGGAAGGTGAGCCGGCTTCTCGCAGGAGTGTCAGCACGTTCTCAACATTTGCTTCGGCTACGCACAGCAGTAATCCGCCGCTGGTCTGCGCGTCGGTTAAGAGAATTCTGCGAGCGTCATCCGTGCTTGCCCAATCGACGAGCACGGTGGCCGTATTGAGATTGTCGCGGCTTCCTTGCGGAACACAGCCGAGTTCGATGAGTTCGCCGATCTCTTCACTGATCATCGGCACAGCCGCAGGATTAATATCGGCGGATACGCCACTGGCGCGGCACAATGAGATCAGATGCCCGATCAAGCCGTAGCCGGTGACATCGGTGGCGGCGCGAACGAGTCCCAGTTCGGCAACTTCCGCGCCGACGGTGTTGATCTGCGACATAAGGGTGACCACTCTTTTCTGAAGCGCGCGCGAAGCCATTCCGCGCTTGATCGCCGTAGTGGCGATACCGGTCCCTAGCGGCTTTGTTAGTACGAGCAAGTCGCCGGGACGCGCATTTGCATTCGTGGTGACGCGCCGCACATCAACCAGGCCTGTAACAGCGAGCCCGTAGATCGGTTCGGGATTACGGATTGAATGGCCGCCGATGATCACGCAGCCCACTTCAGCGGCTTTGGCAAGGCCGCCGCGCAAAATCATCGAAACCACCCTTGGCCTAACGAGATCGGCCGGAAAGCCGACGATATTGAGCGCAGTCAACGGACGCCCGCCCATGGCGAAAATGTCGGAGAGCGAGTTGGCGGCTGCGATCTGGCCGTACGAAAAGGGGTCGTCCACGATAGGCGTGAAAAAATCAACCGTTTGTACCAGGGCGCGATGCCGATCCAGGCGATACACGCCGGCGTCATCAAACGTTTTCGAGCTCACCAGCACGTTGCGATCTAATGAAATGGGAAGCTGCGGCAAAACTTGTCGCAGGGCCTGTTGGCTCAGTTTGGAAGCTCACCCGGCGCAGGATGAGAGCGATGTGAGCTTACGAATCTGCTCGCGCGACATCGATGTCACCTCCTTTCGAATTGCGGATTGCGGACTGCGGATTGCGGATTGATGGCGGCTTCATCGGGCACGTCGGCCGGCGCGCCGTGCGGTCTTGATCGAGGCGACCGTTATGGCAAGCGATTCATTGGCCTCGGCAAGTAGATTTCTTAGTTGCGCTCGTCTTAAGAGCTTCCGTGCAAGAATCATTTCCATCCAATATGCCGACTCGTCGCATTCCTCTTCGACAACGCCGAGTTTTGAAACGAAGTCTGCTTGCGATCGGGCTCGTGCTGCTGCGCGGCAGTTTGCGCCAACTGACGTGCCGGCGCGAAGTAGTTGCCGTCCAAGAATTCTAGCTGTCTCGGTTTTTGGCAATGCCTCGACCGCGCTGATCGCGCGGACTCCGAACTCGAAAGTGTGATTTTTAAGTTCTTGGGTTGTCATGGTCCAATTCTTCAATCCGCGATCCGCGATCCGCAATTCGCAATTGAAAAGGCGGAGAGGATAGGAATCGAACCTACCTCGCCATTTGCATGGCGACGACGGTTTTGAAGACCGCGAGGGCCACCAGGCACCCTTCACTCTCCGAGAGGACGAAAACGCCGAACGCTCAACGCCCAACATCCAACGCCTAGGTGCCTCAATTGGGAGTTGATCGTTCGGCGTTCGGCGTTCGGCGTTGAGAGATCTTAAGGGCCGCGTCTCAACAAAGGCAATTGATGCGCTATTTTGCTTTTTTAATCGCCTTAACGATCTCGTCGAAATCCGGCCACTCGCCGGAGTCGAGTTTGGAATGGAGCAGTTTGCCATTGGCGCGAATTTCGAAGGCGCCGCCGCTCGAGGGAATCAGCGTAAGCGACTTGATGCGCTCGCCGAGTTCGAGAATTTTGGCCGCCAAACTGACGGCCTTCGGCGTGTAGTTTCAAACGACGCAGTATTCGATTGATACCTCGGTTTTCACCGAACAAGCTCCTTTCCGCAGCCAAGCTATCGATCTGGATAGAACGGGTCAAGAGTCATACTGGCGAGCTTGCCAGCGTGGTTTGCGAATACAGCCTTGACACAAAAGCGTGCAATGTCCCAAAAAGGAAGGGTGCCGCAGCCCGCTCCACCAGGCTGCGGCGTCTCCACTTCAGCAACCGCGGAAACAGCCGCGGTTTTTCAGCCCTGAGGGCGTTTAACCCTCAAGATGTTAAAAGGCGAAATTGAGGCCGCTACGGAACATTCCAAAATTGTTCTTCGGCCCGTCGATGACACCGAAACTCAAGTCGTTAGTCCAACCGAAGTGCTGCGCGAACCGAAATTCCAGACCGGCGCCGAATTGACCGAGGACCTTGGTTTCGCTACCGAAATGCTCGGTCTGCGCATTGACAGCGAAGGCATCCGGCGGCCCTTGCGTGTGAAGGACATCCCTTTCGCCACCGCCGAAAATCGCTCCAACACCGGCCCACGCATAGGGTGCTAAACGTGTGCAAGGAATCGGATAGCGCAGCGTAAGTGTGCCAAGGACGGAGCCGATGGTATGATCATGATTGATTCTTCGGTGAACAAAAACCGGAGTCGTCGGATCCTCAAAGATATCGAAACCAGGTTTGCTGGCATCCAGAACAAATCCTTCAACACCGAGACCGGCGTAGCGACAGAAAAAATATTTAATGTCGCCTCCGCCGCCCCAGGCGTGATCACCGCCAATGTAACGATCGTAGGTGCCGAGCACAGGGTTGCCCTCACTGGTACTTTGCACGATGTCCACCAACGAAGGATTAGGAGCGAATTCGGTGTTGGTGAATGCATAGGTACCCCAGAGATTCACATTCCATTCGCGATCGCCGTACCATTCGGGACATGGTGGCGGCGCGACCTGCTTAATTTCCTTTCCTGAATCTTTGCCGGAACCGCTGTAGGCAACGTCGGAATAGTAACGGAAGCGGGTTGATACCGGTGCTTCGGCTTCGGCGTGTTCGCCACCGAACAACCACGAAAAGGCGACAAAGACATCAGCGATTGGCGAATCGTGCGTGCAGCCAAATAGAGGTGAAACGTCAAGGCGCGTACTTGCTGTCGGTTTCCACGCAACCGTTGGACCAATAGTGAAACTGTTCAACGGATCGCCGCGCGTGTCCTTGACGGTCAAATTCCTATATTCCATTTCTATGCCGAGTTTCAGACGTTCGTTCGGCAACAGAATCGGCATCATCGCAGCCTGAGAGAAGCCCCATTCGCGCCCCCGGTCGCCGGTATTCTCTTTTTCAAAGAACCAGTTCATGGCCCATTCGACGCGCTCGAAGAAATCCTGCGCAAGCAGCAAACGAACTTCGTAGGCATCGGGAACCTTGGGCGGTCCGCTCTCTTCCTCTTCTCCTCCTCCCGAAGGGGGTGGAACTTCTTCATGTCGAATAGTGCCGACACCGAATTTGTATTCGGCGAATATTGTCGGATTCAGCGGAATCTTGTTCCAATCAGCCAAAGCCCATCGTGCCTCGAGACTCACGGTCTGCGCGCCGCCACCACCATTAAATCGTTCGAACTGAGATTCCGCCGCTATATTGAAACGATAAGGCAACCCCATTTCCACCTCTTGGGTGAAGAGATAATCCGGTGGCCCATGACGGAACCCCACGCCTTCAAAAAGTTCGCCGAAGAAAAATGACCATGGCGGCAACACGTAGGCATTTACTGTGTTAGAAAAGCGGCTGCGGGAAAGCCCGGGTGGCGCGCCGTACGCGCTCGGCACTTCCTCGCCTGTGACAGTGATTTCCTCCTCGACCTGCGCCTCTGTTGGCGTCTGCCCGAGGACAGAATAATGAACGGCAGGAAAGATTAGACATGCGAATGCAATCAGCGGGACAAGCCGCTTTCCAACGCCGCACAGACCAGACTGTTTCTCCATATTGCCCGCCAATCATTACAAAATTGTAATGATTAGCAAGAGAAATTTTTTGGTTGTACCCGGGATGATTAATCTCGGCTTTTGGGCGGAGAAGATGGTGCAAGGCCTGCCGGAATCGCCGATTCCAGGCTACAGCTTGCTTGGGAAGGTAAGCGTGACCGTCGTTCCGCGGCCGAGTTCGCTTTCGACTTTCGTCGATCCGCCATGCAGATCGAGAATCGACTTCACCAGGGCCAGGCCGAGGCCTGCGCCATCAGAACCGCGCGATGATTCGGCGCGGTAAAATCGATCGAACACG
>Ga0126383_10002118_pt1 | contig 12725 bp, 10 predicted proteins | sample PanSoiMetPlot_35_FD_96882 | JGI IMG/M metagenome (GOLD analysis project Ga0126383, IMG submission 96882) | Tropical forest soil microbial communities from Panama - MetaG Plot_35 | ecosystem: Environmental > Terrestrial > Soil > Tropical forest > Bulk soil | place: Panama | collected 2016-02-17
ACAGCTTTGCAGTTTGCTTTGCCAAGCCGGCTTCACCTCGATGCCGAACATGCGCGCGCCGCGCGGGCCGATCGCATCTTGATGCGGCACTCCGGCAGGCCGAAAGGAGAACGTGAATGGTCGAACTGGACGTCACGACGGCCATATTTCTCCTCGTAGTCTCCGCGAAAGAAGAGGCAGAAGAACGGTAGTTCGTGGGAATGTGCCGGAGCTTGCTGGCACAGGAGTGATGCAGGTCGGTAAAAATCGCGCCGCCTATCGCAGCTTTGTCAAGCACCCTGCCGTAGAATTCGCCGCCCGTCAGTCGCTGCTCGATGATTGTTGGTCTCGCCGCTGTTGCCCATTGCCAGTCCTCACCGAATTATTCAAGACTGCAGCGCCTGTGCCCCTTAACCGTCATTATTCGTGAAGAGTGGAACAACGATGAAGTTTTGGTTGGAACGACACATGATTGCGACGAGGAGTAGATTTGCATTGATCGCATGACTGACTGCAAAGCATTTAAGCCGATCGGAAGACGAATTTTGTCGCGCTGCGACACACCTTGCCCCAGAGTGCGACAAGCTTTTTCTGGGATGGAGGAAAGTGGGAGACTATCCGCTCTGAGCTCGGAAACTCATGGCGATGCGGACGAAGGTGGGCTGAAACGGAAACGACGCCGGTAGGTGAACGAGAACGCGTCGTACCGAAACCATCACTCGTGCTCCGAGCTTGAGCAACCGTTCGCGCAGCGTGCAGACTTGCGCCCGAGCACAGGCTGTCCCGGCAGCCCGCAAGCGTAACTCCTGCATGAGTACGTAAGCCGCTGCGGTGAGCAGAACTCGGAACTGGTTTGCCCAGAAACGGCTACAACTGGTGCGATCGATCTCCAGATCGTGCAGTTCTTTTATACGATTTTCGATGTCGCCGCGTTGGCAGTGGTGATGACAAAACGGGGATTATCCCTGGGATCTTTTCCGGGTGCTCGGACAACTTCCGCTTTGATCACCACACGGCGTTGACAGCGCGACTTACGAGCCGCGTAACGAACCTCTCCATAGATGTGTTCGGTCTTTCCGCTCCTGCGGGACAGTTGGCGGGCGCGACGAACGCCCGGGGCAGTGATCCGTTTCAGCACCGCATTTTTGGCCATCGCCACCACATATTCCAGCTTCGGCTGAGAATCCAAGAAGTCCAGCACCGCCGGATGGGCGAAACCGCCATCCAGGCGCACACGAATGATCACCCCGGGAAAATAGCAGTGAATCATCCCCACCAGACGTCGCAGCAACCCCACCGCGCCCACCGCCGCCGTGGCGTTGCCCGGACGAAGTACCGCCACGCACCGATACTCTTCGGCTTCCTCGTTGAAACTGACAAAGCCCAGCACCGGCAAATAGCACCAGCTGTCATGGTGCCCGTTGAAAAACGAGAGTTGTTGAGCGCCGAGCGTAGGATCGTCGGTGGGGTCCAGATCGATGGTGACACGATACGCCCGCCCCCTCAGTCGCTTCGCGTGACGCCGCAGAACGGTCCTGGCCAGCGCCCCGCTCATGCGATACAGTTCCTTGACTCCCACCCCATTTTCGAAACGCGACAGCGGTGGTTGCGAGGCCAAATCGTTGCCTTCCACGGGATCTCGATCCAATAACAACTTATGAATCGGATCCTTGGCCAAACGGGCCGAGTCGTTGCCGTCCGGGTAGCCGCAGGCGAGGGAGAACACCCGTTGCGCCACCAACTCCCGCATGGAATGATCGACCTTGCCGGCTTGTCGTCGCTCTGGCAGACAGGCAGTGAGCTCGTCCAGCAATCCCAAGCTATGATCGGCAGCCTTCAGCAGCGGAGCGCCACCATCGGAACTCCCTTCTCGCTGATCAAACTGGGCCACGACAGGCTTGGGGAAAATATCAGGGAACAACGCACACTGTGTTGTGCTATCGTCAGACAAGAAGAAGCCTCCGGATGTGCTCCGAACTGCGATTCGACACCGTGTTTGTAGCACAGGAGGCTTCTTTTGTCTTCAAATTCAAGAATTATTCAGGTTAGACTTCGGCCGTTGGGATAGAAAGCAGACTTGCGGGGATGAAAATGAGATTCCGCATACTGGTTGCCATCACGATTTCCTTTGTTGTAATGGCTGTCGCCGGGTCACACATAACTCGCGCCCAAGCTCCCGCCTCCGGGGTCCAGGGGGACACGCCGCGTTTTACGCAAGACGGTAAGCTGGAGTTCCCGGCCAATTATCGCGAATGGATGTATCTGACGAGTGGACTCAACATGAGCTACGCGCCGCGCGTCGCCGGTATGGCAGGACACGACATGTTCGATAACGTATTTGTGAATCGGCCAGCGTATAAGGCATTTCTGGAGTCCGGCACCTGGCCCGACCAGACCATGCTGGTGCTGGAAGTGCGTGGCGCGGGCAGCCAGGCCTCCATCAACAAGAGTGGTCACTTTCAGGATGGCGATGTCATGGGCCGGGAAGTACACCTCAAGGACAAGCGCGTCCCTGGCGGCTGGGCATTCTATGGTTTCGACGAAGCGAAACCAACCACTCCATTTCCGCATGAGATGGACTGCTACAGCTGTCACGAGCAGCATGGCGCGGTGGATACGACGTTTGTGCAGTTTTATCCCACACTGCTACCGATCGCGCAACAGCAGGGCACGCTGAGCGCCGCGTACAGGAAGGAAGTGGGGAGGAAGTAGCCTTTTTCGCGAGAAGAAACAGCCGGACCTGCCTGTCTCCGGCTGTTTCTTCTCTCAATGCCAGCCGCTAAGCCGGGCCAATCAGTTGAGCCTGGTCCACACAGTGGTGATTGCATTCCCGTTCACTACGCTGTAGAGCTGCTTCCCCTGTTGAACCACGGAGAAGAAGAGTTGCAACGGCACAGGACTATTGGGGGTATCAACCATCATCGTCCCGGTGCAATCCGAGTTGACGGTATACGTGCCGCTGGCGGGTGTCCAATCGGAGCCTTGCTGTGCGCCGCCGATGACGGTGTGCTCGACCCACGACAAGTTGCCGTTGCCATCGAAGTTCACCATGCCCGTAGAAGTGAACGGAGCCGGCGGTATAGGCGGCGGTAGGAAGACTTGCCCCTGAGCCGAATATCCATAGCTGCCGGATAGCGTGCGTTTCGAGCAGCGAGATCCGCCGCCCGGATCGGTTGCCGCAGTTTGCCCGTAGGCAGTTGCGCCGATCACCAACACTGCGGTGAACAACCAAAGTGGAAATGAAGTCAGTTGACGCCAACCTTGTCTGTTTCGCATAGAGAACCCTCCTGGATTGTCAGTCGGTTTGGGCGGATTGCTCTTCGCAAACAAACCCGGTACGTGAACCCATTGCAACACCTTGTGCAGCGGTGCCATGTGCAAGTCGGGTTCGCTCGCTGACCTTTCCGGCCCGTGGGGCAGAAACTCGCATGAGTTGCTCAGAGGGATCAATAGCCCCGCGGTGAATTGGTGGTGAACCCACCAAACCTGCGGCTGCTGAGCGACTTACGAACAGAGGTGAACAGCCGGACTGGCCGGACCTTTGATAGAGACATAGCCTGAGAATTGAGGTAGACTGCAACCTCGGTCACTCAAGGTTTTCGGATGGCGACCTCTCGGTCCACGCTTTCGTTCGCGCGATTTGACCACTTCGAGCTCGATCTGAACAGCGGTCAATTGTTCCGCTCCGGAAAGCGTGTGCCTATTCAAGACAAGCCTCTCCAGGTACTGCGGTTACTGCTGGAAGCACAGGGGGTCGTGGTGACCCGGGAGCAGGTGCGCTCTGCCCTGTGGCCGCAAGACACTTTTGTTGACTTCGAGCACGGCGTAAACACAGCGGTGAAAAAGCTAAGGCAAGCTTTGGAGGATTCTGCCGAACGCCCCAAGTTTGTCGAAACGCTTCCTCGGGTCGGGTACCGTCTACTTGTGCCTGTCGAGTGGCTCGCTGAAGAGAATGGGTCCAGAGCCCTGCGTCACGTCGTAACAATGCCTTCCCGTGAGGCCGAGGCCTCAGCTCGGCCAGTCGACAGTCTGAGCCACAAGAAGCGGCCATGGAAGTCGCTTGTCGCCGTGGGATTGGCGGGGTTGGTTGTGGGCATCGCAGTCTTAGCCTTGTCTCTTGAGAGCCGACAACGTTCACAAACTCGGTTCGGAACGCTTCTGCACAGTATTTGGAGTGGTCGGCATTCGGAACTACCTCCGAGCTTGAATCAGCGACGGCTGACTGCCAATCCGCACGAATTGCCTCTGACCAGTGGCGTAATGTCGCCCGATGGCAAGTACTTCGCATACACAGATTCAACCGGCTTCTACGTGCGACAGATAGACACTGGCGAGACTCATCCCGTGCGGTTACCGAAGAATTTCGATATCAAGGTTGAGAACTGGTTCCCGGACAGCTCTCATCTCGTGGTCTCATGGATCAGTGATGCGAGCAAGCCACCCAGCCTGTGGCTGATATCGATATTGGGCGGTACGCCGCGAAAACTAGCCGACGAAGGCTCCGGGGCGCAAGTATCCCCCGATGGAACGAAGCTGACATTCCTGAAGGGTGTTTGGGATGACGGGGAGATCTGGCTAATTGAGTTAAACAATAAGAGCGTCACGAAAATCGTCGATGCTAGCTCCGATCATCTTGGACCGGCGGCATGGGCCCCTGACGGGAAGCGGCTTGCGTTCGCTAGAGCGTCTTCTGAGCGGCAGGATATCGAAATCCAATTCTATGATTTGGCGACTGGCCGGACCGAGACAGTTTTCTCACAGCCGGGCATAGGGCAACACATCGCTTGGGTCGCTCCGGACAGCCTCATCTACTCCGTGCAGGAAGCTGAACCGAACCAGAGTGACTGGAATTTGTGGCGGGTTGAACTCGACACCCACACTGGACGTCCCTCGGGCTCTCCCATGCGGATCACCAACGATCGCGAGGGAATCACAACCATCAGCGCCACCAGCGACGGCAAGCGTATTACGCTGCTGCGCCGCACTTTGCAGCAGGATGTCTACTTGACAGAATTGGACGCACAAGGCAAGCAACTAAGCCCGCCACGTCGCTTTACCCTCGACGAACGGCAGGACCTTCCCGGTGCCTGGACTCCCGATAGCAAAGCCGCGTTGATCGTATCTGATCGCGACGGGCCATACCACATCTTCAAACAAGAAGTTGACCAAACTCAGCCCGAACTATTGGTTGGCGGTAAACAAAATGCCCTTTTGCCACGGCTAACACCCGATGGGTCAAACATGCTTTATATGGAGGCTCCTCTTCCAATAGGTCCAACCGATAAGGTCCGACTAATGAAAATGCCTCTCTCCGGCGGCCCATCCCAGGTGGTTCTGGAGACACAAGGGATCGTGAATTTCGCATGCGCGAGACAGCCTGCAACCACGTGTGTTTACGCCAAGATCGATGCCGACAGCTACAGGTCATTTATCTTCGACCCTTCCGATGGAAAGACAGCAGAGCTTGCCACAGCAAGAATCAAGAAAGAGGATGGATTTAACAGCTGGAACCTTTCCCCAGATGGCAAGTACCTGGTGAGTGCCAAGTCGCAGAATCCGTACGCAGAGGCTACGCTCCGGATTTTCAGTCTCGCTAACGGTCAGCAAAGATATCTTCCTGTGCCGAAAGTGAAGCTGATCGTTGGTCTCGACTGGGCTGCCGACAGCAAGAGCATATGGGTAGGTGGTTACATGGGGAGGGGACCTTGGGGTACACGGTCAGGGTTGGTGAATGTTGATCTAAGCGGAAATTCGAGAACCTTTATCGAAAGCCGCAGCCCGGAGATCATGGGCGGTACACCTTCACCAGACGGACGACGCCTTGCGCTCGGAGCGAATACAGATAGTTCGAACGCATGGCTGCTCGAGAGTTTCTGATTCGTTTCCTCCTCTAGCCCTTGGAGCCTGATTGTCTGCCATTCGGGCTCCTCAAGGTTTTGTCAACGTGCATTCAGGAGGGAGGGTGAGACAGCATTCCCGGACCGTGGCTTTCCTTCGCTTTGCTGGACTCGGGTGCTTATGTCTTATCGCGGTGAGTGCCTGCGCTCGGCCACAGCAGATACCGGACTCGGCAACTATCAGAGGGCGCGTCGTGGACTCCTCAGGGGCCTTGCTGGCGGAGGTACAGATCACACTACGTAACCCCTCCGGCGCCATTACAGCGAAAGCCGCTACGGATTCTAATGGCCAGTTTATGATTTCGGGAATCGGGCCCGGACCTTACACGCTGGAAGCCGAACGCAAGAAGTTTGAGACCGCGCGGAGAGACATCCTTGTCTCGGTGGCGACTCCTCTGCCCGATCTCGAGATCATCATGAAAGTCGCCGGTCGCACGGAAACAGTTAATGTCTTCCAGCCGGAAGGCTATGCCGCGATGGCTACGACCGTCGCTACCAAGACGGACACTCCCTTGCTGCAGCTACCATTCTCCGTCCAAGTTGTGCCTAACGAGGTTCTTCAAGATCAGCAAGTGACACGACTCGAGCAGGCGATTCGCAACGTCAGCAATGTTTACCAGACCAATCCAGGGTTCAGCAACTTCGGAGATCAGTTGGTGATCCGCGGTTTTCTTAACAATCAAGTTGTCTATCGAGACGGGTTCCGCATCGATACGAGTGACAGCGGGAAGCGCGAAACTGCGAACATCGAGCAGGTCGAAGTTCTCAAGGGTCCGGCGTCGATACTTTATGGCCGTATAGAACCAGGCGGCCTCATCAACTACACCACGAAGAAGCCTCTCTCCTCTAGTCATTACGCCTTGCAGCAACAGTTTGGTTCTTTTGCTTCTTATCTCACGTCATTCGATGCGACCGGCCCAATAGACAAGGAGAAGTTAGCATATCGCTTCAACGCCTCCTTCGAGCAGTCCGCTTCTTTTCGGCAGTTTGTCGGCGACCAACGCTGGTTTCTTGCTCCCATCATCCAGTGGAAGATCTCTCCAGCGACGCAGTTGAGTCTAGGCTATGAATACTTCAACAATAAAACGACTCCTGACAACATAGGACTGATAGCATATGGCGACCGGCCGTTAACGGGCGAAGTCAGTGTCAACAATGTTCTCAAGAACTTTCCCGTGGAACGAAACCTGGGTGAACCAACTGATTTTCACAATGCCACCCAGCAGATATTCAACCTGTCTTTCACCCATCTGTTTAATCAGAACTTACAGTTGAGCGCTGTGTTCAACTCGGCACTGACAGATGAAAGGGCCGGTGGATCCTATGCAGATTTCGTGAACGACGACGACGTGAAGCTCGATATCCTCAACCGCACACTGGAGGCCAGCTCAATCGGGCTTAAGGTTGTTTCTCACCTTTTTACGTACGCATTCGAAATTAACTTATTGGGTAGATTCAATACTCTAGGCGTCAAACACAACCTACTTCTGGGAGGAGATTACTATCGCGAGGACGATTATCAGACTTGCTGTAGCATCAGTGGCCTGCTCCTCGATAACATCAGCATTTTTGCGCCCATGCACGGAGTGACGATCGGGCCGGTCAACCCTTCGTCGGCCTTTACCATCTACGGAACCCCCGGCTGGTATGGTGTGTATCTGCAGGATCAAGTCCAGGTTCGCGGTCACCTGTTTCTATTGGCAGGGGTGCGCTACGATTTGGCCCGCGATCATGCCAGCAGTATCTATGGCGTAGGAAACAGTAGCGATCACAGATTTACCCCCCGGATAGGAGTTCTTTGGCAAGCGCGGCAGTGGCTCTCGCTATACGGCAGCTACGTTGAGAACTTCGGGGCCAGCAACCGCGATCTCGTCGATCGCCACAACATGCCGTTGCCGACGGAAACTGCTCAACAGTGGGAAGTTGGCATCAAGGCCGCTGTCGGAAGACGTCTCCTCGGAACTCTGGCTTACTACAATCTCACAAAACAGAACATCGCGACCCCGGACCCGCTGTTTCCTCTCGATGGGCATCACGCTTTGCCGATCGGTGAGGCTAAGAGCCGTGGAGTCGAACTTGACATAACCGGAGCGATTACGCCTCGGTGGAATTTGCTCGTTGCTTACGCTCTCACCGATGCAAGAATCGTCAATGATCTATTTTTCGGAACAGCGGGAAATCGCCTAGCTGACGTCCCAAAGAACGGCGGCCGCGTATGGACGACTTACTCACTACTAGATGAGCCAAGGCGTTTGACGTTCGGCGCAGGCATCACGGCACAGAGTGCGCGTGAAGGAAACATGACGAACGATTACCTTCTGCCCGGATACGCCACGTTTGGGGTTATGGCGAGCTATAGCTTGCCTGTGCGGGAATCAAATCTCACCTTTCAGGCGAATTTGAATAATCTACTCAACCGTACATACTTCGAGGCGAGTGGTATCTTCGGACGGTCTCGCATCTTACCGGGCAGCCGGGTGGCAGCGATGAGCTCAATACGATTCAATTTTTGAGAGTCATAGCTTACGTGCCCCTCGAAGCTAGCGATAAATCTTTGTGTCTGTGACTTGGGATCGAATCTTGAGTGTTGATGGAGAACTTCTGAAATCTGTGGCAGCATTCTACGGCCGTAGTGACGCCAGATAAGCTGCGATAGCCACCATGTCGTTCATTGTCAGCTTGAGCACGGGGATTTGCATTTGGTCGGTGGCACCGCCGCTGCGCGAACCGATTTGCAAATCGTAGAGCTGTCTCACGATGTAGCTGGGTGACCGTCCCGCAATGGAAGGCACGTTGTTCTGGCCGCGCAGATCGGGGCCGTGGCAACCGGAGCAAGGCATGGTGGTTCCGTCGCCGCCTTTGTCCACCAGAAAACGTCCTTTCTTCAAACTGCCCTTCGGAACGTAGGCGATGAAACCTGAGGTGTCGTCACGCCGTTCGGTAAGCTTGAGATTTGTCGGCATCTCAATTACCCGGTTGCCAATTGGCTCCAGAATGTTAGGTTCATCCGGCACCAGCATCCAGCCGGCAGCATGAGTCTTTGCGACTTGAGTCGTCTCCACTACGCGAATCCAAGGCTTGGGCTTCAGCGAGGCGAAGTAGTTCGCAGCTGCCTTGGCCTGCTCACCGTCTGCATGTTGCGCCACGGCAACCATGTGTTTTACCGGCAGGAGTTCGGGTTCGGAGGTCTGGCGTGCCCCAGATTTGAAGGCCGCCATTTGCTGCGCGAGGTAGTCGGCTGGAAGACCGGTGAGACTGGCGTTTTCCGGACGACCCTGGCCGTTCGGCAGGTGACAGTAGGCGCAGGCGTACAGGTTGGGCTTTTGTCCGTGGGCGACAATATCTGGCATCGCGGGATGCGATTCGGGATGCCAGTCGGGCACGGAGAAGAGGTCAGCGATCTGAGCCAGCGTGTACGACTGGGAGCTGTTGGGAACATGTTGCGGAGCGTTGCCGGTCGCCTCGGGTGGAGCGTTCGGAGGATCGACGGTGAAGGCCCAGTACGGCGGAGGCTGCTGCGAAGCGAGCGGCGGGCCGCTGCTCGCTTGCTGGGAGGGGCAATTGGCAACTATTGAGATGAGGGCGATGAAGAGCCTGACAAGGGTACGACGAGCCGGGATTTTCACGGATGGGATCATAGGTGAGCGGCGCGCGAGAGGCCACAGGTCTCACACATCGAAGCATTCCCCTCTCCACCGGCGGGAATTGCCAACCCCGGCGGCCATTGATGCTGTAGCACTAATGTCCGCAGACCCGGTGGGGGCACCCGCCTTTTAGCCACGTGGATAGAGTACCTCTTTGCCGCGAACTTTAGCCTGGGCTTACCGTGGCTGAAGCCGGGCAGGAGCCGCCCGGAGTTCACCCCGATAAAAAGCCCGGCTCTTCCACCCAATGCCGCGATTACTTCGGTAACAGTTCGAAGGCGGGATATTTCTCGAGCAATGGTAGGAACGCTTCCGGCGGCGATCCCGCAGGCACGGGGAAATAACGCTGTACCTCACGGCGGAAGGCATCAAGATAAGCCTTCAGTACAGCCGGCTTCTCTGCGTCGGAAAGAGTCCCGGAGGCGGAAGTTCTGGCGAAAACTTCGCCGCTTCAGTGTGATCTCACCTGCGGCCTCCGCATTGCGTACCCACTGTGTTCGTCCGCGCGGGGCGACCAGGAAACGCTTGCCGTTGAGTTCGATCAGAACTGCCCGCTGGGCGCGAGTAGGCACCGGAATACTGCATTCAGCGCGAGCGGGCATCGGGTAAACTCGTAGCCGCCTAACTGCTAATCCCCTCCACTAGGCGAAAGAGCCGCCGGGCCCGCGCCACATCTCTTCCAATCTGCTCCTTTAGTGCTTCAATCGATTCGAACTTGTGTTCTTCGCGCAGGTGCTTCAGGAAGATCAGCTCGACCTCGGTCTGCGCCAATAGCTCGATCGGATGGAAGTTCAGCAGATGGCTTTCGATGGCGAATGAGTCTGGGCCGAATGTCGGGCGCACGCCAACATTCGTCACGGCATCGAAGCACTCGCCATTGATGCGTATTCGGGTGATGTAAACACCATTGGCGGGAACCAGTTCGTCATAACGGGCCAGATTCACCGTGGGGACGGTGTAGCGCGTTCCGTAGCCGCGCCCTCGACCCGGATTGGAGACGATGCTGAAGGGCCGTCCTAGCAACGCGCGCGCGCGGCCTACGTGCCCTGCGGCTATCAAGCGACGAAGTTCGCTGCTGGAAACATGGTGACCGCGAAGTAATTCTTCTGAATAGGTGTGAACATCGAAGCCCATCTCGCGCCCGAAGGCGGCGAGGGTTTCCACGTTGCCTTCGGCTTTGTGGCCAAAGTGGAAGTTGTAACCTTCGTGTACTTCGCGAGCATGTAGCACGTCCACCAACAGGTTGCGGGCGAAGTCGTGCGCTGACATCAGCGAAAGATCGCGGGTAAAGGGCAGCACCAGAGTGGCGTCAACGCCGGTATGCTCGAGCAGTTTCAGCTTCACCTCTAGCGGCGTGATGAGCTTTGGCGCGCTGTCGGGGCGCAGAATACGCAGCGGATGCGGTTCAAAGGTCACCGCTACCGCCTTGCCTCCGATGGCGTGAGCGCGTTGGGCCATGTGCCGCACCACGGCCTGGTGGGCGATGTGGACTCCATCGAAGTTGCCGACGCTGGCCACGGTGGGACCGTACTGCGCGGGTACTTCCTCAAGCTTGCGAAACACTTGCATCGTTCGTGGGCACCTAAATTTCGAACTCGAGTTTCAGACCGTCGAACGAGAGGCGCACGCTCTCCGGCAAGCTGGCGTTGGTGGCTTCATGCGGCAAGTCATGCGACATATGGGTAAAAAACGTGCGCTTCGGCTTGAGCTGCTCGGCAATTTGCAGCGAATTCTCCAAAGTTGAATGCGTAGGGTGCGGATAATGCCGCAACGCATCGAGAATCAGGATGTCCAGACCTTCGAGTTGCGCCATCGTCTCCTCAGGAATGGAGCTGAAGTCCGTTAGATAGGCCGCTGAGCCGAAACGGTACGCCTGAATTGGATAGTCGCCGTGGTTCACCATCAAAGGAACAAACTTCGCGCCGAACAGCTCGACTGGACCGTTAACTTTTCGAATCTCCACTTGCGCCAGTCCGCCGTACTTGTAGTCTCCTTCGAAGATGTAACGAAAGACACTGCGCAATACTCGGGCAGTGTTTTCGTCGACATACAGCGGGATCTTGCCTCCTCCCGTGACTCGCGGAAAACTCAGAGGACGAACATCGTCTAGGCCGAGGATGTGGTCCGCGTGCCCGTGGGTGTAGAGCACGGCATCGATGCGGCGAATCTGCTCGCGAATCGCCTGTTGGCGAAAGTCGGGCGAGGTGTCGATCAAAACGGTGCGGCCATCCCACTGCACCATGATGGAAGGACGCAGGCGGCGGTCGCGCGGGTCAGCAGAAGTGCAAACCGCGCAGCTGCATCCGATGGTGGGAACACCCATCGAAGTACCGCTGCCCAGCACCGTAAGGATGGCCTTCATCCGTTGTTGTTACTTCACATTAGGCGCGACGCCTTGGGGTGGGTTGGCGATCAGGTTGGTGACTTCGAGATAAGCCATGCGCAACTCATACAGCACGTTGCGCAGAGTGCTTTCTTCCCCGAACAGAAGGTTGCCCTTGGTCTTGTCGTTCAGAATACCCAGAATGTCGATGGTCTGTCGTGCACCAATCAAGTCGAGCATGGGCTTCTCGCCTTGCGGAGCCGCCATGCCAAGCTGCATCAGCGCGGTCATGTAGAGCGAGGCAATGAACTTCTCGAAAGTCATCTCCAGATCGCGCGCCTGGTCGCCTCTTCCCTCCTTGTCCAGCTCCTTCTTGATGCGATAGTCCATTTTCTTCGTCGAAGCGGCATAGGCGTCCGCGCCGGCCTTATGCTCGTCAGCGCTGGGACCTTCGGCCTCGAGGTCCGGCGCTGTTGTCGACGAGGTTTCGACGTTCGGCGCCTCGGCGGCCTGCGTCACAGCTTTTTTTTGCGCTTCGTTGGCCGCGCGTTCGCGTTCTTCGGCTTCTACGACATCCGGCCGCAGCTCTCCGTCGCTGCTGAATAGGCGACGGTCGTTCACTACAAACCCTGATTGCTTTTCTTTCTCTGCCATAACTCCCCTGTATTAAAGCTGAAACGGAATCGCCTGTACTGTCGCAGCTTGCTCGCCGACCCGCACGGTGGTGCCCGGCTTTTCGAACTCGCGACGCAAATATCCCAATGCCAGCGTGCGTTCACCACTCGGGAATGGAATCCGTGCCGAGCTGGTGATTTCGCCGATGTTCCTGTCGGCTTCGGTAATCTTCGCACCCACTGCCGGCGGCTCGCCCTCGAGCGTGAA
>Ga0126383_10002119_pt1 | contig 12720 bp, 11 predicted proteins | sample PanSoiMetPlot_35_FD_96882 | JGI IMG/M metagenome (GOLD analysis project Ga0126383, IMG submission 96882) | Tropical forest soil microbial communities from Panama - MetaG Plot_35 | ecosystem: Environmental > Terrestrial > Soil > Tropical forest > Bulk soil | place: Panama | collected 2016-02-17
GCGAAAGCCGCGGTGTTCGTGACGGACATGCTTGAGCGGAATAGAGAGTCGCGGCTTCCAGCTTTCGACAAGACGGGCCGTGTCGGGCCCTGAGCCGTCGTCGGCAATGATAATTTCGAAATTTCGGTCTGACTGAGCGGCAAGCGCCCGCAATGCAGCGTCGAGCGCGTCCTCGCGGTTGTAGGTCGTGATGACAACCGAAATGAGAAACGTACTGGTCACGATTCGTTGCCGACGCCTAGTAAGGCAATGCGCCGCATTAATCCTCCACCGGCTGTTTCACCGGGTGCGCCCGCTCGACGATGGCCGTGGTCGAGTGGCCGGGTACCAGATCCACCAGGATCACGTCACCGCCTGCATTTTCCACCACTTCCCGCCCCACCACCTCATTACGGGTGTAATCTGCGCCCTTCACGAGCACGGCCGGCCGCACCCGCTTGATCAATTCCAGTGGCGTGTCCTCGTCGAAAATCACGACGAGATCGACCGCTTCGAGAGCCGCCAGCACTTCGGCGCGGCCCTCCGCCGGATTAATCGGCCGCCCCTTGCCCTTGAGCCGCGTGGTGGATGCATCGCTGTTGAGACCAACAACAAGCCGATCGCAAGCGGCCCGCGCTTCGGCCAATAGTTTGACATGACCGCGATGCAACAGATCGAAGCAGCCATTGGTGAATCCGATGCGCAGTCCATGGCGGCGCCATTCGCGAAGCCGTTCATCAAGCATGGCCCAGTCAAACACGATCTTGTCTTCGGGCGCGAGCGAGGCCGCAGGCAGAATGCGGTGGCGCAGTTCGGTCAAGGTCACAGTGGCGGTGCCGCGCTTGCCCACCACGACAGCAGCCGCGGCGTTGGCGGCCCGCATTGCCGCATCGAATGGCGCCTTCATGGCCAAGAGAACAGCCATCACCGCGGCGACCGTGTCGCCGGCGCCGGAGACATCGCGCACCTTCACCGGGTAAGCGGGGACGTGGAGCGGCGCGTGGCCGGCAACGTGAAGCGTCATGCCCTCCTCGCTGCGCGTGACCAGCACGGCTTCGCTGTCAACGATCCGGGCAAGTTCGGCTGCGGCTTTGGCGATTTCCGCTTCCGTGGCAACCGGGCGATGCACCGCAGTGCCGAGCTCCTGCCGGTTGGGAGTGATCAGCGTCGCGCCGCGGTAGATACTGTAATCGTGGCTCTTCGGATCGACAACCACCGGCTTGCCGAGCTCGCGGGCGCGATCGATGATCGCGCGGATGACGCGCGGCGTGAGAACTCCCTTGGCATAATCGGACAGCACCACCGCGCCGCAGTGCGGAAGCGCCGCTTCGGCGTGGGCAATCACCGCCGTTTCGCTGGTTGTGGTCGCAGGCCGCGCGGTTTCCCAATCGGCACGGACGAGATGCGCCGAATGGTGTTCGGAGACGAATCTTACCTTGCGTGTGGTGTGGCGGCCCGCTTCGATCACAAGGTGGGGAATGACCGAGCCGTTAAGCTTGGCGAAAGCTTCTGATAAAGTGCGCGCCGCATCGTCCTTACCGATAAGCCCGATGAATATGCATTGCGCGCCGAGCGCCCCAATATTGCGGGCGACATTGCCGGCGCCGCCGATCTCGGTTTCGCTGCGTGCAACTGCGAGCACCGGGGTTGGCGCTTCGGGGGAAATCCTGCTCACCTCCCCGTAGACGAAATCGTCGAGCATGAGATCGCCGACGCAGAGCACGGTCTGCTTCGGCACAAGCTTCAGCGCTTCATCAAAATCGAACATGTGTACTGCTGCGAAGCCCCTACAATCCCCGATCGTACTCAGCGATAGCGATGGGCGCGATCGAGATAACAGTCGACGTAGCGTTTCACCGCAGTTTCGAGCGGCATGAAGTCCGCATTATATCCGGCGCGCCGGAGGTTTGCGGTCTCAGCTTGGGTAAAATACTGATAGCTGTCGCGGATCGGTGCCGGCATGTCGACATATTCGATCGCTGGCGCGCGGCCGAGCGCGGCGAACATTGCATGCATCAGATCGCGGAAGCTGCGCGCCACACCGGTGCCGACATTGAAGATGCCGCAGACCGCCGGCGTCTCGACCAGCCAGCGCACGACCGCGATCGCGTCCTCGACATAGATGAAGTCGCGCTTCTGTTCGCCATCGGCAACGCCAGCGCGATGCGATTTGAACAGTCGGATCGCTTTGCCGGCTTTCGCGTCATCGAACCGCTTGGCGACGAGGCTCATCATTTCGCCCTTGTGATATTCGTTCGGCCCGAACACGTTAAAGAACTTAAGGCCCGCCCATTGCGGCGGCAGCTTGTCGCCGCGGCGGACCCGCTCGACGACGGCAAGATCGAATAATTGCTTGCTCCAGCCATAGAGGTTCATCGGCCTGAGCCGCTTGAGCGCACTATCCGCCCAGTCATCGGAGTAGCCTTCTTGTCCATCGCCATAGGTCGCGGCCGAGGAAGCATAGATGAACGGGGTCCGCGCCGCTGTGCACCAATCGAGCAGACGCAGCGACAGCCGGAAATTATTCTCCATGACTTCATCGCCATCCCGCGCAGTGGTCGAGGAGATCGCGCCGAGATGAATGACCGCTTCGAGCTTTCGGCCTTCGAGCCATTGCCGCAATTCCGCGGGCGGCACGAAATCGGCAATCTGGCGGCGGGCCAGATTGCGCCATTTGTCATCGCTGCCGAGCATATCGCTGATCGCGACATCGGTGCGGCCGGCCTCGTTGAGATCGGCGACCACGTTCGATCCGATAAATCCGGCCCCGCCGGTGACCAGCAACATCGATCCGCAAGACCGGTTTGATGGATGGATCGGCCCCTTCCGATCGCTTGCCAAAGCTTTGCCCCAGACTGGCCCGCCGGGCAACTCATGACCCGGCGGTGAGTAAAAATGAATTCTGATTCATGATATTAGATAACGATTCTCGCCTGATTTCTGGAGAAAATCTGAGGGTCTGGGAAAACCGATCGAGGCGGCAGGCGAAGCGACCTAGCGCGCTTGCCGACCAGACGTGTTATCGGTCGCGCGGGCCGGCAGCACGACCGTTAATCTGCAGCGCCCATTCGCATAATGAATCGCAACGCTCATCACGACAGCAGTCCCATTCTCGTCGTCCCCTATATGTGGATCGGCGATTTCGTGCGCTGCCATTCGGTCATCAAGCTACTGAATGCGCGATTTCCGGATCGCCCAGTCGACGTCTTATCCACGACCCTATGCGCGCCGCTCACCGACTACATGCCGGGGCTACGACGCGCCATCGTCGCCGATCTCCCCCGCCGCCGTATCGCGCTCAAAGACCAGCGCGTCTTGGCGCGGCGGCTCAGGCTCGAGAATTACGGCAGCGCGCTGATCATGCCGCGCACCTGGAAATCGGCGTTGGCGCCATTTTTTGCAGGAATCCCGGAGCGTACCGGTTTTGTCGGCGAAATGCGGTTCGCGCTGCTCAATGACCTGCGCTACGGCGAGCGAAAACTACCGCGCATGGTGGATCGCTGCGCCGCCTTGGCGCTGCCGCCGACCGCCGCACTGCCATCCGAATGGCCGCTGCCCGAGCTTAAAGTCGCCCGTGCCGAGATTGAAAGCTGGCGGCGCGAACACGGATTAGCATCCGATAGCAGGCCGGCGATTGTGCTCGCTCCAGGTGCGGTTGGGCCATCGAAGCGATGGCCGGCGAGCGCCTATGCCGATCTGACGCAGCGATTGATCGCCGACGGATTCGCGGTCTGGGTCGTCGGCGGGCCCGACGAGAAAGTGCTCGCCGCTGAAATTATCGGCGACACGACGGCACGCAATCTTACCGGTCATGATCTGCGCAACGCGATCCTCGCACTCGCCGCGGCCGTGGTCGCGGTATCAAATGATTCAGGGCTTCTGCATGTCGCCGCGGCGGTGGGAACTCCGGCCATCGGAATTTTCGGCCCGACCAGCCCCTGGCATTGGGCGCCATTGAACCCGCTTGCGGCGACAATCGAGACCAAAAGCAAAGTCGATTGCCGACCATGCCATAAGCCGGTCTGCCGGCTCGTACATCATCGTTGCATGCGTGACATTCCGCCGGAGCAAGTATTGGTCGCCGTTCGCCGGGCATTTACGCCGCTTGTTCCCGCTGCATAGTAACAGACAGCTAAAAAAGCTTTGACCCGTTGCGTGTAAAGGCGTTCGAGGAAAGGTCGCACTGATGGCGATCCTGGTCACAGGCGGCGGCGGCTATATCGGCAGCCAGATGGCTCACGAATTGCTCGACGCCGGCGAGCGCGTCGTGGTGCTCGATGACCTTTCGACTGGATTCCGCTGGGCCGTTCCCGAAAACGCGCACTTTGCCGCCGGCGACTGTGGCGACCAGGCGTTTCTCACACGCTTGTTCCGCGAGCACGGTGTGGAGGCGATCATCCACTTTGCCGCATTCATCGTGGTGCCGGATTCGGTGCGCGATCCGCTGCGCTACTATCGCAACAATACCGCCAATTCCCGCGCGCTGATCGAATCAGCGATCGAATGCGGCATCCGCCATTTCATCTTTTCCTCGACTGAGGCGGTCTATGGCAATCCGGCAGCGATTCCGGTTGACGAGGACGCGTCAACGCGACCGATTTCGCCATACGGCTGGTCGAAGCTGATGACTGAGATCATGCTGCGGGATGCAAGCCGCGCCCACGGGCTTAATCACGTGATCTTGCGTTATTTCAATGTTGCCGGGGCCGACCCGCAAGGCCGCACCGGTCAGTCGAGCGCTATGGCCACGCACCTAATCAAAGTCGCGGCGGAAACCGCACTGCGATTGCGTCCGAAGCTCGAAATTTTCGGCAACGACTATCCAACCCCGGATGGCACTTGCATCCGGGATTACATTCACGTCAGCGATCTTGCCGCCGCACATGCGCTGGCATTGCAGTACCTGCGCGAGGGCGGGGCACCGCTGACACTCAATTGCGGTTATGGCCACGGTTTTTCGGTTCGCGAGGTGATCGAAACAGTCAAGCGCGTGGCGGGAGTCGATTTCACCGTGGAAGATGCGCCGCGTCGACATGGCGATCCCGCTTGCATCGTCGCAGCGAGCCGGCGCATCCGCGATACACTCCACTGGCAGCCGCGATTTGACGATCTTTCGACGATTGTCGCCCACGCCCTCGATTGGGAACGCCGGCTCATGACGCGGTTCCCGCGGGGTGCGCGCAACCTCGCTGAAATTGCTTGAAAACTCCACACTATCCGGGCATGCAACGCTAGACTGCGCCGTCGCCGCAGCGGGGTTAGGATTGGGCATGACAATTGGCGTGACCGAGCCAGCGCAGCACTATTCGACCTATGCGCTGGTGCGCCGTCTTTTGGTCGAAGAAGCGCTCCGCTATTGGCCGCGCTACGCCATCGCTTTCTTGCTGATGGGAATTACCGCCGCGGCTACCGCGCTTGCCGCCTATCTTCTCGGCACGATGACCAATGAAGCTTATGTCAATCACAATTTTCATGGCATCGTCATCATCGGCGTCATTGCAATCGGAATCTTCGCGGTCAAGGGATTTGCCACCTATGGCTCGGCGGTCATGCTGTCATGGATTGGCAACAGCATCATTGCCGCCAATCAGCGGCGCTTGTTCGACAAGCTGTTGCAGCAAAACATCGGATTCTTCGCCGATCGGCACTCGTCGGAATTCATCGCACGGCTGACCACCGGCGCCGCCGCGGTCAGCCAGGTGATAAGCCTCCTGATCACCGCGATCGGTCGCGATCTGATGTCGCTGATCGGATTGATCATCGTCATGGTGATTCAAGATCCGATCATGGCCCTGATCGGTTTCGTGATGGCACCTCCCGCGCTCTTTGTCCTGCGCAAGCTTATTCGCCGCGTGCGCAATATCGCGCGTATGCAATTTACCGGAGGCACCCGGATCATCGAGACCATGCAAGAGGCTTTGCAAGGTCTTCGGATGGTGAAGGCCTTCGCGCTGGAAGACGAGATGCGGCAACGCCTGGACCGAAGCGTCGCCGACGTGCAGCACGAATCCAACAAGATGGCGCGCGTCTCCAGCCGCGCCAGCCCGCTGATGGAAATGCTAGGCGGCTTTGCCGTCGCGCTCGCCACGATCTACGGCGGCTACCGAGTGATCGAGACCGGGGCGACACCAGGCGCCTTCGTCTCGTTCCTGGCGGCATTTCTGCTCGCTTATGAGCCGGCGAAGCGGCTAGCCCGGCTCAATATCGACCTCAACAATAACCTCGTCGGCGTTCGCGTGCTTTATGAGGTGATCGACAGCCCGGCGGGCGAGCCGAGCGACGACAACCTGCCACCGCTGAAGCTGACAAAAGCGCGCATCGAGTTCGCCGACGTGCATTTTTCCTACCGCGACCACACTCCGGTGCTGCGCGGCATGAGCTTCGTCGCAGAGCCGGGCAAGGTCACGGCTTTGGTCGGACCTTCGGGCGGCGGTAAGTCGACCGTGCTAAATCTGTTGTTGCGCTTCTACGAGACCGGCAGCGGCCGCGTGCTCATCGACGGTCAGAACATTGCTGCGGTTTCCCGCGGCTCGCTGCGCGTATCGATCGCCTATGTCGGCCAAATTGTCCATCTGTTCCGCGGCACCGTCCGCGAGAACATAGCACTGGGCAAACTCGGCGCGAGCGATGCCGAGATCGTAGCGGCGGCCAGGGCCGCGCACGCACATGATTTCATCATGAGCTTTCCGGCAGGCTATGACACGCCGGTCGGCGAGCATGGCCTGCAGCTTTCCGGCGGGCAGCGCCAACGTATCGCGATTGCGCGCGCGCTGATCAAGAACTGCCCGATCATATTGCTCGACGAAGCAACCGCCGCCCTTGATTCGGAATCGGAACGCCACGTCCAGGAGGCGCTGACAGAACTGTGCAAGGGCCGCACGACGCTGATGATCGCGCACCGGCTATCGACCATCATGCATGCCGACAGCATTCTCGTGGTCGAGAACGGGATCGTGGTCGAGGCCGGCCGCCACGACGACCTGCTGCGCAAGGGTAGCCGCTATGCATCGTTCTACCGGCTGCAGCTCAAGGACCAGTCGCCACCGCTTGCAGAGCCGGAGCCGATTGCGGCCTCGTCGCTTTAACGTCGGCAGCGGAGTTCGATTGACGGCGCAGCGACGGCGCTGTAAGCGGAGCGTTCATCCCGCCAATTTTCCCTTCCTTCAACTTGAAAAAGCCAGTGAGCACCGACAGCAAGGCCTATGTCATTCCGCAACCGCCACAAGCGGCGATTCCTGTTGCCGGTACCGCCAAATATTTTCCAGTCCGCCGCCTATGGTGTGTTGGCCGCAACTATGTTGAGCACATCAAGGAGATGGGGCAGGACGTCCGCGAGCCGCCGTTCTTCTTTGCCAAGCCGGCCGACGCCATCGTTGCGGACGGCGGTATGGTGCCTTATCCGTCGCTAACCAAAGATATGCATCATGAGGTCGAGCTGGTGGTCGCGCTCAAAAGCGGCGGCCGCAACATCAAGGCCGAAACAGCGCTGGACTGCATTTACGGCTACGGCGTCGGCATCGATCTCACCCGGCGCGATTTGCAGATCGCCTCGCGCAACATCAAGCGGCCCTGGGAGATCGGCAAAGCGTTCGATTATTCCGCTCCCTGTGGACCGCTGCGGACGGCCGCGGAGATTGGTCATCCCGAGACCGGCCGCATCACGCTCAAGGTCAACGGCGAGGTACGCCAGGACGGCAACCTCGACCAGATGATCTGGAAAGTGCCGGAGATCATTTCGAAACTGTCGGAAATGGTTGAGCTTGCGGCCGGCGACGTCATCATGACCGGCACGCCGTCGGGCGTTGCCGCAACGGTAGCCGGCGACAAGATCGAATGCGAGATCGAGCATGTGGGGACGCTGCGCGTGGCTATCGGCGCGCCGTTAAAGTAGCCTCGCGCAGCCTGGCGAAGCGAGCGCCGGGCCCACCTCTTCAAGCCGCAAAGCGATGGAACCAGAATCGGGATCAGGCGTTGAAGGGGGACTCGATTGGACTGGGAGTTCCCCCATGGGTGCCGCACGCATCACTTTGCGCATAAAATCGCCGCTTCCGCTGGGCGATGTGACCATGGTGCCGGCGCCGCTGAGCGGCCGCTCGGAAGCCGAAATGGCTCGCGCCATGGCCGCAGCGCTCGCCGACGATGAATCGGCTACGGCGGCCGACGTGTACCAGCGCGTTCGGGACGCTTTTCCCTTCGCACCATTAAGCGCCCGCGTCGGCGCCCTGGCCATGCTGATGGACAAGATCCGACGGCCAGCCCACTGAACGGCCGCGTTACAATCCGAGATAGGCGCTACGGACGCGATCGTCGGTGAGCAATTCCGCCCCGGCGCCGCTCAAAGTCACCCGACCGTTTTCCAGGACATAAGCGCGGCTTGCCAATTTCAGCGATAGCGCGACGTTCTGCTCGACCAAGAGGCAGGTCACTCCATTCCGATTGAGGTCGCGAATAGTGTCGAGCAGCCGACGGACAATGGCCGGAGCGAGCCCGAGCGAGGGCTCGTCGAACATGATGAGCTGCGGCGCGCCCATCAAACACCGGGCAATCGCCAGCATTTGCTGCTCGCCGCCCGATAACGTGCCTGCTGCCTGACGCAGGCGTTCGGCCAGCACCGGAAACAGCGCCAGCACCCGCTCTCGGTTTTTGCCTCGACTAGCGCGGGCGCGCGGCAGCATCGCGCCAATGTCCAGATTTTCATCAACCGTCAAAGTCGGAAAGATCTGGCGGCCTTCGGCAACTTGCCCGATGCCAAGATTGCAAATGCGGTGACTCGGCCAGCCCAGGATATTTTCACCGCGAAATACCACCCGGCCGCTGGCCGCCCGGTTCATGCCGGCGAGCGCGCGAATGAGCGTCGTCTTGCCGGCGCCGTTGGCGCCGATGATCGCAACGATCGCGCCGTCTTCGACATCGAGCGATACGCTATCGAGCGCCTGCACGTCGCCATAGAAGACGTCGAGCTGTTCGACCTGCAGCATCAAACCGGCTCCGCACCAAGATAGGACTGCACGACGGCGGGATCGCGGACGATGGTCTCGGGCTTGCCTTGGGCAATCGCAACCCCATGATCAAGCACCAATACGTTGGACGCCAGCGCCATGACCGCGCGCATCACGTGCTCGATCAAAACAATCGTCAATCCGTGGTCGCGATTAAGCGCCCGCAAGATCTCGACCATGCGGTCGCTTTCGGTCGGACGCAGTCCGGCCATGACTTCATCGAGCAGCAAAAGCTTCGGTTCGGTCGCGAGAGCGCGCGCCACTTCGAGGCGCTTTCGATCCGGTAGCGTCAACGTAGCGGCAACCCGATTGCGCTGGTCGAAAAGATCGAGGCGGCGCAACAGTCCGCGTGCGCACTCTCGCGCTTTTCCGACCTCTCGGCTGTGCAGCAGAGCGCCGACGACAACGTTGTCCTCAACCGTCAAGGCGGGAAACGGGCGCACGATCTGAAAGGTGCGGCCGATGCCGCGCCGGCAAATCGCGTCCGGGGGCAAGCCGCCGATCGGCTCGCCGGCAAAACTGATCGATCCTTGATCGGGCGCGATGGCGCCGGCGATGATATTGAATAGTGTGGTTTTGCCCGCGCCATTAGGTCCGATGATCGCGAACAGTTCACCGGCCGCCACGTCGAAACTGACGCCGTCGACGGCAACAAGGCCGCGAAACCGCTTGCTCACAGCTTGCAGCGCAAGCAACGCGTTCATCGCCGCCGCTCCTCCACGCCGATCAGCCGCGCCAGCCAAGGCCACACGCCGTCCGGCAAGGCGGCGACGACCAGCAGCAGGCAAACGCCATAGAAAACCTGCTTAGCGCCGGGCAAGTCGAAGCCTAAGGCTATCAGCATCGTGTTGAGCGCCTCGGCGAGGCCGGTGAGCACGAAGGCCCCAACGATTGGTCCGAACAGCGTGCCGATACCGCCGATGATCGGCCCGAGAATCATCTCGATCGAGCGGGAAATATTGAAGACCTGTTCCGGGAACAGGTTGTTGTAGAAAAATGCGTAGAACACGCCGGCGAAGGAGGTGATGACGGCGGAGATCATCACCGCGGCCATCTTGTAACGGAAACTGTCGATGCCGAGCGACCGCGCCGCTTGTTCGTCTTCGCGAATGGCCAACCAGCAATAGCCGACGCGGCTTTTCAGTAGCGCGCGGCAAAGCACAAAGACGATGGCCGCGGCGGCCAGGATCACGTAATAGAACATCGTTGGATTGCCGCGCAGATGCCACAGATCGTTATGCGCATATTGCGCGACCGGCAGGAACAAGCCCGCCGAGGCATTGACGAATTCCAGATGATCGAAGCCGATGCGCGCAAATTCGGCAAAAGCAATCGTCAAGATCGCAAAATAGACGCCGGCGACGCGGAAACGAAACGCGAGAAAGCCAATCATCGCGCCGCAGGCCGCTGCTGCCGGTATGGCGGCGAGGAAGCCAAGCCACGGGGCGATGCCGAAACGAGCAAACAGCACCGCGGCAATGTAGCCGCCGAGACCGGCATAGATCGCATGACCGAGCGAAAGCTGCCCGGCAAATCCCATCATGATGTTCCAGGCCTGACCGGTAAAGGCGAAATAGAGAACGATGATCAGAACCGTCAGCAGGTAGTCGTTGATGAGCCATGGCGCGATCAAAAGCAGCGCCAACAACGTGCCGAGTAACGCCATTGACCGAGGAGGAACGTCACCGAACACCAGCGCGGCCAAGCGGGCGAAGCGATCAGCGAGGTGAGCGAGCGTCTTGGTCTTGGCAGCCATCAGATCGATCTTCTGCCAAGAATCCCCTGCGGTCGAAACAACAGCACGAGGACCAGAATAGCGAAGGCGAACATGCTCTTGGCCGAAGGCGTGAACAGAAGTCCAGCCAAGGCTTCGGTCACGCCGATCAAAAGGCCGCCCAGCAGCGCACCAGCCATCGAACCGAGGCCGCCGGTAATGACGATGACGAAGGCCAGCAGCGTGTAAGTCGGGCCGATGATCGGCGTAACGTCGACGATCAACGTCATCATGACGCCGGCGGCGCCGACGCAGGCGGCGCCAATGCCGAAGGTCAGCGCATAGAGCCGCTTGACATCGAGGCCAACGACGAGCGCGCCGGTATAGTTGTCCGCGCAGGCGCGTATCGCTTTGCCAATTAGCGCAAAACGGAAAAACCCGAATAGCAGCGCGGCGACGACAATCGCTGCGGCGCCGGCATAGAGTTTGGTGGCATCGACGATCAGCGGCCCAACCTGGAAACTGTCGAAGGCATAGGCTGTCTGCACCGTACGTGCATCCGGGCCGAACGTGATTAAAAGCGCATTGACGATGATGAGGGCGAGCGCAACCAAGAGCAGGAATTGACTGTGCTCAGGACGGCTGATGAATGGATTGATCAATCCGGCCTGGAGCGCATAACCGAACACGAACAGGACGGCGGCGATCGGCACGAGCATCACCAGCGGATCGAGATTGAGGCTCGAGAACAACAGCACTGTTAGATACATTGCGATCGACATCATTTCGCCATGGGCGAAATTGACCACGCGCACGACTCCAAAGATGACGGAAAGGCCGAGCGCCATCAGGCCATAAACCAGGCCCGTCAAAATTCCGGCAGTGGTTACGTTCAGATAGACATCGATCGGCACCGCCCGGCCTCAGGCACGGTTCTGGTAAGGCGCCATCGGCCATTCCGGCTTGGCATTGGCCGCTTCTTTCGGCGCCAGGGTCACGAGCTTGCCGCCACGGTTCTGGATTGTGCCGCACTTGAGCTTGTCGTTCTGCCCCTTGGCGTTGAACTGGATGCCAGGGCCGATGCTGACATTGTCGGTGATGTTGGTCGTGCGGATGGCATCGGCCAATGCTTTCGGCTCGCCGCTACCGGCGCGCTTGTAGGCGTCGGCGGCAATCAAGAGCGCCTCAAACGTATAGACATGGTTGGTGCTCAGGTTGATGCCGGGATAGGCCTTGGCGAGCGCGGCTTCGAGCACTTTGGTCAGTTTCTTGTTCGGATCCTGAAACGGAACAAAGCTGATCGGACCGCTCGACAGTTTGCCGAGCGTCTTGAGGTATTGATCTTCATACCAGCCCGGTCCCATGCTCAAGACCGCCTGCGGCGTCCAGCGCTGTTTGACCAGTTCCCGCGTGATCAGCATCGCATCGTTGAGCCGACTGACGGCCAGGAGCGCATCGGCATTGGCGCCCTTGGCTTTGGCAACCTCAACAGACAGATCGCGCGCCGTGGGATCATAGGAGACCTCATCGAGGATCTTGTAAGACATGTTGAACTTCGGCATCACGGCGTTGATGCCTTTCGCCATCGCGGTGCCAAAGGTGTCGTTGACGTGCATAAAAACCACGGATTTTGGGAATGCGCCGATAAGATTGAACAATTCCAGTTGGTTCTCAAAAGCGCTGCTGAGAATCATCTGCGCGGTGAGGAAATTCCTGAATACGAATTTATAGCCTTGTTCGGTAATGTCCGGCGCCGCCGCGATATTGATGACAAAGGGGATCCCTTTTTGCTCGGCGACCTGAGCGATCGCGGTGCTCTGGCCGGAATCGAACGCACCGACCAGAAGCTGTGCGCCGTCGTTGATGAGTTTCTCGGCGCGCTCGCGGGCAACATCGACATTGGACTCGGTGTCGGCGTTCATTACCGCCAGTTCCGGCAGGTTCAATGACTTCAGAATGCCCGGCGCGATATCGACACCGCGCTGGCAATCCTGCCCGATGCTGGCCTCGAAACCAGACCGCGGCAGC
>Ga0126383_10002120_pt1 | contig 12716 bp, 9 predicted proteins | sample PanSoiMetPlot_35_FD_96882 | JGI IMG/M metagenome (GOLD analysis project Ga0126383, IMG submission 96882) | Tropical forest soil microbial communities from Panama - MetaG Plot_35 | ecosystem: Environmental > Terrestrial > Soil > Tropical forest > Bulk soil | place: Panama | collected 2016-02-17
CGGGTGCGGTAGTCGCCCTGGGCGAAGCGCTCGGCAAAATCCGAGAGCCGCTTTACCGGGACCAGCACGCGATTGCCGATGATGATGAAGTTCATCAAACCGGCGCCGGCGGCGATCACGAAGGCAAACAGCAGCTTCATACCGGAGCCCTGCCCCAAACCGCCAAAATCGGTGATGGGGAGTTTTCCCTGCTCGCCGGCGCTGTACGCCAGCCACAAGACGACGAACAGCGCGATCACGTCGCCAATCACCATCGCCCACAGGGTCGAATTCAAACGACCTTTCATAAACATCACTCCTGGCTCTCCGCTCCAAATCGCGACAGAGCGCTCAACTAATCTCGTACAACTTCAAATCACTGGGACCGGGAACGTCTCAGTCAATTTCTTCAAATTCAATGCCAGCGCCATGCGGTCTTCATGCCGTAGCATTCCGCAACAGTGCGGCATCTCGCTGGGCGCTTCCTCCACCAGCAGTGGCTCAGAGGTGCTGCACGTGCCGATCACCTCGTCCGCGGCAATGCCAATGCGCAGATCGTCGTTGTCGCCTTCGCCCTTCAGGCTCGCCACCACCACGTGCTTGGGGGACAAGTCTGGGCGGCGGCCTTCCGTCAACGCGATATCCACCACCGGCACAATCGAACCGCGCAGATTGAAGATGCCCATCAGGAACGCGGGCGCCAGCGGCACTTTCGTCAGGTTCGGCCACTCCACAACTTCTTCCACGTCGAGCACAGAAAAGCAGAAACGTTCACGTCCGGCGCGGAACAGGCAGTACTGCCGCTCCGGCTCCGCTTGCGGCAGCAGTTCAAGCTGCTCAGCTTCCGGTGAGAGTGGTTCGAGTTGTTGTTGCTCTTCTGCCATTTTTCTCTAAAATCCCGAACCCCGCGCTCCCTGCGGGTGAGGGATCACTATTCCCTTACAATCTGCTTTCGTTCACTAATTCCCCTGGTTCGACCATATGTTCCTTCCTGGCTATAGCGTTCCCTCGCTGCGCTCGGGATTTCACAAGGCCACTTACTTCCCTACTAATCCGCGTACGGTCCCCAAGAGCTCTTCATTGGTAAACGGCTTCACCACGTAGCCGTCTGCGCCCTGCTGCTTGGCCCAGAATTTGTCGCTCTCAGTGTTCTTGGAGCTCACCATCACCACCGGAATGCGCGCGTAGTCGGTATTGCCCTTCAGTTCGCGGCAGGCCTGAAAGCCGTTGCGCTGGGGCATTACCACGTCCATCAAAATCAGGTTGGGGCGCTCCATGTCGATCATCTGCTCCAGACGCATGGGATCGTGTACCGGTACGGACATGTAACCGGCCCGGTCCAGAACAGACTGCATCAGCCTGACTTCCGCCGGTGAGTCATCGACAATGAGAATCTTCGTCAAACGGACAAACCCCTACCCTTGGTATCCGTATGACTATTGCAATTGCGCAGCCAAGCCCTGCCGATGGTGGGAGATTCTCAATGGACGAGCAAAGCTTTTAATATCAGCATTTTGGGGTTGTTTCAGGTCTGGATTCAGTGACTAACGTAATGAATAGGCCCGGTCGATTTTGTCTCATCCTGAGACGATTCTCAGCGATTCCAGGGATTTAAGGCCTAAACAACCGCCAGTTTTTCGCCTTCAGCAACCAGAGTTGAAAGGCGTTTGCTGGTGGCCGCCAGATTCACCGCGGCGTCAATGTTCTTGGCTTCTTTCGCGGCTTCCACGTGGGCCTTTATCTCTTCTGCCTGTCCGCGCGCAATATCCATGGCAGCGGCCAGGTCGGTGGGCTCGTTCTTTTTGTGCCGTTCCATGCAGACATGCAGAATGGTTCGCGCGGCAACGGTCCGCTGCAATGCCAGCGCAACCGTATCAGCCTGGCCAAAAGCCTGCGCCTCCCAGGTGGCGATCAACAATTTGCATCCTCCCAGGACAATTGCGGAAACTGCGGGAGCGTTCTTGGCGGGCACGGCCTTCAATTGCTCCGCGATGTCAATCACGCAGCGCACCAGATAGCTCTCTTCTTCGGCTTGCTCTTCCGCGCTAGGCTCGGCTGATCCTACGGCGCTTTGTGCAGGCCGCGATATCAGGTCTGAGGGATCCGGCTCCGGCGGCGGGCTCGATGCCGCGACTTGTGCGGCCGGAGCTGGCGTCGGCGCTTTTGCTTCAACCACGGGAACAGCGGTGATTTCAGGCTCTTGCGGCGTTACGGACACAGTCGCAACAGGCTCTTCCGCCCGCATTACAACCGGCTCCGCCGCTTTCTGCGCTGCAACGGCAACCGCCGCGGCCTCAGCGAATACCGGTTCCGGCGTGTTTTCAGGCTCACTTACCCCAGCAGAAGCATTTTCCCTGGCAATATCCAGAGTGCGCTGCAAGGCATGGCGCAGCAGGATCAGTTGCAGAAACGATGAACCGCCGGAGTACGGCGCGCGGAATGGCGTTTTCCATTGATGGACCACATGCCGCACCTGATCGAGAGATTCGCTTTCCGTCAGGCCTGCATCGCGGCAGTCAACGGTGGCAAATCCCAGCCGTTCCAGTTCGTTCACTGATTCGCGTATGGCATGCAGGTCAAGGTGCATGGCGTGAAAGAAGGCGCGCCGCGCCAGAAAATTAAAGCGGGTAAACGCCACCAGAAATCCCAGCTCAAAATACTCGTCGCCCACGGCCAACTTCAGCTCACGCACTTCCTGCAACGCGCCGGAGTTCTGCAACTCTTCCAGGCTGTTGGAGTCATTCAGCTTGCTCAGCTTGGCGTCCAGGCTTGAGGCCCACTCCGGAAAACTACCGGGGGCTTTTCCCAACGCCGGTTCAAGCACGCGCGCCACTTCTTCCAGTGCTGTTTCGGCCATGCCATGCGGGGCGCAGTGGGCGAAATACTGCACCAGCAGAAAATCAATCTTGTCTTTGTCGGCCTCGTTCTTCTGTGGCTTATCCAGATGCCGGGCGATAAGGTAGCGCAGGTTCTCTTCGTTTTGCAGGTTGGTGCTCTGCAGCAATTGCCGCAGCTGCCAGACCTGCACCCGGGCGTCAACCTGGTCGAACCAATGGAGCACGCGCTCCCGGGCGTCACTCTCCGCACGGTCCGCAGCATCTTCCAGTTCGCGGCACGGAGGCATATCGAGTTCAAAGGTCCGGTCGAGCTCGATATAGACGGAGTACAGCCGCCGCGCAACGCGCCAGAATTCCGCGACCTCACCTAAATTGAGCGTAGCTGTTGTGGTCATTATTTCGATAACTGCTTACGATTTTCTTCCCCGAACGATTTCTTGCCCATCTATCATGCCGCTCGGCCTGCACGGGCCCTGGCGGCATTTCATCCAAATTAATTGCCGCTTGCCGCCACGGCGTTCCGGCATTCTGCTGCCCGGGCAATCCAATTCGTAACGTCGTTCAGGAACCGGGCGGCAAAGGCCATCTTGTCATCCTGAAAGCGCATCGCCACAATCTTTGCGGTACTATTCAGCGTTCCATCCGTAGTCCTGACGTGCACAAGATCTTCAAACTCCAGCGGCAGCCCACAAACGAAGAGACATTCTTCGGCGGTGCCGAATTCGATCGTGGTCTGTTCCGCCGCTGCCCTGGCCGAATCTCCCTTAAATATCAAGACCGGGATCCGTACCGGCACAACACCCGGAAAAAGTCTGGCCAGTTCAGCAACACACTCTGTTGCCTCCTGCGGCTCAACCTCATTGAACAATTCTTTCCCCATGGCCCGGCGCGACTCCCCGTTTCGACAGAACTTAGCTGAAACACTTAGAGCACGACCCCGGCCAAACCCCTACCGAACTAACCCATTGATTCGGAAGATGCAAATTCCTGCACTTCCACAAGGGGCCACGAAATGTGTCTCAGGATGAAACAGCGTCTCAGTCTATTTGTCTCATGTGGCCGCCGACGCGCTCTTGCTGAGACCAATGTTGTATCGCTTAAGCTTTCGGTACAACGTGGCTCGGCTAATGCCGAGCATCTTTCTGGCGCGCGATTTATCGCCCTGGACCTGTTCGAAAACGCGCTGAATCGTGTCGCGTTCCAATTCCTCAAGGTCGGTATTGGATTCAGTCGCCCCACCGTCGGCCAAAATGATGGGGACTGCCGCAGCATTTTCCCCAGCCTGTTGCTGCCGCACCGCCGGTGGCAGGTCAGAAACATCGATCATTTCCCGGCTGCCGAGGGCCACCGCACGTTCAATGCAGTTTTCCAGCTCACGCACGTTGCCCGGCCAGTCATACTGCAACATGATCTTCATGGCCGCGGGAGAAATTGCAGTGGCCTGCCCCGGAGCAAAACGGTCAAGGAAGTAATGCACCAGCGGCGGAATGTCAGACTTTCTTTCCCGTAACGCCGGCAGATGCAGCGTGACCACATTCAACCGGAAATAAAGATCTTTACGGAATTTGCCTTCGTTCTGCGCGGCCTCCAGGTCACGATTGGTGGCTGCGATCACCCGTACATCGACTTTAAACTTCTGGTTGCTGCCCACGGGACGAATTTCTTTCTCCTGTAAGACGCGCAGCAGCTTGGCCTGCAATTCCATGGAGAGTTCGCCGATTTCATCCAGGAAGATTGTGCCGCCATTGGCGGACTGAAACAGGCCTTCCTTGGAACGAATGGCGCCGGTAAATGCGCCTTTCTCATAGCCAAACAATTCGCTCTCAATCAACGTGGGGACCAGCGAGCCGCAATCCACCGCTACGAACGGGCGCTTGGAGAGCAAGCCGCGATAATGAATGGCACGCGCTACCAGCTCTTTGCCGGTGCCGCTTTCGCCGGTGATGAGCACCGGGGTGCGCGTATCTTTCAGGCGCGCGACCATGCGCAGCACGTCCTGGATTTTGTGTGAAGAGCCCACAATGCCGCTGAGCTCCATCTCCGCGCTCACGCGTTCGCGCAGGAACTGGTTCTCCGCCACCAGGTTCACTTTTTCCGCCATGCGCTGCAACAGCAGCTTGAGCTCTTCAATGCGGAAGGGCTTGGTAATGTAATCATACGCGCCAAGCTTCATGGCCTGCACAGCGGTCTCAATGGAGCCGTGGCCCGTCATGATGGCGACTTCCGTGCGTGGCAGCAACTGCTTCACGCGCGGCAGAAATTCAAGTCCCGACATATTCGGCATCATCAGGTCGGCAAGGATGATGTCGGGCGAATCATTCTCCAGTTGGACCAGGGCCGCTTCCGCGCTTTCGGCTTCCACGCAGCTGAAGCCCGCGGCTGTGCCCACAGTCATGCATAGCTTGCGAATGCTCTGGTGATCGTCCACGATCATGAAGCGCACTTTGGCGTCGCTTGTCATTCTGCTTTCCCGAAGATCCTTTCCACAATCCTGATCAGCTCCTGCACGCGGAACGGCTTCTCGATATACGGCACGCCGGTGCTCTGGAGCGCTTTCATAGTGTGCTCGTTCACCGTATCGCCCGTGATAAACAGCATGCGCTCTTTCAGCTCAGGCCGGTGCGTGACGATCCATGCATGCACGTCTGCGCCGCTGGCGCCTCCGGGGGTACGCATGTCGGAAATCACGCCGCCGAACCGTTCAATCTCCAGCACGCGGATACCCTCCGCCGCCGAGTTGGCGGTACGGCAGCCGTAGCCGTTGCGCTCCAGCGCCGTGCGGATAAAATCCATCACGGAACGCTCATCTTCAATGAGCAGCAGCGGCAGTCGCGCCGGGGTTGCGCGCGTGGACATTGCTCCGGAGGTCATTGCTTGGCTCCCCCGGCTACCACCAGCTTTAAGTCAGCCCTGCTGCGGACAGGCAGGCGCACGCTGAATGTGGCGCCTTCCGTCTCCTGGTTGTTGGCGCAAAGGATCTCGCCTTCATGCTCGCGCACGATCCCGTAACAGATGCTCAAGCCCAGCCCCGTCCCCTGCCCCACTTCCTTGGTGGTAAAGAAGGGATCGAAGATGCGTTCCGGGTGCAGGATGCCTTCACCGTTATCGCGGAACAGAACCTCGACCCAACCGCCATCCTGGATCGTCTCAATCTCGATCAGGCCGGGACGCCCGGCAGACTGCACGGCGTCATAAGCATTGTTCAGGATATTCAGGAACACCTGCTGCAGCTGGTGAGAATCGCCGATCAGCTCCGGCAGGCGCTCATCGAATTTCTCCACAATCTGCACGCCGTGATTGGCAAAGTCATAGGAGCGCAAGGCAATGGTCTTGCGCAGAATGCTGTTGATCTGGAGAGGCTGGCGCTGCGGCGGGCGCTGGCGGGCAAAACTCAGCAGGTTCTGCACGATCTCCTTGGTACGCTGCGCCTCTTCCAGGATCACCTGCAAATCTTTGCGGGCGCTGCCGGGAACTTCAGGGTTCTCCATGAGCAGGTCTGAGAACCCCATGATGGCCGTGAGCGGGTTGTTAACTTCATGGGCCACGCCGGAGACAAGCTGGCCCACAGCGGCCATTTTTTCCGTGTGCATCAGCTTGGCCTGGATCATCGAGGTGTCCGTGATATCGGTCATCAGCACCACCACGCTGCTCACCTCGCCGCGATCGTCGCGCATGGGGCTCAGGTTCACTGAGAACTTGCCCTGGGTGCCATTGCCGCGCGTGATCATCAGCTCCAGGTTGTCCGATTGCAAACCGTGTAGGCTGGCGTCGAAGGCTTCAGAGAAAGCTTTCTTGTGCGACAGGGAAATGATCCGGTCCAGGCGGTTGCCGACCAGTTCGTTCTGATCAAAGCCGCCTCCTTCGTAAACGCGCTGGTTGGCGTAGCTGATCAAACCGGCAGTGTCCGCCACTACGATCATGGTTTGGGTGTTGTTCAGGATCTTGCTGGTGAAGTCGCGTTCCCGCTGCAACTGCGCCTGGAAGTTCTTGACCTCAGTGATGTCGAGGAAGACGCCGCGGTATTGCATGATCTTGCCCTGGCCATCTTTTACGACGAAGGCATTTTCCAGCGCATGGATCATGGTGCCGTCACGGCGGCTGAGCGTGACCTCAAAGTTGCGGATCGCGCCCTTCTGGCGCAACTGGCGGGTGATTTCGTCGCGCTGCTCAGCCCAGACATAAACCTGGCCCTGGAGATCGAGCTTCAGCACTTCTTCACGCGTCTGGTAGCCCAGCATGCGGACCAGCGCGTCATTCACTTCAATGAAATGGCCTTCCGGCGAGGCAAAGAACACGCCTTCCTGCACGTTATCGAACAGTTCGCGATAGCGCTGCTCGGCCTCGCGGCGGTCCGTGATGTCCTTGAGCACGTGAACGGTCTGCAAGCCTTCATCCAGCGCGCCGTGAATGCGCGAGCTGGAAACCAGATACGTGCGCTCCAGCACGGGATGCAGGTATTCGTCAGACTCGCTTTCCACGCGGCAGAACGGACAAGGGCGCGGAGAGTCCGAAGCCAGCGAGACAAGTGCGCGCATGCTCAGGCCAATCAACTCCGCCGGGCGCACGCCAATAAATTCCGCCAGCGACCGGTTCACGCGCAGCACCTCAAATTGCTCATCGTGGACCACGATGAAGTCTGAGATGGAATCAAAGATTTCCGCCCACTGCCGGCTGGATTGCGTAATCCGCGTAAAGAGGCGGGAGTTCTCCAGTGCCACCGACGCGTGCACAATCAATGCCTGGAGCAGGTTGAGATCGTTGGGCGCCAACTCGCGGCCAATATCGGCCAGCGCCAGTATGCCCAGCAGATCGTTTTCCGTTCCTTCCAGGCGCACCAGCGTCAGGTTCTGCCAGCCGCAGGCTGCCACCAACTCGTGCCCCAGCGCCTGCACACCGCTGCCGGTGATCTTCACGTCAGGATGCCGTTCCGCGTACTCAGAGAATGCCGCGTTCAGCTTGCGCTGCAGCTCACGCTCCGGCTTGGTCCCGTAAAAGCCGACGCTCTCCACCTTGTTGCCCTGGGCCAATGAGAGGATCGCCGACTGCGCGCCGATCATGCCGGCCACGCGTTCGGTAAAGTTCTTCACGAAGTCCGGAAGACGCAGGGCCGAGCCCAGATCAAGCGCCATCTCCATGAGGTCTTCCGTGCGCTTGCGATGCTGGTCAGAAAGCTGGAGATTGTGCGCTGCTTCCAGCGCGACCGTGATCTCGGCCCCCAGCACCCGGGCACGGCGGACATCGTCCGGCGAGATGCGCGCCTTGTTTTTCTTGTCAAAAAATCCCAGTACACCGAGCTGACGTCCATCACAGGTCAGCAAAGGCATACCCAGATACTGCTTCAGGTCAGCTTCCCACCGCCGCAACTGCGCTTTCTCATTCGCGGGGAGTTGGCCAATATCTTCACAGATGTGCGGGCTGGGGGATTCGAATGCGCGCTTTGCCACCGCGGAAATATCAATATCAAGACGGCTGGCCGATCCCTTGCTTGCGGCCCATCGCAGATGGCACTTGCCGGCATCGGTGAGGGCGACAAAAGCTCGGGAAAAGCCGAGGAATTCCGCCGCGCGCATCACGAATCTGGGGAAAAAGCCTTCCACGCGGGAAGTCCCCAGTTCAGCTGAAATCTCCAGCAACTGGTCATAGTCATGCGTTTGCGTGGAGTAAAGGCCAGCCAGCTCGGAATTATCCAGCGCCAGGCGAGCGGTGCTGCCCAGCACGTTAAAGGCGGATATCTCCGCCGGCGAAAAGACGCTGCGCCGCACAATCAGCAGGACAGCCGTATTTTTTGTGGTGGAAATGGGCTGCGCAAGACCGTGATGGACGGATTCGCCTTCCGGGGAGCGATAAGAAAAGCGGAAAGTTAACAGCCGCTTCTGCTCGATGGCCTGCGTGGCAAAGGAGCGAGCATGCTCCAGCAATGCATTCTTACCCGCTGGATGTTTTCTCTCGCCTAAGGCTTGTTCTTCGGTTGAATCAGGTGCGGCCGTGGCGGCGGAAAGCAACTCCACCCCGTCCCCAAGCATCACGCCGGCCACCAGGGACTGAAAAATCTTTCTCGCGGCCTCGGCGATGTGCCGTCTCAAGATCGGCGGTTCACCGCCCAGGCTGGCGAGTTCAATACAGGCCGCCTGCACATTTTCCATGCATGTGGATGCCCGCGAGGGCGTTTTAGCGCGAACTTGCCTGGCCTTTGGCTTCGGTCTCATTCCGTCTCAAGTCAGTTTCACTGTGGGAAGCCTGAAGGTACTCTGGAATCTCATTTTGAGTCAATAAGGAATTGACCTGCCAGAATCAGCGGGACAACGCCCGCCCGCGACCTTAGAAACCATCTCACAATGAGAATCAAGCCTTCAAATAGACCTGGTTTTGAGACGCAACCTCATCATATTGCTTACTTTATCCGCTGTTCATCGCGCCGCCACAAAAGCTAAGCTATTGATTTATCTACCTATTCCGGACCTTCAGATGCCGAAAGTGCATGTCCCATGCCTGGGTGGCCATGGCATTGCTTTTGTTTACCCGTCCATTCCCTGCCTGGGGGTTGTGTGTTTCTGGATGGGGCTTTTTACCGGGTAGGAGTAGCACGGGAACCTGTAATCGAGAAGTACGACATGAAAAAGAACACGAGCCGCGCCATTTGGCTGAAGCGGCCGTTAGAAGGTTCGGAAACATGAGCATCAACAAGACTATCGGCGGCAAGCTCTACTTGGGCTTTGGCCTGATTATGGCAATCGTGATTGGCTCGTTTCTCTTTAACTGGCTGGCCGTGCGGCATGAACAGGCGACCAGGGCGCTCTATAAGAAGTCCATCGCGATGGTGGAAAACCTCTCCCGTCTGGACAAGGCGAGAAATGCCAACCGTCTCTTTCTGCGCAACTTCCTGCTGAATGGCGACCGGCGTGAGGCCGACGAACTGGCCAAGGGCGAGATCGACGTGGACGGCATGATCGCCGAGATCAAGAATGGCCTGGCCATGGATGATTCCACCAGAGCGCGGCAACTGCTGGACCAGTTGGCCGACTCTGAACGAGACTGGGCCAGGAACTTCGCCGCTCCCCTGATGGAAAAGCGCCGGCAGGTGGATACGGGAAGCGCTACAGTGGCGGAATTGCAAATCGCCTATCTGCAGGCCACGCCTACTCCCGAACAGAAACAAAAAGAAGAACAGCCGCTGGTGCAGCTTGATGGCATGGTGAAGACCGCCAACCTGGCCGCAGAAGAATCCGATAGCAACGCAGCAACCATGATTACGGTGATAACGCTGGGTGGACTGTTGATCGTGGTCCTTCTGTCAGCTTCCATTTCATGGCGGGTAGCAAAATCGATTACCGTACCGCTTTCGCAGCTCATCACCGTGGCCGGGCAGATCGGCAATGCCGGAGACCTGGAACAGCAGGTCAACATCAAGGGCGAAGACGAAGTCGCCCAGCTGGCGCGGACCTTCAACAACATGGTGCAGTACCTGCGCGAGATGGCAGGCATTTCCGAGGCGATTGCCGGCGGCGATCTCTCGGTGGAAATCAACCCGCGGTCTTCGCGCGACACCCTGGGCAAGGCCTTCCGTGAGATGACGCTTGGCCTGCGCAACCTGGTAAAGAACGTGCGCGACAGCGCCGCCCAAGTGGCCAGCGGATCGAATCAAGTCGCTTCGGCTTCTGACGAATCGGCAAAAATCAGCGTGCAGGCGGCTTCGGCCATCGATGAGGTCACCAGCACCATGCATGAAATGAGCATCAACGTGCAGAACATGGTAAAGAGCACGCAGATGCAGGCTTCCAATGTGAGCGAAACTTCCGCGTCCATCGATGAGATGGTGGCGTCAATCCAGCGCGTGGCAGATACGGCGAAGGTGCTGCTGGATATTTCGCAACGGTCGCGTGACGAAGTTCACAACGGCATCAACACCATGGAGAAGGCCACTGACGGGTTGAGCCGAATCAACGCTTCGATCGGTTCGTCGGCGGAAATTATTTCTGCGCTGGGCCAGCGCGCTGACGATATTGGAAAGATCATTGAGGTAATTGACGACCTGGCCGAGCAGACCAACCTGCTGGCCCTGAACGCCGCCATTGAAGCCGCGCGCGCCGGTGAACACGGCCTGGGATTTGCCGTGGTAGCCGACGAAGTGCGCAAACTGGCGGAAAAATCAGCACAATCAACGCGAGAAATTTCCGAGCTGATCCAGAGCATCCAGAAGGAAGCCCGCAAAGCGGTGGACAACATGGAAAAATCCACCAGCATTGTGAACGAAGGCATTTCACTGGGCGGCGACCTGAGCGGAGCGCTGAAGAAGATTTCCAGCGTCGTGTCAGAGGTCTACAAGTTCGCGCAGGAAATCGGCGCGGCCACCAACGAGCAGTCGCATGGCTCTTCACAGATTGCCAAGGCCACCACGCGGCTCAATGAAATCACGCATGAGATCAACTCCTCTGTGGAAGAGCAGGCATCGGGCGCGCAGGCGGTAGTCCGGGCCATGGAAAAGATGCGCGAGCTGGTACAGCGTTCGTCTTCCGGATCAACGGAGCTGGCGGCATCGGCGGAGCAGATGTCGAAGATGTCACGTTCCATGCTGGAAGCCATGGACCGGTTCGTCCTGGAAAACATGCAAGCGGCGCGCGATGGACGCAACGGACGACGGCGGAGCGAAGAGCATACAGGCCGCAGCACGCCTGCAGCGCAATACGCAACGGCAGGGGCGCAGTACAACTAAGCGGTAGGAGATCCAATGGCCAAGGAACTGCACATCGTCGGCTTTCGCGTGGGGCGCGAGGTTTTTGGCGTCCCGATCTCGCTGGTGCATGAGATCGTCCGCGTGCCGGAGATCACCTCTGTGCCGGATTCGCCCGGCTGCGTCCAGGGAGTAATCAACCTGCGGGGCAAGATCGTTTCCGTGGTAGACCTGCGGCGTCGCTTCGGAGAGAAGGAGATCAAGCCCACCAAGAAAAACCGCATCCTGGTGAGTGAGGTGCACGGCAAGCTGGTGGGGCTGATCGTGGACAGCGCATCTGAGGTGCTGAAGATACCGGAGAGCGATGTGGAACTGCCGCCCGTGTTTGACCAGGGCGAACTCAACTACGTGACCGGCGTGGGCAAGCTGAATGGCCGGTTGATCATCTTGATTGACTTGAACAGAATCCTGCAGAAAGGCGAACTGCGCAGGATGGGCGAGATGCCCGAACCGCGGGCAGCGGCGGCCGCTGTTTCCGCGGGACTGTGAGCAGCACCAAGGACGAAAACGGATACCCATGGCCACTTCGAGCGTTCAAATCCAAATCAGCGAACCGGAATATAAGCTGTTGCAGACCCTGGTCTACCAGGAATGCGGCATGTACTTTGACGAACGGCGCGCGCATTTTCTGCAGGACCGGCTGCAACGCAGGCTGAAGATCTGCGGGCTGGACACGTTTTATGCCTACTATCGCCTGCTGACGAGCCACCAGGGAAAGTCTGAGCTGAGCGCTCTGGTGGAAAACCTCACAGTCAACGAAACCAGCTTTTTTCGCAACAAACCGCAACTTGAGCTGTTCCAGAAGACCGTTCTGGAAGACCTGCTCAAGCGCAAGCAGGAACGGCGCGACTGGAGCCTGCGCCTGTGGTGCGCAGGATGCTCTACCGGGCAGGAACCATACACCATGGCCATGCAGGTGTGCGACGCGCTGGCCTATTATTACCTGCGCAATCCTCTTCCCTTTGAAATGCCTACGCCGAAGCCGCTGATTCCACCGCCGTGGAAAGTTGAGATCCTGGCATCAGACATCAACTATTCCGTTTTGCGCGCGGCCCAGGAAGGCATCTATCCGGAAAACCAGATGGACGTGGTGGATTATGCCTATCGCCTGCGTTACTTCGACAAAGTCGGCGACCGTTACGCGGTGAAGCGCGGCCTGAAAGACCTGGTCC
>Ga0126383_10002123_pt1 | contig 12711 bp, 13 predicted proteins | sample PanSoiMetPlot_35_FD_96882 | JGI IMG/M metagenome (GOLD analysis project Ga0126383, IMG submission 96882) | Tropical forest soil microbial communities from Panama - MetaG Plot_35 | ecosystem: Environmental > Terrestrial > Soil > Tropical forest > Bulk soil | place: Panama | collected 2016-02-17
AGCGTCGCAACGGCGACCGCGGCCTTGCCGACGTGCAGCACGTCGCGCACGGTGGATTCGAGCCCGACCTCGAACAGCAGGATGAGAACACCGAGTTGCGACAGCATGTCGACGGTGCGGTCGGAGCCGAGATTGCGAAACTCCGACCAGGGCAGCGCGCCGAGAAGCAGTCCAGCCAATAGCTCACCGAGCACCGGCGGCTGGCGCAGACGAGTCGCGATCTCCCCGCCGACCTTCGCGGCGACGAGCACAACTGCGAGCAGAAGAGCCAGGTGCGCGACCATCCGCATCCTACATAGCGCGTTCGGGTAGCGCCGTCATCGAGAAGCGGATGTCATGGATTTCTCGGCGGGTTCTTCGGGCACCGCGTCGTCCGCGAAGCCGAGTGGTCTTCAACTCGGCTTCGACCGGCGCGACCGGTGTGCGAAATCGAAGCGATGTGCGCTATTTCTTCGGGCTCTGGTGAAGCGCGAACGCGGCGCCCTGAGGATCCATGAGCTGCGCAATCCGGCCGCCGCCGGGAACCTCCATCGGGCCGTTCATCAGCTTGGCACCCTGCTTGGTCGCCCGTCCAATCGCGCTTTCGAGTTCGGACGTCTCCGCGTAGTAAATCCACATAGGGGGCATCGCTGTTCCCTTGGGCGCCGTCATCATGCCGCCGAAGGCCGGCTCACCCAGGCCAAACAGGCGGTAGGTTCCCATGGCCCCCATATCCATCTCCTGGACGATCTTCCAACCGAAGATCTCCTTGTAGAACTTGAACGCGGCGACGGCGTCGCTGGTCAGGAGCTCGTTCCAGCAGAACTCTCCTTCCTTCGACGAATCGTGAAGCGTCATCGGGCCATTGGGCTTGAAGCATGAGATCGCGGCGCCCTGGGGATCCGCGATCACGGCGAACCGACCCACCGTCGGGATGTCCGTCGGCTCCTGGTAGACCTTGCCGCCCAGCTTCTTGGTGAGCGCGGCCGTGGCGTCGACGTTCTCGACCTGAACGTGTCCCATCCAGTGCGGCGGCGCGCCCATCTTGGCCGCTTCCTCTGGGAGCGTCATCACGCCACCCAGCGGCCCTTGGCTCGCGACCCACATCACGTAACCGCTGTCCCCGAACGGCTGCGTCTTCCAGCCGATGACCTCGCCATAAAAGGCGATCGCCGCCTTTGGATTCTTCGTCAGGTGGTCGTGCCAAACGAACTGCCCGTTGCTCGCATTTGCCATGAGAGACCTCCCTTTTTATCCGCGCCGATGGCGCAAGCTTGGTTTTCGCGGCTGACATGCTAACTCCGAGGCCCCGCCCGCGCCACCTACATCTTCGGGGGCGGTGGGTGACAGATAAGATTGCCTCTCAGAGTGCGATTCTTTCGAGAAACCGTTCGTACTTGGCGGGCCTTAACCCTCGACCTCATCAGCCATCGTGCCTTAACATCCGAACGAGATCACCGTGCGCACGGACATCCGTAGGGAGCAGCCAGAAGATGCGCCGTCGATTCGGCGCGTGCACGAGGCTGCGTTTGAAAGCTCAACGGAGGCGAGCATCGTCGAGCGGCTCAGAGCCGCGGGCGCGGTCTCGCTGTCGCTCGTGGCCGAGCAGGACGGTGAGCTCGTCGGCCACATCCTATTTTCTCCAGTTACGATCGAAGGGGTGCCGGTGCGCGCCGTGGGCCTCGCGCCGATGGCGGTCGGGCCGGCAGCGCAGCGACGGGGCGTGGGCTCGCGGCTTGTGCGCGCCGCACTCGAAGAGCTGCGGGATAGGGGCTATGAGATCGTTGTCGTCGTCGGACACCCCGCGTACTATCCGCGGTTCGGTTTCGTGCGCGCCAGCGAGCTCGGTCTGCGCTGGGAGCACTCGTGCCCCGACGAGGCGTTCATGGCGCTTGAATTGCGCCCGGGCGCACTGGCAGGCCGGTCCGGCCTGGTGCGCTATCGACCGGAGCTGGGCTGAACTCGGACTCACTCGACGATCTCACGAATGCCCCAATCCCCCTTACGACGACTTCCAGTACCTGCGACGCGCAGGCGGTCGGCAGCGCAGGCACCGTTCTATGCTTTCGTTGATCGAGCTACGGCAGCTTGGCCAGCGTCTTGGCGGCAATCGCCTGCGCGGTCTTCAAGCCGCCCAGGTCCGATCCGATTGTGAGATCCACCATGTGGTTGCCCTTGACTGCGCGGAGCGTCCTCGGGGAATTATCCCAGAATGCCACCTCGCCCAGCCCGCTGACCTCCTGCGGCTTGCCCGCATTATTCTTCGCGATGTCGTAGACACCGCGGGCTTGGCCGGGCGCGCTTCCACTGAAGACACCCAGGCTGAGATGGATGTCGGTCGGCCTACCGCCCAGCATCGGCATCTCGGGATTGCCGTAGACACACACCGAAAGTTCGGCGGCCTCTTCCTTGTGCCCATCGGTGACCGGCTTGCCCACCAAAGCTTCGACCTCCGCCTTGGTCAGCACAGCGCAGGCATCCACGCGTGGTCCCGCGGCCGGGGCAGAAGGCTTGGCAGCCGCAGGCGCCGGAGAGGCCTTTTCGGGCGGCGCTGTGTCCGTCTTGCCGCGACACGCCAAGAGCAGAAAAGAACTCAGGAGAAGCGTTCTCATCACGCGCGCGCAGTATACACCGGTACATTCCGGCGGACAGCATAGACCCCGCAAGAATCACTCGGCCCATTGGGGCGCGTGCGCCGGTCGGGCTGTCCCCCGTGACGCAAACCTTCGGCGACCTGGCCCACGCCAAGCGCGGCGTCATCGGCCTGGCCAAAGTCGTCAGGTCTCCGGTGCCGCGCCTCAACCTTCGCGGCGTATCGGCGTCCACCCTGCGCCAGGGCCAACTTCCGGCCTTCCCGCGCTGAGACGCGTCGATCCGTTCGCTCGGCCTCCAAATCGCGGTCCCGGTCGATTCGGAATCGTCCTTACGGTGGCAAGACAGGCGAACGCTTGCGGATGGCCAGCGCGCCGCTCAAACACCGGCGAGGCGCGCTCCGGCCTTACGCGATCTGTCCGACGCTCCAAACTCAGTAGGTCGGCTGACCGTTCTCGATCGAGCCACTCCCGTTCGGTAAGTATCGTTGCAATTTGTTTTTGGCAGCCTATTGTCGCATGTCACCCCACTTGTGGAATCAATGTTTGTGTCACGCATTGATGCATTGAAAGTGCTTTGCTTCAATTGTCAACAATGATACAGTGCTGCCGATCCGAGGAGGGCGTCATGACATCGACGGCGCGCCAAGCCCTGGCACCAACAAAGGAAGGCCATCCCCATGGTCCGCAAAAGCACTATTAATCTCGGCCTCGGGCTGAGCGCGGTCGCGCTGGGCGCTGCGGGGTTGGTGGGTTGGAGCGCCCTCGCGAATCAGCATGCCAGCGACCAAGCGGTCCGCGAGCTGCGTGGCGCCAACGAGGAGCTGGCCGGCGCCATCCAGGGCGCGGCCGAAGCCGCGCGGCTCCGGGCGACCGAGCTGGCGGCGCTGAGGGTCGTGCGCGCAGCGGTCGAGACCGACTCTGCGACGTTCACGGATCTCGCGCATGGAAACCCGCACTTCATGGCGCGCCCCGACGAAACCGTCGAATATTTCCAAACCCGGGACGCGGGCGCGCTGCCGCTGTTGCGCGTGCCGAGCGCCGGGCCGGCGCTCTCCGCGGCCAAGCGAGTCGACGCGGCGGGGGCCGCCGTGCAGGTGATCGAGGTGGCTCCGGTCAGCCCGATCTATCCAGGTTTTCCCGGGGGCACGGTCGCGGTCGCGCGGCGCATCGATGCGAGCCCGCTGGTGGTACGGTTGGCGGTGCGAGGGCTGGACGCGCACATTGGCTCCGAAGGCAGCTTGGCCGTCGAGAGCACTCGGTCGCAGTCCGTGGGCATCGAGGCCGAACGGGTCGGTTACGGGCTGCTGGGGCTCGCTCTGATCGGGCTGGCCGCGCTCGTCTTTTCGATCCGGCCGCGCCGCGAGCCAACCGAACGCATCCTGGCCGAGCTAGCGCCGCCGCCGACCGATCGCACGCAGCTTTTGGGTGGGCGCTATCGGCTGTTTCGGCGGCTCGGGGGCAGCGGCTCGGCCGAAGTCCACTTGGCGCTGTCCTTTCAATTGCCCGGCGAGGCCGATGAGGTGGCGCTCAAGATCTTCCGCGACGTGTCCCCATCGGTCAGCGAGCAGTTTCTGCACGCGGCACAGGCACTGAGCCGGGTCTCGCATCCGAATTTGGTGCAGGTGCTCGATTTCGGCGCGCTCGGTGGGCTGTGCTTCGTTGCCATGGAGTACGTGGACGGGTGGAATCTGGAAGCGCTGCTGGGCGAGCTGCGCGCGCGCCAGGAGCCCATGCCGCTCGAGTATGTGCTCACGATTGGGCTGGACTTGTGCCGCGGGCTCGATGCGGCCCACCGTGCGGTCGACGAGCAAGGCATGCCGCTCAAGCTGGTTCACGGCGACGTCCGGCCATCCAACGTGCTGATCGCCCGCAATTGCACGGTCAAGCTGATCGACTTCGCGGGCGTCGACCCGAAGACCGGCAAGCACCCCCGTGACTACACCGCGCCCGAGCAGTACCACGGCCGGCCGCTCAGCGAGCGCTCCGACGTGTACGCGGTCGGTGCGGTCCTGCATGAGCTGCTCACCGGCAGCCACGCGCGCTTTCGTATCGTGGGCCCGCATGTGGGACGCCGCGGCCTTTTTTCTCGGCCCCGCGTGTCCTCGCTGCGCCCCGAAGTGCCGACGCGCCTGGACGCCGTGATCGGGCGCGCGCTCGCGCACGCGCCGGGCGACCGCTACGGATCGTGTCGCGAGCTGGCCGCCGATCTGGAGCGAGCCACAGACGCCACGAGCGCGCCCGGCGGCGTGGGCGACTGGGCGGGAGGTCTGCGCCATCTGTCGCGTCTCATCATCACGGGACGCAAGCAGTAAGGTCGCGGCCGACAAGCGCATCAACGGCCAGCCCGAGTGGCGTGAGCGCTACTCGCGGTCGGAAGGATCGTTGAACAGAACCGTCACCTTGATGCTGCCGTGGCCGAACTGTGGAAAGTTGGGGGTGGTGCGGTCGCCCGGATCCAGATTCGACGCCGTGTCGTCGGGCGGGAACAGAATCAGCGAGCCCAGAAAGGCGAGCACCTTGCTGCGTTCGGCGTCGGACAGCTGCTCGAACGCATCGCGCGCTGCCTGCGCCTCGCCACCGTGGCGCAAGATGACCTCGGTCAGGTTGATGCTGCGGCCGTCGTGACCGTAAGGCGCGGTCGAGCCCACGCCCCATAGCGGCGTGGTCAGGAACTCCTGACGAATCGTACCGTCATAGTTGCGCTCCCAGAAGTTGGGGCCCAGATTGTGGCGCTTGAAGTCGGTGTAAATGTTGCGCACCAAGAATCGGCCGCGCTGGGGCCGCTTCAGCGTGGGCAAAGCGGGATTGTCGCTCGACTCGATGAACAGCGCGGTCGCGGTCGCGAACAGCCGATTGAAGTTTCCGCGGCTGGGATCGAAGACCGTCTCGAGGTCCGCAACCCGTCGGTCATGTTCGATCGGTAGATCCGGGATGTGGCAGCTCGTGCAGCCCAGGTCGTCGAGCTTGCGCCGGCCTTGCTGCACCGTATTGGTCTGCTCTCCGGTGCCAGGCTTGAAGTAGTGGAGCAGGTAAAACTCCATATGATCGACGATGCTGGTTGGGATCTCGTTCGTCACGCCGTCGCCATCGGGATCTTCGCGCTCCTCGCGCGCGGGCGGCGCCTCGATGCGATCGATCGAGCCGTCGAGCACCATGCCGGAAGGAGTCACGACCCGTGAACCCGCAGACGCCGCCGCGAGGTCCGGATCGACCGCCTGCAACCCCATCTCGACATTGAACGCGCCAACCAGGAATTCGCGGATCGAAATGGTGCCGCCGTGCAGGGCAAACGGTCGCACCCGCAGGTCCTGGTCTACGCCCACAATCCCAGAGGTCGCGAACAGCCCGGTCGGCAGCGCGGTGATGCTGCCGAAGGAGATGCCCTTGCTCACCAGCGCCATTGTCACCGGCAGCCTGGTCGCAATCGCCTGCGCGCGCGCCGCGCTACGAATCGCGCGTAGATCGGCCGTGATCTCGTCAGCCAGCATCTCCTTCAGGCCCAAACCGAACAGCTGCGGCGCGTCGCGGCTGTCGGGCCGCGTCACCACGTCGCCGCCGAAGCCGGCCGAGCCGCGAGGCCGTCCGTGGCAGCCGGCGCAGCTGTCGGCCAGGCCAGCGCCGATGGCGATGTTGGTGTTGATGTCGCCGGCGCCGTCGCCGACCCCGGGTCCCTGGCCCTGCGAACGAGCGAACTTGCGCTGGAAGATCTGGCGACCGCGACGGATCGCGCGGAATGGATCACGGGCGATGATGAACCTCGATGACCCGGGCGTCATGATGTCGCCGCGGCCGGTCCCGACTTCCTGCGCGAACGATTTATTGATGCCCTCGTTCGCGAGATTAGGCGCTCGCGTCTTGTCGATCAGCTGCGCGATTGCGACCCGCCCCAGCAGCACCATCGTACCCACCCACAACAAACGTGACACAATGCGGACTAAAGACGATTCTCGTTTCGGCATGCCTTGCCCCTAACCCCGGTGGACGGTGTTTACCTCGACGAGACGGAGTCTCGCAATATGAAAAGACCCGTCGCTCACAGTGCGCCCCCACACACAGCGAGGAATACAAGGCGACACAACAGGTTAGGGCATAAATGCGCTTCATCAAATACGGGCCGCACAGAGTCGGCGGACGCAGGTTGGCGATCGGTCGGGCCGGGTCCCAGCCGAGCGCCTCCCAATCAGTGGGCGTTGATTCAAGGGCGCGGTTTAACGCGCGCGCCTGCTCGCCTGTCTTTCGGATAGAGGAGCGCTTCGATGATGAGAGCCGCCTCGATGATAGGTGTCGGGTGTGCGATCGCCTGTACGGCGCCGAGCAAGCCGACCACCAAGCCGACCATCTGGCTGACGCCGTCGCCGACGATCGATCCAACCGCGCTGCCGCTCGGCGATCAGAAGTACGTGGCCGATGCGCCGCGCGCGGGCGCGATCTTCACATGCGATCCGCGGATGTTCCAGATGACCGGCGGACCGGGGCCGGTTGCAGTCGGCGCGTGGGTCGACAGGTCCGCGGGCACATACGACGTCACCCAGAAGGTGTGGGTTGGAGGCGAGGTCGAATTCCCTGATGCGAGCTTCGCGATCGCGGTCGACGGCGATCGCCGCACGATCCGCGGCAACGGGCTCCCGGTCGCTGAATCGACGGGTGTCTATCCCGTCGGGCCGAGCGATCCAGCATACCGCTACGATCCCAACCCGAACCCGATTACCAGGCAGGACATCGCATTCGCGATTCCGGCCCAGCCAACGCTCGCGTCGACGGTGTCGTGCACCTATAAGGAGGTCGGGATCACGATCGACGGGGTCGAGTTGCAAGGTCCGCTCAACTCGACCGGCAACGACGAGCTCGCCTATAACATCCAGGACTCGTGCAGCGGCGGCTCGCAGCCGGGCGGGCGTTATCATCGCCACTCGCTTGGCGACTGTGTGCCTCGGATCCACGAGCGCAACGCGCTGGTCGGCTACGCGCTCGACGGCTTCGGGATCTTCAGCCCGTACGATCGCGACGGCAACGAGCGGACGAGCGCCGACCTCGACGAGTGCCATGGCACAACCTCGGAGATCGAGTGGGACGGCAAGCGCGTGACGATGTACAACTACGTCCTGACGCGCGACTATCCGTACACGGTTGCATGCTTTCGCGGCACGCCGACCCGGAACGCGTTTCCGTCGCTGCCCGGCGAGCCTCCTCAGAGGTGAGGATCCTGGGCGGAGCGATGTATCTTTGCAGAAGACAGGCGAGCTGGTGCGGCGGTTAGCGCGGCGACCCGTCGGGCGCGGGCGGCATCAAGCCGGGGGGCGGCGGGGGCGGCGGGGGCGGTGGGGGCGGAGGAGGCGGCGGGGGCGGCATCAAGCCCGGCGGCGGAGCGCCGGGAACGATACCGGGCGGACGCTTCGCTTTGAGCTGGTCGAGCTTCTTCTGCTGCTCCGGCCTGAGAATCGCCCGCAGCTCCTCTTCCATCTGCTTGTCGATGGCGCGCAGCGTTGGAAACGTACCCTTGATGACCGCCTCCAAGTCCGGACGATGCTTGTCGGCAATGATTCGCGCCTGCGCCTCCTGCTCCGGCGTGAAGCCGAGAAGGGGCCACTCCGGTGGCATCGAGGGCGGGCCGGGCGGACCGGGCGGTGGGCCCCATGGGGGCCGCCCGGCGGTCTCGGGCAGCGACACCCAGCGGTAGACCGCCACGCCGGTGAGCACGCCAGCGGCGTAGATGCCGATCAGAAGGAAGGCGGTGAGAACGTGAAGCGTGCGCGCCTCATTCACCATGGATGACCTCCAGGAGCTCATAGGCGTTGGTGGGCGTGCCGCCGCGCGACCAGCTGATCACGTTGGCGATGGGGTTCGGTTGCGCCGCCGCCGGCCGAGCCGAGGGCGTGCAGCCGCGCAGCGCCGTCGCGCCCCACGTGATGAGCGCAAGCGCCGCCGCGGCCGCGAGGCCCGGGCGCGACCAGAACCGCAGGCCGTCGGCCCGCTGTGGCCCTCGGCGAGCTGCCAGCGCGCGCGCGGTTACCGCCGCGATCTGCTGCTCCCAGCGCGCCCGATCGCGCGACGGATCCAGCGCCGAAAAATCGATGCGGTCGTCATCGTGGGACTCGCTCACGATTCCACCTCGGATGGCGCGTGTTGCGCCAACCAGCCACGCAGCGCGCGCCGAGCCTGAAACAGATGTTGTCGGGACATGAGCTCTGACATGCCGAGCGCACCGGCGATCTCGGCGTGCGTCCAATCCTCCAGATCGTGCAGCAGCACGACCTCGCGCTGGAGGGGCGACAGGGCCGCCAGCGCAGCAACCAGCCGCGCACGTACCTGGCCACGCTCCACGGTGGGCAGCTCACCGGCGCGGTCCGGGCTCTGGGCCTGCCGGGGGACCTCGCGCAGGCGGCGACGCTCGACCCAGTTTAGGGCTCGGGTGCGCACGATCGCGAGCAACCATCCAGCGAAACGCGCTGGCTCGCGACAACTGACGATCTTCTCCAAAGCCACCACGAACGCCTCCTGCGCCACATCCTCCGCATCGGTGGGGCGGGCGACCACCCCGAGCGCCACGGCGTACGCCGCTCTGAGAAACGCCCGCGCCAGAGGGTCGAAGGCCGAAACGTCGCCATGCTGAGCGCGCCGAACGAGCGCGGCCGTAGCGTGGTCGGTTAGCGCGCGCACAGGTGTCTCACCAATAGGACAAGCGAGCCGCCACAAACGTTAGTCCTGCGGCAATGACAGGAATGGTCCGCGCGCTACACTCCTCAGTTGCTATGAAACGCCTGGACTTACACCACCTGCTCTCGGATTTGGCGATGGGTCGCTGTCAGCGCTCCAGCTCGAGGAAGGTCAGCGCTCGCCTTCGGCTCGCGCTGCTCGAGTTTGGCTCCGCCACGCCCGACAACCGAAGCTGCACGGGCCGTCTCGAATACGGTCAGATTCGACCCGCCGGTGCCTGGGCCGGCAAAGGCCGCGGCATCAAAATCAAGAGCCGGCCTATCCCCTTGTCGAGGCTGACGCATGCGATCGAGGACATGACGCTGCCCGATGCGGTCAAGAAGCGTTGCCCGAAGCTGACCGAGCGACAATGGGATGCGGCGATGCGCGCCGTCACACTCATCCTGTTGGCGCTCGAGTCGTAGCCAGGCGATGTGATATCGTGCGGCGTCTTTCACAGGATAGGGAGGATCCATGAAGCGCGTAAGCCTGCTCATCGCATGTCTGGCCGCCCTCGTTCTCCTGGCACCGATCCGAACGACCTACGCGTGCGGGTCCGACTCGGACTGCAAGGTCGGCAAATGTTCGGGCGGCAAATGCGGCTCGTGCGGCTCCGACTCGGATTGCAAGGGCCACAGCAAGTGCTCGAATGGCAAATGCAACAGCTGCGGCTCCGACTCCGACTGCGCGGTCGGCAAGTGCTCGAGCGGCAAGTGTGGCTCGTGCGGCTCCGACTCCGACTGCAAGGGCGGCACCTGCTCGGGAGGGAAATGCTCCAACCGCGACGACTACACGAAGGGTTAACGACGCGGCGTGCCGACGACGCAGTGCAACGTCTGGGGGTTCATCCCAGGTCCTGCTTCTTGTCGGGCCCCGCGCCAGTAGGGAACAGCAGATAGACGGCAAACGCCTCAGCGGCGAGACAAACGACCCGTTGCGGGGGAATCGAACCCTCGGCCTCTAGCGTGCGATTTTAAACGGGAGTCGTGTTTTCGCGAGCCGACTGCACAGTTCATGGCCCCCACAGCGTACGAGATCGCGCCGCAATTTCTGCGCCCATGGTTCTCGAGACGGGGGCATGACGCAGATTGTGCGCGAGATTCGTCTTTTTCGGCCTTTTTTGCGGGCACACGGATTGCTGTTGGCTCGGGTCGCCCATGGATGCTTCGATCGAGGAGGATGCGTCCATTCACCCCGCGCCGGTCAAGGATCGTGGTTTCCTCGGTTGTGGCCTTTCGGGCGCGGCGCTGCTCGCGATTCTGACCATCAGCGTCGCCATTTTCTTGTTCTGGGGCGGTCCGCTGTGGTCCACACGGCCGGGCGCGACGCACACCGGACGCATCGTGGCGTCGTATGCCGCGGTCATCCCGCTCGTCGCCGCTTGCTTCCTCATGATGCGGCGCTGGAGCTGGGTGCAGCTCGCCAGCTCGGTCGCCGTGGTCTGGTCCGGCAAGCTGATCGTGACCTCGTCGCTGTACGCCTATTTCGCCACCGGCTCCGTGCAGGTCTATTCGCCGGCGCCGGTCGTGGCCGAGCCCGCCCCCGCGACGCCTGCGCATCCGCTGGCCTCGACCGGTGAAATCGGCCGCTCCGAAATCGCCGGCGTCGTGCTCGATCACGGCACGCCCGCGAGCGGCGTCGTCGTGGTGGCGCGGACGGTGGCGCGAACGGCTCTGCCCGCCCGGCGCATCGATCTCGTCATTTCGGAGGCGCGCTACGACCACCCGATCTATCTGGCCAGCGTTCGCGACACCGTCATCGTCAGGAACACCGACCGCGGGCTGCACAACGTACGCGCGCGCAGCGAGCACCGCACGGTGTGGAACGTTCCGGTGCCGGCCGGCGGTGAGGCCAAGAGCCTGCCCCTCAGCGTCGGCGTGGTCGAGCTCGCCTGCGACGAGCATCCGAGCGAGCACGCCACGCTGGTGGTGATCGATCGCGAACCGGCGGCGATCACGGATGCCGACGGCCGTTTCGCGCTGCGCGAGCTGTCGGGTGAGGCCTGCGATCTCGATATCTTTCGCAACTCCTCCAGGCCGCGCCGGGTGCACGTGGTGCTGGTTCCCGACGCGCGCGCGGATGTGTCCCTGGATCTCGCGAAGCTCGACCAGAGGTGAACATGAAGCGAACGCTCTACGGATGGGTGGTGCTGGTGGTATCGTGCTCGGGGACCGATTGGGGGCCCGCCGAGCTCGGCCAGGGCAGAACCTCGCAGCCTCTGCGGCAGATGCAGCTCGGGCGCGAGGTGTACGCGACCTACTGCGTCGGCTGCCACGGCGAAAAGGGTGACGGCGCGGGTCCGGCGGCTCGTTTTCTCAATCCCAAGCCGCGCGATTTGCGCCTGGGCCGTATCAAGTTCGCCACGGTGGCGTCGGGCGAGGCACCGCGCGACGAGGACTACAACCGGATCATCAGCCACGGTCTTTCCGGCACCGCGATGCCGAGCTTCGCGCTGCTGGGCGATCGCGAGCGTCTGGCGGTGATCTCCTACATAAAGACGTTCAATCCGGGCTGGCAACAAGAGCTCCCCGGCGGCGCGCTGGCCATCGGCAAGGATCCCTGGGCCGACGATCCGAAAGGCGGGATCGAAAAGGGCAAGAAGCTCTATCACGGGCTGGCCAAGTGCTGGACCTGCCATCCCGCCTACGAGACGCCTGCCGAGATCTTACGCATCAACGCCGAAGCCAAGCTGCCCGCGCCCGATCTGCGCCCGAACCTCTACGCCTCCGAGCTCAAGGAGAGCGATTGGGGCGCGCCCATCATGCCGCCCGATTTTCTCTTCGACCGCATGAAGAACGGCACCGACGAGGCCTCTCTGGTGCAGGTGATCGCGGCCGGCGTCGGCGGCACGGCGATGCCGATGTGGGCCGGCGCGCTCGACGCCGAGCAGCTCTGGGGTCTCGCGCATTATGTGCGTTCGCTGGCGCTTCTGCGCGCAACCCCCGAGGGCAAGGCACTGCAAGCTCGTCTTTTCGCTCAACCCGTGCCACAGGGAGCTCCGCAATGACGGCCGTTGCTGAAATCACACCGCAGAATCTCGTCGATCGCCCGATGGTGAAAGCGCACATCATCGCCGGCTTCGTGTTCTTTCTGATCTCGATCTTCGCCGGCATGTTCTACGCGCTGCAGCTCTCGCGCATGTATCCCTTCCCCGGCATCGAGCTGCTCTCGCCGGGCCGCCTGCGCATGATTCATACCAATGCGGTCGCCTACGGCTTCCTCATCAACATGTTCATCGCCGTCTTGTACTGGGCGGTGCCACGGTTGTCGGGCTACACGGTGCTCTCGCGCAAGCTATCGCGCATCATTTTCGTGGCCTGGCAGCTGGTCGTGCTGGCGACCGCCGTCGGCATCATCGCCGGTCAGGCGCAGGCCATCGAATGGGGCGAGACGCCGACCTGGGTCGACCACTTCGCGGTGCTCGGGGTCGCGCTGCTCGTCGCCA
>Ga0126383_10002124_pt1 | contig 12709 bp, 13 predicted proteins | sample PanSoiMetPlot_35_FD_96882 | JGI IMG/M metagenome (GOLD analysis project Ga0126383, IMG submission 96882) | Tropical forest soil microbial communities from Panama - MetaG Plot_35 | ecosystem: Environmental > Terrestrial > Soil > Tropical forest > Bulk soil | place: Panama | collected 2016-02-17
TGAGATTCGGGTGGGTAGGTGATGACGTCGGCAGTCTGTTTGCCGAAGCCTTCGACACAAAATTCGTCGAGATGAGCAAACTCGATCGCGATGCGGCCAAGGTTGTCCCAAACGCCCGCGAGAATGCGTTCAATTTCATCGCCGGATTTGTCCGGAAAGGCGGCGCGTAACTGTTCACGGCCAACACGGTGCTCCGGAAACAGCGGGCCGATCCTTCGCATGAATTCGCCGGCAAGATTTGCCATGCGCCGGCGGTCGGTATGTTTGATGCTGTTGAGCAGACCGACAGTGATCGCGCCGACAGTTTTGTCGAGTAAATTCTTGAGCGGCCGATCAGGCATCAAAAAGCAGCGTCATTTCGCATTAGAACGTGACAATGATCTTGCCGAATACTTGGCGACTCTCGAGTCGAGCGAGCCCGCGCTCGAATTCTTCAAGCGGCACTTCGGTGTCGATCACAGGAAGAAGGCCTGATGCCATTTTGGCAAGGCTTTCGCCGATATTGCGCAGCGAACAGCCGAACGATCCGAAAATGCGGTATTGCTGCAGGTAAAGTTGAAACAGATTCATGGTGATCGACTGTCCCGAGGTCGATCCGCAGGTGACAAGCCGGCCGCCACGCTTGAGGCAAAACAGCGAGCCGTTGAACGTGTCCGGGCCGACATGTTCGAAAGCGACGTCAACGCCCTTTTTGCCGGTCAGTTTGCGCACCGCGCCTTCGAAACGGTCGATGCGGTAATTGATGACGTGATCGGCGCCGATCGCTTTGGCTTTTTCCGCTTTGGCATCGTCACCGACCGTGGTGATCACAGTGCAACCGATCGCCTTGGCCATTTTTATCGCGGTGGTGCCGATACCGGAGCCGCCGGCTTGGACCAGAATTGTCTCTCCGGGCTCAAGCTTGGCATTGTCAAACAGCATGTGCTGCACTGTGCCGAACGCAACCGGTGCGCACGCGGCGTCGCGATAGCTGACATTCTGTGGAATTGGCACTACCAGCCGGGCCGGCATGTTCACGAGTTCGCGGGCAAAACCGTCAACATGGAAACCCATGATGCTCGCAACGTTCTCGCAGAGATTATCGCGACCGGCGCGGCATGCTTTGCAGTTCCCGCAAGTCAGCGCCCCATAGGCGACGACGCGATCTCCGGGCCGGCACGAGGTTACGCCGGGACCGACCAGGGCAATCTCACCGGCGGCTTCGACCCCGACGATGAGCGGCAGCGTGCGCTTGGCAAACGCCATGCCGCGCCAGCCCCAAACATCGATGTGGTTGAGCCCGATCGCTTTGATGCGGATCTGAACTTCGCCGTTACCGGGCTCTGCAGGCGCCGCAATATCGCGAAGTTCGATTTTACGATCGGCGACCAGCGTGAGCGCGCGCATTGTTCCGCGGGCCGCAGCAGGGGAGCGGCCCGTGCTGTCAGCAATAATGGCTTCGGCAGTCCCGCTCACGCCGGCTCCCGCGTCATCACCAGGCACACATTTTGGCCACCGAAACCGAACGAATTGGAGATCGCCCGCGTGACGCGTGCGTCGCGAGGGACGTTCGGCACCACGTCGAGTGGAATCGCCGGATCGGGAACTTGGTGATTAATTGTCGGCGGAATGCGCTGATGTTCGAGCGTGAGGAGGCTGAACACCGCTTCCACTGCGCCGGCTGCCGTCAAGGTGTGCCCGATCATCGACTTGTTCGAGGAAATTGGAATGACGCTCATGCGTTCGCCGAAGACCGTGGAAACGCCCAAATACTCCATCTTGTCGTTCTCGGGCGTCGAGGTGCCGTGCGCATTGATATAGTCGACGTCTTCCGGCCCGACGCCGGCATCGGCCAAGGCATTGCGCATGCAGGCGATGATTGGCTTGCCATCAGGGCTCGAGCGGGTGCGGTGGAAGGAGTCGGATTTTTCACCGCAGCCTTCGAGAATGCCGAGAACCTTGGCGCCGCGCGCCACCGCGTGGTCGTAGTCTTCGAGCACCAGCGCGGCCGCGCCTTCGGCCAGGACGAAGCCGTCGCGATTTTTTGAAAACGGCTTGGAGGCCTGGTTGGGTGGATCGTTCTGGGTCGACAACGCCGAGAGCAGCGAAAAACGAACGAGCGATTCAGGCGTCAATGAACCGTCAGCCCCGACCGCGAGCGCGGCCTGGCACTCGCCGCGCCGGATGGCCTCGACCCCGAGCTGGATTGCGGTCGCCCCCGAGGCGCACGCCGTGGTCAGCGAAATCGGCGACCCTTCGGTGCCGAAATGATTGGCGAGATGCTCGCCAATGATTCCATATTTCAGGGTCTCATAGACCGGCGCGAATCGCGGTTCGCGCGCAACCCGCATTAGGTCGGGATAGCCGGCATCGCCATCGGGAGCGGCGTGCTCCGCCATCTGAATTCGATACGGCCATTCGATTTCGAGCGGCGGCAGCGCCAGGAATAACGGTCCGGGAAAATTTCCTTTGCTGCCGATTGCCGTCTGCGCGATCGCCTCCTCGCCGGCCAAGAGCGCCATGCGCTCCGAAAGCTCGGCTGGCGGCATGTAATCTTTGTAAACATCGTCGACCGTGCCGGCGATCGTGGTGCGCAGGCTGTCGAGCGGAAAGCGCGAAATGCGGCGGATGCCGGACTTGCCAGCCGTCAACTTCGCCCAATTGTCGGTCTTGCCAACGCCGAGCGAGGTGACCGCGCCCATGCCGGTGATGGCAATCACCGGCCGGCCCACTTTGTCGCGGTGTGCGCTGGCGGTGGGTTTGCTCAAAGCCATGATGCCTCTCCCTCAATTCACCCGGTCGAGCAGCGCCAGACCTTCGCCGCGCCAATTGCCGATGCTGGTGACGACGATTTGGCGCAAGCCTGCAGGGCTCGCGCCATTATCCCCAGACCCGGTCCGGGCGAACAATTTGCCATGCTCGATCGCGGCGCAGCCGATTCCCAGATTAGCCATGAACTGCGTGTCGACGCCATGCCCGATATAGGTGCCGGTATTGCGAACCGGGAGCCCGATTTCCTTAAGTACCGTAAGCTCGGCCGAAGTCGCTGGTTCGAGCCCGGCGGCCCCGGAAATGATCGCACAATGCGCGCGGTCGACTTGGATGGCGATGGCCTCCCATTGCCGGTGAAAGGATGCCTCGGCATCGCCGGACTTCCTTACATTGCGGTCCGAAAGCACCTGGGAAATTCGCGCCCGGGGGCGCGCGCCGCGGGCGGTCGCATGCTCTTTGCTCTCTAACACCAAAAAGGCACCCATCGTAGCGAAGGCGATGCCGCCCTGCGGTCCGCGATCCCAAACCGGGGCAAACTTGTCCTTGAGTACAACCCGGCCGAGCTCGAACGCCAACAGCACGTCCCAGCGGGCGCCATGATAGGCGCCGCCGACCAGCGTCAGCTCGCTTTGTCCGGCGGCGATGCGTGCCTGCGCCACGCGCACGGCATCGACGCCCCCGGATTCCTCGCCCATGAAGGTACGCGACGAGCCGACCACGCCATGAACCAGGGAAATATTGCCGGCCAGCAGGTTCGGTAACTGAGCCAGGAACAGGGTCGGTCGCAGATCGCTCATCAGCCGTTCGTTAAGAAAGGCGCCGGGCTGATTGGTCTTGCGGACGCCCGCCATGATTGTGGTGTCGACGGCGATGTCGCGTTCGCCGCCGCCGGCGGCGACGATCATGTCGGTGTGATCGAGCAGTTCGGCATTGCCGGCTATTGCCGCGTCCGTCAGTGCCATCCCTGCCGAATAGACCCCGACCCGTTGCCACATCTCCATTTGCCGCTGGTCGCTCTTCTTCGGGATCTGCTTGTCGAAGCTCATCGCCGGCAGCTGATGCACGATGTAGGGCGCAAAAGTTTTGTCGTCGTAAGGCGGCGGGTCGCCGCGCTCGAGGTGCTCCCAGGCTTTTTCCAGCCCCTCTCCTAAACAGGTGAGGAGACCGACGCCGGTGATCCACACCTCGCGCCGCCCGATCACTTCGCGAACTCCTTGGCCGGGAAGTTGATGCGCTCGGCCCAGTCCCACAATCCGGCACGAAGTTCAGGGCTCGGATAAGGAACGATGCGGTAGGTCAGGGTGGCGTCGCAAATTGCGGCGCCTTTGCACCAGCCTTTGGCTTCGCCGATGGCATAGCCGGAGCCCTCGTGGATGACCCTGCCTTCGAATTCAAGTTCGTCGCCAGGAAAGACCGCGTTGCGGATCTTGCCTTCTTTCACCCCGGCAAGCGCCGGCAGACCGGTGAAACCGGTCAGAGCGCTCACCAGCCAGCCCGTAGTTTGCGCCATGCATTCGATGAGCAGGACGCCGGGCATCAACGGATAGCCTGGAAAGTGCCCTTCGAAAACCGTGCTCTGCATCGGCACCGTACAGATCGCGCGCGCCACACGACCGCCGACGTCGACGGCGACGAAGCGGTCGATCATTTGGAAATACTCAAGACGCATGGAGCGCTCAGGCGCCCTTGGCAGCGATCAACTCGTCGATCCGCTCGCACAAGTTCTTCAAGACAAAATACTGATCGGTCGTTGCCTTGCCGTCATTGACTTCTTGCGTCCACTGTTCGAGCGGCAGCTTTATGCCAAATGCCTTGTCGATGGCGAAGGCGATATCGAGAAAGTCGAGACTATCGATCTCGAGATCGTTGATCGCATGACTTTCCGGCTTGATGTTCTCGCGCGGAATATCGCAAGTCTCAGCAATGATTTCGGCCACTTTATCGAACGTGGTGGACATCAGGCATGCTCTTTGGTCGATCGAAGAAGAGGCGCCGGCCCAGCCCGGCGCGAGCAAGCCCGTTGCATCGGGCCCCTCATTTGTGAACGCCCCGTATAGCGAAGGACGCCGGCAAGTTCAACGGCGGCTGGCCAGGCACGGTTGCGCGCACTCGCCGCAAAAAGCCGTATTTTGTTGCTGTAGCGCAAGAGCTTATTGCACCCATTGCAAAGCGGGTGCGATGTTGCCTAAGGGAGCGCCCGAGAGGGGCCAATGCCGAACGCGTTCGTGCGCAGGCGGTGCTTCGTGCAAATGACCGGCTACGAGCCGGTTGGGCCGGAACACCAGCATCGTCGGTTTATTCGCGAAATGGCCCGGTTCCAAAAGACCTGGAACGTTCAGGGCAAGGTGTTGCCGCCGCGACTCTCGGCGGAGGGCGCCGTGGCCAATTGGACGATAGAAACCTGGGGGCCGAATTGGCACGTGAGCACCGACTTCCACTGGTTTCGCTGGGATGACTTCGTCACCGCCGATGCCGCGATGAGCGATTGGTGGCGTTTTCCGCTTGGCATCGCCGCGCTGCTGGAATTTGTGCTGACCGGAACCGTCGTCCGCTATTTCGTCCTGGCCTGGCGCTATGGCGCATTTTTCCTCTCCCCGCTCGTCTACGTCGCCGGAATGATGTGGCTGTCGATTGCCGCGACCCGCTTTACGGTGATCCATATCGGACTGCCCTTTCACATGGTTCTCGCGCCGATACTGTGGCTGGTGATTTTCGCCTGCTTGCGCTGGACCTTCGGCCGCATGGTCCATATCGGCTACGCGCTGGACGATTGGTACTTCGCGCGCGATTTCATTCATCGCGTCCGACCGCAGCTCGAGGAACGTCTCGATGTCCTGGCGCATGAGCTCGTGCGGCTCATTCGCGACAGCGACGCCGATGAGGTCATCATCGATGGCCACAGTCTCGGCGCGCCGCTGTCGCTCGTCGTGCTCGATCGCGCGCTGCAGCTCGATCCACAGCTGCGCACCGGCGCCAAAACGCTGCACGTCGTCTCGACCGGTTCCTCGCTGTTGAAGGTCGCGTTGCATCCGGCCGCCGGCTGGTTGCGCGACGCCGTGCAACGGGTCGCCAACACGCCGTCTGTCTATTGGGTCGAATATCAGGCGCTGGTCGACATCATCAATGTCTACAAAGTGGATCCGGTCGTCGCGCTCGGGTTGCCGCCGGCTGGCAAACCAATCGTCAAAATTTTCCGCATTCGCATGATGGTGGAGGAGCACACCTACAAGCGATTCCATCTCAATTTCCTACGCATCCACCGTCAGGCGGTGATGGGCAATGAGCGGCGGTATTTTTACGACTATTACATGCTGTGCTGTGGGCCGATCGCGTTGCGGGATCGAGTCGAAAAGCCGGATTGGGCGGTGGCGGCCTTCTCGGCCGACGGGACGCTGGAATCGAACTTTACTGGCGTTCCGGCCGAGAGGCAGGAATCGCCAGCCGCCGCAGCGGGGCTTTAGGCCGTGACGCCGACGATAGCGAAGATCATCTGGCTCGTCAGCGGCTTGACCTGGTTCGTTCTGCGCTTTCAGCCGCGCCAGTACTCCCGCAAGACGCCGGTTCGCTATTCAGGACGTGGGCCGCGCGAATTCGCACTCCTCGCGGGCTCGCTAGCCGGCCTCGGCATCATCCCGTTCGTCTATGTGGTCGCTCATTTTCCGCGCTTTGCCGACTATCCATTAGTTCCGGCGTTGTCCTATCTCGGAATTGCGGTCGAGGCGGGCTGCCTATGGTTGTTCTACCGCAGCCATCGTGATCTCGGGGAAAACTGGTCCGTCAGTCTCGACCTGCGCGAACGCCATACGCTCGTCACAACCGGCGTCTACGCCCTGGTGCGGCACCCGATGTATGCCGGTTTTTGGCTGATGGCGCTCGGTCAGGCCTTGCTGCTACCCAACTGGGTGGCGGGACCGGCTGGTATCATCGGCTTCGGTGTCCTGTTTTTCGGTCGGGTGACACGCGAAGAAGCAATGATGGTCAGCGCATTCGGCGACGAGTACCGGGCCTATATGCGACGGACCGCACGCGTGGTTCCGTGGCTATATTGAGGTGGTCCCAGCGGTTCATCTTGACGTTGCATTTTTGCTACAGATGCTCGCGGCTATTCCGAATAGGCAGGATTTAGGGGGATTTCGGCGGCAAAATCTGGCACTGCAGTATGGACGTCTAGAATGCAGAACAGGCTCGGTTTGCGCTGCAGGCTATGATGAGGGTTCAGGTGAGGGGGTCATGAGACGTTCGTGGCGACTGACCGCGATTGGAGTCATGGTCGTTGGGATGCTCGCGTTCGGAACCAATCCGGGCGCGGCCCAATCGCGTGCGCACGTTTACCTTCTGCGCGGGCTGATGAATATCTTTTCGCTGGGCATGGACACCCTATGCGAGCAGCTGAATCGGCACGGCGTCTACGCGACGGTGCATGGTTATAGCGATTGGCCGTCGCTGGCCGACCGGGCGGCGGTCGATTTCAAGGCTGGGAAAGAAGGGCCGATCATCCTGGTCGGTCATTCGCTCGGCGCGGACGCCGTCATGGAAATGGCCGCGTATCTGGGTCGCAAGGGCATTCCCGTGGCGTTGGTCGTGCCGTTCGACGGCACGAAATCGTTCGCCGCAAGCGACAATGTCGCGCGCGTTCTCAATCTGACGCAACGGGACTATGCCTATATGCGGCGCGGGCCGGGATTCCACGGCACACTCGCCAATGTTGACGTCAGTTCCGATCCGAGCATCGATCACATCAACATCGATAAATCGCCGCGGCTGCACGCGCGCGTAGTTTCGGAAGTCCTCGCCGTCGTCGGCGGCCATCGCGCGGCGACGCCTGGCGCGGCGAAGCCGACGGGCTTGAACGGGGCTGTGCCAGCCGGTCAGGACGGCACGGCCGCGGCACCGGCGGCTAAGCCGGACGCGCCGCCCACGACCCCACCGTCGCAGGGAACTCCGGGCAAAACCGGAAATGGCGCCGATGCCAGCACGACGACGCCCGTGGCCGATGGTACGCCTATCATTGCTCGTCCCGAGCGGACTGGCACGCGACAGAACCTGGACAATCCCGCTCCAGCGCCAGCTGAACGCAAGCCAGCGCCAAGCTCAGCGCCCGTCCGGGCCGAACAAGTGCCGAATTGATGCGTTGAGCGGCCAGGGCGCTGGCAAGTCAAACTATTCCTGCACCGGGATTGGCAATTCGATTGGCGCGCAATTGCTGCGGCCTTGCATGAGGCAATCTTGCTCTCTTTGCAGGTCAGTGATGGTGTCGGCGATCCAAACGCCGAGGCCGACCAGCGCTATCACGATTGCAAGCGCGATGAGATTCATGATCATCCGGTGGCGATAATCGATCGGTTCGTCTTGTTCCTGTTCGAACCGGGCGAAATCGTCGAGATTTTCTTCGATCGGTTGCGACGCACCCGCGGCAAACGATTGCTTGCCCGGCCGGCGCAGCTCAAATTTCAGTATTTGGCCGAATCGTCCGGCGCCACGCAGATTGGGTCGCTCGATAACCGCCTTTGAGCCACGCATGGTGCTCAAACCTACGCCTCTGCGGCAAAATCTCCAGCCGTCGAGTCACTGGTCATCCGGGCAGTGGTCATCCGGGGATAAACTCGCGTATAGACAATACCGCAAACCGGTCGCCGTTTTACCTCCCTATTCAGGAGTTGGACTCGCGACTTCAGAATTATGTTCCCGAATCGTGAACATTTGGCGTTCGAGGCTCTGCCCGGGAGACCATCCATGACGAATTTCAGTCCCAAGGTGCTCCGAACCGGCGCGGCCAACGCGCTAGCAATCACCGCCCTGCTGACGGGGACGACGAGCTTGGTCTCGCCTGCGGCGGCTGGTGACTATGACGTGGGCTCGATCCATATCTCGCAACCATGGTCGCGGGCCACGCCAAAGGGTGCGACATCGGGGGCCGGCTACATGACGCTCACCAATAAGGGCGCCGCGCCCGACAAAGTGAGCTGCGTCTCCAATGACGCCAGCGCGCAATGCCAAATCCACAGCATGATGATGAAAATGCGCCCCGTGGAGGGCGGCTTGGAAATCAAGCCGGGCGAATCCGTTACTCTTACGCCTGGCGGCAATCACATGATGTTTCTCACGCTCAAACATCCGCTCGAGCAAGGCGGGACGGTCAAGGCGACGCTGAAATTCGATCACGCCGGCACGATCGACGTGGAATATCCGGTATTGGCAATGGGCGCGCCCGCACCCGGCGCTTCAACCGGAGGCTCGATGATGCGGGGATCGGGCGCCATGCACATGCAAGGCGGCGGCACGATGCCGATGGAGAAACGCTGAAATCGCGACCGCAGCTCCCGATTTCCACTTACGCAGGTTCGCGGAATCCAGGCTTGATTCCTTCCGGCAGGGGCATGCGAAACGTGTTGAGGATCATCGAGACTAGCGCGTAGTAGCCGAGGATACCGACCAGCTCGACGGTGCCTGCGTCGCCGAGAATTTTACGCACCCGGTTAAAAGTCGAGGTGCCCACGCGACGTTTGGCGTAAAGCTCCTTGGCAAAAGCGTAGATCGCCAGTTCGTCGCGCGGCGCCGACTTTGGCGCCCGGCCCGCCCGAATGTCGCGGATGGTCTGTGGCTTGACGCCTTGCTTCTCCGCCATCGGCACATGCATGGCCCATTCGTATTGCGCCTTCCAGTGCTGGGCGGTGATGAGGATCGCAAATTCTGAAAGCCGGCCCGGCACGCTGGTCTTAAACCGCAGGTGTCCACCGAGTTTCTGCGCCAGTTCGCCGAACGCCGGGCAGTGCAGATAGACCGCGAAGGGGCCCGCGAGCTTAAACTGCCCGCGCGGGCCTGAGCGGATCGACTCCGCCAGTGCGCGCTGCTCGGGTGTGAACGTCTCCTCCGACAGCGCGGGCAGACGCGACGATTGCATGTTGCGCATGATGTTTCCTCCCGTTTTGCAGCGATCGAGCGTCCGCTGTGTTGCGCTCGGCAATAGCAAGGCGAATGCGATACTGAGGTTTTATTCCACTGTCGAGACGGTGCGGCGCGGCGTCTTTCAGTGCGCCATGAGTCTTTCTCGATGGCGAGAGCCGGTCAGAACAAGGGCGGCCGGCGCGGGGTGCCGGGCGGTATCCGCGTTCATCCTCGACCGATCTCGGCAGACTCGTCCAAAGTTGAGCAGCGCCAATCGCAGGTTTTCCGATCCTCGCCCAAAAGCCCGTTTTTTAACCGATCGGTAACTACACCAGGCCCCCCACTTCGAAAGAAGTGCAATAATCACAGGCTTTTTCTGCTCGAACTGTTTCCCCAAAATGCTCGGAGAAACGCTGGGGAAACAAGGTGAGACCCGTCTCGGGTGCTGCTACACTCTGAAAACGCACAGGCGAGCCCCGCAGGCGGCAAGGCGGCGCAGTAATAATGTGAGGTCCGGCGGTCGACAGCCGGCTCCCGTTGACAATCGCCGGCGGCTGCCAAGACCATCGCCGACATGCTCGCCTTCACCGATTCGCAGCTTCGGGCCGTCTGGGCCGCCGCCGACCGCGTGCCGATCGAGAAGCGCGGCGTCTTCCTTGAGCGCGTAATCGCGCGCCTGCAGCTGCACCGCGGCTTCACCGACGCCGACTTCGACGACGCGGTGCGCGCAGCATTGACCGGGCTGATCCAATCGGCGGCTTGATGGTGCACCTCGATGTCGTCGGAAAACAAAATACAGGATGACATTCTGAGTTATCGCGAAATGTGCGAAGAAATTCAAACTCTCCAACGAGGCATGAATTTCCGTCTGAGGCCGTCCTATTCAGTGATCCTGATGTCACAGCGACCAAACGCGCCTTACCATGATCGCGTCTACGATGACGGAATTACAATTGAGTACGAAGGTCACGACGTTCCCAGGAAGTCGTACGCTCACAATCCAAAGGCAGAAGATCAGCCGGATAAATTACCCAGTGGTAAGCTTACTCAAAACGGGTTGTTTGCACAGGCAGTAGCTAAGTTCAAATCTGGAAGCTCACCGCCCGAGCCAGTCAAGGTTTACGAAAAAATCTTGCCCGGTGTGTGGTCTCTAAAAGGCTACTTCGACCTCATTGACTACAAGATCGTCCACGATGGAAGCCGACAAGTCTTTCGCTACATCTTGCGGCTGTCGGATCAAGCCGACATCGGTAGTTCCGAGAATCAAACAATTTCTCAGGCACATACGAGGTTGATTCCGTCCGAAGTTAAAAAAGAAGTCTGGAACACCCAAAGCGGACATCGCACCATCTTCGCCAGCATCTTCGCGCCCGGTCCGTATTTCGGGCCCGATTATGGCTACGGGCCCGATGACTACGGTTATTGGTACGGCGGTGATTACGGTGATGCCGGTTCACCCAACGTCTACTACGACAGGCCACGCAGCGGTGGCGGCTATAGCATCGCCGCGCGCGGAGGTAACGCCGCCAAGACCGCGCAGGCGGATCGCGAAGCGCTCGCCGAGACCAACACCGCGGCGGTCGAAAGTTGCACCGGCCTTGCGCCGGGCGTGACCAATCTGCCGATTGATCAAATCCGACAAACCGTCCATCCGACAGCTGATCAGGAAGCGGCTCTCGACGATCTCAGCGCAGCATCCACGCGAGCAGGCGATGTCATCAAGTCGTCGTGCCCAAGTTCGGTTCCGCTCACACCGATTGGTCGCCTCGACGCTGCCGAGCAACGACTGGATGCGACCATCAAGGCCATACAAGTTGTCCGCTCGCCACTTGAGAGGTTTTACGAGGCGCTGAACGATGAACAGAGGCAGCGGTTCAACGCGATGAACGGCTCGACCAGGGGCGCTCCTTCGACCGGCAATATGGTGGCCGCGTGCAGTCAGGCAGCGGGTAACTTCATCGACCTGCCAGCGCAACGCATAGAACAGGTGGTTCAGCCGACTGCACAACAGCAGAGCGCCTTCGATGATCTGAAGAAGGCAGCGCAAAAGGCGGGCGACCAGCTGCAATCGTCGTGTCCGACCGCGGTGCCGAAATCGCCAGTGGCGCGGGTCGATACGGTTGAAACACGGCTAACCGCGATGGCGGACGCCATCAAGTCAGTTCGCCCTGATCTTCAGAACTTCTATGCCTCGCTGAGCGACGAGCAGAAGGCGAAGTTCAACACGATAGGGCCACCGCCGAAGACCGCATCGTCCCCACCGCAGCGCCAAAGTGGCGACCAGCAATAGCCGAAACGGCGGCAAACGGACTCGGCAAGATGGTCCGGCTGATGTCCGCTTTAACCCCCGACATCGCTGAGCGCGATCGCAATGTCTCGCCTTGTGCCAAGCCGACATCAGTCACCGAAATGTCGGCTTCTGACCCAAAGCGGACATTCTCAACCGCGTGGCTACGGAGCAACAGGGGCCGGAAATCTGCGGAATATAAGCTGAAGGCAACGGTTCCCGATACTTGCACTGCGCAACGGTGCGCTAGTATGTGGTCGCAATGAGGGTGTCGGTGCGCTTTGGCAGTATTCTCGCTTTGCTAGGCATGGCGTGGGTGATGTCCGCTTGCGCGGAGAATCCCGGTCATCTGAACACGACCTACCTTGATCGCTATGCCGATCCGAATCCGACGCCAGCCTCAATCCTCGAATGTCACGGCTTCAGTTGCAGTGAGACGTCGCGTGCCGCTTTAAACCGCGACGCATGGCGGCGCGTCGCAGGCGTTTTCGTGCCGCGCGCCAAGGACGCGCAGACCGAGCGCCGCCAGATCGCACATGGAGTGGCACTGATCCAACTCTTGGTCGGGCAACAGACCGGTACGGCCGTTCATCAGTGGACACATCGTGATAAGGAGGTCTTGTCGAACCTTAACGACCCAACCCAACTCGACTGCATTGACGAGGCAGTGAATACCTGGACGTATCTGACGCTGATGGAGCGCGGCGGGATGTTACATTTCCATCGGGTGGCAAAGCTTTCCCATGCCGGCGGCCCGGTCGACCCACGCAACACAGCCGTATTGCA
>Ga0126383_10002126_pt1 | contig 12702 bp, 13 predicted proteins | sample PanSoiMetPlot_35_FD_96882 | JGI IMG/M metagenome (GOLD analysis project Ga0126383, IMG submission 96882) | Tropical forest soil microbial communities from Panama - MetaG Plot_35 | ecosystem: Environmental > Terrestrial > Soil > Tropical forest > Bulk soil | place: Panama | collected 2016-02-17
CACCGCGCTAATGATGCCATGCATGCGAAGGGCGTTCCCATCGACTTGACCCAGATCAAGCCGGAAAATCTCGAGGAGCTCGTCGAGCAGCTGAACGACTTAACGGTCGACGTTGATCAGAAAGATCAGTACGCGAAAGTGAAAGTGCGAGTCTTCTGCGAATAGCGCTGATTTTCGGTAACGCGATAGATACCAGTGATCTGACACAAAGAGCGTATTGAGGGGACGGTCGGCGATTAGCGGTCTCGCTGATACTGCGATCATGCAGTGATGGGCAAGGATGAAGGCCGACGTCGCGCAATGTATAGGCTTGTAGTCATGTTGCGCGTCACACAGCCTTGGAAGTCATCGCGAGCAATACGATGCAACTCTGTGAGGACGTCCTCCCGATCAGGGCGGATATTGATATTGGAATAGGTCGCGTAGAGGGCAACGGTTTGATCCGCGTCCAGAACCAGAGACCAAGTGCTGGTTCGGTGCTCGAGGCTATCGAAGGCGTCGGTCCGTTCCAAAGCCGCGAGCCTGGCATCGGTGTCGAGAGCGAAAGGCACGTTGCCATTCCCTGCGGAAGGGCTCAACGGCTTGTTGAGAATGGATTTTGTTGCTTCGTGAAAGGGATCGGGGCGACCGGAGTCGCCGAACACATTCCAGAGCATCGCCCACCAGCCACCCGGACGGAGCAATTTCGCCACCTTGGTCAAAGCGACATCCTCGTTTAGCCAATGGAACGAGGTGGCGCCGAGACCGAGATCAAAGCTGGCCTCTCGCAGCACGGCTTCTTCAAACGGGGCAACGACGACTGCGAGGGCTTGATCCAGGATGGTCTTCCGCAGGAAAGCCGCGAGGCGTTCATCTGGCTCTATGGCCACCAATGGGTTGGCCCCAAGCTCCAGCAGCTGACGAGTGGCCGTTCCTGTTCCGGCTCCAATCTCGAAAGTGACCGCATTGGAAACGAGACCACATCGCTCGTGCAAAAAATCAAATACCCAATCGGGATACGCGGGTCGTGCGGCGTCATAGCCGGCGGGATCAAGGCCGAAGGCCTGGCGGCCGAACGTGCGATCGATGAAGGGCTCCGTCATTCTGTCTACAGGAATTCGAAGTATCGCGAAAGCGATTCCGCGACACAGCGAAACTGTTTAGTGCCGATGACTGTTTGCGGCTGACATCCTGGCTTCTAACCGCGTCTTCACATCCACCCATTCGCTGTCCAAAATGCTGAAGTACATCGTGTCTCTTACGCGGCCGGTCCACGTCACCAAGTGCCGACGCAGTGTTCCTTCTTCCTTTGCGCCAATTCGAAGAATGGCATTGCGCGATTTCTGATTGAGCGCGTCCGTCTTGAGTTCCACCCGGATGCATCCCCACACTTCAAACGCGTGCCGCAGCATCAGATATTTCGCTTCCGTGTTCACGGCAGTGCGCTGCCAAGCCGGAGCGACCCAAGTGGATCCGATTTCGACGCGCTTGTTCACCCGATCGATATTCATGAATCGTGTGCTGCCGATTGTTCGGCCCGAACTGTGCTCGACGGTGGCGAACACCACCGACTCGCCGCCCTCCTGTTCGGCGAACGCCTTATCCATGAGCTTCTCAAAATCCTCCCGCGTTTTCATCGCGTAAGGAATCCAGCGAAAGATGTCCTCCAGATCGTTCTTCGCGACGTCCCAGAAAAGATCCGCATGCTCGCGGCGGATTGGCTCAAGCCGAACAACGGAGCCGTGAAGGGTCAAAGGCAGCGTGATATTAAGGGGAGTAATGATCGCATTCATAAAAGTAGGGAGTAACAACGATAGCAGGAATCAGTTTTGGGAGGCGGGCGCTCACGAAAACGCGGGCTGCCGATTTCTAACCAGCGATACGCATGGAATCATTCGCCGAACTAAGAGGCACGCGCGCGTGAATCGTGGTACCACGCTTCGGTCCTGAGTCGACCACGAGCGCTCCATTTACGAGTTTCAGCCGTTCCTCCATGCTGATGAGGCCAAGCCCCTGAGACTTAAGAGCGGCGTCAGTGTCGAAGCCAATGCCTATGTCGCGGACCGTGAGCTGAATTTCAGAGGCCGCTCCTTCCAGTTGCACCTCGAAGTGCCGCACGCCACTATGTTTGATGGCATTGTGCAGCGACTCCTGCAGGACTCGTAACAGGCAGAGGGACAGATTCGACGGCAAGGGAGCCGGAACATTGTTGCTTCTGAAGTCAATTTCAGCTTTCTGCTGCTTGCTGAATTCAGCGCAGAAGCTTCTCATTGCTGCAACCAAACCCAAGTACTCGAGCTTGGAAGAATGCAACTCGTGCGACATCGCCTGGACATCGGTTGCGATCTGAGAAGTCTGGTCTCGCAAGGCAATTACCCGAGCGCGAAGTTCGGAGGGCGACGCGGGAATATCTTGTTGAAGTTGTTCGAGCCCAACTGTCAAGAGCGCGAGTCGTTGAGCAACGTCGTCATGCAGGTCCCTGGCAATCCGCACACGCTCCCGCTCTTGTGCCTCAATCAGCTTTCCGCTCATGCCGGAGAGCACCTCTTCTGCCTGCTTGCGCTGCGTGATGTCTGCCACCATGCCGACCATACGCACCAATTTGCCGGATTCATCGAAGAAAGCATGAGCTGTCTTTTCCAGCCACACGACGGAGCCATCGGGGCGCAACATGCGGTAGCTAATCTGGACATCGGGACTCTCAGGAGTCCGCTCGCGGATCGAATCTGCCATGGGCTCTCGATCATCGGGGTGCACGTCGGCCACTAAGCTCCGGCGCATAAGCAACGTCTTGGCTTTGGGGCCAAGTACGGCGGAAACGCTGCCGGAACGAACGATAACGTCGGTCGCGACATCCCACTCATAGGCGAACATTTTTCCCGCGAATGCGGCCAAACGAAATCGCTCCTCGCTCTCGCGCAATGCCTTCTCTGCACGATTGCGTTCGGTCACGTCCAACATCGCGGCGACAGCACCGTAAGCCTTGCCATCGTCTCCAATCAAGGGGACAGCATTCGCGATTAGGTTGCGTTCCGTTCCATCATCGAAAACGACTGACTCGGATACATCAAATGCTGCGGTTGCCCCGGCTGCGGCTCGTTGGATGGGCAACTGTTCCGATGGAATCTCGATTCCATTCGCGAGCACCTTAAATTTCGGCCGCTGGTCCAAGGGGGCGCTCAAAGAAGCATTCGCACCATGGTCGAGACGGAAGAGTTCGCACGCACTACGATTTGGCCTGATACGCTCACACTTCGCATCGGTAGAAATGAGGACCGCGATAGGCACGGCGTCGAGTATTGTCTCTAGTTCTTTTGCCTTGGTCCGTTCGCGGGCTTCACTCTCTCGTAATGCCTGTTCGGCTTCCTTCCTTTCTTCTACGATCGCTGCCAAGGTGGTAAACGGTATTGCGGCGACCAATAAGAAGAGTTGCAACGATAAGACGTTGCTGAGAGACGCTGCCCCGATGAAGGGGCCGCGTCCGTGAACAGCGCCCCAAATCGAGAGAAGGGCAACCACCAGTATCGAACTCGAGACACCCACGCTTCCAAAGCGCAAGGCTGACCACAAGAGAAGCGATACTAGTGAATAGAGAAGCGCCGGATGGCTCTGACCGTTCGAAGCCACGAAAGCGAAGTATCCCAGGCTCACAAGACCACCGAGCAACAAGGCTGCTTCGAGGTAATACGCAATCGACTTCCGCTTCTCTGCGATTGCTACGTTCAGGGCGCCCCAGATTGCCGGAGGTAGGGTCAGCAACGCTATCGCCTCCGAGAAGAAACTGATCCTCCACATTGCCCAATAGTCAGTTCCTAGGGCGATGGCGCCCAAGAAAGCGCCCGACGCTGGAGCAAGAAGCACAGCAAAAAGAGAATAGCGGGTCAGGCGCTTAATGCTGTTCAGGTGGGGAATGCTGCCCAAGAAGTAACTGACGGCGAACGCCGCGACCAGAATTTCTACGGTATCTGCTACAGACAGCAAGAGCGTCGTTGGTACCGACAGGCCGCTTTGAATGTCATGGACGAAGAATGCTGTAAGTCCTGCTGCTAAGAATACTGGCCACAGTTTCTTGGGTACGCAGAGCAAGACTCCCACGAGGAATGCGCAACCCGGCCAAAGCGGGGACAAAGTACCGGGTAGCGTCAGTGCGCCTGCGAAGACGGCAGATAGGTACGAAAGCGCAGCTACGACGCACAACAGGATTGCGATGAGGAACAGGGAACCCGGCTTGTTCGGGTTCCACGACGGGTGAGTTTCTTTCGAGCGCATAGCGACGGACGAAGCTCAGCAACTCTCGTTACTATTCCCGGAGATGTTCACTAATTGTTCGTACGGCCCTTCGCAAGGTGGTTGGTTGATTATGCGGTGCCTTCTGACCGAGAGTCAACGGAGCTCTTTGTTGGGAGGCGCAGGGCTCTAGAGTATCGCGGCCCGTGTAACGAGCCATTAACGCGGGTGTGCCTTATTACGTTCATGAAGTCATGCAGCGTCGCTTGCTCGCAGACACGGGGGTTATCTACTTACCAACGCGTAGTCCAACTATGAATACAAGTAACCAGGAGTGCGCTCATCTCGCGACGACAGAAGGCAACTGGCGGGCCGGGGCGGCCCACCAGTCGGGTGAGTGTGCGACAAATCAGTGGAACAGGTTGAGGGTGTTCGTGGCGTCGTCGACGTAGAAGAGTCCCATACCGGGTACAGTTGTCAATCCGAACAGAGCGCCCGCTCCCGGTGGATTTCCTGATTTATCCAGAAACACCTTCGCGATCTGGTGTCCCGATGGAGTAGTCTCCACCGCCAAGCCATTGTTTCCGTTCGCGGTGACGATGTTGCCATTTGCCAGGACCGTTAATCCGAGCGGGTCATTGAGTGAGCCGCCTTTGGTTACCGTGTCGCCAGTTCCGGCGGATGTGGTGCGTGTCGTGGCCTTCGAGATCGAAGCAATCCGGTTGTTGATACTGTCGGCGACATACAGGACTTGTCCATTGTCATCGCCCCGATCCCCCATGCTGAGGCCAACGCCGGTGGGTCCGATCACCAAAGCGGCAGGGTCAGTCTTCTCCGCGAAACCAGAACCAATGACGGTCATCGACTGAATACTCGGTTGCGAACCTTTGGAGATGTTCAGATCCATTCTCACGACGGTGCCGCCATGAACAACATTGCCGCCGCCAGCGACGGTACCGTTCAGAACGTTGGTGAAGAAAAGAGAGGCGGTGCTGCCGTTGTCGGACGCTGTCATATCCCACGGTCCATTGATCAAGGATCCATAGAACGTCTCAGCAACGTTACCCTTGCTGTCGAGAACGAGCAGGCATCCCGCACTGGCCGTCGCGGAGGTGCCGTCCGTCGTAGGCAAACTACCGACTACAACCCAGCCGCTCTTTAACGCGACCAGCGCAGTTGTAAGGCCGACTCCGCCGGGGCAGGGTCCGGGCAGGTTGTTCGCGTCAATCTGCGCAAACAGGCTCATCGTGCCACTCGGCGTAATCTGAACGATGGTGGTACCTGTGCCCTGGAAATTCGAGCTGTTATTAAAGTTGCTGATTAGCAGGTTTCCCGCGGTGAGCGAACCCATCGTCACCGGAACGACGACGATCCCGTACGGATTGACATCGCCGTTACTCGGGACGGTTGAGGCTACGACCTTGATGGTGCCCGCCTCAGCCGTGCCGAGGAAAAGACCGACGAGCAGCAACAGACATACGGAGCTTGGGCTAAGCACGCGAAACAAACGTACGCTTTTCATAATGTCTCCTGATCCGGTGGACGTGACTGGAAGGTGACATCACCTTGGTTTGGCCACCGTGCGCTGAGTATGTTGCTCAGCGGGAGATAGGGGAGTTGTCATTCCATTGTAAAAACAATGTCTCATTCATATCGAAACCAGGTAGCCGAACGATTACGCGTTGGGTTGATGAGAAATCTTGCACAATTGCGATTGTCATTTACCGCCGCGCACGCTGTAATCGCATCGAATCAACTTGTCTGTCGAGCCGCATTCGGATGCTTCATGCGTAGATAACCGCAGCGGCAAAATTAGCAGTTGTCCTGCGAAAAGTAGCGAATAATCGCGCTGACTAGTTTCCGCCCAATCCATTGATAATCTTGCATCTTGCTACCATCTACCGCATCTGAACAACAGCACAGCCTTCTGCAAACATTCGCAATTGTGCGATGATCTCACGAACTATGATTCTGAACGTCCAATATCAGGTAAGCGTGGCGATTCCAGCATGTCAGGAGCATTGTCAGTGAAGGCGCACTGTCTTCCGTTCTCGCAAATCCCTCATACCATGCGCCTTTTCACCGATCTGCTGGCTTACTCGCCGAACATCCAGCCCTTTTATCCCCGGTCGCCCATCTTTCACGAGTGGATGAAAACCCAGGCTGAAAAAGTCCGTTTCGAACCATCACGCCGGGAGGAAGTGGCGAGCATCCTGGAAAGACAGAATCGAGGGTGGAGCGCTTCGGCGAAGACTCTGAGCAACATTGATCGGCTGCGCAAAGGTGCATTCGCAGTGGTGACGGGGCAGCAAGTTGGACTGTTCGGCGGGCCCATGTTCGCGATTTACAAGGCACTCACCGCAGTTAAGTTGGCGGACGAGGCTACCTCGGCGGGAATCGATGCAGTGCCTGTCTTCTGGTTGGCCACTTACGACCACGATCTGGCGGAGGTGAATCACGTTTCGCTTCCATCTAGCGATGGCACGATGCAGGTTCTGAGTACCCCAAGCCACGGGGTCGCCGGAGCACAAGTAGGCACCGTTCACTTCGGAGAGGAAATCACGGCGGTTGTCGAGCAGGCCGTCGCTTTGCTTGGCGAGACCGAGGCAGCACAATTTATCCGCGATTGTTATCGAGTTGGCGAGACACTTGGGACCGCCTTTGCGCGTCTTTATGCAAGGATTTTTGCGGAGTGGGGAGTGATCGTCCTTGATCCTTCCGATCCGGAACTTTCCCGCATTGCACTTCCCATCTATCGTGCCGCGGTCGAACGATCCAGCGAGTTGGCGACTGCCCTTCTTGACAGAGGGAAGGCATTGGAGAACGCGGGCTATCACCAGCAGGTAAAAGTCACAGAGTCGTCTGTGCTACTGTTCACAACCCGGGACGGAGTTCGCACGCCGATTTCGCGCCGGGAGGTGGGCGCGACGGAGGAGTTTGTAATCGACGGAGAGGCCGCGGCTGAGAAGCTAACTCAATCGGAGCTGATTGCCGAGATCAATGAGCACCCAGAACATTTCAGCCCCAACGTTTTGTTGAGGCCGATCGTAGAAGATTATCTCCTGCCGACGCTCGCCTATACGGGCGGCGCTGCAGAGGCTGCTTACTTCGGGCAAGCGGGAGTCGTATATGAAGCGTTGCTTGGGCGCGTTACGCCGATCGTTCCGCGCTTCTCCGCCACGATGATTGAACCCAAAATGCAACGGTTGCTTGAAAAGCATGGATTGGCGATTACAGATGTATTCGAGGGACCTGAAGGTCTACACAAGGAGATTGCGGCGAGACAGTTGCCGCGAGATTTGCAGGCAGCCTTCGAGCAGGCCAAGAAGTCGTTCGATGACAATTTCTCTCTCGTGAAAGAAAAGCTGGAGAAACTTGACAAGACTTTAGTTGACGCGGCGGAGACATCGCGATCCAAGATGCAGCATCAGTTGGAGAAGCTTTATTCCCAAGCGGCGCGGGCGGAGGCACAAAAGGGAGAGGTTGTTTCCCGTCACACGGAACTGCTCAGTGATTCGCTCTATCCGGACAAGGGCCTGCAGGAACGCGGCGTTGGAGGCATTTATTTCCTGGCGCGTTACGGAAGCAATCTGTTACACGAACTTTATCAGACCATCCACTCGGACTGCCACGATCACCAGATCATTGAACTGTAGGGCTATTGCGAACGGCCAAGCAGCGACTGCAGATCAGTCCGAAACTGAGCATATGCTGTATCGGTGAACGGTCCGTGTGTCTGTGATACGATCTGCCCGCCTGGATCGACGGTGACCAGATAGGCGTCATCGGGCTCCTAATAGTTCACGAGTTTCTTCAGTTCGGACTCGTTTTGCACGATCGGCACAAAGTGTGATCTCCGGTTTTCTGGCACGCCCTTTTTAATGCTGGAAATCACCATGCCACGAATCAATCGCGGTACATCTTCCAGCACGGGCAATTCGTACCATTCGCATCCGTTGTGGGTGCCGAACTCTGCATTGATCTTCTGCGCCCAAGCACTCGTCGGTACTTTTGAAGCCTTGGTGAATCCGAATACCAAAACGGCAACCTTGCCGTGGGCAGCGTCAGGGAGCGCAATTTTTTGTCCGGCAAAGCTTTCACCTTCGATGCGCGGCATCGACTGGCCGGTTTGCGCGAAGACTAGCCCGACCAAGAGCAGGAAGCCCAGGGGCAATCTTGCGGCACTGAAAGTAATCGAGCGATTCATGTTTTTGCCCGCGCGGTCACGCGCAATCGTAATGCTCACTGTGCTATCTGCTCTCGCTGGTCGCGAGATAGGTGCCCAACCCGATCATGATGGCTCCCGTCGCGGTTCGTTGACGCCGTCGGAATGTGGCGGAAGAACGAATCTTCTCGCCGACAGGGCCCGCGAGGGCGATCACGATCAGATCGGCGGTTGTGTTCATCAGGACCGAAATTATCCCCAATGTGATGAACTGCAGGAAGACATGACCATTCGCCCGAACTACGAATTGCGGGATGAATGAGAGGAAAAAGAGCGCAGTCTTGGGATTGAGAATTTCTGTAGCTACACCTTGCCAGAGCGGATTGCGCTTCGGCGTGAAATCTTGAACTGCTACCTCGCCGGTATCTCTGCGGGCATCTAGTATCATCCGCACGCCAAGGAAGCCGAGATAAGCTGCGCCCACATACTTCACAGCGGCAAACGCGACAGCAGACTTCGCGAGAATGATCGAGACGCCAAGTGCTGCGGCGAAAACGTGCACCATGCCGCCGAAGAACGTTCCGATCGCGGAGAGCACTCCTTCGCGCTTACCGCCGGCGAGGCTGCGCGCCAACACGTAGAGCAGCCCCGGCCCGGGGGCGACAGCCAGCAACACGGCCGCGGTCAGAAATAGAACAACTCGAGTCCAATTGAACATGACGAACCCCAGTATGAAGTAAGCGTACCGTTATTTCTCGAGCCAGCTTTCCAGTTCTGAGAGCGACTCGACCCGCGGGTGTTCCTGCCCACGGTAGGCGCCGGCCACGTCAAACAGAATAGCTTGCATGCCCGCATTCCGTGCCCCAACGTAATCGACCGAATAAACGTCGCCCACGTAGAGGCTCTCCGCGGGATCGGCCTTCATTTGCTCCAGCGCCGCGGCAAAGATTGCCGGGTGCGGTTTCTCGTGGCCGACATTGCCCGAGTCGGTGATACTTGCAAAACAATCGCAGATGCCGCATCGACTCAGAACAGCGTCGATTCTGCCGTCGGCATTCGAGATGACAGCTATCGCATATCGTTGCCTGATTCGTTCCAGTGCCTCGCGAGTCCCCGGCAGGATCTGGTCCCAGTTGGCGGAATCTTGCGTGTTGACGACCAGTTCATCGCGCACACCATCATCAAAGGCGTCGAGCTGATTCAGCAGATGGGTATGAAACGTCCACCAGAAGCCGTGGTCGACCTTGCCGCTGATCAACCCGTCGTCGAACTCCTTCTTTGTGCGGCGCTCGAGCGCCTGCCAGGCTTCTAAGCTGGGATGCTTCTCCTGGGGCAATGGTGCGAGCATGCGCGGGCGGTTGGGGAAGAGGAGCGTGTTGCCCACGTCGAAAAAAATGTAACGGCGTTTGGCCATGCATCCATATTACCCAAGCGCGAGATTGTCCGGGCAGCCAAGCAAATCGTTGACCTTGTGCTGTGAAAAAGATGTAATATGCAAATCTTCGGTCGTGGGAGCCGGCCGTCGTCAGGGCCATTTATGCTTGCCGCAGTAACGCTGATCTCAAATGTTGGACGCGCCACACGCATGATGTTGGCACTGTATCCGGTGGCACGGGCGGGCGGAGTTTTTTTGACTGGACTCGCCGTTGCGGCTGTCTACCGTGGGTCGCGTGAGGATGTCTACAACATTCTCTGGGCCGTTGTGTTTGGATTTGCGACGCTGAACATCCTGGGCTTGGCGTCGCGGCGCATGGAGCCTGGGCAGCACAGACTGAGCTTCGGCGAACTGATGGCAATCATGGTCGTAGCGGTTTCGGTATTCCTGCTGGGCTGGGAAATGCTCGGCATCCTCCGCATCTTTCCGATTCGGCTGCATCGCTAAAATAGCGTTTACTCACGGCCCACCAGATTGCGGTATGATTCGCTTAAATGGCAAAGAAAGTCCCCAATTTCGAAGTGACCTGTCCCTGCTGTAGTGCGGTGCTCAAGATCGATGTGGAGACGCGTGCGGTTATTGCGCACACCGCGGCGGTGAAGCCGAAGACCTTCAGCGACATGGAAGCTGCCGCCAAGGCCATGCGAGAGCAAGACAGCCGGAGGGAGTCCATCTTCCAGCAGTCGGTTGAGGCACAAAAACATGCCTCCGATCTGCTGGAGAAGAAGTTCCAGGAAGCGCTGAAGAAAGCCAAGGAGTCTCCGGATACCGGCAAGCCGATTCGGGATTTCGATCTCGACTGATCGATGCCTGATCGAGCCATCGTCGGTCGGCCGCTGTTGCTTGGCCACCGTGGAGCGCGCGCGGTCAACTCCATCCCGGAAAACACAATCGCGTCTTTCGATCGAGCTCTGGCCGATGGCTGCGATGGATTCGAATTTGACGTTCGCCTCACCGAGGATGAAGAGGCGGTTGTCATCCATGACCCGAAGGTCTCCGGACACGACGTTTCTCGTACACCTGCGAAGCAGCTTTCCGAATTGCCGCGGTTGCGGGACATTCTGCAGCGCTATCGCGATTCGTTTCTCGATATTGAACTCAAGGTTGAAGGACTGGAGAGGATCACACTCGACCTGTTTCTCAGGCATAAACCGCGGCGGGGATTCGTCGTCTCATCCTTTCGGCCTGGAGTACTGAAGTCGGTGCACGCTCTGGACGCGACCGTTCCATTGGGCTTGATTTGCGAGTTCAAGAATCAACTTCGCCTGTGGAACGAACTTCCGGTTCAGTATGTGATTCCACACCGCGACTTGGCCGAACCGGAACTGATTCGCAAAATCAAGGGAGCCGGAAAGAAAGTTATCGTGTGGACAGTCAATGATCCCGCGGACATTCGACGTCTCGGCGAGTACGGGGTTGACGGCATCATCTCGGATGACACCGCCCTTCTTTGCCGCACGCTGGCTCTGTAGAAATCATCTCAGTCGCAGAGTCGGTTGACGTTCGCGATCGCACACGGGTTGGTACCGCTCGTGCCCCTCACTTCAGTCTGAAGGCGTAACCTACACCGCCACCCCCAGTGCTGTATGCCACCCCATTGGCGACGATGGGCGAAAAATCACCGGATGCATTTTCGCTCCACAACGTGGCGCCGGTGCTTGCACAGCCTCCTCCGCCACACGCTCGCCTAGCAGTTAGTCGGTCACCTTGCGAACGGCAATCAGTTGCATCGACCGTCTACACCATTTTCAATTTCCGGTCGCTTTCTCGGTGAAATGTGCGGTGGTAAATCCCGTCGCGGCCGCAGTAATTTTGTAGACTCCGGCCTGTGCGGGGAGCGTGTAAGTAGTTGTCGCGTATCCGTTGCTGTTGGTTACCGGATGTGCGTTGCCGAAGGTGCCACCACTGCCGCCGTCGCTGAATTTAATGGTGACTCCCGGCATTACAGCTCCGGTATAAGCATTGGTAACTCTTACGGTTAGCGGTTTTTTCAACGCGGTTCCGGCCGCGCCGGTTTGATTACTGCCGCCTGCGGTCACATTCAGGTTAAAAAGACCCATGACTACCAGGCTGTTCTTGGTTGTGATGTAGACTCTTCCGTTGGCGATCATGGGCGTAACGAAATGCAGAGTGAGCTCGAATTGTGGCGAAGTAAACAGCGACGCAAGGTTCGTCGCGTTGAATACATTCAGAGTCGATCCAGTGTTCTCCGCTTGCACCCCCCACAAGATTCCGTTCTGCGCGCCATTGGCTGAGATGGAGATCAGGCTAAAGAATTTGTACGCTTTCGCCGTCATGGCCACGGGCGACGTGGATAGCAACCCATTGCTCAAAGAAAACGTTTCGACTGGAATGCCGATATCGCCATCTTCGACACCCCCGAAGTATATGTTCTGGTTCCAGTAGGTAGCTCCGCCGTCCAGGTTGATTAAGTCGTTGGGATTGAATGGCACTTCCTGCACTACCTGATCTGCCACCGGGTTGTACCCACCCAGGTTGTCTTGGTTAATCAGGTAAATCATTCCTCCCTTACCTCCAAGCACCCCGAGGTTCGGGTAAGGGCCTGGTTGGGGTGGCAGAAGAACAAGCGCTCCCGATCCTAGATCCAGGTCATTGTTGCTGAGATAGTCCTGATTGTACGGAGTGAAATAGTCGACCAGGTTGAAACCGGAAGGGCCGAGGTTAACCTTCATCAGAGTGCTGCCATAGTCCAGGCCACCAATGTTGTAATCGAAGTCTCCATCACCGGTTGCAACGTATACATTTCCGTTGCTGTCCACAGAAGCACCTTCTCCAGCCATCCCGATACCCGGCGTGCTGGCCTGCGTCGGACCCACATCCAGAACTCCCAATTGCTGCAGATTGCTGGCGCTGTAGGCCATCATCCATCCAGTGG
>Ga0126383_10002127_pt1 | contig 12702 bp, 13 predicted proteins | sample PanSoiMetPlot_35_FD_96882 | JGI IMG/M metagenome (GOLD analysis project Ga0126383, IMG submission 96882) | Tropical forest soil microbial communities from Panama - MetaG Plot_35 | ecosystem: Environmental > Terrestrial > Soil > Tropical forest > Bulk soil | place: Panama | collected 2016-02-17
CGCCCGACGGCTTGAACGGCCAGGTCTACAACCGCTGCGTCGGGACGCGCTACTGCTCCAACAACTGCCCCTACAAGGTCCGCTTCTTCAACTGGTTCAACTACGCCGAGCGTGGCGGCGAGTTCGAGGCGTGGCCGGAGCCGCTCTCCTGGCTGCTCAATCCGGATGTGACGGTGCGCGAGAAGGGCGTGATGGAGAAGTGCACCTTCTGCGTGCAGCGGATCCGTGCCATTCAGCACCAGGCGCGCGTCGAAGACCGGCAGGTGCACGACGGTGAGATCGTGCCGGCGTGCGCGCAGACGTGCCCGTCGGAAGCGATCGTGTTCGGCAACCTCAATGATCCGGCGTCGCGCGTCAACGCGCTGTCGAACGATCCGCGCGGCTACCACGTCCTCGCGCGCCTGAACACGAAGCCCGGTATCACCTACCTCGCCCGCGTCGTCGCGGGTGGTGAGGCCTGAGCATGGCCCAGACCGGATCCACCCCGACCCGCGTGACGTACGATTTCGTCACCCGGGCGATCGCCAACACGCTCGGCAACCCGAGCCGTGGCTACTACATCCTGCTCGGCTCGGCCGTCACGCTGCTCGCGATCGGTATCACCTGCCTGCTCTTCATTCTGCGCTACGGCCTGGGACTCGCCGGATACTCGCACCCGGTGTACTGGGCGGTGTTCATCACCTGCTTCGTGTTCTGGGTGGGTATCGCGCACTCGGGCACGTTGATCTCGGCGATCCTCTATCTGTTCCGCTCGGGGTGGCGCACGGCGGTGTACCGCACGGCGGAGGCGATGACGGTCTTCGCCGTGATGACCGCCGGGTTGTTTCCGTTGATCCACATCGGGCGGCAGTGGTACTTCTACTGGCTGATCCCGTATCCGAACGAGCGCGGCCTGTGGCCGAACTTCAAGTCGCCGCTGATCTGGGACGAGTTCGCGATCGGGACGTACTTCACCGTTTCGACGGTGTTCCTGATCATGGGGCTCATCCCCGACATCGCGGCGGCGCGCGACGTGGCGACGGGATGGCGCAAGAAGCTGTACGCGATGACGGCGATCGGCTGGCGCGGCACGAACGAGCAGTGGCGCCACTACACCCGCGGCTATCTCTACCTCGCCGCACTGGCGACGCCGCTCGTGCTGTCGGTGCACAGCGTCGTGTCGTGGGACTTCGCCATGGCGATCGTCCCGGGATGGCACGCGACGCTGTTCGCCCCCTACTTCGTGGCGGGGGCGATCTATTCCGGCGTCGCGATGGTGATCACGCTGCTGGTGCCGATCCGCAAGCTGTTCCATCTGGAAGACATCATCACGGTGCACCACTTCGAGAACCTCGCGAAGCTGTGTCTCTTCACGGGACTGATCGTCAGCTTCTCGTATGTCACCGAGAATTTCGTCGCCTGGTTCGGCGGCAACCCCGACGAGCGGGCGGGCTTCTGGTTTCGCGCCTTCGGCTCGTTCTGGTGGGCCAGCTGGACCATGAATATCTGCAACGGCTTGCTCCCGTATCTGCTGTGGTTTCGGAAGGTGCGCACCAGCATCACCGGCCTTTTCGTCATCTCGATCTTCGTCAACATCGGGATGTGGTTCGAGCGTTTCGTCATCATCGTCGTGTCGCTGGCTGGCGAGCCGTACGGTCATTGGACCAACGCCAACTACAACGCGACCTGGGCCGACTGGGGCATCATGGCCGGCAGCTTCGGCTGGTTCTTCATGTGGTTCCTCCTGTTCGTGAAGAACTTCCCGGCGGTGTCGATTTCCGAAGTGAAGGAAGTGCTGCCGCCCCCGACGCGCGCCGGGGCGAGGGCCGGCGCATGATCCCGCTCCCCAAGCCGCTGGTCGAGATCTTCCATCCGCCGGCCACGCCGGGCGTGCTCGGCGTGTTCGGCCATCTCGACGCCACCGTCGAAGCCATCGAAAAGCTCAAGGCCGGCGGCCACGGCGACGAGCTGACCGTCTATTCACCGATCCCGCGGCACGAGCTGGAGCATGCGATCGCGCAGCCCACGAGTCCGGTCCGCATGTGGACGCTGATCGGCGGCATGACGGGGTGCGGGATCGGGGCGTGGCTGACGCTGTACATGTCCTACGACTGGCCGATTCAGGTCGGCGGCAAGCCGATCGGGTCGATTCTCCCCTACGTCATCATCATGTTCGAGATGACGGTGCTGTTCGGCGCGCTCACGACGATCCTCGGACTGTTGCTCAACGCGCTGCTGGCGTCGCGCCACCAGGGGACGATCGCCTACGATCCGCGCTTCACGAACGACAAGTTCGGGGTGTTCGTGCGCTGCGGCGCCGATCAGGCGGGCGCGATGGAAAGCCTGTTGCGCGGAGCCGGAGCCGAGGAGGTGCGGCGTGCGTAAGCAGATCGCGTCGGTCCTCGCCCTGACGCTGCTCGCAGCCTGCGACCCCGATTACGTCGTGCACCACGTCGGCTGGTTCGCCACGATGCGCCACCAGCGCAGCATCAAACCGTACGCCATGCCGCGCAACCCCGTGCCGGGAACCGTTCCGGTGACGGGCGTGGAGTCCGACTCGCTCGGCCCGGTCGCGGCGGAGAAGCTCTCCAACCCGCGCACCCGGACCTCCGAGTCGCTGAACCGCGGCAAGTGGGAGTACGAGACCTACTGCCTCGTCTGTCATGGGCCGGCAGGTCGCGGCGACGGGCCGATCTCGTCGGCGTCGGGCGGCCCGTTCGTCGGTGTGCGCTCGCTCGTGACCGACACGGTGGCGCGCCGCAGCGACGGCTACATCTATGGCGTGCTCGTTCACGCCCCGAGCATGGGACGCGGACTGATGCCGATCTACGGGGACAAGGTCCATGGGGCCGATCGCTGGGACCTCGTGAACTACGTTCGCTCGCTGCAGCTGGCCGCGGGCGCGCGAGGCCGTCCATGAGCACGGCCACCGCGGTGAATCGCGCCGAGCTCGCCCAGAAGGCGCGGGCGTTCCCGGTGGCGTCGTTCCGGGTCTTCGGGCTCGCGGCGACGGCGGTCGGGCTCGTGCTGCTGCTGCTCAACCTGCGCTCGCACCCCGACCGCGTCTGGTCGGCGTATCACTTCAACCTGTTCGACTGGCTTGGCCTCGCGATGGGGTCGGTGGTCGTGGGCGCATCGCAGAAGCTCGCCAAGGGGCACTGGTCGGGCGTGATCATCCGACTCGCGGAAGCGGCTGTGGCGTTCGTCCCGGTGGCGGTGGTGCTGTTCCTGCTGTCGTTCTTCGGCAAGAGCTACATCTATCCCTGGGTGGCGACGCCGCGCACCGATCTGGGATGGTGGCTCACGCCGGCGGGCTTCTATGTCCGCGACGGTCTGGCGCTGGCGGTGATGGCGTGGCTGTCGTGGCGCTTCGTGCGGTCCGATATGGCCCCCGACATTCGTGAGCTCACGACGGGCAAGCCGGTGGAGACCGATCCCAACGAAAAAGGGCAGATCGCGCGCAATGCCGCGTTCGTCGTGCTGGCCTATGCGTTCGGCCTCAGCCTGTTCGCCTTCGACGCGGTGATGTCGCTCGCGCACGGGTGGGTGAGTAATCTGTTCGGCGCTTTCTATTTCATGGGCAGCTTCCTCGCCGGCTGGATGTGGCTCGCGGTGTTGAGCATCCGGATGCGGTCGAGCATGGGCCTGGGCGCTCTGTATTCGTCGAAGCAGCAGCACGATCTCGGGAAGCTGTGCTTCGGGTTCACGGTGTTCTGGGGCTACCTCATGTTCGCCCAGTTCCTCGTGATCTGGTATGGCAACCTGCAGGACGAGACCTACTTCATCTTCTACCGGTTGTGGGGCGCCTGGCGGCCCGTCGGGATCGCCGTGTTCCTGATGGTGTTCCTGATTCCGTTCATCGGGATTCTGGGAGAGAAGCCGAAGCGGTCGCCGCCCTACCTGATGGCGATCGCGCTGATCAGTCTCACGGGCATCTGGCTGGAGCGGTACTTTGAAGTCGTGCCGTCGATCTCGAACGGCGCTGCGCCGGCGATCGGCGTGCCCGAGATCGGGGCGGTGTTGTTCTTCGGGGGGCTGTTCGCGCTGTCCTACAGCTGGTTTGCCAGTCGGTATCCGATGGTGTCTCCGCGGCTCGCGGCGGACACCTTGGAGCGCGAGCACGGACACTGAGGGGTAACAGCAGCCATGTCGCCAGCAAACATCCTCGGGTTCGCGGCCGGTGTCGCCCTGGCGCTGGCGTGCGGGAATCCGTCCGGTGAGGGGAACGGCTGCGCCGGCACCGGCGCGCATACCGTGATCTCGGCGACGGACCAACAGGTCTTCACCCCGAGTCCTGTCACCGTCTCCGTCGGTGAGACGGTGTGCTGGCAGAACAACGGCTCACTGGCGCACACCGTGACGGCCGTCAGCGTCACCGGCGTAACCGACTCCAGCTGGACCCCGGACTCGGTCAACGCCCAGTTGAATCACGGCGCGCTGTACATCCGCACGTTTTCCCGGATCAACGGCAACTACTCCTATAAGTGTTCCATTCACATCGGCATGACAGGCTTGATTCAGGTTCGTTGACCGCAGCCTGACGAAACCTCCCCCACTTCGACCGGTATACCTCCAGTCCGTCGCAGCATTCGACCTCTGGTGGGAGGCGTGTCATGCAGAAACGTTCGGTCTTCGTCATTGCCGCCTGCGCGACTCTCTTAGGCTGCAGTAGTTCTCCGACGTCGGGCGGTTATGGCGGTGGTGGTGGTACGACCGGCGGAGGTCACACCGCAAGCATCTCGGTCGCGAACAACCTGTTCTCGCCGACACCGGATACCGTGGCCGCCGGCACCGTGACGTTCACCTGGTCGACTCCGTCGAACGGCCATTCGGTGATCTGGGACAGCGGGCCCGGGACGCTCCCGACGAATACCGCGGTGATGACATCGGGGACCTACAGCCCTACGCTCGTCCAGGGCACCTACCAGTATCACTGCAGTATCCATGGAGGACCGGGCACGGGGATGCACGGAACGATCGTCGTACAGTAGATCCCGTTCGGAGGTGATGCAGGCTCTCCCGGGGCGGATTCCGCTCCGGGAGTTTATTCTTTCCTACATGAGCGACGACTCGACGCAGACGCTGGAGGCGTTCCGGCACTTCCGTGAGAAGATGAACGCCGCCATTCTCGCGGCGGACAACCTCACGATCAACCGGTTCTTCGCGCTCGACACGCGGACCTACGAGGGTGGCGCCCTCCCGGTGAAGACGAAGGAGTTGCTCGGCCTCGTGGCGTCGATGGTGCTGCGCTGCGACGATTGCGTCACCTACCATCTCGTGCGCTGCCGCGAGGAAGGGGTGAACGACCCCGAGCTGTACGACGCGTTCGCGGTGGCGCTGGTGGTCGGCGGGTCGATCGTCATCCCGCACCTGCGCCGCGCCGTGGCGCGTCTCGAAGAGCTGCCACCGTCGTGACGATCTGGCGGGCGGCGGCACGGCTGGCGCGCGCGGGAGGCGGCGGCGCGCTCGCGACGGTCGCCCGCACGACCGGGTCCACCCCGGTGCCGGTCGGAACGAAAATGCTCGTCGGTCCCGCGGGGCGGCTCGAGGGATCGGTGGGCGGCGGATGCGTCGAGGCCGACGTGCTCGAGGCGGCGCAGGCCGCCGCAGCCGTCGGGCCGGTGATCCGCACGCATCATCTCAACGCCGATCTCGCCGGAGACCTCGGCCTCTCCTGTGGCGGAACGGTGGAGATCGTCGTCGAGCCGCTGGTGCGGCAGGAGGCATATGTAGCGGCCCTCGAGGCGGCGGCCGCGGCGGAGCAGGGGACGCTGACGACGGCGCTGGACTGGTCGCGCGGTCCTCACAAGCAGTTCTCACCTGCCGCTGATCCCGAGGGGCCCGCCGCCGCGCTGTCCGCGGACCGGCATACGATGGTGGAGCATCTGCTGCCGGCCCCGCGGGTGGTCGTCTTCGGAGCCGGACATGTGGGCAGCGCGATCGCCACTACAGCGGCGGTCGCCGGGTTCCGCGTCGTCATCGTCGATGACCGGCCGGAGTTCGCGGACCCGGAGCGCTTCCCGCGGGCTATGCGCGTCGTCGCGGCTTCCGTCGACGCGGCGCTGCCCCAGCTCGCCATTGCACCGCAGGATGCCATCGTGATCGCGACGCGGGGCCACCGCCACGACGCCGCGATCCTCGAGCGCGTGGCGAGGAGCAGCGCCGGGTACGTCGGCCTGCTCGGCAGCCGTCGGAAGCAGGCGGTGATTACAAGAGCGCTGCAGCAGGCTGGAGTCCCGGCGGAAGCGTTGCAGCGCGTGCGCGTGCCGGTGGGCCTCGCGATCGGCGCCGAGACACCGGAGGAGATCGCGGTTAGCGTTGCCGCCGAGCTGATCGCCTGGCGGCGCCGCGCCCGCTAGCGGGCCAGCTCGAGCAAGCTGCTCAACGAGTCGGACGTCAGCGGACCGTCGATCTCGATCCGCAGGGGTCCCACGAACCGCGCCAACCGCTCGTTGACCGCCTTGGCCTTTGCCAAAGGGGCCTCGGCAAGCGCGATGGCGCTGTCGGCACGACTCAGCTCGTCCTGTGATGGATCCATCCGCCGCTCGATCAGGGTAATGGCGGTTCCAGCATCGGTGACCTGCTCGACTACGATTTCGCGCGCGGCCGGATTACGCCGGTATGCGCGCACCGCGAACCCTGGGATGATGACGGGCTCGACGCCGAGAACGTCGCGTGCCGGCTGGCGCGTGATGATCGGCCAGGTCGTCGACATGATCGGCGTCGCGCGTCGCGTACGGAAGGATATGACACCCGAAGCGGCGTCGCCCAGAGGGACGCCGTCGACATTGATCGGAGGCGCCGCCTGCGGCTCGGCCGTTGCCGGTGCGGCAGCGGCCTGCCGACGTACCGCTACACTTGGCGCGGCAGGACGCTGGAGCTGCGCAGCCGCTTCCGGTTTCTGCTCGGCGCTTGCCCCCAACGTTGCAACGGCCCCCGTCGCTACAGCCATCGAATCCCGTGACTGCAGGGCGTTGCTCTCAGCGCCGGCCGCCGGGGCGGTTGCAAGGTGGCGCTCGTCGCGATCCTTTTTCCCTGAGTCCGAGAGTCTCTCGCGCAGAGCCAGATGCGCCAGAGGTCGATCCGCGTACGCCGGACTGTCGACCACCCGGCCCGGCCGGGCAACTGCGGTACTCGGTGGAGCGGCAGGAGCCAAGACGGGTTCAGCCGTGTCCGACGCCAGGCTCGGCATCATCGATCCACGGGCATACCAGCCGAGACCGACCGCCAGAATCAGCGTCGCGGCCCAGGCGACGGGGCGGCGCAGCCGCCAGGTGAGTCGCGGCTGTCGCAATTGCTGGAGCGGAGGTATCGCCCGCTCGGGAGGTGCCGCTATACCAAGCAGGCGGCTCGCCCGCTCGATGAGCGCCCGTTCTTCCGCGAGCCGCGCCTGACACGCCGGACATCCCTTCAGATGCGTGTCGACGCGCTCGCGCTCGACGGGGGCCAACTCCCCGTCGAGATAGGCGTGCAGTGTGCCTTCATCCACGTGCGACATGTTCAGCCTCGCTTCCCTTCTCATAGGCTTCGACCAGGCGGCGCCGGGCGCGCGCCAGCGTCGTGCCGACAGCCCCCTTGGCCAATCCCGTCTGGGCGGCGATTTCGTCGTACGACTGTCCGGCATCCCACAGCAACAACACTTCGCGGTCGCGCGGCGTCAGCTCGTCGAGCGCCCGGCGCACGCGTTCGCGGTCGAGCTGCTCTCCAACGGTGTCGTCGAGCGGCGGGGTCTGGTCTGGCTCGCTTTTCAGCAGCGTGAGATGCCGCCGCTCGCGCGCGGCTCGCCGGGCTTCGTCACGCGCCATGTTCGCCGCTACCACAAAGAGCCACCCCCGGGGATTCTCGGGCCGGTGCGCCAATGCCCGCGCGAACGCTTCCTGCGCCAGGTCTTCGGCGCGGTCGGCGTCCCACACCTTGCGATAGAGAAATCGCACCAGTGCGGGATACGTCGAGCGGTAGACGTCGGCCAGGTCGTCCATCTTCAATGCAGAAGGCAGAATGATGAATGCAGAATGACGACGGAGTCGTTCTGCATTCTGCATTCATCATTCAGCATGGGTTGCCTCACCGGAAATCCGCCACGATCCGCTCCAGCTCTCCCGTGCGCCAGGACTCCGTCCCTCCCGCTGCAATCTTGATGTTCACCTGCCGTCCCGCCACCAGTACCGCGGGCGTGAGCGCGACCGCCTGGTTCAGCTCGGGCATGGCCCGCAGCAGGGCAAAGTAGGCGTCACTGAACGGCGCCACCGTCACCGTCCGCCGTGCGGTCTCCATACCGAGGTCGGTCCACACGCTGTCGCGCAGGATGTAGAGCCGGCCGCCCACGCGGCGCGTCGGGTTGATCCCGCTGCGCATCCGCAGCCGGGCGCTCAGCTCGTCCTGCTCCTCGCGATCGACGGATTTCGCCGCGAGACTTGCTTCGGCTTGTGACTGACGCACGAACCCTGCGCCGTTTTGTGCTGTCGGAGAAGGGGCGTACGCCCGAACACGTGTGGAGTCGCTGAGGACTCCATCCACGACTATGGGCATGTCTCCGCGACCCATGGCGAGTGTCGGCTCCTGCACGAGATACGACGTGTACTCGGTCAATATCCCATACCGCAGCGCGAGATCCTTCAGCGCCGCGAGCGTCTCTGGGGTCGACCCATGCAGCCGGATCTCCCGCGACAGCGTGCCCGCTTTGCGGGAAGCCCAGAGTCTCGGGATATAGGCGTTGGTCGACACGTCGCCGACGGTGGCCGACCGGAATTGCTCGTCCTGGGAAGCGCGGCGACCGCGCACCGCCACCGACCACCCCGTCGTCGACCGGGCATGATACCGGCCGAACGCCACCAGCTCGTCTCCCGCGAACAAGTCGGGGAGGGCCTGCGGCTGAACATCGTATAGCTCGACACCGTCGCCCGAGAGCGTGACGTCGGTGAGGACGGGGCTCGCGATCTTGCCGGCCAGCGTCCCGACCGCCTGCTCGATGTTGCCGCCCGGGGCGATGTATTCGGTGACTCCGCGCGCCCGCTCCGTCAACCGGTCGAGCAGATACGTATTGACGTCGTAGCCGATGCCAAAGGAGAACACCCGGAACGGCCCGCGGTGCTCTTCGGCGCGCGCCGCGATCTTCTCGGGATCCTGTTCGCCGACGGTCGGCAGTCCGTCGGTGAGAAAGATGATGACGCCGAGCGAGCCGTCCGCCGGCGGCTGGCTGGAGGCTTCATCGAGCGCGCCGGCGATGTTCGTCCCGCCGCCCGTCTCCAGGGAGTTGACCCAGTCGCTGGCGCGACGGCGACCGTCGGCCGTGGCGTCGGTCCACCCGGCGTCGAAGCGGCGCACGCCGCTCTCGAACGCCACCAGGCGGAAGCGGTCGCCTTCGCGCAGCGAGCCGAGCAGCTGGCTCACGGCGGACTTCGCCTGCACGAGCTTGTCTCCCGACATCGATCCCGAGACATCGATCGCCACGACGAGGTCGCGCCGCAGGGCAGTCGCCGGGTGCGCGGCGCCCGGGGCGAGCAACAGCATGAAGTAGCCGTCCTCGCCCGGGACCTGATGCGTCACCAGCGAGACGCCGACCAGCCCCTGACGCAGCGGCAGAAAGAGGTCGAGGTCGGCGGTCGTCGCACTGTCGGCCATCGTCACCTCGAGCCGGCTTCCGGAACGACTGGTCCGGATCTGATGGGTGGGGGAATACGGATCACCGAAACGATTGCCGCTGTCGGCGCTGAGACGAAAGCTCCGCGTCGCGCCCGCGGCCCCCGGACCCGATCCCCCGACGTAGCGAAACCGCCAGGCGTCGCCTTCGCGGTCGAGGATCTGCGTATAGCGCAGCGTGATTTTCCGGGTCTCGCCGGGGTTGATCGGGAAGATGCGCGCGCGGAGCAACCCGTGGCCGGCCAGCTCGATCAGGGCCGGATCCCGTTTGCGCCGCACGATCTCCTCGTAAATCGACCGCGCCTGCGTTGCGTCCATCGTCTCGCCGCGCAGCTCGGCGTCGCCCTGCCACAGCGAGAAGCTCGAGAAAGCGGCTTCTCCCGGGAGCGGGTAGTGATAGATCCCTTCGCCGAGCATCGGCCCGCGGTTCTGGAACCACTCTTCGACCGTGACCTCCGCGACCCGGTCCTTGACCGCGACCGAGACGGCGCTGCGCAGCTTTTCGACGCCCCACCCAGGCACAGGACGGACCGGCTCGATCCATCCCTGGCCCGCGAGGTGAGCGGGCACGACCACTGCGGCGAGGAGCACGACAATACGACGGTACGACAACATCGGGACCATTCCTGTTCGAGAGTCCTACGAGAGACGCCGCCCCCCTCCGGTGGCACACATCTGGAAACACGAACGGCCCCCCCGAGTGCGGGAGGCCGTTAGTGTAAACCGTTCTGGGAGTGTTACTTGAGTGGCATTGTGAGACTGAGGAGAATGCTCACCGTATTCACCGCCGGCGTCTTGGCGCTCTCGTTCTTGGCAAACGCCACATAGTTGAGCTCAGTGCGCGCGCCGAGGTCGCCGGCCAGGTGGAAGCGATAGCCCCAGGCGACACCCCCGCCCGTGATCCCGACCGACGTCTTCGTCGAATCGGAGAAGCTGCCCTTCGTCGCCTTCACCCATTCCTCGTGTACGCCGAGCGCACCGTACCATCCACCGGCCACGGCGTAATCGAGCCGCCCCGCGAGGTTGGCGGCGAACACCGTCGAGCCACGGCTCTGGAAGCGATGCAGGTCGATGCCCGGCTCGAACGCCACGCGCTTCCCGACCGGCAGAATCGCGAACAACGTCGGGGACTGCGGCAGGAACGTCCCTGCGGATGTCAACGCGGGCACGCTGCCGCCGAAACCGGGAAGGAACAGGCCGTTGAGCGTCAAATTGGTCCCGTCGGCGTGGATGGAGCTGTACCCACCCGTCACGCCGATCATCGGCTCCCAGGCGCCACTCGCCGGAGCCCGAGCGGTGCGCGGGGTCGCTCCCCGGTCCAATCGGGACGACACGCCAAAGAGCAGTGCGTAGGTGTCGGTCGGGCCGAGACCGGGACGCCGCTTCGCCGTGGCGGTGACCGCCGCTTCGAGCCGTCCGTCGAGGCGCGGCGTCAACGCGAACCGGTAGCCGGCCGCGACTTGCGCGCCGAACTGCGTCGCGTGATTGCCGCCTTGCATCAGGCTGTTCAGAACGCCGCCCGCGGCCCCGTAGAACGAGGAGCTGAGCGCGAGATCGGCGCGCAAACCGACGCGCGCCGTCGTCGCGTCACCGCCGACACTCTCGGTCAGATTCGCGAACGAGAGCGTGGGCTCGAACGCGAGCCGCCGTCCGGCCGGGATCACGGCGAACAGGCTGCTGCCGGCCAGCAACGGGGCGACATATCCCGGGGTGGGGAACTCGATCAAATCGATCGCGTCGGAGCGGCCGGTCCCGGCCGGCTTGATCCGCGCGTACCCGCCCTGAATCCCGATGGCGGGATGCCAGAGGCTCTGAGCCGCTACCGGGCTTGCGAGGATCGTGAGCGCACCAAGGATGAGCTGCTTCCGCACGGGAAACCTCCTGCACGATGGTGAGAGGTTGATGACTGCGTGGCCGACAAGCGGCCGAAAGGTCGAGGGCAACCTGTGTCGCCGGGGAGGCTCCGGCCCGTGAGCTTCATCACCGCTGCCGGGGTCACGTCGGCGCCCGGCGGGCATTTCTAACTGCAACAAACGAAAGCGATTAGCAAGTCGGCGAATGGAGTCCGCCGAGGCTCTCCCGTTCAGTGATCTCCCTGTGTATTGTGAACGCGTTCACAAGCACCCTGTACGTGTGAAATCTTCGGAGGAATACGATGCGGTTGACTGGAGTCGCGGCGGTGCTGGCGCTCGGAGCGCTGGCGTGTGGCAAGAAGGGTGATCAAGCGCAGGCAAACGCTGCGCCGGTGAATCCGGCCGCGGCACCGGCAACGGCGGCGGCCGCGGAGCCGACGGGACCGGTCGTGGAAGTGAAGATGGCGGGCTCGGGGAACACCTATAAGTTCGACCCCAGCACCATCACGGTGCCCGCGGGCGGCACGGTGCGGTTCATCAACGTCGAGGGCGGCCCGCACAACGTGTCGTTCTACGCGGACTCGATCCCCGCCGGCGCCGCCGAGAAGCTGAACGCGGCGATGGCGAATCGCATGGACAACCTCGCGGGGCCGTTCCTCATCAACGCCAACGATCACTATGATGTGTCGTTCGCCGGCCTGCCGACGGGGACCTACAAGGGCTTCTGCACGCCCCACCAGGCGTTGGGGATGCACTTCGTCCTGACGGTGAAGTAGTCGCGATCTCAGACGGCGGCCCCGGAGCGATCCGGGGCCGCTATATTTTCCGCCCATGCCCTGGATCCTGCTGCCGCTCCGGCTGTTCCTCACTGCGCCCGCCACACCGGTTCATCCCGCGCCGGTGCCGCTCGACTGGGTGCGCGCGCTGCCGCCCGCCCGTATCGAGGTCCATAGCGACCGACACGAGGTCGTGATCGAGCTCGCTCCGGTCGACCTCCCCGCCATGGCGCATATGGACATGTCCGCGATGAGCGGGATGGCGGGCATGAACATGGACGAGCACACGGCGCACAACCCCGTGTATCCCCCGGTCATGGGAGTCGACCTCCCGCTCACCGGATGGATGTCGGGGTTCCGGATCGAGCTGGTGGATTCGGCCGGCCGGCCGGTCCCGAGCGAGCTGTTGCATCACTACAATCTGATCGACCCCAATCACCGCGAGCTGTTTCTGC
>Ga0126383_10002129_pt1 | contig 12700 bp, 14 predicted proteins | sample PanSoiMetPlot_35_FD_96882 | JGI IMG/M metagenome (GOLD analysis project Ga0126383, IMG submission 96882) | Tropical forest soil microbial communities from Panama - MetaG Plot_35 | ecosystem: Environmental > Terrestrial > Soil > Tropical forest > Bulk soil | place: Panama | collected 2016-02-17
CAGGCAGACTCTTTCTGTTGGAGACCCTCGTCCGCGAGGGCTTTCTGACCATTTCTTGATTTCTCGGGAATATCGGGATTTAAGGAGATTTAAGACCTAACCGGATCGTTGGATCGGCCGGCACACACCGCGAAGGTGACTGCGACAATCTCATGCGCCGCATTGGTCAGTCGGTAGTGGGGATACACATGATAGACACTGGTCTTGCACCCCATGGGTCCGCATCGCCGTCAGCCCGCGTGGTCGAGAGTTGCCTGACACCGCGTGCAGAAATCTTAATATCCGCACTGGACGGCTACGGTTTGAGAGGCTCATGCCCAAGTGCTCGAAGAGAGCAGACGATCACAGAAGCCTCGTAAGCCGAGTTTGACGTCGCGAGCTTTGCGATCACATCCCTCACGGTACCAGTGGGGATCAAATCCTTCTCGATCTCGGCCCGCCACCTAGCTAGAACGGTTGGCATTAAGCCGCGCGCCTTGGTGTCGTCGGAGCCTGTCGTGATTGGGTGCAGAGCGCTCGAAGAACGGCGGATCGCCCTAAGATAGCCGTAACGGCGTGATAGTCCTATCACTTTAAAATAGTTTGTACTCCAACCGGATGGAGAGTTAATTTTGTGCGCAGATGGCTGTTATTACAGTGGGGAACAGCTAGGATCAGCGACTCTGTTGGCTGTTATTTCGGCCATCGGTGGGCCAAAAAGCGAAGATTTCCGCGGCGATGGCTAGGCTCCTGGCTGTTTTTTCTCGGCATCTAACAGCAACATCAGTGAAGTGCACTCCAAAATTGAGACACGGAAAATAGGGGACAGTTTCTCGGGGAGAGGAACTGATGACGAAGCACCGGGAGTATCCGACGGCGTTGAAGCAGGCGGCGGTGGCGCGCATGGCGGCCGGGGAGAGCGTCGTTGCGGTGGCGCGTGATCTGCAGCTGCGGGGCCGGCTTTTGTATGCGTGGCGGGACAAGGTTCGACAGGGTGGGTCGGCGGCGTTGCGCGGACGCGGACGACCGCGCAAGCGAGCACTGGCGGTGGCGGCCGCGGCGGTGGACGAAACGGGCGAAGACGAGCTGGCGCGGGCACAGCGACGGGTCGCCGAGCTGGAGCGCAAGATCGGCCAGCAGCAGGTCGACCTGGATTTTTTTCGGCGAGCCTTGCGGCATGTGAAGGAGACGCGCTGAGCCAGCGCCGCGCCTGGCGTCGTGCGGTCTACGAAGTTATCCAGACGATGACGAGCTCCTTGCCGCAAGGCCCTGTCACGATCGAGCGCCTGTGCCGGCTGGCGCGCGTCAGCCGCGCCGGCTACTACCGCTTCTGGCAGACCAGCGCGCCGCGTCAGCAGGACACCGCGGTGCGCGACGCCATCCAGCGGCTGGTCCTGACCAACGGACGCTATCGTCGCGGCTACCGCTACATCACCCAACAGCTGCGCCGCGAGGGCCTGATCGTCAACCACAAGCGCGTCCTGCGCCTGATGCGCGAGGACAACCTGCTGGCTCTGCGTCGTCGGCCGTTTGTGCCGCTGACGACCGATCGGCGGCACCCCTGGCCGGTGGTGCCGAACCTGGCGCGTGACATGCAGCTCAACGGACTGGACCAGCTGTGGGTCGCCGATATCACCTATATCCGGCTGCAGCAGGAATTCGCCTATCTGGCGGTCATCCTCGATGCCTTCAGCCGCCGCGTCATCGGCTGGGCGATGGCCGATCATCTGGGCGCCCGCCTGGCGGTGGCGGCGCTGGCCAGGGCGCTGGCGGCGCGCCGCCCGTCCCGGGGTGGTCTGGTCCACCATTCCGACCGCGGCGTGCAGTACGCCTGTGCCGAGTACACCCGCCTGCTGGATGCCCACGGGGATCGCCGCCAGCATGAGCCGGGTCGGCAATCCCTACGACAATGCCAAGGCCGAGCGCTTCATCAGGACGCTCAAAAGCGAAGAGATTGACGGCACGCTCTATCGCGATCACCGCGACGCGGCGGGCCACATCGCGGCCTTCATCGATGAGGTCTACAACCGCCAGCGCCTGCACTCCGCGCTCGGCTATCAAACGCCCGTCGCGTTCGAGGCTGAGCACCAAGCGCGCAGCCTCGCCCCCGTCCCTCGCACCACGGTGGGTTTTCCAGGGATGCGGAAATCTACGATGATGCCCGATGCCCCACCCATGCCATGAGCAGCGACGCCGGCGAGCATCGCCCGTCGGCGTCGGCCGCATCACCGGGAGTTTCCGGCCGGCTATTCCTCGGCGGGTTGCTCCCCGGCAGAGCCTGCTTCCGCTTCGCCGGCCGTGCCAGTGTACGTCGGTTGACCATTCCGGCACAATCAACGCCGGTCAACCTGTCCTCATTTTTTCTGTCTCACCCATGGGGTGCGCTTCACAGCGAATGCGTTCAATGTTGCACATTTTCGAAAACAACGTCGACGATCGGCTCGAAAGGATCCCCTACCCGCCTTCCTCGACCTGCGTTGCGATCAGCGCGCGGCCGGCGCTGGCCACGGTTTTTGCCGGACCGCCGGGGCCGAGCGATTGGCCGATCGCGTAGGCCGTCGATCAGCAGTTGCAGTTGCTGGGCAAGCAGGTCGGGGTCGCGGGCGCCGGCAGCGGCGGCCAGCGCCTGGAGGCGCTCGCGGACAGCGCGCTTGTGCGTCAGGATCACGGTGCGCGCGGGATGGTCGGGCTCGGGAAATTCGGTGCCGGTGTTGAGGAATGGGCAGCCGCGCCATTTCGCGTGGGAGGCGGTCGCCGCGACCATGTCGAGCACCGCCTCCAGCCGGCCTCGCGGATCGCCGGCGCGCGAGGCTTTCCGCCTTGTCCCAGCGCCGCCAGAAAAACGCATTGCGGTCCTCGAGCCAGGCCGCGACCAGGGCGCCTTTCGACGAAAAATTGCGGTAGAGGCTCATCTTGGCGACACCGGATCGCGCGATGGTTGCGCATCGATGCCGACCGCTCGGATACCGTCGCGGTAAAACATCTCCGAGGCGGTTTCGAGAATGCGCTGTCGTGCCGATTTTTTCTCCTCCGCCTCGCTCATCTCGCGTTCCTACCCTGCAATCTGCCGCCTTGATAGAGACAGACCTGTCTCCCACTTCTTTGCGACCGTTCTCAGATAAGTCCGGGTGGGACGGATGGCAAGGCGAAGGAAGTTGCATTACGCCTGGATCGTCGCGGGCGTCACTTTTGTGACCCTGCTCGCGGCGGCCGGGCTGCGCGCCACCCCCGGCGTTCTGATCGTGCCGCTCGAAACCGAGTTCGGATGGTCGCGCGCGACGATCTCGTTCGCGATCGGGCTCAACATTTTTCTTTACGGTTTGATCGGCCCGTTCGCCGCGGCGGTGATGGACCGGATCGGATTGCGGCGAACAATGCTGGCGGCGCTCGCCTGCATTGCCGCGGGTGTCGCGTTGACGCCGCTGATGACCCGGCCCTGGCAGCTGGTGCTATTGTGGGGTGTCGTAGTCGGCACCGGCAGTGGAGCGACTGCCCTGGTGCTCGGGGCGACCGTCGTGGCGCGCTGGTTCGCAGCCCGGCGGGGTTTGGTGATCGGCCTACTGACGGCGAGCACTGCAACCGGGCAGCTGATCTTTCTGCCATTGCTCGCGAGCCTGGCCGAGAAATACGGCTGGCGAACGGTGTCACTGACCGTGGCTGGCGTCGCGCTGGCGCTGCTTCCGGTCGTGGCCCTGCTGATGCGCGACCGGCCGCGGGATGTCGGCCTCCGGCCCTACGGGGCGTCCGACAATTTCGAACCCGCTCCGTCGGGCCGCGGCAACCCGGCGGCGACTGCGCTGCTCGCGCTGCGCGACGGGTTGCGGTCGCGTGATTTTTGGCTGCTCGCCGGCAGCTTCTTCATCTGCGGCGCGTCCACCAATGGCCTGATCGGCACCCACCTCATTCCCGCCTGTCTCGACCATGGCGTCCCGCCGGTGACGAGCGCCAGCCTGCTCGCCGCAATGGGGGTCTTCGACCTGGCCGGGACGACATTGTCGGGCTGGCTCAGCGACCGCTGGAGCAATCGCAGGCTCCTCGCCTGGTATTACGGCCTGCGCGGGCTGTCTCTAATTTATTTGCCGTTTGCCTTCGACGTCTCGTTCTACGGTCTGTCCTTGTTTGCAGTGTTCTACGGGCTCGATTGGATCGCCACGGTACCACCGACCGTGCGTCTCGCCTCCAGGCTCTTCGGCACCGAGCGCGGCCCGGTCATGTTCGGCTGGATCGCCGCCGCGCATCAGCTGGGAGCGGCGCTGGCCGCTTTCGCCGCCGGCGCGCTGAGGATGAGCCTCGGCACCTACCTCGAAGCGTTCCTGTTGTCGGGCCTGCTCTGCCTGATCGCCGCGCTGATGGTGCTGTTTATCGGCCGCTGCCAGGACGCGGCCAGGCTCGTGCCCATCCCGGCGTTATAGCGGCTACGCGGCCAGCGGCATCGGTCATCGCGCTCCGAACAATCCAAAGAAATTGTCGAAGAACCCGCCGGCCGCGCGGGGCGGCGCCGCGGCCACTACCCCGGCGGGCGGCAACCGCGCCCCGGGCAGCGCCCGCACCGGCGTTCCCTGAGTCGCGCCCAGCATGAAACGCCGCCAGGTCTGCGCCGGCAGTGAGCCGCCGGTCACCTTGTTCATCGGCGAATTGTCGTCATTGCCGAGCCACACCCCGGCGACGAGATCGGCGATGTAGCCGATAAACCAGGCATCGCGATAATCCTGTGTCGTGCCCGTCTTGCCGGCGGCCGGACGCGGCAGGCCGGCGCTCCGGCCGGTCCCGTGGTCGATTACCGCGCTGAGCATCTCGTTGATCGGCGCGACAAATTCGGGGCTCACCACCTGTCCGAGCCCCGAACCGCTCCGCCGGAATATGATCCTTCCGCCGGCGTCGCGGATCTGCGTGATGGCGTACGCCCAAACCCCGTTGCCGCCGTTGGCGAACGGCGCATAGGCGGAGACCAGCTCCAACAGGTTCACTTCGCTGGTGCCGAGGGCGAGGCCGATTTCCGGCGTGAGTTCTGAAGAAATTCCCAGCCGGTGGGCCGCAGCGACGACATTGCCGATCCCGGCACGCTGTGCGACTTGCACGGCAATCGTATTGACCGACTGGGCCAGCCCCTCCGCCAACGTCATCTCCCCCTGATAGCGGCCGCTGAAATCGCGCGGTTGCCAATTGCCGATGCGAATGGGGACGTCGACGAACTGGTCATAGGGACGCAAGCCGGCCTCCAGCCCGGCCAGATAGACGAAAGGCTTGAACGCGGAGCCCGGCTGGCGCTGCGCCTGCGTCGCGCGGTTGAACTGGCTCTGACCGTAATCGCGGCCTCCAACCATCGCGCGCACCGCTCCATCCGGCGACATCGCCACGAGCGCGCCTTGCGTCACCGCCATTTTCCTGCTTTCGCGGGTGAGCACTTCCGCGATTGCCGCTTCGGCCTGCGACTGCATACGCGGGTCGAGCGTCGTGACCACGGTGAGGTCGCGATTGCCGGGGTCGGCAAAGTCGCCGAGCTGCTCCGCGACCCAATCGGCAAAATAGCGAATGCCGGGCCGCGTGACCGGCACGGCGACAAGCGAGGACCCGCCACCCAGCGCGGCCATTGCCTGATTTCGGGTGACAAACCCGGCATCGACCATTTTGTCGAGGACTTGCGCGGTCCGCGCCGCGGCCTTGTCGCGGTCGCGCGTCGGGTTGAACCGGGTCGGCGCTTTCAGCAGGCCGGCAATCGCGGCGCTTTCGTAAAGGTTGGTTTGCCGCGCCGACTTGTTGAAATAGCGATGCGCTGCGGCATCTACGCCATAGGTGCCGGCCCCAAGATAGACGCGGTTGAGATAGATCTCGAGAATCTGGTCTTTGGTAAACCGGTGCTCCAGCCAGAACGCCAGCAACGTCTCCTGGATTTTGCGGTTGAGACTGCGCTCCGGCGTCAGGAACAGGTTCTTCGCCAGTTGCTGCGTGATCGTGCTGCCGCCTTGGACCACGTGTCCAGCCGAGAGATTGGCAAAGGCGGCGCGCGCGAGCCCGATCAGGTCGACCCCGAAATGACTGTAGAAGCGGCGGTCCTCGGTCGCGATGACCGCCTTCGGCAGGTAGGGCGACATCTCCTTCAACGTCAAAGGCTGGCCAAAGAGGTCCCCGTAGGTCGTCAAGAGACTGCCGTCTGCCGCGAGTATCGTGACGCTCGGGCGCCGCTCGGCGCGGGTGAGCTCGCCGGTGTCGGGAAGAGTGAGCGCGAAATAGCCGACCACGACGCAAAGGACGACCGCCACCCACAAGAGCAGCAATATGCCGAGCTTGGCGGCTCGCGGCAGAAGCGCATTGCCGCCAGCTCTTCGCCGCCTTGGACGCCTGGGTGACGGCCGCAGGCGGTCGGTTGGGTCGGCCCGCAGCCTAGGCTCAGCCACAGGCTCCCGCCGTTATCGTCCCAAATTTGGCCACTCCCACTCCCCCGCCCGTCGGTTCGCACAGCACCTTCTCAATTATCCGGCAAACTGTGGCAGTGGTTCGACAACAAATTCGGAGAGAATTCAGGCTCATCGCAGGAACCTGAAGTCGAGCCAATCCGTTGTCGGGCTAGGATGGCAGGTTACTGCTTTTCTCGGAGGACGAGGCATGTCGGAGAGAATTGGTGCCGCCTCGAGCGTGGGCAGCTCGAGTGGGGGAACGGAACGGGTCCAGGCAGTGAATTTGACAGGAAGAGAGAGCGGGAGTGTCGTTACCGAATTCTTGGACGCAGCTCGCTCGGCTGCCGAATCGCTGCTGGAAGAGCAGAAGCGTCAAATAGCCGGCAGGGTTTCGGGGATAGCCGAGGCGCTGCGATGTGGCGCAGATCCACTCCACGAATCGCAAAGCGCGGTCCTCGCCCGCTATTTGAGAGAGGCGGCGGCTCAAGTCGAAAGCGTTTCGCGCCGTATGCATGAAAGAAGCTGGAGCGAGTTGGTCGCCGACACAGAAGCGTTTGCGAGGCGCCGGCCGATGCTCTTTTTGCTCGGCGCAGTCGTCACCGGCTTTGCCGTTGGTCGTCTATTGTGGGCATCGGCCGGCGGCCATCAGCAAGCGGCTCGGTCGTCTCCGAGCAACGAACCGACACGCACCGTCACGGCAGCGGTGTCGAGCGGAAGCGGCACCTCCGTTGGTGAATTCACCGGGAACGCGGTCCCGCCCGCCGGAGCCATGGAGGCCTAGTGATGCCTTCCGGCAACGGCCCGCTCGGGCCTGACCTCGAAGAGCCGCGGACACGGCTGGGTCGGCCGGTTGGCGCACTGCTTTCCGATCTCGCGGCCGAGACCGGCACTCTGGTCCGCCAGGAGATCGCCCTATTCAAGGCAGAGCTCAACGAGAAGCTGGGGCGAATGGGCGTCGGCGCAGCGGCGCTCGCCGCAGGCGGGCTGATCGCCTTCAGCGGCTGGCTCGCGCTGATCGCGGCGGCCATCCTTGGCCTCAGCCATGTTTTGGCGCCCTGGCTGTCGGCACTGATCATCGGGGTCTTCATCGTGGCTGTCGGCACCGGACTGGTGCTGATCGGAAAGAGCCGTCTCAAGGCCGATGCCCTAATCCCGCACCGGACGCTGCACTCGCTTCGTGAGGACGAAGCGTGGATCCGGGATCGAGTCTCCTGATCCACTGAATGGAATGGAAAGGACTGAAATGGTTACAGATTCGTTCAAGGATGGCGGGTTCGGTGAAACGCTCCAGGCCAACAGCATACCGCTCACGTTGATTGGCCTCGGTATCGCCTGGCTCGTAGTGAGCAACACGGGTCTGGCGGATCGCGTCGCAAACGACCCGCGCGTACAGACGGCACGGCGGCGGATCGGTGAGCTTGCCGGGGATATCGGGGTCGGCGGCGGTTCGAGCGAACCCTCCGGCGGGCAGATCCTGGGACCGGACGGTGAACCATTGAGCCGAACCGATTCGAGCAGAGGGGATGGTTGGGTGCACCAAGCCGCCGGAGCGGCGCGCGGCGCCATCAGCTCGGTGCGCGACGCCGGCAGCGCCGTGCTCGATCGGGCAAGCGCTGCAGGCGATCTGACGAGCCGCGCCGGCACTCAGGTGACGGAGAAGCTGTCGGCCGATCCGTGGCTGATCGGTGTTGCCGGTTTGGTCGCCGGCGCGGTTTTGGCGGCGATGCTGCCGCCGACCAGGGTCGAGCAAGACTACATCGGCGAAGCGCGGGACGGACTGCGGAACAAGGCCCAAGAGTTCGGCCACGAGGCCGCCGGACTGGTTCGCGAACTGGCCGATAGCACGCCTCGGACTGCGCGGCATTAGCGGACTGCCAGCCGCGCGCCTTGCCTTCTCCGCACCGGATCCTACTCTCCACCTGGCCGGGGTCGGGCCCGGCGGCAAGCAGGGAAGAGACGATGACTTACATGATCCGGTTGGCGCAGGGACTGGCTTTCGGCTACGGCCTACTCGCTGTCTTGGCACCCGGTGAGGCGAGTGCGCAGGTTCCCCCCGGAGCGTCCGAGATCGCGACCTGTTTATGCCTGCAGCAGGGAGTCTCGGCGCTCTCCGCGGATATGAACGCCAAAAATCAGGCGTTGGATGCAGCCAATCGAGAAGTCGCCGACTTCGATGCCCAGCTGGCGCGCGATCGGTCGACGATCAACGTCAACAATCCGGATGCAGTCGCGCGGTACAAGGCGTTACTCGAACGGCGCGACGCTGCATATAACCGGTCGGTCGGCCCTGTCCGCACCGAGGCGGCGCAAGCCACTGCCCGATACAACGGGCGGGTCAGCGAATACAACGCGCACTGCGCCAACCGCCCATTCAATTCGGCAATCGTGGCCCAGGTGCAGGCTACCCTCGTATGCCCGCCCGTGCAGTAGGCCGGACTACCCTTCTCCCGGCTTGGGGGGATAGAGAATTTCGGGCGGCACCTCCGGCTCGGCGACGACCATCCAGCCGCCGTCCCGCCAGGTGCGGAAAAAGCAGCTGCGCCGCCCGGTGTGGCAGGCGACGCCCTGCTGGTCGACCAGCAGCAGCACTGTGTCGCCGTCGCAATCGAGCCGCAGTTCGCGCAGCAGCTGGACCTGACCGGAAGTCTCGCCCTTTCGCCACAGTTGCGCGCGCGACCGCGACCAGTAGCAGGCACGGCCCTCGGCGAGGCTCACCCGCACCGCCTCGCGGTTCATCCACGCCAGCATGAGGATTTCTCCGGTGTCATATTGCTGGGCGATGGCCGGCACGAGACCGTCCGGGCCAAACTTGACCTCAGCCAGCGCAGTTTCGATCGAATCCTCCACCTGCCTGGTCCTTCTGTCGGTTGCCCCTGCCGCATCCCCGCATTAGGGTAGCAACGCAACAAAAACAATGCCGGGAAAACAATGCCGGTTTCGGCCGGCTGTGAAGGCTTTGCGCTTGGATGATCTGATCCTCAAGACCCGCGGGCTGACGAAGGAGTTCCGCGGGTTCACGGCGGTGCAGGGTGTTGACCTGCGGGTCCGCCGCGGCACCATCCATGCGCTGATCGGCCCGAACGGGGCCGGCAAGACGACCGTGTTCAACCTGCTGACGAAATTTATCGAGCCGACCACCGGGCGGATCGTTTATGACGGTCAGGACATCACCACTGAGCGCCCGGCCGACATTGCGCGGCGCGGCATGGTGCGCTCGTTCCAGATCTCTGCGGTGTTCGCGCATTTGACCGTGCGCGACAACGTCCGCGTGGCCTTGCAACAAAAGCTCGGCAACTCGTTTCACTTCTGGCGCTCGGAGCGGATTCTCGACCGTCTCAATTCGCAGGCCGATGCGTTGCTCGAAGCGGTGGGCCTCTCCGGGTTCGAGGCCGCACTGGCGGTCGAATTGCCCTACGGACGCAAGCGCGCCCTCGAAATTGCGACGACATTGGCGCTCGATCCGATGATGCTGCTACTCGACGAGCCGATGGCCGGGCTCGGCCAGGAGGATATCGGGCGGATCTCGGCGCTGATCCGCAGAGTGGCGGCCGACCGGACGGTCCTGATGGTCGAGCACAACCTTTCGGTCGTGGCCGATCTCTCCGACGTCATCACGGTGCTGACCCGCGGCCGCATCCTCGCCGAGGGCGATTACAGCACTGTCTCGAAGAACCCCGAGGTCATGGAAGCCTACCTGGGAACCGGCCATGCCTGACCCGGCGGTCGCGCCGCCGCAGCTGCTGGGTGTCGAGGATCTGCATGCCTGGTACGGCGAATCCCACATCCTGCACGGAATGAGCTTTGCGGTCGGCCAGGGCGAGGTCGTCACCTTGCTGGGCCGCAACGGCGCCGGCAAGACGACGACCCTGCGCGCCATCATGGGGATCGCCCCGCAGCGGCAGGGCTCGGTTGTCTTTCGCGGCAGCGAGCTCGTCGGCCTCGCCTCCAACCGCATTGCCCGCCTCGGCATTGCCTATTGCCCCGAAGAGCGCGGCATCTTCGCCAGCCTCGACGTCGAGGAGAACCTGCTGCTTCCGCCGGTCGTAATGCCGGGCGGCATGGCGGTCGACGAGATCTATACTATCTTTCCGAATCTCAAGGAGCGCCGCCGCAGCCAGGGCACCAAGCTCTCCGGCGGCGAGCAGCAGATGCTGGCGATCGGCCGGATGCTGCGCACCGGCGCGACCTTGCTGCTGCTGGACGAGCCGACCGAAGGCTTGGCGCCCGTCGTCGTGCAGCAGATCGGCGGGGTGATCCGCCGGCTTAAGCAGAAGGGCTTCACGATCCTCCTGGTCGAGCAGAATTTCCACTTTGCCGCGACCCTCGCCGACCGTCATTACGTCGTCGAGCGCGGGCAGGTCATCGACATGATCCGCAACGAGGATGTTGCACGTAGCACCGACAAGCTGCACGACTACCTTGGGGTATGATGGCGCCTCCAATTCTTCGAAGGGTACGCATATGAAAGCTGCATTTGCCACGACTCTTGTCGCGCTACTGGCGTTCGGCGCCTCGACTTCCGCCGAGATCTCGGGCGACGTCGTCAAGATCGGCGTCCTCAATGACATGTCGAGCCTTTATGCCGATATCAGCGGGCCGGGATCGGCCGAGGCGGCACGCATGGCGATCGCTGATTTCGGCGGCACCGTCAACGGAAAGAAGATCGAGCTGATCAGCGCCGATCACCAGAACAAGCCCGATATTGGCTCGGCGATCGCGACGCAATGGTTCGACAATGACGGTGTCGATGTGATTGTCGACGTGCCGACTTCGAGTGTCGCCCTGGCGGTCCAGGAAGTCGCGCGCAACAAGGGCAAGGTGTTCCTGATCTCGGGAGCGGCGGCGTCGGACCTCACCGGCAAGGCTTGCTCACCGACCGCGGTGCACTGGACCTACGATACCGTAGCATTGGCGAACGGCACGGGCAGCGCCGTGGTTAAGGCGGGCGGCGACACCTGGTTCTTCATAACAGCGGATTATGCCTTTGGCCACGCCCTCGAGCGCGACACTGTCAAGGTCGTAGAGGACAATGGCGGCAAAATCCTGGGCAAGGTCCGGGCGCCGCTCAATACTCCCGATTTCTCCTCCTTTCTGCTGCAGGCGCAATCATCCAAGGCAAAGATCATCGGCCTCGCCAACGCCGGCGGCGATACGATCAACTCGATCAAGCAGGCGGCCGAGTTCGGCATCGTCGAGGGCGGACAGAAGCTCGCCGGATTGCTGGTCTTCATCACCGATATCAACAGCCTCGGTCTGCAGACCGCGAACGGGCTGCAACTGACCGAGGCGTTCTACTGGGACCAGAACGACGCGACCCGCGCCTGGTCCAAGCGCTTTATGGACAAGATGAAGCGGCAGCCGACAATGGTCCAGGCCGGGGTTTACGGCGCGGTCACGCACTATCTGGCGGCGATCAAGGCGACCGGCAGCGACGACGGCCTGACCGTCGTGAAGCAGATGAAAGCGACCCCGGTCAACGACTTCATGACCAAGAACGGCAAGATCCGCGACGACGGCACCCTGGTCCGCGACATGTATCTGTTCGAGGTCAAGAAGCCCTCGGAATCGAAAGGGCCCTGGGACTACTACAAACAGATCGCCGTGATCCCGGGCGAAGAAGCCTTCAAGCTCCCCGGCCCGAACCAATGCCCGCTGGTCAAGGGGTGATGCCGGGGAGCGCCGGCGCGATCTGACGGCGAAATCCGATGTTTGAATGGCTTCAGCTGACCGTCCCACCTGCGCCGGCGATGTTCGCGCAACTTCTCGTCGGGCTCATCAACGGCGCATTTTACGCGATGCTGAGCCTCGGGCTGGCGGTGATCTTCGGGCTCCTCAACATCATCAACTTCACGCACGGCGCGCAATACATGCTGGGCGCGTTCTGCGCCTGGTTCTTACTGAACGCATTGGGGCTCGGTTATTGGCCGGCGTTGATCCTGGCGCCGATCATCGTCGGCGCCCTCGGGATCGCGATCGAGCGCCTGCTGCTGCGCCATATTTATGGCCTCGACCACCTCTACGGCCTATTGTTGACCTTTGGTCTGGCGCTGATCATCGAAGGGGTGTTCCGCCAGCAATTCGGTTCCTCTGGACAACCCTACGCGATCCCATCCGAGCTGCAGAGCGGCCGTAATCTCGGATTCATGTTTCTGCCGAACTACCGCGCTTGGGTCATCGTCGCCTCTCTCGTCCTGTGTCTGGCAACCTGGTTCACGATCGAGCGCACCCGGCTCGGCGCTTATCTACGCGCGGCGACCGAAAATCCGGCACTGGTCCAGGCGTTCGGCATCAATGTGCCGCGGATGATCACGCTGACCTATGGCGCC
>Ga0126383_10002131_pt1 | contig 12695 bp, 12 predicted proteins | sample PanSoiMetPlot_35_FD_96882 | JGI IMG/M metagenome (GOLD analysis project Ga0126383, IMG submission 96882) | Tropical forest soil microbial communities from Panama - MetaG Plot_35 | ecosystem: Environmental > Terrestrial > Soil > Tropical forest > Bulk soil | place: Panama | collected 2016-02-17
CGGCGGCTCGGCCAGCTGCTGGCAGAGATCGGCGCCGGGCCGCCCGACGATGCGGACATCGCCGATCTGCGGGCCACGTTGTACGGGCTGCATGCCGTGCTTCGGTTGCACACGGCGACCGAGGATGAGAGCTTCCTGTCGCTGGCCGGTGAGAATGACGACTTGATTGTGCATCAGGGCGAAGTGAGCCGCATGTCCTGACTCGTCCCGAGCTTGGGCTCGACTCCTCGTGGTGATGAAGGAGTAGCCGCCCGTCAGCCGGGCGGCGGGAATACTCTCCGGCCCGTGAGTGCTCGTACCTATACGGGTAGGGGTATCCAGACAGGCGGATGCCCGGACTGCTGGAGGGAGCACAATGGCAACGAGGGAGCTGACGGCCGAGAACTTCGAGACGATCGTCGATGGCGGCGGGCTCGTGCTCGTCGACTTCTGGGCCGCGTGGTGCGGGCCGTGCCGCATGTTCGGCCCGGTATTCGAGCGAGTGTCTGAGCGCCATCCGGACGTGGTTTTCGGCAAGGTCGACACCGAGGCGGAGCCGGCGCTCGCAGGCGGGTTCGGCATCTCGTCGATCCCGACGCTGATGATCATCCGTGACAAGGTCGTCCTGTACGCGCAGCCGGGCGCGCTGCCCGAGCAGGCGCTCGAGCAGCTCATCAGCCAGGCACGTGAGATCGACATGGACGCTGTCCGCGCCCGTCTCGCCGAGGGAGCCGAGGCCGGCGATCCGGCGCGAGCGTAATGCCAGGGACCGATCACTGACGAAAGGTGCGGATCATGTCAGAATCAGCCCTCGCCGTGATGGCCGAACCGCGGCACGAGTATCTGCACACGACGTGCGGTACCCAGGTGACCGTCGGCCGCCTGGCCCTCGGCGACGACCGGTCTCCGGTCGGGCGGGTGTTCGTCGGTATGGCGGACGAGCCTGACCACGACCAGGAAGCGTGGGCCGGTCTGACGGTGTCCGAGGCACGGGACCTGGCGCGGGCACTGCTGTCCCAGGCGGCAGCGGCGGAGCGCGACTGCGGCGCTGACCCAGGTACTGCCGGGCGGGTCACCGCCTGCCACGCCGGCGGCGATGCCTACGCCATCATGACGCGCGGGCATTCGGTGCTTGTCGACCAGCCAACGGCGGCCGGCGGCCAGGATGCCGCGGCTACGCCGGTCGAGCTGCTGGTAGCGTCGCTCGCTTCGTGTGTCGCTTTCTACTCAGGCCGCTACCTGACGAGGCACGGACTGGACCGCGAGGGGCTGACTGTCACCGCCGACTTCACCATGGCGGGCGACAGGCCTGCGCGGGTGACCAGCGTGCGGCTTGAGGTAAGCGCGCCGGGGCTGCCTGAGCAGCGAAGAGCCGCCATGCTGGCGGTCGCCTCCCATTGCACTGTTCACAACACGCTGCGCCAGGAGCCGTCGGTCAGCATCGAGCTCGCGTAGGCGGGCGACGGGGAAGGACGAGACGATGAAGGTAGACGAGCAGGCTGCTGACGCGGCCCTGGGCCGGCTGCGCCGGGCCCAGGGCCAGCTCGCCGGCGTGATCTCGATGATTGAGTCCGGCCGTGACTGCTCCGACGTGGTCATCCAGCTGGCGGCGGTGTCAAGGGCACTGGACCGGGCCGGTTTCAAGATCATCGCGGGCGGCATGCGGCAGTGCCTGTCCGGTGATGCCGAGGCGTCGATGGGCGAGGAGCAGCTGGAGAAGCTCTTCCTCACCCTCGCCTGAGTGCGGGAGGGACATTGGACTACGGATTCACGGTCAAGGCAGCCGGGCCGTTCGCCGATACGCTGGCGAAGGTCAGGGACGCGCTGCGCGAGCAGGGCTTTGGCGTGCTGACCGAGATCGACGTGCGCGCCACGATGCACGACAAGCTGGGCGCCGCGATGGAGGACTACGTCATCCTCGGTGCGTGCAACCCGCCGCTCGCGCACCGCGCGCTGGCGGCCGACCGCTCGATTGGCCTGCTGCTCCCGTGCAACGTCGTAGTGCGGGCCGGCCATGGCGAGATCGTCGTCGAGGCGATGGATCCGCTCGTCATGACACAGGTCGCAGACGAGCCCGCGCTCACGGGCGTGGCCGAGGAGGCCGCAGCCCGGCTGCGTGCCGCAATCGCCGCGGTCGCCTGATCCCGTCAGTCAGCCTGGTGGCGGCTGAACGTACTCGTGAAGCGGCCGATCATGGCGTGCCCGAACTCAGTCAGCACGGACTCCGGGTGAAACTGCACACCCTCGATGGGCAGGGTCTTGTGCCGCAGCCCCATGACGGTGCCACCGCGGGTGCGTGCGGTGATTCGCAGGACCGGCGGCAGCGTCCGCTCGGCGACGATCAGCGAGTGATACCGCGTCGCGGTGAACCGCTGCGGCAGGCCTGCGAGCACGCCGCTCCCGTCGTGAGTGATGAGCGACGTCTGGCCATGGACCGGACGCCGCGCAGGGATGACGCTCGCGCCGAAGCTGGCGGCGATCGCCTGGTGGCCCAGGCAGACGCCGAGGACAGGAATGCCGGCGGCACCAGCGCGCACCACGTCGATGCTGATTCCTGCGTCGTCAGGAGCGCAGGGGCCAGGTGAGATCACGACAGCGGCCGGCCCGAAGTCCACGACCTCGCCGGCGGTGACTTCGTCGTTGCGGACCACCTCGACCGCGCAGCCCGCCACGGCCAGGTAGTGGACGAGGTTGTAGGCGAAGGAGTCGTAATTGTCGATGACGACGACCGTGGGGGCGGCCAGCCCATGGCGGGCAGACGCGGCCCTGCGCAGCGGCCAGCGCGCCCCGGCGTGGCCGGATCCGGCGCAGCCGCGCCGGCCCGGCTCGGCGATCTCCGCAGGGCGGTCCCGCGGCTGGTCGGCCGCCAGCGCGGCGGCCAGCTGGGCGGTGACGGGACCCGGTCCCGTGGCCAGGGCCACGGCGCCGGCTACGGAGCGGACTGGCAGCACGCCGCGGACCGAGTTCGTCACGAATATCTCTGTCGCCTGCGCCAAGTCGGCAGATCGGAGCGGCCCGACGCAGGCTGGCACGCCCGCCCCCGCGGCCAGCTGCAGGATCGCCTCCCTGGTGACCCCCGGCAGCAGTCGCCCGTCGGCCGGCGGGGTCCTGAGCACGCCGCCGATGACGGCGAATACGTTGGCCCGGTCGGTTTCCAGCACAGATCCGTCGGCATCCTCGATGAGCAGCTGCGTGCCGACTCCAGCACCGGCGGTGGCGGCGTAGTGCGTCAGCAGGCGCCGGTCCGCCCACTTGTGTCCGCCGACGCCGCCAGGAACCACCACAGGAATCAGGTCAGCGGCGGCCGGTCCGTCGTCGAGGGGAACGCACTCGACGGTCGCGTGCAGCGGACCGCCGAGCGGCTTGACGGTGATCCGCAGCCGGCCGGATGGCCGGGTGGCGAGGCACCGGGCGACCTCGTCATGGAGGCGGCCAGGAAGTTCCTTGCCATAGAGCTCGCGTACGGTGTCGGCCAGGCGGCTTAGGTGCTCGCTGAGCCCGGTCGTCACGCCATCGCGGACGAGCAGCGAGCTGAACACGCCCGCCGCCGGACGGGGTCGCAGCGCGGGGCCGGGAACGCTCGTCCGCGGGGCGCGGCGGGCGATCCCGCCGCCGATCGCGGCGACCAGCGGTGCCGCCTTGACCAGGCACTCCTGGTACTCGTCGTTGGGCCGGGAGGCCGCCACGATCCCGCCGCCAGCGCCGAGCCAGGCCGTCCCTGAATGGAACTCGAAGGTGCGGATGGCAACATTGAGCTCCAGGCCGGCCACCGGGCTGCGGTACCCGATCGCGCCCGTATAGACCTCCCGCGGCGTCGCCTCCAGCTCGTGAATGATCTCGATGGCGCGGACCTTGGGCGCCCCGGTCACGGAGCCAGGAGGGAACGCGGCCCGGACCAGATCGCCATCGCTCGCTCCGGCGCACAGGTCACCGCGCACCTCGGAAACCAGGTGCCAGACGCCGGGATGGGGCTCGGCGACGACCAGCCGTGGGACCGTGACACTGCCAGGCACGCATACCCGGCTGAGGTCGTTGCGCATGAGGTCGACGATCATCACGTTCTCGGCCCGGTTCTTGGGCGAGCGTTCGAGCTCCGATCGGGCTGCCGCGGCGTCCTGCTCGCCAGCAGGCCTGGCGGTGGTGCCCTTGATCGGCCGGGACGACACGCTGCTGCGGTGACGGCGGAGGAACAGCTCCGGTGACAGGCTGGCGACGGCGCTGTCCGCGGACAGCCGAAGGAACGCCGCGTACGGCGGGTCAAGCTGAGTCGCCGCCGCGCAGAACGCGTCGAGCGGGTCGCCGTCAAACTCTGCCTCGAGCCGCAGGCAGATGTTGGCCTGGAAGATGTCGCCGGCCCGGATGTAGTCGACGGCGCGGCGAACCGCCGACCGGTGGCCGGCGGCTCCGGGGATGAGCCGGAACTGGCCACACCGATAGTCCTGGGCGCCGGGGGGTGACCGCCGGGCGCGGGCGCGAAGCTCGGCTAGGCGCGCGTCGAGTGCGACGGCCCGGCCAGGAGTGCGCAGGGCCTCGAAGAACCACCGCCCCGATGCGCGGTCGCGCCGCAGCACGTGGTCGTAGTAGCCCAGCCACGCGGGTGGCAGCCGCCTGGCGTCGCCTGGCGCTGGCGGCATCGGGAGGATCTGGCCGCCGAGGCCGAAGCCGAGATAGCCGATCCAGCCGCCAGCGAAGACCGGCGCATCCTCACCCGCCGGGGCGTGGGTCGGCCAGCTGTCGTCCAGTGCCGCCAGCACCGACTCCGGGTCGCTGCGGATATCGCCAGGTTCTGCGACGACGATGTCGGATCCGCCAGCCCACGTGCCGAGTAGCGCTGCGGGATGCGCGTCAGCTCGCACCAGGCGCAGCACGTCCGCCGCGGAGAGGTCCCAGTCCAGCGGCTCGCTGGTCGGTGACCACGGGGGCGCAGCTCGCACTAGCAGCCTTCCGCGCGGGTGCCGGGCCGGTCTGAGAACGGCATCCGCGGGATGTACACGAGGTAAAAGTACCCGTCGTGGCCGGTAGCAGGGGCCAGTGCGGCGGCGGCTCACCAGGGTGGCCATCGCGATGTGCCAGTCTGTGACGCGTGGTCAAGCTGCTCGCTTTTGTGCTCCCTCTTGGCCTGGACTCCTTCGCGGTGGCAGCAGCGATGGGAGCGGCCGGGGTCGCCGGGTGGCGGGCACGACTGCGGATCTCCGCCATCTTCGTCATCTTCGAGGCCGGGATGCCGCTGATCGGGCTGGCGGCCGGCAGCGGGCTGGCGCGAGCCATCGGGCCGGTCGCCGATTACGTCGCCGCCGCGGCGGTGATCGCGGTCGGGGTATGGATGCTGGTCAGCAGCGACGAGGGCGAAGACAAGGCCGGCCGGTTCGCCGGCGCCAGTGGCCCGGCTATCGTCGCGCTCGGGCTGAGCATCAGCGCCGACGAACTCGCCATCGGCTTCAGCCTCGGCCTGAGCGGCCTGCCGGCCGTGCCAGTCATCGTCGCGATCGCTGTCCAGACGCTTATCGTCAGCCAGCTCGGACTGGCCATCGGCTCGCTGGTCAGCGAGCGGTTCAGGGAGCACGCTGAGCAGGTCGCCGGGGTAGCGCTGATCGCGCTCGGGTGCTACCTCGTCGTCGAGCGCGCTGTCAGCTAGGCCCAGTGGCCGGTCAGAGCAGTCAGGTTAAACGGGACGCATCGGCCCCTGGTCACTAGGATCGCTGGCTGGGCCACGAGAGCTACCGACCGGGCTGCGCTACAGTATCTACACGCATGTAGAAGATCACTTCCGACCCGTTCACTGCCGAGGGCGGTCATGGACTCCTTTATCACCCACGCTGGCTACGCCGCGGTGATCCTGTTCGGCTTCCTCGAGGCGTGCTGCGTGCCGATTCCCTCGGAGGTCACGTTCGGGTTTGCGGGCGTGCTGGCCTACCAGGGGCACCTGAACCTCGCGCTCGTGATCGTGGCTGGCACGCTCGCGGAGCTGGCTGGCTCCTACGTCTCCTACGGAGTCGGCCGCGTCGCCGAACGGCCGGTGATCGAGCGGTTCGGCCGCTACCTGCTGATCACCAAGGCGGACCTTGACCGGGCCGAGCGGTTCCTGGCCGGCCGCGGCGCCTGGGCAATACCCGTCGGCCGGGCACTGCCCGTCGTGCGGTCGTTCACCTCGGTGGTCGCCGGATTCGCGGGGGTGCCCGCGCTCAGGTTCGGCGTGCTCAGCCTCGTTGGGACCCTGGTCTACGGCACGGTCATCGCCTGCATCGGATACGGCGTCGGCTCGGCCTGGCAGACCGTTTCCCGCGACCTGTCGGTGGCCGGCTATGTCGTGGCCGCGGTCGCCGTTGTGGCCATCGTGGCGTTCGTGATCATCCGGCTGCGCGCGATCCGGCAGGAGGCCGCCGCGGCCGCCGTCGCCGAGCCGGGGGCCGACCGGGCACCCCGACCCTGACTGGTGCTGACGGCGGACCCGAACGGGCTAGGCAGCTGACTGGGCCAGCTCGATCATCGCGTGCAGGTCGCGGGCGGCATCGAACGCGGACAGCCCGGCGATCGCCACCAGCGCGACGGCCAGCACCAGCGGGACGATTCTGAGCTTGGGCGGCGGGCCGAGCAGCGCGGCGACGCGGCGGGGCACCAGGCCAGGCCCTCGGGCAGTCGACGGCCGGGGCAGCGCGCCGAGCAGGACCGCGGACTGCGCCCGGAGCGCGGGAGCCACGGTGGCCGCGAGCGCCGCCTTGGCAATGGCACGTGCGACCAGGGGACGGCTGCCCGCCGCGGCGGCCGCCCGCTCATCGGCCCAGCGCTCGACGCTGTATCCGATGGCCGTTGCAAGGGGGCTGAGCAGCGGATTGGCCGCAGCGGCCAGCCGCGCGACAGCGGTGAACAGATAGTGGTAGGAGCCCGCGTGGGCGCGCTCGTGCGCCAGCAGCACCGCGCGCTCGTCCGGGGCCAGGGCGGCCAGCATCCCCGACGTCACCACGATCCGGCTGGGCCAGCCTGGCACGGTGTACGCGTCGACGCCGTCGTCCTGAACGACGACTGCCTCGGCGGCGCTTGTCAGCAAGCTGGCCATCGGCAGGCGGCGGGAGTGCTGGTGCGCGGCCACGAGCGCGGTGGTCCGCAGCCAGGCGGCCCGGACTGCCGCGATCGCCGCGGCGGCAAGCAGCGCGCCGGCCAGGATTCCCAGCGGCACGGAGGCAGGGTCACGCGAATTGACGGCGCGAATCGACATGCCTGCCGCCGCGTCGACGAACGGGATGCGCATGGCCGCGGCGAGGGCGAGCAAGCCGAGCACGCCACAGCTCGCCCCCGCGAGTACTACCGCGCTGGCCGCGAGCAGCCACGTCGCCGTTCGCGGCGGCAGCCGGTCTGCCAGCGGACGGGCGGCCAGCGCCGCGATAGCAGAAATCACCAGGGGCAGCCAGACGAAGACGTCCATGGCAGTGTCGTCAGCTGCCCGAGTCCGGGTCGGCGAGCACGCGCCGGAGCAGGTGCTCGTCCTCGGGTGACAGCTCGGACACAAAGCGGGCGAGCACGGTCTCGCGGTCGGCCTCGGCATCCAGCACGCCGCGCATCCGCCGCGCCGCGAGGCCAGGCTCATCAGCAACCGGGGCATACGAGTACGCGCGCCCGGAGCGCAGCCGGGTCAGCACGCCCTTGGCATGCAGCCGCGACAGAATCGTCACGACGGTCGTGTACGCCAGCCCCCCGCCGAGCCGGTCCAGGACCTCGCCTGGGGTGAGGGCAGAACCAGACGCCTGGAGCACGGCCAGCGCAGCAGCCTCCAGTTCACCCGCAGCCCGCCGCGGGATGCCGGGCGCCTGGTCGTCGTGGTCGCGCATGAGATCGGTGCGGCTTCCTGCTCCTCGCTGGCCTGTCAGATGCTGCCCGTGAGTCTAGTAGCCGCCGCCTGCAGGCTGGGAGCGCCCGCTATCATCTACACGCATGTAGAAGCCGTGCCGCGCGGCCGTCACGAGAAAGCGGGGCAGATGTCGCATCTGACCTACCTAGAGGCCATGGTGGTCGGCCTGGTCCAGGGCGTCACCGAACTGTTCCCGGTGTCCAGCCTGGGCCACAACGTGCTGATCCCGGCCCTCATCGGCGGCAGTTGGGCGCACGACCTGAACGTCTCGAGTCCCGAGTCTCCCTACCTGGCCTTCATCGTCGGCCTGCACGTGGCGACCGCGCTGGCGTTGATCGCGTACTTCTGGCGGGACTGGTTGCGGATCATCACTGGCTTTGTCAGCTCGGTAACGCAGCGCCGTGTGCAGACACCCGACCAGAAGCTCGCCTGGATGATCATTCTGGCGACCATCCCGGTCGGGATCGCGGGCGTGGCGCTGGAACACCTGTTCCGGGTGGCCTTCAGCAAGCCGATCCCGACCGCGATCTTCCTGGCTGTCAACGGGCTGATCCTGCTCGGCGGGGAGCGGCTGCGGCGGTCGCGGCAGGCGGCGAGTCAGGCAACCGAGTCAGCTCACCAAGCCTGGGCGGCCGGGCACACCCAGGCACCAACAGTCGTCGGCGCGCCGGCGCTCGGGGCTGCTGTGGCCGGGGTCACCGGCATGGGGCCAGCCGGGCCGGCCGCCGCCCCCGACCGCGGCGCGGCCGCGCCCCGGGCCGCTGGCGTCCGCGCAGCCGGAGGGCAGGGTGTTACGGGTGGCCGGCATGCGTCCGGCCAGCGGGCAGCCCGCCAGGAGGAGGTGGCAGCCGCGGTAGCCGCCGATTCGCGGCTGTCGCTCATGAGCTACGTCCGGGCAGTGCTCATCGGATCGGCGCAGATCCTCGCTCTGCTCCCTGGCATCAGCCGGGACGGCATGGTCACCGTCACCGGCATGGCCCGTGGCCTAAGCCGCGAGGACGCGGTCCGCTTCTCTTTCCTGCTGTCTGCACCGGTGATCCTCGCGGCGGGAGTGCTGAAGGTGCCAGACCTGATGGGCAACCTTGGCAACGGCATCCGCCCTCAGATCCTCGTCGGCAGCCTGCTGTCTGGCGTCGGCGCGTACCTGTCGGTGCGGTTCCTGGTCCGGTATTTCCGGCAGGACCGCCCGCTCACTCCGTTTGGGATCTACTGCCTGGTGGCCGGCCTCGGCAGCCTGGTGTTCCTGGTACTGCGCTGAGCAGCCGGCCTAGAGCTGGCCGGCGTAGAACCCGAGCCGCGAGATCGGCTCCATGATCTGCTGCTCTTCGTAGGCGAGGTGCGACAGCAACGTGTCGGTGAGCAGGTCAAGGGCCTCCTGGACCGGGCCGAAGTCGCCGGGGGTGCGAATGTGGTCCACGAGGGCGCGGTCCAGTCCGTCGACCACCGAGTGGATGGCGACGTGTTCGACTTCCAGGCGGTCGATGACGGGCGCGAGCCCGGCGTCTGCCTTGCGCAGGTGCGGAAAGATCGACGTGTCCTCGAGCGCGTGGTGCTGGCTGACGAGCGTGCAGTAGGCGGCGCAGTACGCGCCGAGCGTCCAGTTGTTCTGTCGCATGGCCATGTCGTTGAGCAGCGCCCGGGCCCGGCCCGCAGACCCGGCACCCCGCCGCACCTGCTCGAGCACGTCACGGAGCTGGGCCAGTTCGGCGCGCAGGTGGTCGTGGACGTCGAGCAGATGCCGCCCGATCGCCTGCGCCCTGGGCGTGTAGACGTGGCCGGCGGGGGCTGGCAGCGCGACCGGGCGCGTCGACTCGTCCCACACGCGCCGGCTGCTGAGCCGGACGCCGGGATCGGGCGTGGGGGTGGCGGCGAAGCCTGTCGGCCCGTCGTCGGCACGAGCCAACAGAACCGCCCCTGGTGACTTCGCGGCAACGCCGGGGCTTATGCGCTCGGCCGCCACCAGCTCTCGGGTGGCCGGTGCGACCTCGGCGCCGAAGACCTCGATGGTCAACGGGTCGTCGGTCATCAGGATGAAGCCGGAGATGCCGTGGTCAAGCGCCATCCCCGCGAGTTCCTCTGCCCATTGATCAGGCGGACCTACCAGGACGCCTGATCCGGAGTTCGTGAACTGCCCGGAGATATTGAGGAGCCGGCGCACCGCGGCCGGGTCGCGGCCGGCCGCAATCGCAGCGTCGTCAATGCGGGTGTTCATGTCAGGTAGCTCGGCCTGGCCGCGGGCTAGGTACGGCAGGCTCGGGAGCCAGCCGTCCGCCAGCTTGCCGGTCAGCTCCAGCATCCGCGGCTTATACGCGCCAATCCAGATACCGATATCGTGGGCCGGCGCCGGGCCGCGCTTGGCACCGGCGACCCGGTAGTAGTCCCCTGGCAGCCGAACGCCACCGCGCTCGTCGGCGGCCCAGATCTGCCGGATGATCGCGACGGCCTCGGCCAGCGCGTCGACGGCTTGGCCCGCGGACAGGCGGCGGCCGCCAGATGCCTCGATGGCGTCCCAGAATCCGCCAGCGCCAAGCCCTAGCTCCACCCGGCCGTCGCTGAGCAGATCGAGGCTGGCCGCGCTGCGCGCGATCACGACGGGCTGGCGCAGCGGCAGGTTCAGGACGTTGGCCGTCAGCCGGATCCTGCTGGTGGCCGCCGCTACGTACGACATGAGCGTCCACGTGTCGAGGAACGCCGGCTGATACGGATGGTCCTGGAAGGAAACCAGGTCGAGGCCCGCCTGCTCGGATCGCCGCGCCAGCTCGACGACCTGGTCGGACCGCTCAGCGGCCGGAGTCAGGAACGTCCCGAACAGCAATTCATGCCCGAAGTCCGTCACGCCGTCAGCATACCAACACAAGTTGAGTATTCAACTACACGTCTTTCGTCGTCGCCGCTGGCGCGCGCGGGCGACGGGGCGCGGCGTAGTGACGCGCGGGACGGGGCGGCGGTTTCGTGAGCGCGGAATGGAGCCTTAGCGCGCCCGTAAGTAACCCACGGCCAATAACCACGTCACGGCTTGGTTCGGTGCGCCTGCCGCCGGCGTCAGCCGCCCGCCGGCGAGGAAAGAACAGCGAATCGGCCCGCACCACCGGGTCGGTACTGCAAGCGCGACGGGGGGCATCGCATGCATCACAAGCTCGACATCCTGGCCGACAAGGGCTACGTCGTTCTCGGCGACTTCGGCGGTTCGCCGATCTCACCCGCGGAATGGGAACAGCTGGAGTACCTCGACTGGAAGAGCGGCGGTGACACCAACTTCGCCCCGCTCGCGTCGGCGACCGGAGAGATGGACTGCCGCGGATTCTGGGATCACGGCAAGGCAGATAAGTACGGGATCTGGACAGCCAACCGGGCCATCGCGCCCAGCCTGGCCACCTATGTCGAGAACATCGGCGGCAACTATGGCCGCGTTCGCGTCATCAAGCTCAACCCCAGCGACGAGGCGACGGCGCTGCGCCAGCTGCACCTCGACGACAACAACCGGCTGAACCCGGAAGGCACCGGCTGGGTTGTCCGGTCCTGGCTGGAACTCGACGACACCCCTGGTGAGTCGGTGTTCATCCTCCGCGAGGACAAGTCGGACCCGGCCACCGAGACGCGCATCCCGCTGCACCCGGGTATGCAGGTGGTGATCGACACCGAGCGCATGTGGCACGTGGTCTGGCACCCCGGCCCGATGCCGCGGTACGCGCTCATCACCTCGTGGGAGACCGACAAGGTCATCGAGAGCTGGATCAAGCGCGAGATGGTTCCGGCGGCCCGCACGGCGCGGCCAGCACGCAAACTCGCGGGCACCGTGTTATCGGCCAGCACCGTGTTATCGGCCAGCACCGTGTTATCGGCCAGCACCCGGGGGTCTGGCTGACGCGGCATCTGGCTGGCACGGCATGAGCACCGGTAGGGTCTCATGCCGTGCCAACCAGGGTTGCGGTACTCGACGATTACCAGGGCAGGGCGAGCGAATACGCCGACTGGTCCCGGCTCGGGCCCGACGTAGAGGTCGTGTTCTTCCACGAGCCGATAGCCCAGGCCGAACTCGCCGCCACCCTGGCTGGCTTCGACGTGCTCGTGCTCATGCGCGAGCGGACGGCATTTCGCCGCCCGGTGCTTGAGCATCTGGCGCGACTGAAGCTGCTCGTCACCACGGGCACCAGGAACGCTTCCGTCGATGACCAGTACCTGCGCGATGCGGGCGTCGTCTATTGCGGCACGGGCCGCCCCGACGGCGGGCCCACTCCGGGCGTGCCCAGCACCGCCGAGGTCGCCTGGGCGCTGATACTCGCCACCTGCAAGCGCGTGGTGGCCGAGGACCGGGCCATTCGCGCTGGGCGCTGGCAGCTGGACCTCCCTGTCAACCTGGCCGGCGCGACGCTGGGCCTGGCTGGCCTCGGTCACCTCGGCTCGGCGATGATCGGTCCGGCCAGGGTATTCGGCATGGACGTCATCGCGTGGAGCCAGAATCTGACCGACGAGCGCGCCGCGTCGGTCGGCGCGCGCCGGGTCAGCAAGGGGGAACTGCTCGCCGGATCGGACGTCTTGTCCATCCACCTCGTGCTGAGCGACCGGACCCGCGGCCTGTTCCAGGCCGCCGACCTTGCCGCGATGAAGCGAACCGCCGTGCTCGTCAACACCTCGCGCGGCCCGATCGTCGACGAGCATGGGCTCATCGCGGCGCTGCGGACGGGCACGATCGCCGCCGCTGGCCTCGACGTCTACGACATCGAGCCCCTGCCGCCTGCTCACCCGCTCACGACGCTGGACAACGTGGTGCTGCTGCCGCACCTCGGCTATGTGAGCGAGGCCGGATTCCGCCAGATGTACGGCCAGGTCGTCGAGAACATCGCGGCCTTCCTGGCCGGGTCACCCATCCGGA
>Ga0126383_10002132_pt1 | contig 12694 bp, 10 predicted proteins | sample PanSoiMetPlot_35_FD_96882 | JGI IMG/M metagenome (GOLD analysis project Ga0126383, IMG submission 96882) | Tropical forest soil microbial communities from Panama - MetaG Plot_35 | ecosystem: Environmental > Terrestrial > Soil > Tropical forest > Bulk soil | place: Panama | collected 2016-02-17
AGATGCACGATGACTTCGGTGTCGCTGTTGGTCTGGAAGATGGAGCCGCGATGCTCGAGTTTGCGGCGCCACTCGGCGGCGTTGGTGAGGTTGCCGTTATGGCCGAGGGCGACTTTGCCCTTGTTGCAATCGATCACGATAGGCTGCGCGTTGAGCAGGGCTTTGTCGCCGGCGGTGGAGTAGCGCGTATGGCCGATGGCAAGACTGCCGGGAAGCTTCGCGAGCACTCCTGGCTGCTGGAAAATTTCTTCGACTTCGCCCATGGCGCGATGGACCTGCAGTTCCGTGCCGTCGCTTGAGACGATGCCGGCGGATTCCTGGCCGCGGTGCTGGAGGGCGTAGAGACCGAGGTAGACAAGATTCGCGGCTTCGGGGTGGCCGAAGACGCCGAAGACGCCACAGTGGTCGTGGAAGTGGTCGTCGAGAATAAGATCTGGTGCGCTCATAAAGCTACCTTTGCACCTCGAAACTCATCTTTCGCACCTCGCCTGTAACCGACCGCGAACACCGCCAGGATCGAAGCGACGATGATTCGCGTGTGCCGACCTTTCATTTTCTGCCGCCTGTGACCGCGCGTTCGAGAGAGTTGGCCCATGCATCGCGAAGTGGCTTGATGGGAGACTCGATCACCGCGCTCCCCTGGTGTTCGATGCGCAATGCCTTATCGCCGGTGACCTGGCCGATTTGGCGCGCTTCAACATGGTATTGTCTCGCAATGGCCAGAAGGGCGGCAAGGCTGTCCGGTGAAACGGAAACGATGGCGCGGGCGCCGCGTTCGCCAAAAAGGGCGAATTCGGCGGGGGCGGAGTCGTTGAGACTGACACTAGCCCCGAGACCGCCCGCGCAAGCGGAGGCCAAAGAAAAAGTTGCGAAGCAGGATTCCGCGATGGCCACGGCGAGGCCGCCGTCAGAAAGGTCATGTGCAGAATCGAGGACGCTTTCCGAAGCGAGGGCGACGAGGCAATCGATGAGACGCTTTTCGGCGGGGAGGTCGATGCCAGGCGGTTGGCCGGCGACGATGGCGGCGATGGTCTTGGAGTATTCGGAAGAGGAGAATTCGCGGGCGAGAGACACGGAGGGACCTAGCCGGGATTCCTGGCTGCGCTCGGAATGACCGGATGCCTGGTTGCCAGGATGGGCCGCAGCAGGCTGCGCCCCTACAAGAGAGTTGGAAGAGGGCAGGTCATGTCGTGCCCCTGCGGATGAGTGGCGAGCGGCCGGGCGAAAGCCCGCGGCTACGTTTCCGGCGGCAAAGCCGTCGAGGAGGATAATGAGGTCGCCGGGGCTGCGGAAGGCGATTTTGAGGACGCGGGAGGGATCGTCGAGGATGCCGAGGACCCCGATGACGGGCGTGGGATAGATCGATTTGCCTAGGGTTTCGTTGTAGAAGCTGACATTGCCACCGGTGATGGGCGTGCCAAGAGCGGTGCAGGCTTCGGCGATGCCATCAATGGCTTCGCTGAATTGCCACATCACTTCGGGCTTTTCGGGGCTGCCGAAGTTGAGGCAGTTCGTGGCGGCAATGGGACGCGCGCCGCTGGCGGCGACATTGCGCGCGGCTTCGGCGACGGCGTGCATCGCGCCGACGCGCGGATTGAGCTGGCACCAGCGGCCGTTGCCGTCGGTCGAAAGCGCGAGGCCCCGCTTGACCTCGTTGGTCTGGGGATCCTTGATGCGCACGACGGCGGCGTCACTGGCGCCGGGGCCGGCAAGCGTGTTCGTGCGCACGGAAGTGTCGTACTGTTCGGTGATCCAGCGCTTGGAAGCAATCGCCGGCGAAGCCAGCAGCTTCAGGAAATTTTGTGCGAGGTTTGTGCCTTCCGGCGCGAATGGGAACCCATCTTCTTCGGATGCGACGCGTGGGGCAGGAGCGGCGAGCGGGCGGTGGTAAACCGGCCCTTCTTCCGCGAGCGGATGCGCGGGAATTTCCGCCGCCACGCTGTCCTTATTTTTTATGCGCGCCAGGCCGCCTTCGGTGACGCGTCCGACAACGACGGCGTCGAGGCCCCACTTTTTGAATACGCCGAGCACTTCCTGCTCGCGGCCGTTTTCCGCGACCAGCAGCATGCGCTCCTGCGATTCGCTGAGCATGATTTCGTACGGCGTCATGCCGGTTTCACGCTGCGGAACTTTCCCCAGATCGATTTCGATGCCTGTGCCGCCGCGCGAGGCCATTTCCACGGTCGAGCAAGTGAGTCCCGCGGCGCCCATGTCCTGAATGGCCACGACCGCGCCGGTTTGCATGGCTTCGAGGCACGCTTCGAGCAGGAGCTTTTCCATGAACGGATCGCCGACTTGCACGTTGGGGCGCTTCTGCCGGGATTCTTCCGTGAATTCGGCGGAGGCGAGCAGCGAGGCGCCGTAAATGCCGTCACGGCCGGTTTTCGCGCCGACATAAATCAGGGGATTGCCGGAGCCTTTGGCCTTGGCGAAAAACAAATCTTCCTTGCGGGCGATGCCGAGAGCCAACGCGTTGACGAGCGGATTTTGCGAGTAGCAAGGCTCAAAGGCGACTTCGCCCCCGACCGTTGGAACGCCGAAGCAGTTTCCGTAGCTTCCAATGCCGCGAATGATCCCGTCGAGGATCCGGCGATTGTTGGCGGCCTGTTCTGGCGTGGTATTTTTACCTGGCGTGATTTCGCCGAATCGCAGGGAGTCGAGAACTGCGATGGGGCGCGCGCCCATGGTGAAAATGTCGCGGAGGATGCCGCCAACCCCGGTGGTCGCTCCCTGGAAGGGTTCGACGTAACTGGGATGATTGTGCGATTCGATTTTGAAGGCGGCCACAAGGCCATCGCCGATGTCCACGACGCCAGCGTTCTCGCCCGGCCCTTGCACGACGAGTTTGCCGCGTGTGGGCAAGCGCTTGAGATGAACTTTGCTGGATTTATAGGAGCAGTGCTCGCTCCACATCACGCTGAAGATGCCGAGTTCGGTAATGTTCGGATCGCGACCGAGGATTTGTTTGACGCGCGCGTATTCTTCGGCGGTGAGGCCATGTTCGGCGGCGATTTCGGGAGTGACGCGGATTTCTGTGGGTGCGGTGGCCATTTTCTAGAGCCAAGCCAGCCCGGGCGCAGCATGCCGCGCCCCTACAAACTCAGGAATCGCCCGAGAGACGGCGGCGCTGCGCTTCATGCGGTTGCCCGCGCTGCCCCGACGAGCGCTTCGACCATGGAGCGGAAAATCACCAGGCCGTCGGCGGAGCCGAGGGCCAATTCGACGGCGCGCTCGGGATGCGGCATCAGACCGGCGACATTGCGCTCGCGGCTGCAGATGCCGGCGATGTTATGCATCGCGCCGTTGGGATTGCCGGCAGCGTCGTTCGAGCCGTCGGGCGTGGTGTAGCGGAAAAGGACTTGGCGATCTTTTTCGAGCGCCGCGAGAGTGGAGTCGTCCGCGTTCCAGTTACCGTCTGAGTGCGCGATAGGAATTTTGAGAATCTGCCCTTTCGACGCGGCGTTGGTGAAAGGCGTGTCGGTTTGCTCGACGCGAATGTAAACGTGGCGGCAGATGAAGCGCAGACCGCTGTTGCGCATCATGGCGCCGGGAAGCAGGCCCGCTTCGCAAAGAATCTGGAAACCGTTGCAGATGCCGAGAACCAGCCCGCCGCCCGCGGCGAATTTCTCGAGCGACTTCATCACCGGAGAGAAGCGCGCGATGGCGCCGGTTCGCAGATAGTCGCCGTAAGAGAAGCCTCCGGGCAGAAGGATGGCGTCGCAGTTCCGGAGGTCTTCGGATTGGTGCCAGATGAATTCGACGGGCTTCTTGAGGACGTTTCCGATGGCGTAAAAGGCGTCGTGGTCGCAGTTGGACCCGGGAAAAACAACGACTCCAAATTTCATGCGGCGGCAGCCCCCTGTGGCATAGCGGGAACTCCTATTTTAGCACAAGTTATTGGGGGGGATGGCACCCGGCGGGAAGCACCGGGAAAAAAGCCGTCGCCGCCCTATTCATTTTTGCAATTTTGTTGTATCAGACCGTAGCCCATCGGACGGCTCAAACACCGAGCACCGCGGAGACCTTTCGGCGAGGAGGATTCCTTTGCGCGCATTTCGATCCATGTTTTATACCGGGACGGTCGTTCAACTGGTTAGCGTGGCGGTGCATTTTTTCGGAATGACGCGAAAACATCAGCCTGCCAGCGGTCAGGAAAAGATGCTCTACGACCTGATGCACACTTACCGGTTTGATCTGGGAGCGGGTTTTGTACGAACCATGAGTGACTTTCTCTTGGGGTTTGGTTTGGTCTACGGCGTCTTCGTACTATTTCTTGGTTTGATTAATCTGCTGGCGATTCGCCAGGCGGGAGATTCTCGTTTCCTGCGGTCACTTTGCTGGCTGAACGTGATGTGCATGGCGACGGTTGCGGCCATTGCGTTCCAGTTTTTCTTCCTTGTGCCGCTGCTGTTCTCGTTGGTTCCCTTTCTCGCGTTTTTGGGCGCGGGGCTGACCTCGCCTCGGCAGGGTTAATTCTATCGGCGATGTTTTCTCTTGCTGCGGCGCGGACGAGGTTCCTTCTTGATGGTGTGGCGTGAGGACTTCTGCGGTTGCAGCGTGGAAGCGAGTTCGCGGCGTTTCTTGGTGGCCCAGCCCGGTTTATTGATCTGGCGTCCCCGGCCGATTCCCAGGCTATCGTCGGGCACGTTTTCCGTAATCGTGGAACCGGCGGCGACATAAGCGTGATCGCCGATGCGCACGGGAGCGACCAGAACGGAATCACTGCCGATGAAAACGCCTTTGCCGATGTGCGTGGGATGTTTTTGGAAGCCGTCGTAGTTGCAGGTGATGGTGCCCGCGCCGATGTTGGTCTTGGCGCCGACCTTGGCATCGCCCAGATAAGTAAGGTGCGGAACTTTTGCGCCTTCACCAACGATGGCCTTTTTTGTCTCCACGAAATTGCCAACGCGGGCGCCGGGTTTCACCTGGGTGCCAACCCGCAGGCGCGCGAATGGACCGATGCTTGCGCCATCCTCCACGCGGCTCTCGGCCATAAGCGAATGCGCTTCGACCTTCACGTCGTCGCCGATGACGGAATCCACGATGACGCTTCCGGTCCTGACGCTGCAGCGCGCGCCCAGTCTCGTTTTGCCGAGCAGCTGGACGCCCGCTTCGATGACCGTGTCTTCACCGGCGGTCACGTCAGGATCAATCAGGACCGTTTCCGGCAACTGAATGGTTACGCCGGCATCCATCAGCTCGTTGCGCTTCCATTCGCGGAAGATGCGGTCGACTTCGGCGAGGTCGGCGCGCGTGTTGCAGCCGAGAACTTCGCGCGAGTCGCCGGCGACCTGCGCCAGCACGGTTTCGCCTTTGCCGCTCATCACCGCAATGGCGTCGGTCAAGTAAAGCTCGCGGTGCTTGTTGTTCGGTTTCACTTCGGCAAGCGCGGGCCAGAGATTTTCGAGAGTGAAGCAGTAAATCGCGGAATTGATCTCGTTGATTTCGCGCTGTTCGTCGGTGAGCTGCGATTCCTCGACGATGGCCGAGACAGCCGTTTCGGATTTGCGGACGACGCGGCCGTAACCCGAAGGGTCGGCGACCACCGCGGAGAGAATGGTGGCCGCTGCGTTGCCGTTGCGGTGCATGGCGATCAGCGCTTTCAAAGTATCGGTGCGCACGAGGGGAGCGTCGCCAGGAAGGACCAACGCAAATTTCGCGCGGCCAAGGGCGCGCTTCGCCACTCGGACGGCGTGGCCCGTGCCATTTTGAGGATGCTGCAAAACCGTGACGGCCCACAGCGGCTCAACCACGGCGGCGACTTGCTCGCCCTGATGGCCCACGACCACCACGGTGTCTCGCGCTTTGAGCGGCTGGCACGCGCGAACGATATGTTCCACCAAGGTGCGTCCGCCGGCCTTGTGCAGGACTTTCGCGAGGTTGGACTTAAAGCGAGTGCCCTTTCCCGCGGCGAGGACAATTACGGCTAGGTCATGATTAGACATGGTTAGCAACTCATTCTGCGGGAGGCGCAAGTTTTTGGCAATCGGGGGATGGCCGGAGCGCCCCTAAAGGCTAATCGCCGGGAGTGGCCGGAACCGGGGAGAGGGCCGCCTGATAGGCCTCCTCCTCCGCGCGGGCAGCTTCGGACGCTCCACCGGTGGTGATGGTCCACAGCGATGGGTCGGCCAGAAGCCGGCTCACAAGCTGGGTGTGCAAAGAATGGCCGGCTTTGTGCGCTTCGACGCGCGCTAGCAGGGGAAGGCCTGCCAGAGCGAGGTCGCCGATGAGATCGAGGGCCTTGTGGCGGCCAAATTCGTCCGGGAAGCGCAGGGGACCATTCATGATGCCCTCCTGGGTAAGAACGATGGCATTCTCGAGTGAGCCGCCGCGGATGAGGCCCATGGCTCGCAGGGGGGTAATGTCGCGCTCGAAGCAGAACGTCCGCGCGCGGGCAAGCAATTGACGAAAGGTATCCGGCCCAACCAGCATCTCGACTTCTTGCTGGCCAACGAGAGGGTGCGGAAAATCCACATAGCAGCGGACGCGAAACTCCTCGGCGGGGTAGATGCCGATGCGGCGATCGCCTTCGCTGACCTCCAATGGTTTCAACACCTTCAAGTAGCGGCGTTTGCGACGCAGCTTGCGCAGTCCGGAGTGCTCCAGCATTTGCATGAACGGCTCGGCGGAGCCGTCGAGAATGGGAATCTCGATGGAATTGATATCGATGTAGACGTTGTCGATTCCGCAAGAGTAGATGGCCGCGAGAAGATGTTCGGTAGTGGAGAGAAGGACACCCTGCTTCATCAGGCTAGTGGCATAGCTGACGCGCGCGACGTTGTGTCCCTGTGCTTCAATGGGGAAGTTGTCCAGGTCCACGCGGCGGAAAACGATCCCGGTTTCTGCAGGAGCCGGCATGAGGCGCACACACCCATCGACACCGGTGTGCAGACCCACACCCTCAACAGAGGATTCTCTGGATATCGTTGTTTGGAACATTCCCCACATTTATTCTAGCATTTTGCTAGCCAGCTGGTAACGGTGTTGTGCTTTATTATCAACGGGTTACAACCCGAGCTACGGTGTCGGAATCGCTTCCTGTGGTAATTACACAACAATCCGCTCCTTTGACGTGTCCGTTTACCCAAACGTCTCATACCAGCGGAGTTTTGGCAGGCTTCCTTTTCGTTTGTTGGCGCGTCCGAAGCTCTGGCGGTGCTATACTTAGAATTCGCATTTTTGCAGCAGCGAGGACTGAGCATGAATCGAGCGGCGCGCATTGGCATTTTTTCGTTGTCGGTGTTGATCTTCTGCTATGCGGGGATTGGGCACGTCCTCGGCAGGACGTCCGACGACAAGGCTTACAAATCGCTGACGGTCTACGGCGAAGTGCTGCAGAAGATTCAGCAGGACTACGTCGATGACCCGAACATGCGCACGGTGACCGCCGGCGCGCTCCACGGTCTGCTCGAGTCGCTCGATCCGCAGTCGAGCTACCTGACACCACGGGAATATGAGGAATACAAAAAGAAGATCGGCAACCCCGGCACGGGGGAAACCGGATTGACGCTCAGCAAGCGCTTCGGATACATCATCGTGCTGTCGGTGCTGCCGGACAGCCCCGGAACGAAAGCGGGGATTCGTAGCGGCGACTTGTTGGAATCGATTGGCGGGTTTACAACGCGGGACATGTCGGTGGGACAAGCGCTGAACCTCTTGAATGGCCAGCCGGGCTCGGGCATCAAGGTATCCGTGATTCGCCGCGGCAAAGCCACTCCGGACGAAGTGGACCTTGTGCGCGAAAAGCTGGCGACTCCGAAATTGATGGTTCAGAAAGCGGACGCGGACATCCTGGTGATGCGGTTTCCGTCGCTCGACGCCGGACGCTCCGAAGAAGTGCGCAACCGGCTGCTGGAGGCGGAGAAGCAGGGAGTCCACAAAGTGATTTTGGACTTGCGCGAATGCGGGCGCGGCCCGGTTTCGGAAGCCGTTTCCATCGCGCGGCTCTTGATTCCGTCGGGAACTCTGACCACCTTGCGTGGCCAGACGGTTTCGAGCCAGGTCATCTCTGCTGAGCCCAAGCAAGTGATTTGGAAAAACCCGGTCTCCGTGCTGGTGGACACGACCACTTCGGGAGCCGCAGAGGTGCTTGCTTCCGCCATCCAAGCCAATCATCGCGGCGACGTGGTGGGAGAGCGCACGTTCGGCCTGGCTTCCGAACAGAAGCTGATTACCCTGGACGACGGAGCGGCCCTGATCCTGACCGTGGCGAATTATTACAATGCGGACGGGAAATCGATCCTGGAAGCAGGCGTTACACCCACGGAAATTGTGCGCGCTGAAGGGCAGGATGATTCTGAGGCAGGGGAGGACGATGCCGCGCCCGCGGCGGGTCCGAAAGAACCGGGATGGGGACCCCGCCCGCTTTCTCCGGAAGATCCCATCTTTCACCGTGCCCTCGACTTGCTAAAGGCACCGGCGCCCGCGAAGAAGGCTGCTTAATAACGAAGTGCGGCAAGTACGAGCTGGTGTAGAGCGGGCCTTCACGTCTAGCCCTGCGTTTTGCATCGTTTTCGTTTTGGCGGTTTTTTTGTCCCTTCTGGCATCGGGCTGCAAGAAATCACAGCCCTTGACTCCCGCAAGAATCCACGCGATCACCAAAGAACTCGCTAACGCCGCCCATTCTGCCGCGCCAGCAGGAACTCAGATTCGAATGGATCTGCAAACCTCCGAGAAAAGCCCACAAGCTGCCGATCATTTGGAGATCACGCTTTTGTCGGATGGGCTCGATGCTTCGCGGTCTGAGACTTCGAAGATCGAACGCTCCCTGGATGACGTGGCGACGCGCAACGGCCTGACAAGGAATGCTTTGCTGTGCCGCGATGGAATTTGCTTCTATTACTCGAAATCCGGCAGGCAAACCCATTTGGTGCATATCCACGCGAGCGCCAAGCTTCCTCTGCGCGGCAACACTCCAGGCCGATCAAACGGGGCGAAGCTTGCCATTATTCTGGACGACCTGGGAAACGACCGCCGTGCCGCCGACGAGATCTTTGACCTGCCTTATCCGCTCACCCTTTCCGTTCTGCCGCATCACGAGCACTCCCAGGAAATCGCCCAGGAAGCAGAGCGCCGGGGCTATCAGGTGATGCTGCATCTTCCGATGCAAGCCGTGGCCACCGAGAAGCCGGAGGCGCGGGAATTGCGCCCGGGCATGCCCGCGGGGGAAGTGTCCAAGCTGGTTAACCAGTTTCTTCAAGACACTCCGGGGGCTGTAGGGGTAAACAACCACCAAGGCTCGGAAGCCACCTCCGACCCAGCGCTGATGCGAGAACTGATGCCCGTGCTGCGCGACCATCATCTCTTTTACATTGACAGCCGCACGACGGCGGCGACCGTGGCTTACGAAACGGCGCAGAATTCGCGCGTGCCGTCAGCGTTTCGGAATGTCCCTTTTTTGGATGATGTTACCGAGGTTGGCGCCGTCCGCAAGCAACTGGAAATGGCGCTGCGCGGGGCGCGAGAAAAAGGAGAGGCTGTGGCGATTGGCCATCCGCATCCCGCCACTCTTCAGGCGCTGCGCGAGGTGCTTCCTACCGCGCAGTCAGAAGGAGTACGCCTGACGTTCGCCTCGGAACTCGTGCACTAAGCCGCGGTCGGCGTTTGAGGCTCGCCCGCCGCGTGTTTCTTTGCCGGAAAGAGAAAATGGATCAGCAACGCAGAGATGGCCATGGTCAAGAACCCGAAGACGCTTCCCTCGGGCCCAATGCTTCCTCCTGTCAACCAGGTTGGCCCGCTCAGCACCGCACTGGAGAGATGGTGGTCAAAGACGAAGCCGCTATCGGGAACAGAGAAAAGAAAGGTCTCCCCAAAATCAAAGGCGGCATGCCAACCCACGGCCAGCCAGAGATTTCCCGTTCGCCGCAGGGCGAACGCGAAGACCAGGCCGGTGACCACGACATTCGCAACTCCGACGATTCCTTCTCCCGGGTTTCTCCAGTGAGCGGCACCAAATAGGACGGACAGACACACGGCGCCAGGCCAGAAGCCCATCCCTCGCGTCAAGGTGTATTGGACATATCCGCGAAACATGAATTCTTCGGAAAAGCCCACCAGAAGGAACGCAACGGCCCACAGCAGTCCCCAACCAATGAGACCGGCGCCGTCGAGGGCCAGGCGTCCAAAAGAATATCCGCCAAATGCAGCAATCAACCCAACCAGCAGGCTCACTTCGCACAGACCGAGAAAAATGCCTTGCCAGAACAGTTTCCCAAAAGTGTGGCGCAAAGGAAGACCGTAAACGCCCGCCGGGAGGCGTTCCAAGCGCGCCATCACAAGAGCGGCGCCGTAAACGGCTGCGAAACTCACTAGTTCTCCGAGCGCCACCGATTGCGGCGAGTACGAGCCTCGCCGGTATCCACCGAGAAGCAGGACCACCATCGCGAGCGGATACCAAATCATGAGTCCAAACGCGGTGTACAGGAGCAGGCTCCAGCCGGCGCGCAAACCATGCTGGTGAAAGAAGATTTTGCTTGCCAACCCTTGCGGTGGCGGGGACGGGAAGGCGGGAGTTGAAGATTCGCGGGCAGATTCAGGCATGGGCAGACCTGTTCAACAAGCGCAACCTCAAAGGCGAAGCGATTCTATCTCAGTCCAAGAGGTTTCTGCGGATGGTTGCAAAGGAGTGGAGCTATCGGTGAAGCGGAATTTCAGCGGCTCTAAGAATCCGCAGGCTGTTTTTTTCCTGTACGAAGGCGACGGCTTTCAGATTGTCCCGCTTCCATTCGTTGCGAATAGGAATAGCCGCGTCTCCTGAAAACGCAACATCGCGATCGGGCTTGGCCTCGCCGACCTTTCGCATCGAGCGAACGACCGCAGCGTGACTCAATTCATGGCCGGCATTTTCGCCGCGCGTCACCGAAGAGTGCAGACCGGTTTCCGTAATCGCCAGCCACACTTCGGCCGCGCCGCCTTTGGCGGAGGGGGCGAGCTTCCCGATTTGCACGGAAAAGTTCTCCGAGCCCGGTTTGTCTGAGGGCCCCTGAGATAAGCTCACGGGAGTCCTCGCCTTGGCCGATTCCTGGACAATCGCTTGGAGCGCCAGTTGCGGACGTCCGCCCGAGCATTCCACGCTGCCGTCCACTACGATTTGCGGGGTGTACGGGTTTTTATTCCCAAGCACGCCCGCGTAGGCGTCCTGCCGAATCGTCCAATGGTGGGAAGAAAAGGGGTCGCGCCAGCCCTGGTCGTCCCAGTAATCGACATGTTCCTCAAGCGCGACGATCTGAAGGTTGTGCGCCGGACCTTGCTCGGCCAACTTTGCCAGAAAGGCATCGGCCGGAGGGCAGCTGGAGCAGCCTTCTGAGGTAAACAGTTCGACAACCACCGGGACTGCCTGCGGTGCAGGAGGTATGGAATGCTCTTGCGAGCTCAACTCTAGAATCCCGAACGCGACAAGGATCAAGACCGTGGCAGCCACTGGCAACTGAGAGACTAAGGCCTTCATGACATCCCCATGCAAATCCCCGAAGCTATACGATACTCGGAAATGAGAAAGGTTACCGCTGGAAAAAGCACACCAAAATGGAAATGGAAACAGCCTAACCGTTATGATAGAGTACATGAGTTATGTCCCTCCGCCACGGACCCGCGCTCCGGTTCATCGGCGGCCGTCTGGCGCTCGATTTTGTTAACGGCGTTCCCCGGAGAGCGGAATTATCCTGGGACCAACTCGTTGCTTTCCTGGAATCGGCGCGAATCGTGACCCCCGAGCGCGGCGGTGAACTCCTCGCCCTTAGCCGTTCCGACCCTCAAGCGGCCGCGTCGCTGCTCGGCAAAGCCCAGCGGCTGGCCGCGGCCCTTCGCAAGGCGTTTGATGCGGTTCTGCACCGCCAAAAAATCCTGCGCGAGTGCATCGAGCCCGTGAACGAGATCCTCCGCATCACGGAGGGGCACGACGAACTGGTTGCTGCCGGCGATGGCTGGGAGATGCAGTTCGTGGCAAGCGAAAGCGGGCTGGAGTGGTTGCTTGCCGCGGTAGCGCGTTCGGCCGCCGAAATCATTGGGGAAGGTCCGCGGGCGCGTCTCCGCCTGTGCGCCAATCCGAGGTGCGGCCTGTTTTTCTACGACACCTCGCGAACGCACCGGCGGCGTTGGTGCTCGATGACCGTCTGCGGGAACCGGCACAAGGTCGCCGCGTTTGCGCGCCGGCACGCTTCGGTCCGGCACGCAAAACCCTGACAATCGCGGCAAGCGCGCTCCCCCAGGGTCAGGGAACGTACTTGGGTTTCTGGCCTTTGGACCACGGGTCGTAGGTGTGGGCAAAGACCAGACGCTCGGCCACCGGAGGATGCGAGTAAAGCCAAAAGGTAATGAACGGCGGGGGATTCGGATCGGACAAATCGAGTTCCCCGAGAACCTGAAAGGCGTGCGCTGCTACCTCCGAGGAATTCTGAATCAATCCATGAGTGATTTCGAGCGCGTAGACGTCGGCGGCATGCTCCTGCATCCGGGTGAACCAATGGATGGCGGGCGACGAAAAAAACAGCAGGACTTGCAAGAGTAGCAACAGAACGACGAGAGAGGCCCAGTCTTCGGCGCTTGAGATTTTCCATTCGTGGCCCCAGCGCTCGAGCGCCCAATGGAGTCCACGGAAAAGAAGATAGAGAGCCACCAGAAGCGCGGCAGCTCCAGCCAAGAAGCCTTTCCAAACGTGCCCCAAAACGTAGTGGCCGAGTTCGTGGCCGACGACGAA
>Ga0126383_10002135_pt1 | contig 12690 bp, 4 predicted proteins | sample PanSoiMetPlot_35_FD_96882 | JGI IMG/M metagenome (GOLD analysis project Ga0126383, IMG submission 96882) | Tropical forest soil microbial communities from Panama - MetaG Plot_35 | ecosystem: Environmental > Terrestrial > Soil > Tropical forest > Bulk soil | place: Panama | collected 2016-02-17
AGACCGGTCCCAATTCGGCGGACGCGCAAAACACCATCGTCAATTTCCTGAGCGAGATTGGTGGCTCAATCAACTTTCAGATTAACAACACCTATCCTGGAGTCAACGGCGCTCCGTCGGGCGGTCTCATTTTTGGACGGTCCGTTGACGCAGCTACTACCCATGGCGCTGAGCTGGATCCCACCGCGCTCCAGGCGATTGTCTCTGACAGTATCAATGCGGGCCAGCTGGCGCTCGATCCCAATGGTATCTACCTGGTTGTTTCTTCATCCGACATCAGCTCGAATGCAACTGGTTTCTGCTCTCCGGGTACGCCGCCTCATCATGGATATTTCCTCTGGCAGGGCCAGCAGTTGAAGTACGCCTTTGTCGGCAACGCAGCGCGATGTCCAAACGTCGCCGCGGCACAGTTCTTTGCCAATGGCAGCCAACTGCCGACACCCAACGGGAATCTCGCTGCTGACGCGATGGTTTCGACCATCGTCCACGTCCTCGACGACACGGTAACCGATCCGCTTCATACAGCGTGGTTCGACGGCTTTGGACTGGAGAATGCAGACAAGTGCGATGGCGTTTTCAGCCGCACTCACACGCTCGCTAACGGAGCGAGAGCCAACTTTACTTATCCCGGCCAGTACAGCTATCTGATTCAGGACAACTGGATCAACAATTTAGGTGGCTATTGTGGGCAGCAAAACGACGCGCCGCCCCGGGCTGATGATCAAGCGGTCCTGGTTAATCAGGACACGGCGAAAGCGATTACGCTCACCGCAGTGGATGACAATGGCGATCCGCTGAGTTTCGCGATCGTGACGCCGCCACAGCACGGCGCGCTTTCCGGCAGCGGGGCCAACCGGACTTATACGCCGGCGCCGAGCTTTCGCGGCAACGATAGTTTTACCTTCAAAGCGAATGACGGGACCCTCGATTCCACGGTGGCGACCGTTTCCATCACCGTCAGTGCAAACTGGGCAAATGACGGTTTCGATCCAAGCGCGAATGGGCTGGTACGCACGATCGCGGTGCAGCCGGACGGCAAGATTCTGCTCGGCGGCGACTTCACCACGCTCTCGCCAAACGGCGGAGCGGCCGTCACGCGCAATTACATCGCGCGCCTGAACCCTGACGGTTCAGTCGATATGAGTTTTAATCCCAATGCGAACAGTTCGGTTCAGTCAATCGCTTTACAGGCCGACGGCAAGATCATCCTGGGCGGAGACTTCAGCATCCTGGCGCCAAACGGCGGCGCTGCGATAAATCGCACCTGCATCGCCCGCTTGAATCCGGATGGTACGGTGGACCCGGCATTCGATCCGCGCGCCAACAGTTCGGTCCTCGCGATCGCGGTGCAGCCAGATGGCGCAATCGTTATTGGTGGCGATTTTGCCTCATTCGCGCCTGGCGGCGGGCCACCGGTTGCTCGCAACCACGTAGCGCGCCTTAGTCCGAGTGGCGGCGTTGATCCGCAATTTGATCCGAAGGCCAACCAGAGTGTAAGCAGTCTCGCCTTGCAGCCGGATGGCCGCATTCTCATAGGCGGGAGGTTCACGGCGTTAGCGCCCAACGGAGGGGCGAGCGTCGCGCGGAACTATCTCGCGCGTCTCAATGTTGATGGGTCGCTCGACGGGCCGTTCAATCCGAACCCCAACAATATTCTCGGCTCGATCGCCCTGCAGTTAGACGGCCGGATTCTCATTGGTGGTGAATTCAGCGCCTTGACACCGAATGGCGGTGCGCTAGTAAGCCGTAGCTATCTGGCGCGGCTGAATGACGATGGGACCGTCGACACCACGTTTGCGGCGGCCGGTCCGAACGGGTTCGTGCGCACCATCGCGCTGCAGCCCGACGGCAGGATTCTCATCGGCGGCGGATTCGTCACGTTTGGTCCCGGGTTCACCTTCCACAAGTACATGGCGCGCCTGAACGTTGATGGTTCGCTCGACCCTTCGGTCGATCCTGCTTCAAACGATCAGGTGTTTACGATCGCGGTGCAGGCTGACGGCAAAATTCTCGCGGGTGGCCCGTTCGCCGGACCGAATGCCTTTAAAGGTCAGACCCGCAACCGCATCGCGCGGCTGGAACGGGACGGCCGGCTCGATCAGACGTTGAATATCAATGCTGCCGGCGGCAGTGTGCGCGCCACGCTCGTGCAGGCCGACGGGAAGATAGTCATTGGGGGCAACTTCACCAGCATCCAGGGCGTGGGCAGAAACGGCCTCGCGCGCCTGAACACGGATGGAACCCTCGACACGCCTTTCAATCCCAACATCAATGGTTCAGTCCTGTCTCTCGCCCTGCAGCCGGACGGCAAGATCATTGTGGGCGGCGGCTTCTCGGCGCTTGCGCCTAACGGAGGTGCGAGCGTGACGCGCAACAATATCGCCAGGCTCAATTCGGACGGCACCGTCGATCCGGCATTTAACCCAAACGCTAACGAGTATGTGGCCGCCATTGCCGTGCAGCCGGACGGCAAGATTGTGCTCGGCGGCGACTTTACGATGTTCGCGCCGAATGGCGGACCCCCCGTCGGCGGCAGCTTGATCGCCCGACTGAACAGTAATGGGACCGTTGACACCGCTTTCGCCGCCAGCGCTGAGAATGATGTGTTTACGCTCGCCTTGCAGCCGGACGGGAAAATTCTTATGGGCGGCAAGTTTCTGCGGGTTAATTTAAAGACCCGACACTACCTCGCCCGGTTAAATCCTGATGGCACTCTCGATGAGCCTTTCGATCCCAACGCATCCGACATAGTCGACGCGCTGGCGGTGCAGGCGGATGGGAAAATCATCGCGAGCGGATCATTCCTGGCGTTGGCGCCAAATGGCGGAGCGTCAGTCGTCCGCAATCGCATCGCGCGGCTGAATCCGAACGGCGCCGTTGACGATGCTTTCGATCCGAACGCCAACAGCGTGGTCACCAATCTGGTTCAACAGGCAGACGGCAAGACCTTGATCGGAGGTTCATTCACCGCGCTGGCCCCAAATGGCGGGACGTCCATCACGCGAAATCGGATCGCGCGGCTGAATTCAGACGGGACGGTTGATAACTTTGATCCGAACGCCAGCGCCGATGTTTATGCGCTCACCCTGGCCGCAGACGGCAAGATATTAGTCGGCGGCGAATTCGATGGCGTTAGCGGACAGGCTCGCAGCGGGTTTGCGCGACTGGTGAACGATACGGCCGCCGTCCAGAGCCTCGCGGTCACCAGCTCGAGCATAATCTGGAACCGTTCGGGCGCTGAGCCGGATCTCGCGCGCGTTGCCTTCGAGCGATCAACCGACGGAGTCAATTACACTTCTTTGGGCAATGGCACGCGCGCCGGCGCGAGCAGTAATTTCACGCTCGCCGGCCTGAATCTGCCGGCCCAACAGAACCTGTACATTCGCGCGCGAGGTTCTTATCGCGGTTCGTATGGGAACGAATCGGAATCCATCACGGAATCAGTGCGCCAGGTCTTCTTAATGACGCCAATGCATCTGGTGTTTACGCAGCAGCCCACGAGAACCCCGGTGGGCAACGCCATCACCCCTCCGGTGAAGGTGGAAATCCGCGACGCCGCAGATAACCTCGTGCCGTCGACAGCGGCGGTGACCATGACGCTGGGCAACAATCCGTTGTCCGGCACGCTTTCAGGCAGCACTACGGTTGCGGCAGTAGGCGGCATCGCGACCTTTACAGATTTGTCGATCGATAAGGCTAGCTCTGGTTACACATTGATCGCTTCCGGGCCAAACTTTGGCAGCGCGATCTCCGACCCGTTCACCATCGCCACCGCCCCGCCATCGGCGATCGCGGCGACCACGGGCTCAGGCCAGAGCGCCACCATCAATTCAAGCTTCGCCTTGGCGCTGCAGGCGACCGTCACTGACGGTTCGGGCAATACCATGAGCGGGGTCACGGTTACCTTTAACTCTCCCGCGAGTGGCGCGAGTGGGACCTTTGCCAACCACACGACCACCACCACTGCGGTGACCAGTGCGAGTGGTGTGGCCACCGCTTCCGGCTTCACCGCGAACGGAACGGCCGGCAACTATACAGTCACCGCCAGCATTAACGGCGGCTCGCCCACCGCCGCGTTTGGGCTGACCAACAATAAAGCGAATCAGGCAATCAACGTCACCACGCACGCAGTAGCCTCCGCGCTTTATCACGCTCAATTCAGCGTGGCCGCCGCGTCATCCTCGGGCCTGCCGGTCTCTTACAGCAGCGCCGGCGCCTGCACGAATAACGGCCCGCTGTTCACCATGAACAGCGGCAGTGGCAATTGCATGGTGAAGTACGACCAGGCCGGCGATGCGAACAGCAACGCCGCACTGCCGGTGACTGAAACGGTTACGGCGCAGAAAGCGTCACAAACGATCAGCTTCGACGTTCTGCCTGACAAAACTTTCGGCGACGCCGCCTTCACCCTTAGCGCTTCAGCAACCTCCGGCCTCAGCGTCAGCTTCGCCGCGTCCGGCGCCTGCACAGTGGCGGGCGGTGTGGCTCACCTCAATGGGGCCGGTTCGTGCACCATCAAAGCTTCGCAGCCGGGCAGTTCGGATTACGACCTCGCGCCAGATGTCTCGCGCTCATTCAACATCGCCAGGGCCAGCCAGGCGATTAACTTCGATGCGCTTTCGAACAAGACGTTCGGTGATGCCGACTTCAACTTAAACGCTTCGTCATCATCCGGCTTGACGGTGAGCTTCTCAGCAGTGGGTCAATGCAGTAACTCCGGCGCGACGGTGCATGTCAACGGGGCCGGTGGCTGCACCGTTACGGCGTCACAGCCAGGTGATGCGAATTACAACTCTGCGGCCGACGTGGCGCGGTCTTTCCAAATCAACAAGGGCGCCCAGACGATTAGCTTTGACGCCTTGTCCAACAAGACGTTTGGCGACGCGGATTTTGTGGTGAGCGCGTCGTCCTCGACGAGCCTGCCCGTGAGCTTCTCAGCAGTGGGTCAATGCAGTAACTCCGGCGCGACGGTGCATATCAACGGCGCCGGCAGTTGCACGATCACGGCGTCGCAGGCAGGCGATGCGAATTACAACGCGGCTGCCGACGTCTCGCGGTCTTTCCAAATCAACAAGGGCGGCCAGACGATTAGCTTTGACGCTCTGTCGAACAAGACTTTTGGCGATGCGGATTTTGTGGTGAGCGCTTCGTCCTCGGCTAGTCTGCCGGTGAGCTTAACGGCCTCGGGTCAATGCAGTAATTCCGGCGCGACGGTGCATATCAATGGCGCCGGCGGTTGCACTGTGACTGCCTCGCAGCCGGGCGATGCGAACTACAACGCCGCTGCTGACGTCTCGCGCTCTTTCGAAATCAACAAGGGCGCTCAGACGATCAGCTTTGACGCTCTGTCGAGCAGGACGTTTGGCGATGCTGACTTTGCCTTGCGCGCTTCATCTTCGTCAGGGTTGGCGGTGAGCTTCGCAGCTTTCGGCCCATGCAATAACTCCGGCGCGAACCTCCACATTCAGGGCGCCGGCAGTTGCACGATCACGGCTTTCCAGGCCGGCGACAGCAATCATGAAGCAGCCGTTGATGTGGCCCAGTCATTTCAAATCGCGAAGGCATCCACCGCGACCGACCTGTCTTATTCGGTGAGCACCACGGACGGTGGCCAGAGCGTAATGTTCACCGCCGCCGTTAGTTCCGGCGCGGGAGTTCCCACCGGCAACGTCTCATTCAAAAGCGATAGCGCGTCGATCGCTTCGTGCAGCGACGTGGTCCTGAACTCCGGCGTGGCTACCTGTGCGATCTCCGGATTGTCAGGTGCACATACGATTAGTGCGGATTATCTCGGCGAGGCAAATTTCAATCCCTCAACCGGCACTTTTACCGGCGCCACCGGCAGCGGAGGCGCCGTGGTTGAATTCTCGGCGGCCAACTATGTGATTGCCGAACGGGGCGGCTCGATCACCATCACGGTGAAGCGCACCGGCGAGGTGACGGGCGCAACCTCGGTCGATTACGCCACCGAGGACGGCAGTACCCCCTCGGTCGCGGTACCCTGCGCCCTGGTAACCGGCCTCGCGCTTGAACGTTGTGACTACACGCGCTCTGCCGGCACGCTCCAATTCGCGGCGGGCGAAACGGAGAAGTCTTTCATTGTCCTGGTTAATGACGACTCGTACAGTGAAGGCACGGAAACGGTTTCGCTCAAGTTGTCGAATCCGTCCGGCGGCGCTCAACTTGGCCCGCGCGCGACGGCGACACTTGAGATCATCGATGACAACCCTGAGTCTTCGATCAATCCACTGGACGATGAGACGGATTATGTTCGCCAGCATTATCACGATTTTCTGAACCGTGAGCCCGACCCGGATGGTCTCAAGTTCTGGACGAATAACATCTCGTTGTGTGACACGGATGATTGTGCCGTGCGCAAGCGCATCGATACCTCCGCGGCCTTCTTCCTCTCGATCGAGTTTCAGGAAACCGGCTATCTCGTCGAGCGGTTCTACAAAACCGCCTACGGTGATGCGAGCGGCGCTTCGACGGTTGGTGGGCCACATGAGCTGGCCGTGCCGATAGTCCGGCTGCGCGAGTTTCTGCTCGATACGCAAGCGATCGGTCAGGGCGTCGTCGTGGGGCAGGCAGGTTGGCAGCTACAGCTTGAAGACCACAAACAAACCTATGCGCGCGCCTTCGTGTCCCGCTCGCGCTTCGTGAATGCCTATCCCCAGTCGCTGAGCGCCCAGGAGTTGGTCACGCAACTCAACCGGAATGCCGGCGGCGTACTTAGCGACGCGGACCTGGTGCAGCTGGAGAGCATCTTCGGCGGACCAAATGCGTCATCAGCTGACATCGACAAACGGGCGCAGGTGGTGCGATCGATAGTTGAGAATCAGGTTCTCCAGCAAAGGGAATTCAACCGGGCCTTTGTGCTCATGCAGTACTTCGGTTACCTGCGTCGCAACCCTGACGATGCGCAGGACTCAGACTACACCGGATATGATTACTGGCTGCGTAAGCTGGACCAGTTCGGCGGTAACTACATCAACGCCGAGATGGTTAAAGCTTTCACCAGCTCCAGCGAATATCAGCAACGGTTTGGACAATAAAGCCGTTACCCTGGGTTGATCGGTTTCGCATGAACTCGTCGTATTTAGCGGCGGCAGGTTCACGCGAAGCCGCCAGGCTTCGCAGGGAGACGGCGACCCAACCAGATAGGGGTACAGTTTGACGTTTCTTATTCACACCGCGGCTTTAGCCCGGTATGGCGAGCACCATAACGCGATGGGAAACCGTGTAAACGGCAATCAGATAGTTGAGTCACCAGTCCGCGGAGCGGACGACGGCATAAAGCCTGGGGCGTACGCCCCAGGATCAATCGCAGAAAGAATTCGAGCCCGCGGAGCGGGCGACAGCCCATGGGAGTCGACGTAGCGCCCACCGCCAGGGCTGTCGCCCGCTCCGCGGGCTCATTGTTCCGAAATGTCCGTATTCCTGGGGCTCCTCCCGATAAATCGGGATTCACCCCAGGCTATACGCTGTCGTGCGCTCCGCGCACTGAGCATCAGGTGAGTCAACTATATGACTGCCGTTTAAACGGTTTCCAGCTTCCAGCTCCGCCAACTCGCCGCGCTAAAGCGGCGGCGTGAATGAGAAGATTCTCTCAAACGAACGGTCGTCCCATCCCTCGCAGCCGCCGGGTTTGCAACCTCTGACTACTGACTCATGATCTCTGATTCCTGACCTCTGACTTCTAACTCTGATCCTGTTCTCCCTGACCCAATCGTGACGCAACTCTCGCGTAGTGGAGTGAAGGAAGAGTTCACCATGCTGAATGCATAAGGTTTGCGCTTCGGCACTGAACTCAGAGAGAGGACGGAGTGATGAGAAAGCATTTTGGTTGTTAGCTTGGTAAGCCCGCGATCATTTGTCTGAGTCTTCATCCGGACACAGTAAAAAGAAAGAGGTAAGCATCATGTTTAGATCCCATTTCCAGAACAGCCTGTTCACAATTTTGCTGGCCGTGCTCAGCGCCTCTGCCATCTTTGGCCAGACGAGCGGCTTCACTTATCAGGGCCGGCTGACCGATGGTGGTATGCCCGCCAACGGCAACTACGATCTGCAATTCGCGCTATTTGACGCGGCGGATGGGAGTAACCAGATCGGGCAGACAAAGGTCGTATCCAATGTTCCGGTCAGCGCCGGCATTTTCACGGTGGCGCTCGATTTTGGCGCGAGCGCTTTTTCGGGCGCGAACCGCTTTCTGGAGATCAGCGCGCGACCCAGCGGCGCCGCCGCGTTCAGCTTGCTGACGCCGCGTCAGCCGCTTACTTCCACGCCGTATGCCGTGCGAAGTATGAATGCGTCCACCGCCGATACGGCCACCAATGCGCAACAGCTTGCCGGAGTCGCCGCCAGTCAATATGTGAAGACTGATGATGCGCGGCTGACCGACGCCCGTGATCCAAAAGCCGGCAACTCGAGTTATGTACAAAACTCCAACAGCCAGCAGGCAGGTACCAATTTCAATATCAGTGGCAACGGCACCGCGGGTGGAGCGCTGTCCGGCAATACTGTTAACGCCGCCACGCAGTACAACCTGGGCGGTCAAAAAATCCTGAGCTTGACAGCAAACGACACTACCTTGAGCCTCGGGGGCATTGGCAATGTCGGAATCGGGGTTGTCTCAAACTCCAAACTCGCCGTGGCTGGAACGGTCGAGAGCACCGCCGGCGGATTTAAATTTCCTGACGGGACGGTGCAAACCACCGCCGCATCCAAGGCGTATACGACGACCACACTGGCAGAGCTCGAAATAGATCACACCGGGTCTTATACAAATATCATCACCCTAACCCTTCCGGCCGGTGTCTACCTGCTCACCGCCACGGCCAGCTTCCAAAACAAGGCAAGTGATTTTCTGGCAGACAACACGCGCACCGTGAGGTGTTATCTCGGAGGCGATTATATGGGGATGTTCCGTTTGGGAGCGCCAGGCAGTGCGATGGATTTCTTTATGACCGCCGCGAATACCGTGTTCGTTCAGCCGGCGACTGGTCCAGTGACGTTCAGATGCGGAGATTCGCTCAACGATAGTGGCCATGTCTTCGCCGAAGTCCGCCGGCTCACTGCGGTCAGATTGGGAGATGGGCTCCCGGTGACGCAATGAGCAAGGCAGTCTTAGCTCAGAGGTAGAGCAAACACCAATTCAACATTTTGCGTGACGTGGCCCCCTGGGATTTCGCCAGGGACAACCACGGGTGTCTCAGAATTACGGAGGGTCCGATGTTAGGAGCAATTAAAAACAGGCGCCAGGCAGTTCTCTGGGGATGTGCTTTGACGTACTTGATGAGCGTCCTGGCGGTGGCTGGCGTTGCCGGCAGGCATTTCACGCTGACGCCTGAGCGGCGAGACAATTCCGTGGAGAACGAGGCGCCGCCTCGCGCTATCGACCGGCGCGAACCGAGATTTTCAGACCGGGTCTCGACTGCGTACGCGCCGGCCAGTAATCAGTTTGAAGCGGTGCGCAACCTGGTAGCGGGCGGCGGCAGCAAGAGCGCCGGCGGCCAGTTCGAATTGAGCGGCTCCGCGGGACAGGCGGCTGCCGGAACGCAGATGGGCGGCGGTCAATTCTCTTTGACGGGAGGGTTCTGGCAGCCGGAACTGGAAGTTGCGGCCACGCCGACACCCACGCCAACGGCGACTCCGACACCAACCGCCACGCCGACGCCGAGCGCCACCCCAAGTCCGTCGCCGATAGCGAGTCCGACGCCAAATGCATCACCAACGCCGGGCGCATCGCCGACGCCGAGCGCATCACCGACACCGAGCGCATCACCAACGGCAAGCGCCTCGCCAACGCCGAGCGCTTCACCGACGCCGGGCGTTTCGCCAACGCCTAGCACATCACCGACGCCGAGCGCCTCGCCGACGGCCACTCCTTCTCCGACGCCGGCTGCGCAGAACGCCGTGCAATTCGAATCGGCAAACTACTCTGTGCAGGAGGACTGCACCACGGTAACCATCAACGTCATCCGAATCGGCGATACATCAAGTGCAGTTGCCGTCGATTACAGCACCGCTGATGTTACGGCGACTGAGCGTAAGGACTACATTACCGCGCTCGGCCGTATGCAGTTTGCGCCGGGCGAAACCTCAAAGACCTTCGTCGTGCTGATCAATGAAGACTCGTTGGTGGAAGGGAACGAGACTTTCAATGTGAATCTCAGCAATCCCTCGGGAGCGACGCTGGGATTTCCCGGGATCGCGACGGTCACGATTATCGACGACCCGAGCGAACCGGCTACCAACGCGATTGATGATGCGGCCGACTATGTCTGCCAGCACTATCACGATTTTCTCAATCGCCAACCTGACGATGCCGGGCTCAGCTTCTGGACCAATGAATTGAACTCGTGCGGAACAGATGCTCAGTGCCGCGAAAACAAGCGCGTCAATGTTTCGGCCGCCTTCTACCTGTCGATTGAATTTCAGCAGACGGGATATCTGGTGGAGCGACTCTACCGGACGGCCTTTGGTAGTGCGACGGGCAATTCCACTTTGGGTGGCCCGCATCAATTGTCCGTGCCCGTGGTTCGTTTGAATGAATTCCTGTCCGACACTCAAAGGATCGGCCAGGGCGTGGTTGTAGGTCAGCCTAACTGGGACCAGTCGCTGGAAAACAATAAGCAGTCATTCACCAGCGAGTTTGTCCAACGGACACGTTTTGCGACCGCCTATCCGGCGTCGATGGACGCCACGCAGTTTGTCGATGCGCTCAACGTGAACGCCGGCAGTCCGCTGTCGCCGGCTGAGCGCGATCAATTGGTGAATGATCTTTCGTCGAACGCCAGGTCGCGCGCTCAGGTCCTGCGCGCGATCGCCGAACATCCGAATCTGGTAGCCGGCGAGATCAACCGCGCGTTTGTGCTGATGCAATACTTCGGTTACCTGCGCCGCAACCCGGACGACACGCCGGATTCAGACTACACCGGATACGATTACTGGCTGAGTAAGCTGGACCAGTTCGGCGGTAACTATATCAACGCCGAGATGGTTAAGGCTTTCACCAGCTCCGGCGAATATCAGCAAAGGTTTGGTCAGTGAAATGCGCCTGGTTTCAAAGCCTGGTACGGACTTCGGTCGGCGATATCCGAGCGCCGAGACAGACTGAAGTCCGTGCCACCTCAATCTTGGGCCGGATGACCCCAAATCTGAAATTCCAAAAAGCAGAATTCAAATCCACCCTCTCTATGAGAAACTTCCGGCATGCCAACTCGACCAAAGACTATAGACGACGACATTGACAGCTTGTTTCAACTGCCGCTGGCGGAATTCATCGGCGCCCGCAAAACTCTGGTCAGCCGGCTGAAGAAGGATGGACGCGCTGCTGAAGGCGCGCGTGTGAATGCTCTGGCCAAGCCCGCGATCTCAGTCTGGGCGGTGAATCAACTCTACTGGCGTCACCGCGCTGAATTCGATCAGTTAATTGCCGCGGGGCAGCGATTTCGCCGGGCGCACACCTCGCGAAGCGGCAAACCGGGCGAGTTGAATGAAGCCCTCGACGCGCGAAGGGAAGCCATCAATCAATTGTCAGAGCTGGCTACGGAATTGCTGAACGAGGCCGGCCACAATCCGGCACTCGATACCCTGCGGCGCATCGCCTCAACCCTCGAGGCCATCTCCGCCTACGCCGTCCTTCCCGAAGATCAAGCGGCCGGCCGCCTGACAAAAGATCTCGATCCGCCGGGCTTCGAGTCGCTGGCGCCATTCATCCGCGCCGTCGCCACCACCAGGTCCGTAACGCCTGCCGTAGCCGGTGGCCCGCGACCCGGCGTCAAGCCGCCGCAAGTCTCGACAAAGACCCAGCTCAAATCACCGAACGTCAAAGAGACGCGCCGTGCTGATGAGCTGCGTCAGGCGAAGTTGACCGCCGCCAAAGAGTCACTTCAGGAAGCCAGGAAAACGCTCGTCGCCGCGCGCACAAAAGCTCAGACTTTAGTGGTGGCGCGAAAGAAGGCTGATTCTGAAGTCAGGAATTTAGAGAAGCAAAAACGCGAGGCTGAGCAGCGTTTCAAAGAAGCGAGTGCCGCCGTAACGGAAGTCTCCATTCGCGCGCAAAACCTCGCGCGTGAAGCTGAACGCGCCGCCAGGGCAGTCGATGAGGCTGAACGGGCCGTAGAAAAAGCCGCAAAGAATCTCGAATCGCTTTGAGACCCGCGTGTCGGTGCCGGGAGCGGTAGCGACCGATCGTGTGCCTCCATGCGGGTTCGCGGAAGACTTATCCGCAGATTACGCAGATTACGCAGATAGGCAGTTCTGATTGTCACAGGTCGCCGTCTGCCTTAGCCGTTTTTCATCTGCGTAACCTGCGTAATCTGCGGATCATTCCTGTCTCGGATCTGTCATCTGCCGGATCATTCTCAGGTATACTCACCAACCGAAACGAGGTTCCTATGACTAGATCATATATTTTTCTTCCGACTCTACTGGCCGCGATCGTGCTTGCCGGCTGCGCAAAGCTGACAAATCAAAATAACTCTCAGGCGCCGGACCGGGGTGGCGTCATCGCAAATTCGAACCGTGGAGAGTCCTCGCCTCCTCCGCCCGCAGCCGTCGCCGCGGGCACACCAACAACCTGGGAAGAGAAAGCCTCATCGCTGAACGGGAAAGATGGACAAACATTCGTTCTGGCCTGCTCGCCCAACGGCGCTGCGCATACAGTCTGGGGGAGCGATATCTACA